>Ga0194126_10003192_pt1 | contig 26155 bp, 23 predicted proteins | sample TA2KigC150mmetaG_FD_148641 | JGI IMG/M metagenome (GOLD analysis project Ga0194126, IMG submission 148641) | Freshwater microbial communities from Lake Tanganyika, Tanzania - TA2015035 Kigoma Deep Cast 150m | ecosystem: Environmental > Aquatic > Freshwater > Lake | place: Tanzania: Lake... | reverse complement strand
CCTGAACGATTACTTGATTATGTCTTTATTATCATTAAAGAATTTGAACATAAGAATTGGTCACGTTTTCCCGTCCATAATTTCTCAGTTATCCACAGTACAGAGACACACTAGTCTTTACAGTCCCGAATGCAAAAAACCATAACCATAAACCCCATAGTGAAATCCGTACGTCTTCCAAAACCTGAAGAAATGTGGTATAAATAGTGTGCCATGGACAACACATCTCTTTCCGAACAGGATATTTGTTCGAAATTCGTCCTTCCAGCCATTGTATCTGCGGGGTGGGATTTGCATGCTCAAATCCGCGAGCAATACACGTTTACCGCTGGGCGTATCATGATTCGTGGCAAGACGGTCAGCCGCGGTGAGCGCAAGCGTGTCGATTTTATTTTGTTTGGCAAAGCAAATCTTCCCCTTGCGATTATTGAGGCAAAAGATGCAACACACAGTGTCGGGGATGGTATGCAACAGGCGCTTGCGTATGCCGAGGCACTCGATGTGCCCTTTGTGTATAGTACAAACGGTAAAGGATTTATTGAACACAATCGTCTTGTAAAGGACAGTCCTGCGGAGCGTGAATTGGTTATGAACGAATTTCCTTCGCCGGAAGAACTTTCTACGCGATACAAAGAATTAAAAGGTATCACCGAAAAGGTTGAGCATGTCATCAATCAAGAATATTTTCAAGATCCAACAGGGCGAGAGCCACGGTATTTTCAGCGCGTCGCTATCAATCGTGTCGTGGAAGCGATTGCGCATGGGCAACAGCGCCTCATGCTTGTGATGGCAACAGGGACAGGTAAGACGTACACTGCATTTCAGATTATTTGGCGTCTTTGGAAATCAGGGACAAAAAAGCGCGTTCTCTTTCTTGTTGATAGGACGGCGCTTGCGGACCAAACACTCGCTGGAGATTTTCGTCACTTTGGTAATGCTATTACCAAGATAGAAGGGCCGAAAGTTGATCAAGCCTATGAAGTATATATCGCTTTATATCAGAATCTTACCGGTGGAGCAGAAACGGAAAAATTCAAGCAATTCTCTCCTGACTTTTTTGATCTTGTTGTCGTCGATGAATGTCATCGTGGTACTGTAAATGAAGACGCGTTGTGGCGTTCTGTACTTGATTATTATGCAAGTGCAACGCATATAGGTCTCACGGCGACACCAAAAGCCGCTGATGATGCGAACAATTTTGAATACTTTGGCATGCCCGTATATACCTATTCTCTCAAGCAAGGTATTGATGATGGATATCTCGCGCCGTACAAGGTGATTCGGTATCGTTTTAACAATGACGAGTGGCGACCCCCACAGGGATTTGTCGATGCTGATGGCAATCCGGTTCCTGATGAAATATATACCGAATCGATGTTTGATAGGTCAATCGTTATCGAAGACCGTAACCGTGCTGTTGCGCGATGTGTAGCGGACTTTATGCGCGAGACAGACCCGTATCAAAAAGCAATTATCTTTTGTGTGGATATCGCGCATGCCGAGCGTATGCGCCGTTTTCTCGTGAACGAACTTGCTGAATATGCGAATGCCAATCCCAAGTATGTCGTGAAAATTACCGGAGATGATACCTATGGAAAACTTGAGATAGATAATTTCATCAACCCCGAATCGCGCTATCCTGTCATTGCCACAACGTCAAAACTTCTCTCCACTGGCGTTGATACACAGACGGTCAAGCTAGTCGTCTTGGATGCCCCAATGAACTCTATGACGGAATTCAAGCAAATCATCGGACGTGGGACTCGTGTAAATGAGCAATATGGCAAGTATTATTTTACTATCATGGATTTTCGCAATGTAACGCGTCTTTTTGCTGACCCGACATTTGATGGTGATCCTGTAGAGAGTTATGAATGTGACGGGAATGACCCTCTTCCTGTTGCCCCTATGATAGAAAAGGAGACGGTGTCAGAAGAAGATATCATGACGAGTAATCCATCCGAAGAAGTCCTTATTGATGGCACAGAAACAAATCCAAAGCCGAAGAAGATATATATCAAAGAGGGCGTGTCGTTTGATCCGATTCAAAAGATTATCCAATTCATTGATCCGAAAACCGGCAAATTGATTACCGTATCTCTCGCCGACTATAGCAAGCGTGCTATTCTCGGTATGTACGCATCACTTGAAGATTTTTTGACAAAATGGCAAACAACCGAGCGCAAGGATGTGATACTCACCGAGCTATCCGAAGCAGGTGTCCTTCTCGATGAGCTTCGCGTAGACGTTGGTACAACTGGTGCGGATATGGATGTCTTTGATCTCATTCTCCATGTTGCATATGGGAAAAAGCCGATGACGAGGAGTGAACGTCTGGCAAAAGCAAAAGAAAGTGATTATTTTGCCAAGTATGAGGGTAAAGCCCGAGAAATCGTTGACCGGTTTTTTGAGAAATATGCTGAAAGTGGTATTACCGCGATTGACGATATCGGAGATTTGCAAGTTTCGCCCTTTAGTGAGTACGGTACACCCCTTGAAATCATCGAACTCTTCGGCGGGAGGGAAGCATATATGCAGGCAATACGCGAGATACAACAAGGGCTTTACGCGACAATCTCGCACGAATAATCGTGAAAAAGTAAGAAAAAACGCACTTATTCACGATTATAGTTGACATAATCGTGAATAAAACTATAATAAGTGTATTATGGCACGAAAACCATCAACATTTTCATCCATTCAAGACCTTCGGAAGCGATATTATGGAGCGCTTCTCGGGAAAGAGTCTCTGATTGCCACAATCAATGCAGCGGAAATACCTGAGCATGTCTACAACTCAAACGCGATTGAGAATAGCACGCTCACGCTTGAAGAAACCGAAAAAATTCTCCTCCAAATAGACTTGGAGCGTTTTGTGAATGAGCGAGAAATTTTTGAAGCGAAAAATCTCGCGCGTGTCATGGAATATGTGGAGACAAAAGCAAAAGAAAGTGAATTGTCCGTTGATGTTCTGTTGCTTCTCCATCGTATGTTGATTGGAAATATTCGCGATGACATTGCCGGTAGATTTCGCAATACGACTGAATGGGTGCGTGTCGGCTCGCACATTGGCGCGGATCCCTCAGATATTCCCGGGCTTATTGAAGATATGTTCACTGTTTATCACGCTCATGCAGGTGATCATATTGTGAAGCGTATCGCACGTTTGCATCTTGCGTTTGAAAGCGCGCATCCGTTTGTGGATGGCAACGGGCGTATTGGGCGCGTGCTCAATAATTACCTCCTCATCCGCGAAGGGTATGTACCGATGAATATCGCGTTTGAGAGTCGCGCGCGCTATTATGATGCGTTTAAAGCATTTGACGTCGATGGCAATACGGAAGAAATGGAATATATTATTGCACGGGCGATTACGCGCAGTTATCACAAACGCCTAGCGTATCTTGAAGGGAAAAAGATTATCTCATTGAAAGAATATGCAAAAGAGTACACATTCTCATATTCCAATGTACTCAACAAAGCGGAGCGACAAACCATCCCCGCGTTTTTGGAAAAAGGCGTATGGAAGATTGGCGTATAACATCTAAAGTCTATGTCCGACATTCAACATATCGTAAAGAATATCCAAAATATCATGCGCAAGGATGCGGGTGTGGATGGTGATGCTCAGCGCCTCTCTCAATTGGTGTGGATGCTTTTTCTGAAGATATTTGATGATCGTGAGAAGAACCTTGAGCTTATTGACCCCGCATATCGCTCTCCGATACCTGAAGCGTTGCGGTGGCGCAATTGGGCGGCGGACCCGGAGGGTGTGACGGGTGAGGCACTCCAGACGTTTATTGATAAAGAACTGTTTCCCACGCTCAAAGCGTTACCCGTGGCGGACGTTGATTCATCCGCCGCGATAGTACGCAATGTCTTTGCCGATACGTACAATTACATGAAGAACGGTACACTCATACGACAAGTGGCGAACAAAATCAACGAGATTAATTTCAACAAAACAGCCGACCGTCATGAATTTGGTGACTTCTATGAAAAGTTACTCAAAGACCTTCAAAGCGCGGGCAATGCGGGAGAGTTCTACACACCACGACCTTTGACCAAGTTTATCGTGGATATGATTGCGCCCACGCTTGGCGAGACGGTACTTGACCCTGCGTGTGGTACTGGTGGCTTTCTTGTGAATGTGCTTGAGTATGTGCGTAGCACCAAACAAATACAGACGCAAGCAGACGAAAAGCGCCTCCAAGAATCCGTGCGTGGTGTGGAGCTCAAGCCATTGCCACACCTCCTCGCGACGACAAACTTTATGCTTCATGACGTAGAATATGCGTCCGCACTTCGTCGTGACGACATGCTCGCGTATCCGCTCGTGCAGTATGGACCCAAGGATCGCGTGGACATCATCGTCGCCAATCCTCCCTTTGGTGGGGTTGTTGCCGATGGCACACAGGCGAACTTTCCGGCACAATTTCGTACCAAGGATACCGCGCTTCTTTTTGTTCAGCTGTTCGTACAACTTCTCAAAGATGGGGGACGCGCGGGTATCGTGCTTCCGGACGGCGTTCTTTTCGGTGAGGGTGTGGCGGCACTTATCAAAAAGGATATGTTGGAAAAGTGCAATGTGCATACCATCGTCCGCTTGCCTCAAGGCGTGTTCAATCCATACGCGGGCGTGAATACGAACCTCGTCTTTTTTGAAAAGGGAACACCGACGAAAGATATTTGGTATTACGAACTTTCGCTCCCCGAAGGGATGAAGCAGTATACAAAAAATCGCGGTATTCGCGACGAAGAGTTTGATGTGGTGCGAGAGTGGTGGGGCGGCGCGGCCCGCAAGGGCCGCGCCGCCACCCCGTACGCATGGAATGTCCCCATTGCGGATATTGTCGCACGCAACTACAACCTTGATGTGAAAAATCCGAACAAAGCCAAAGCACAAGCCCACAAAGACCCGCAAGACATCGTGGCGGATTTGCTCAACACGGAGAAAGAGATCAAGGAGATTTTATTGGATATCAGTAATAACATAAAATAAACTTGTATGGAACTAACATCTATTACTATAAAAAATTATAGGAGTATTGAGGAATTACATATTCCTATAAAAAAACTTGATGACGAATCAAGAACTTTTTCTCTGATAGGGATAAACGAAGCTGGCAAGTCTAGTATTTTAAAAGCTATAGCATTGAAAGACGGTTTAACTGACGAGAAAGGCGAGAAACTTCCATACAAAAAAGATTTTAAAGATACGAGCAAACCAATAGAAATTATTTTTGAATATACTCTTGATGCTGAGGATGAACAAGATATATTTATGACTTTGTATGAATCAAGCCCTACCGATGAAAATAATGAACATATAGGAGTAGACTTTAATGTAAAAGTTATCAAAATAGTGGTTTCGTTTGATTATACAAACCCAGTTATTTCAAAGAAAGAACTAGTTCTCGATGTTCCGATAAACGGCGATGAGGAATCAATCAAAAAAATATCTGAATATATTTTTGATTGCGAGCATAAAACAATTTTTTGGACAACTGAGGATAGATATATAATTTCTCGCCCTATAGATATAGCCACTTTTAAAGATAATCCACTCGGAGAATCTATCCCTTTGAGGAACTCTTTTATGCTTGCTGGGATAAACACAGTTGATATTCCGCAAGAACTTGAAAAAATGGACGATTCGGGTGCTCGCGAATTTCTGCGCGATGAGTTAGGTAAGGCAGTAACAAATCATATAAAGAAAGTGTGGAAAGAACATCCTATCAAGATAACTTTTGATATATCGGAAAGTCAGATAAGTTTTCATGTACATGATGAAGGAGTAAATGAAAAGGCGAAGACGGCTGATCAAAGAAGTGACGGATTCAGACAATTTATTTCTTTTCTCTTGACAGTCTCGGCAGAAAATAAATCGGGCGCTTTATCAGACACTATTTTGTTGCTTGATGAACCAGAAACGCATTTACACCCAAAGGCACAAGAAAATCTATTGAATGATTTGATACAAATTACTTCTGAAAAAGAGAGGAATAATACGGCTTTTTTTGCGACACACTCAAACTATATGATTGATAAAAAAGATCTTGGAAGAAATATGAAAATAAAAAAAGACAATAACAAGACCAAATTAGAATTTTTTAACACAAAAGAATCCACATATGGGAGTGTAAACTATGAAGTATTTGACATCTTGAGTACCGACTACCATAATGAGCTTTACGCAAAATTACATGAACTTTATCAAAATGAGGATGAGAGTGATGAGGCTAGAGTGCGCATTCTGAATTTTGATGACAATTTCCTCTCAAAAAATGGGAAGGGTCAGAGCCAAGATAAGCCATGGAAGGAAGACAAAAAGCGAGTCACTTTGTCAACTTACATCCGCAATTGCATACATCATCCAGATAATGGGAATACTTATTCTGAAGAAGAAATGAGAATATCAATAATATTTCTTCGCAAGTGTCTTCTTGATCAATAAAGATATGATTTACAGAATCACAAGAGATTCAGGAGCAAGTGTGAAGAAACTAAAGACCTTGGAAAAACAGGGGTATATAGAGATATATGATGTGAAGTTAGAAAATGGACGAGAAAATAAAAAAGTAAAAGAAAAAATTTTACCAGTTCTTGTGCTTGGTCATACTCGTCTGGATGAGTGTATTCTTGCGGGAGAAGATACAATCTATGAAGATGTTCGGAAGATAATCGGGAGAGAAAATATAAAAGATGCAATGCATTTAGAAGCACACATAAGAAATGGACATGATTATTTTGTCACCGAGGACACAGATTTTTTAAAAGTGAGAGATGTTTTGCAAAAGAGATTCACTATAAAGATAGTAACCCCTGATGAATTAATATCTATTCTTATGGATAAATATGCAGAGTGATACTTTAAAAAATTTAAAAGAACTGATAGATATCCAAAATGGTTTTGCGTATAGGAGTTCCGAATATTCTGATTCTGGTTATTTTGTTGTGAGGATAACAAATGTTCAGGATGGTTTTATAACACTTAATAACCCAAAATATATAAAGAATACGCAGGATACTTTTGTTTTGAATGAGGGCGACTTACTAATGTCTCTTACAGGGAATGTTGGAAGAGTCGGTTTTGTCTTGCAGGAATACTTGCCAGCTGTATTAAATCAGCGTGTTGCTCGTTTCATTGTTAAGAATGGAAGCAGATTAGACAAAAAATATCTTTTTTATTTTTTAAATTCGGACATTACACGAGATAAAATATGTGGTTTGGGGAAAGGAATGGCACAAAAGAATGTAAGTACCAAAGATATTGAAAACCTTGAAATCCCGCTTCCGCCACTGGACGAACAACGGCGGATTGTTGCGCGACTTGAGCGGGACTTGGGGAAGATTGCGGAAGCGAAACGTCTCCGCGCCGAAGCCATCGCCGCCACCGAATCTCTCCTCCCCGCCGAACTCCACAAAATCTTTGAAGAAGGCAAAGCCAAAGGCTGGGAGGAGAAACCGTTGGGGGAGGTTACGAGCATGATTCAATATGGGCATACCGCTTCTGCAAAAGATAATGGGAATGCAAAAATGCTTCGAATTACTGATATTCAAGACGGTGGCGTAAATTGGGGTACAGTGCCATTTTGTGAATGTGAGGCGATTGGAAAGTATAAATTAATTGATAGAGATATTGTTTTTGCTCGTACTGGTGCGACAGTTGGAAAAAGTTATTTAATAATAAATCCTCCTGACAACTCTGTGTTTGCGTCGTATCTTATTCGCGTTCGTGTGAATGAAAAAATTGTCTTACCAAAGTATGTGCATTATTTTTTTCAATCCCCAAATTATTGGCATCAAATATCGAAAAATATGGTGGGTGGGGCACAGCCAAATGTGAACGGAGCAAAATTAAAAAAACTTCTTTTTCCACTTCCTCCTATCACCGAACAAAAGGAAATCGTTGCGCGGGTGGATGCTTTGGTGGAGCGGATCAACACCCTCCGCGCGCGTCAGGAAGCGTCGGCACGCGAATTGGAAGCCCTTGAAAAGTCCGTCCTCGCCCAGGCGTTTAAGGTTGATGACTGATGTTGGTATGGGTGTATAATAAATGATATGAGCAATTTATTTTGGCAAAAAAATAAAAAAACGTTAGCCGCTATTGAATCTCCCTTTAAATCAGAAGAGGAGCTGGAACAATATTTATTTAACACTCGTGGGCTTTTACAGGATATAAGTATTATCAGTCGCCAGATACGGTCTAGGACTTCGGATGGCATTAAAATCCCTGATATGCTTGGCGTTGATGAACAGGGTAATGTCGTGATTATTGAAAATAAAAATGTTCCTGTCGATGAAAAGATCATTGGACAGGTGTTAACCTATGCAATTTGGGCAGAATCAAACCCAGATTCCATTAAGAACATTTGGCTTGAAAAAGCACTAGAAGGCACGGAGCCTGATTGGGACAATCTGCAAATACGTATTATTGTCGTTGCCCCAGAAATTAAAAGGCACCTCACTAAGTTTGTTGGCAAGATTGGATATCCTGTTGATCTTGTTGAATTAAAAAGATTTGTTATTGATGATAATGAGTTTATTTTGGTATCAGAAATTGAGGCGGAAGGACAGCAGACTGCACGTCCTGCTCATACTATGCAAGAATGGGGTTTTGACTTCTATCGGACGGAACACAATATGAAAAGTGTTAAGGATATGGAGCGTGTTGTAAATGATGTTGAAAAGTATATAAAAAGTCTTGGTTTTGAACTCGAAAAAAAGTTTAACAAGCATTATGTAGGTTTTAAGTACGGTTTTTCAAATGTCTGTGGTGTGGACTGGATGGGAAGCAAATCGTTTGGTTTGTATTTCAAAGTCCCTAAACATGCCCCCTCTCCAAAACAAGTACAAGGTTTGGAATATCGTGAGTATAGTGAACGGTGGAAGCAGGCTCAATATAAAGTCGAATCTGTAGATTTTGATATTGAGAAACTCAGATCATTATTCGAGGCTGCGTATAGAAATGCCCGAGGAGAATAATATATAGACCTGATGGAAAGACGGTGTTGAAAAAACTAGGTTCGGCCTAGTTTTTTTGTTTGACATCTCCTGACATCTGATCAATGATCGGGGGATGGATTTTGGACTTCATTTTTCTTCTCGCGGCACTTCTTCTCCTCATGTCTCTCCTCCCCATGCTCCGCACGCCTGCCAACTCTGTGGAGCCGAGCGCAAGTTGGTGGAGACACTCATAGACGATGAGTTTTATTGGAATGAAGAGACGGGGCGCTACGAGCCGAATGCGTTTACGGATTGCTTTGAGCACACGGGCAACGTGAGGTGCGCGCAGTGCGGGGAAGCGTGGACGGGGGATTGAAAAACTGAAAAGGTGGGGGAGGAAAATGTTGTGAGTAAATCAATCAATATACACCACACTGTACCAAGGTCTTTTCAAAAGAGGAAGTTCCCAGTTCCTAGAACACGAGGAACAAAAGTATAAATTGTACCAAGGTTAAACTTTTGTACAGAGAGAAGTCAGTTCTCACGTAGATGTTTGAAGCTGTGTGAAGACGGGGTTTGGTTTTGGGTGATATTTCTGTGGTATGATATGTTTATATGGAAGAACAGAATCATATTGTCGCATATATTGATGCAGCGAATTTGCACAAAGGAATTAGTTCTCTTGGTTGGAAGATGGACTACGCGCGTTTTCGCGTGTTTCTTTCCGAAAAATATGGGGTAGGGCGCGCATATATGTTTATCGGTTTGATACCGAAATACAAAGATTTATATACTGAATTGCAAGAGGATGGGTATACATTAGTGTTCAAAGAAGTAACGTATGATGGAAATGGTAAGCCAAAAGGAAATTGTGATGCCGATCTTGTTACTCAAGCGATGAGGGATGTATATGAAGGTGATGCGTCTCAAGTCGTTCTTGTTACTGGTGACGGTGATTATGCATCGCTGGTGAAATTTTTGATAGAAAAAAAGAGGATGCGGGTCATACTTTCACCCTCGTTGGAAAAAAATTGTTCTGTGCTTTTGAAACGAACAAATGCGCCCATTACATATCTAAATGACAAAAGAAAAGTGCTTCAGAAGTCAAAATGAAAAAGCCCCCGACGGGGATTTCCCCCGGCAGGGTCTCTTTCGTGGTGATAACTTTAGTATAGGAGATGAGATATAAAAAGTCAATGATACTGTTTAGAACATCGGACCCCCGGAATAAAACCGGGGGTCCTCGGAGGCCGAAGCCACTAATATAGTCAGTATATATCAACGGCTCACCGTGTTAAGCGTTAGTCTTCCGGATATTGTTTGCACACAAAAGGAAATCATCGCGCGGGTGGATGCTTTGGTGGAGCGAATTAACACCGTGCGTGCGCGACAAAAGGAGTCTGCAAAAGAGTGAGAACCTTTGAGATGTTTTTTTAAGGTGTTTTTTAAGAAAGATGTTTTTGTGCTACAATTTTTATACATTTATTCATTAAATCTATATACGCATTATGAAACAAGAAGGATTTGATTCCGAAGCATATCGAAATGAACTCGCTGCACGTATCAAAAATGAACCTGATACGAAGACGCGACGTGACATCCTTTCTTGTGCTACGCGTACAGAAGAGTATCGTACAGCGGAAATATTTCATCGTGCGGATGCAAAACAACAGCGCGAACGGCTTTTGAATGGAGGATTTGTTGAAGAGGCGAATGCATTTGAAAGAGTAGTTGATTTTGCGAAACTTGTTGAAGAAGCGGGAGGACAGGCACTTCTGGTAGGCGGGTGTGTGCGGGACGAGTTGATGGGTATTCCTCCAAAAGATTATGATATTGAAGTATATAATATTGAGCCAGAACGACTGAGAGAACTTGCGTATGCGTTTGGTGATGTGAATGAAGTTGGTGCCGCGTTTGGCATATTGAAAGTTAAGATTGGTGATATTGATCTCGATGTATCATTACCACGTAGAGAATCGAAAACGGGGAAAGGGCACCGTGATTTTTCAGTGAGTGCTGATCCCACTATGAGTATTGAAGAAGCGGCACGAAGGCGTGATTTCACATTCAACACTCTTGCAAAAAATCCTCTAACTGGAGAAGTTTATGACTATTTCGGCGGTGTTCGGGATATTGAACAGAGGATTCTTAGAGTTACTGACGAGGAGCGTTTCCGTGATGATCCACTGAGAGTATTACGCGGTATGCAATTTATTGGAAGATTCGGATTAGGTGTTGATGATTCCACTGCGGCGATAATGCGTGATATGAGAGGTGAGTTGGCACACTTACCGAAGGAGCGCTTGAGAGAAGAGTGGATAAAACTTTTTACACGTTCAAGAAAGCCATCTCTCGGTCTTCAGGCAGCTATGGAATGGGGTATTTTTCATGAGATGCATCCACAGATTGTTGAGTTGTCACGCACACCACAAGAACCAGAATGGCATCCTGAAGGAGATGTGTGGGTCCATACGCTGATGGTTGTAGACGAGGCAGCCAAGATTGTTGAGAAAGAAAGATTGAAGGGGGATGACGCCCTGCTTGTCATACTCACTGCGTTTTGTCATGATTTTGGAAAGCCAGAGACAACGCGTACAGATGGCGATAGGATCCAGTCTCCTGGACATGAACAAGCGGGGGTTGAACCGACGCTGAAGTTTCTTTCTGAGATAGGGATTGAAGGTTCTATGCGTGACTCTGTCGCGCGACTGGTCGCAGAGCATTTGAGACCGTCCATGTTATATATTGAAGAAATGTTAAAAGGAAAAAAAGTAACCGATGGAGCAATCAAACGTATGGCGACGAGAACGAATCCTGCGACATTACGACATCTTTTATATGTTGCAAAGGCCGATCATCAAGGGAGGGGTCCGTTTGTTGATACGCGGAATAAAGAAGGATCTTTTATCCCCTCAGATTATCCCGTTGAAGAATGGTTGTTGAAGCGCGCCTCAGACTTGGGTGTTTATGAAGAAAAACCTCGTCCCATAATTTTTGGAAGAGACCTTGTTGGTTTGGGATTTAATCCAGGGCGATTGTTTGGAGAAATTATTCGTGCGGGGGAAGAGATGCACATAAAAGGATTTTCTCGTGAAGAAATACTTCTTTTTATTCATACACACAAGGATTTGTCTCCGGATAATCTTATTGAAGTTTTGAAAAATGCAGAAATATAAGAATATTTGTGATGTTGTTTCATATCGGTTTTTTCTTGAAATAAAAAAAGACGTCACATTGAACAACTTATATGACCTATAGTATGAACTCAATAAAAGATTTTTTCCGTAAACGTTCTACGAAGGATATCTCAGATCCCGTATACGCTTTTTTTGTGGAGGCGAAATCACGCGACCGAAAACGTGTGTATATGAAGGCGCTCAAGGGGGCACAGCATGATCAAGAAAAGATTTCACGAATGGCAAAAGAAAAAGCGCATGCATAGCATGCGCTTTTTCTTTTTGTCGGACATCGGAACAAGTCAGGTGTCCTCGGAGTCCGAAGCCACTAATACATATACTGAAATATTGAATCAAAAATTTATACCAAGGTTTAACCTTGGTATAACAAAGGAATATGTGGATAGAATTGTAAAACATACAAAAAAGCGCCCATTGGCGCTTTCGGAGGTATGCCTTAACCTTACCCCTTTATGTATACTTTAAAAAAATACCGTGAAGCCGACAGATTCGAGGATTTTTTTCATCGCTGCCTCGGAGGCACGGACGACAAAGTGTCCATCTTCCAGTCTCAGGTTGGGAATGTGGCAACCTCCCTTGATTACCCACTTCATTCTTTCCTCCAGTTTTTTGGGGATGTCCTGATACTTCCCCTCTTCAAGGATGAGCACAATCTCATCATTTCCGTTTCTCCGTGCCCCACGAATTATAGAGAAGGGAGAAATTTCGGTTGAGTCTTTTTGTATAGCCATATTTTATAGTTTTTATGGGGATGAAACACCGATAGGACAATAGCATAGCGTCTCTTATGTGTCAATGGTTTTGTAGAACATTTTTACATACACTCACTTGGTGTTACTTTTGTGTTAGATTTTGGGGATTTTTGTGTTGTGATACGTGGTTTTATTCGTTCTCTCTGTGTGAGAATATATGCAATATTCTATTGAGACTTGGTTTGGTGGAACAATTTGACAGAGTAGATTTTTGGGTTACAATAGGGAGACTATGAGTACTTACGATGATGATACTATTGATACTTCCACCGAAGACTCGGTGGTTCACGAGGATATACATCCTCCCGAGGATAGTGTATCTGATGATGTGGACGTATTGTACGAAGATGAACAGGGTCCAGTTGCTATAAAACGTTTGCGTGAAAAACTTGCACAAGCAGTAAAAGAAAAACAAGAATATCTTGATGGGTGGCAACGCGCAAAAGCTGATTTCATCAATTATAAACGTGAACAAGACGCATTGCACGGCAAGATAAAAGAAGCAGGAAAAGAAGCGATGATACACGATTTGTTGTCAGTTGCCGATAGTTTTGAAATGGCATTTGGAAATAAAGAAGCGTGGGAACAAGTGGATGAAAATTGGCGTCGTGGCGTAGAATACATTTACGCGCAATTTGGCAAAGTGCTTGACGACCATGGAATCACCGTTATTGAGCCAATAGGGGAACGTTTTGACTCTTCACGCCACACGGCGACAGAAGCAATTCCTGTTGATGACGCGACGAAAGACGATAGTGTCATTGCTGTACTTCAGAAAGGGTATATGATGAATGGTAAAGTGCTTCGCCCCGCGCGTGTCCGTGTCGGCACATATACGGAGCATTAATCGTCATGCACATGTGTTTTCTTTTCAAATAAAACACAAATTACACGCACCAATATCCAAACAATATCAAACACAACATAATCAGAAGTGTGTTGTATGATTGATTATTGTGATTTGTTTGAAATTTGGGTATTGAGGTTTGAAATATTGTACTATTTAAATTATCAGTTTTTTTATTGTTATACATACAACTATGTCTAAAATCCTTGGTATCGATCTTGGAACAACAAATTCCGCCATGGCGGTTGTCGAAGGTGGGGAACCGCGTATCATTGAAAACAGTGAAGGTGTGCGCACTACGCCGTCTGTTATCGCACAAACAAAAACAGGAGAACGTGTGGTGGGTATCTCTGCCAAACGTCAAGCCGTAACAAATCCAGAAAACACATTGTTTGGTATCAAGCGTTTGATTGGACATCGCTATGATGATCCTGCGGTACAACGCGACAAGGAGATCGTGCCTTTTAAACTTTCTCAAAGTGGTGAAGGAGTTGCTGTTGCAATGGGGGGAAAAGACTATCGTCCTGAAGAAATCTCTGCCATGGTACTCCAAAAGTTAAAAGCTGATGCTGAAGCACGTCTCGGTGAACCCATTACCGAAGCAGTGATTACTGTGCCTGCATATTTTAATGACGCGCAACGTCAAGCGACCAAAGACGCGGGGAAAATTGCGGGCTTTGATGTTAAACGTATCATTAATGAACCAACGGCGGCAGCTCTCGCGTATGGATTTAACAAAAAGAAAAATGAACAGATTGCCGTGTACGACTTTGGCGGTGGTACCCTTGATATTTCTATTCTTGAAGTTGGTGATGATGTGATTGAAGTAAAGTCTACTGACGGAGATGCACATATGGGAGGTGAAGACATTGATCAAAATATTGTCGCGTGGGTTGGTGAAGAATTTAAAAAAGAATCTGGTGTAGATATTTTGAAAGACGTACTCGCACTCCAACGTCTTAAAGAGGCTGCTGAAAAGGCAAAACATGAATTGTCCTCAGTAACTGAGACTGAAATCAACATTCCGTTTATTACATCGGATGCGTCTGGTCCACGTCACTTGCTTCTCAAGATGACGCGGACAAAACTTGAGGAGCTTGCGCGCACGTATATTGATCGTTCTATTGAAATCACCAAACGCGCGGTTGAAGCGTCGGGCATTCCCGTCGAAAATATCAATGAAATTATCATGGTGGGTGGACAGACGCGTATGCCCGCGATTGTGGAAGCGGTGAAAGCATTTTTCGGCAAGGAACCAAACCGTTCTATCAATCCAGATGAAGTTGTTGCTCTCGGTGCCGCTATTCAAGCAGGAATTCTTCAAGGAGATGTGAAAGATATTTTGCTCTTGGATGTGATTCCTTTGTCGCTCGGTATTGAGACAATGGGTGGTGTGGCGACAAAACTCATTGAAAAAAATACAACCATTCCGGCTTCAAAGTCACAAACATTTTCTACCGCAGCGGATAATCAAACATCTGTGGAGATTCATATTGTTCAAGGTGAACGTCCTATGGCATCTGACAATAGAAGTTTGGGCAAATTTATTCTTGATGGTATTCCGCCAGCGCCACGTGGTGTGCCACAGGTGGAAGTTACCTTTGACATTGATGCGAACGGTATTTTGTCGGTGAAGGCAAAAGACAAGACGAGTGGCAAAGAACAGTCTATTCGTATTGAAGCGAGTTCGGGTATTACGGAAGAAGAAATTGCTCGTATGAAAACAGAAGCAGAAGCACATGCGGATGAAGATAAAAAACGTAAGGAATCAGCGGAGACAAAAAATATTGCTGAACAAACTGCTTATACTGCTGAGAAGTCACTCAAAGAATATGCCGATAAAATCCCCGCTGAACTTAAAACAGCAATTGAAGAAAAAATTAAAGCAACACGTGATGCCGCGGCAGGAACGGATAGTGCAGTGATGAAGACTACTACGGAGGCTCTCTCGACAGAACTTGGAAAGATTGGAGAACATCTTTCCAAAGCAGGACAAGAAGCAAATCAAACACAATCTACTGATGCGTCTCAAACAGCGACACCAGAAGGTGAGGGGACGGTGCATGATGCTGAGTTTACGGAGAAGAAAGAAGGAGAAGAGGGTGCACAAGCGTAATAAGAAAGATTGGAACACGGAATCGTATATTAAGTGTTGTCTTGTTTTTGAACATGAGTTCCCAAAAATCGCCCCGCCCTTTCAGGAGAAAGGGCGGGGCGATTCAGTTTTGTGATGAAGTGGCGCGGGGATTACATCCCCGCGCCACTTTCGTATCTTTCTTCCGCTAGGTTAAACCTAACGACGTTAGGTTTAACCTAGCGGAAGAAAGGATTCTTGTGCGTTTGATACCCTTTACATTTTTGTATATGCGTGGTATGTTCGAGATAGTATTGTCTTCTGAAAACATAATTAATAAAAGAAAAAACTATGTGTGAACAGTTGTTTCCAATTGTCTTTTTCCTATGCACGTTGTGCATAGTCGGTGTCATCCTAGCGTCTTTCCTTGTCAGGGTATCGACAAGGGATATGCTTACTTTGGCAATGATAACACAGGCATCACTCCTTCTGTTTCTTTTAGAATTTCTTGTTTTTTATGACGAGGTTATCGACGTATCCATGGAAATGTGGACACTGCTTTGCCAGGGGCGTTTTATAAGTCCCGTTTTGTTCTTGGCACCCCAACCCCATCTTTCGAACACCTGCACATTTATTTCTTTCGCCCTCTCTGGCGATTTTTTTGTGTCTTGTGTCGTTTCTTTTCTTTTTCATACATTTCATACGGCGTATGAAATCCGAGACATTCCATAAAGCGATTATTCATGATGTTCTCAACCTTTTTGATGAAGTGTTGAGAATATGTTGAGATGTCAGAACTCTTGGGTATATATCGCCGCAGTACGCCATTACCATTCTCTACGCTTGGTTTCTCCCATGGTGCATGTGGATGCGTAAAAAAGATACGTACTCCGAGGATACGCTCCAATCGTTTGTGTTCCAAAAACAGAATGTCATTGTCAAAGGTGATTGTTTGTATTTCGGGATAGCGTTTCTTTATACGGATGAGTGCTCGTTCAACATGCTTCACTGATACGGGCAGAATCTTCTCAAGAAGGGTTATGTGAGTTTTTCTGTCTATAAGCGAAAACACCAATCCTTTTCCACTTCTTCCCGACACGATGAAGTCTCCTTCCATATGTCCGAGCCCTTTTCTGGCGTTGATACACTTGGGCCGTTTGTCAATCATCGTTTTACCCTCAATACGTTTCTTACGTCCTCCTTTCCGTCTTTTCTTTCTAAATATCTTTGTTCGATGTGCTTCAATACGTCTCCCATACGGGCTGGCAATATATCGCCTCACTGCTGACGCAGAGATTGTCCCCAGATGTGTTTCTCTGTACTTTAATCGTCCCGCAATCGCTTCGGGTGATTGATCATGCATGAGATGGTATTCCACAAAGGTACGTAGTGTGCCGTGAAGTGCAATCTTTTTTCCTTCCTTGCGTCCGTTTCGCGCACGTACATAGGTGATATGTTTTGCGTCTTTTGCAGTGTACTGTTTTCCTTTTCGTCTCTTTTTCATTTCACTTGAGAGACCACTTGGTGAACGTGCAAGTGTTCTCGCGATTGCGCGTAATGAATATCCTTTGTGCGACAAGATGTCGATCTCATCTCTCTCCGCATCTGTTATGCGTGGACGTGAAGTATTCTTTTTTGTTTTTTTTCATGCGCCAATCATACATGCAAGTGTTCGAAACTCAAAGACAAGTCGCCTCTTTGAGATGTTCGGGACTGTCTTTGGGGCACGTGATTGGTTGGTGCCCCTTACGGCAAACATACTCACCGTGGCAGTGCTTGCAGGTGGGTATCTGATTATTCTCAAAAGAAAGAGAAAGCATGTTGCATAGAGCGGTCTCTCGACCGCTTTTTTGTTTGAAAAAATGTGGTATGATGGTGGTATGAAAAAAGACTATTATGACATGTTGGGTGTTTCTAAAAGCGCTAGCAAAGAAGATATTAAAAAAGCATTTCGTAAACTTGCACACAAGTATCATCCTGATAAAAAGGATGGTGATGAGGCAAAGTTTAAAGAAGTGAATGAAGCATATCAGATTCTTTCTGATGATAAAAAACGCGCAGAGTATGACACGTACGGACAGACGTTTGGTGGTGCGGGAGGCGCACAAGGGTTTGATGGCTTCGGTGGTTTTGGAGGATTTGACCCGTCTAGCGCGGGTGTTGAATTTGATTTGGGCGATATTTTTGATCAATTTTTTGGTGGCGGTGGTGGTCGTGGCGGAATGCGTCGTGGCAATGATATTTCTATTGGTATTGAGATTCCTTTCACGGAAGCAGTCTTTGGAACAACCCGTACGGTGCTTGTGACAAAAACTTCTGCATGTTCATCTTGTGAAGGAACAGGAGCGAAAAAAGGCGCAAGCATGAAGACATGTAGTACTTGTAATGGTAAAGGAAAAGTCCATGAAGCGCGCCGTTCACCGTTTGGTACGTTTTCAGTTTCTCGTACCTGTGACGCGTGTGGAGGAACAGGACAAATTCCCGAAGAAGTATGCGCGACATGCAAAGGTGCGGGTGTCGTTCGTAACCGTGAAGAGATTCGCATCGTCGTCCCTGAAGGGATAGAGGATGGCGCGATGATTCGTATGTCAGGAAAAGGCGAGGCAGTTCCTCGGGGGACGACGGGAGATTTGTATGTGAATGTACGCGTGATGCCTGATAAAACATTTTCACGACAAGGACTTGATCTTGTGATGCATTTACCCATAAAGCTTTCTGATGCACTCCTCGGTACACATCGTACTGTTGTTACGTTGGACGGTGAAATCGAGGTAACGATTCCCGCGGGCATATCATTTGGAGAAACACTCCGTATTCGGGGTAAGGGTGTGCCATCTCGGGGCTCTCGCGGTGACCTTCTCATAAAACTCACCATTGAGATGCCGAAAAAACTTTCTAAAAAAGCAAAAGACCTTATCGAGTCTCTCAAAAAAGAAGGCATATGAGTACAAATGAGACACAACGTTCTTTCTCTGATTGGATATGGACTATCTTACCATGGATACTCCAGACAATTGTATGGATTCCCACGAGAATTATTCTTCGTGTGTTTTTTCGTGCTCGCATTGAAGGAGTTGAACATCTCAAAGGAATACGCGGTCCAGTTATATTTGCGGTGAATCATACAAGTTTTTGGGATCCGATTTTGGTCGCAGGAGCGTTACCTTTTTTTTCACGTCGATATCCAATGATGTATGTCGCGCGTGAACATGCGTATTATCATCGATATGGAAAGTTTTTTCCTATGTTTTTGTTTCAGGCGTGGGGCGCGCACCCCGCACAAGGAGGACTTCGTGACTACGCGGCATCACTTGCCACACACGCGCATTTTTTGAAACAGGGAAGGAGTTTGTGTGTATTTCCTGAAGGAAAAGTTTCTCGCACCACAGAAGATATTCAACCATTTAAAGGCGGTATCGGATTTTTGGCGTATGAGACAAAAGCTACCGTGGTTCCTGTTATTTTGCATGGCACGTATAACATAACTCTCAAAGGAGTGTTTACAAGGCGTCATGTCGCCACAATTTCTTTTTGTGAACCTCTTGTTTTTAAGGATATGTTTATTGAAAGAGACCAATCTCAGCCCCTATCAGTTGATGACTATAAAAAAGCAGCCGGATATATTCACAAAAAAATGTGTATTGTTTTCAAAAAATATAAAAAAGATATATAATATAGATATATGTTTTCTACTGACACTATACGTGCCATTCTCGGTATAGAAGAGTCTGTGCAACTTACACCACTAGAAATGGCGGATAAATTAAATATTACTTTTTATCCATACTCTGAACATGATGTAAGTCCGCATGTTTTTGCGTTTGCAACGTTATTAGAGAAGACTCTATTTGAACTAAAAGCAAATATTGTTCCCTATGAGGAATCATTAGAGCGTGTTTCTGTGCGAAAACGTATACGAAGAGTTGTACGTATTTTGATTAATGATATAGGATACTTTTTCCAACGTATAATCAAAAAAAATCCCACGATACCATTCATTGGTATCTCGGTCATGAAAAGTGCGCTTCGTCCAAAAAGAATAAAAGCTGGCATATCTGTTATTGCTTTAGGAGAGCAAGCAACAGGAAATTTGCCTATGGATAATACTTCAAGTTTCCGAAAGAGTTCTGTTATCACCATACTTGATCGACCAGACAATATAAAAAAAGAAACAGTATTTCAGGAGCATTTTGATACTGCTATGCATTTGTTTGCGTACCATATGACAAATATTGTGCTTGCTGTTGATGAAAAAGAGTGGATCGTGTATAACTTTAACGCATCACATCCTGTGTATCAGATTGATGAAAATTTTAAAGAACATGTGTTGTCAGCTTTAATACCAAAAATTGTTGCCCCTATCAGACCGTATCGATTTTCGGAATTTATTGTCACACAAAATGGTTTTGATCCACACGATGAAGACCATGAACGTTTGATTTATGATTTGACATACAGCGGAACACTCCTTGAGAAGACAGGGTTATATCCTCCAGGTAAAAAGATCGAGGATCTCCCATTTCGAAACAAATTTTATGAGTGGATTGGGAAAATACATTTAGATAACCGTAATGGCATGAGCTATGGATTTCTTGCTTTGCAAATGCCAGTACAGATTTCTCCAGTGATGAACCATAAGGAAGCAGAAAAGTTTTTTGGGGATTCTATACCACTTTCTGAAGGAAGTTTCGTATTTGATACACATATGTATCTTGCTTTTTCATTTGATGGAGAATTGTTATATATGAAAATTCCTGATGTGTGGGTTCTCTCTCAGCGTTCTGGTTGTGATAAAACACATATGGATCCAGAAAAAGATATTTTAAAAATGGGGCTTATCGATGGACAGATGCATCTTCGTTCGCCAAAAAGTTTGGAGTTAACGAAAGAATATAAACCTTCTTTTGATACAAAGGTGATTTTGGCACATGCTGTGGGAAATGCAATTGTTGCTTCTCTTTCGGCATATAAAGGAATAAATAGTCATTTTGTAACTATGATGCGCACACAAGGTGTTGCTCTTGCACATTGGCATGGATATATCAATCCCAATATGATTCCCGAAGGATGGTTTACACATGGTATCCAAAATCCTCATGTTGCGTGTTCGTCACCCCAATCAGCAGTGTACGCTCTTTCGGGAAAACTCGATGTATTTATTGAGGCATTTGCGAAGAAGAAAGAATATAGAGGAGACATTCATATCGAACCACACCATGGTACCAATATTACTTTTCCGAGTCTGGTGGAACTTGGTAAATATCTTTCTGGAGATATGCAAGTTGCTGTTTTGGGGAATGCGTACCTTTATTTGTATGACCATAATGAAAATCTTTAAATGGTATTAGTAATTATTTATGGTTGATTTTTTTCTTACAGATTATTATTCTGTTTCTCTCTTTATTGGGGGAGTTATCGCTTTGGTATCTGGACTTTTGGTGTTTCTAAATAATAGTAGAGACGCAATAAATATCTCGTGGGTGTTTTTGAGTATTGTTACTTCCATATGGAGTTTTGGGTATCTTACACTTATAAAGACAGAAGATATTTCAATTGCAACATTATCAAATATCATATTACATGTCGCGGCATCAATAATTCCTGTTGCGTATGTGTATTTTGTTCTGAGTATCACCAAGACAACATATATATATAAAAAAATACTGTATGTGATGGTGCCAACAATGATTACCTTTGTAGGTCTTTCTTTCTCGTCTTTTTTGTTGGGAGAAGTTATTCCAAAGTCAGATATTGGATGGTCTTTTTCGTTTGCTCCAGTTGCCGGTCCGGGGTATGTATTATTTGCAGCATATTTTTTTATTGTAACATTAATTGGCGCGGTAGTCCTCGGTAATTTTATTAGAAAAAAGAAACTAGAACATCAGAATAAAATTCGTTTGATATTTGTACTTGTATCATCAATGGTAGGATTTTTGGGTGGCGGAAGTGTTTTCCCTTTAACATTTGGTATTCTTATTCCACCCTATCCTATACTATTGTTTTCCTTGTATCCCATTATTATCACGTATGCGATCATAAAACATCGTCTCTTTAACATGAAGATTGTTGCTGCTGAGTCAATGACAATTGCATTATGGATATTATTGTTGATGAGGAACCTTTTGTCTGGGGATTCTAGTGATGGTGTGTTGGATGCAGTAGTATTAGCGGTTTCGTTTTTTATTGGTTCATACCTTATTAAAAGCGTTCGTGAAGACGTAAAAACACGCGAAGAAATTGAAGCGCTGGTAAAACGTCTACGAGTTGCCAATGAGCATTTACGTGAACTTGATAAACAAAAGACAGAATTTGTCTCTATTGCGTCGCATCAGTTGCGTACGCCTCTTACGGCTATCAAGGGATACTCGTCAATGATTTTGGATGGCTCGTTTGGTAAGGTGTGTGAGGAAGCAAAAGAACCAATTGAACGTATTTTTCGATCAAGTGAGCGACTTGTGGGGACCGTTGAAGATTTTTTAAATGTCGCACGTATTGAGCAAGGAAGAATGTCGTATGAAAACGATGATGTTGATATGTGTAAACTATCAGAAGGGGTTGTTGATGAATTAACATACGCGGCTGATGAGAAGGGGTTATCTTTGAATGTCATTTGTCAAAAACATGTGCCAGTTGTATCAGGTGACTCAGGAAAGTTGCGACAAGTCGTTTTAAATCTTGTTGATAATGCAATTAAATATACACCAAAAGGAAGTGTTACTGTTTCTATAGACAAGGAAGTTATTGGAAAAAAGACTCTTGTTATGTTGTCTGTTGCGGATACGGGAATCGGTATTCCCGACACATTCTCAAGTGAAATGTTTGGTAAATTTAACCGCGCAGAAAATAGCGGAGCATATCATGCAAACGGCTCGGGTGTAGGGCTATATATTGCAAACGAAATTATAAAAGCACACCACGGCGTCATTGAAGTGAAATCGGAAGAAGGAAAGGGGACAACGTTTTCGGTTACGCTTCCAGGAAATGTCCATGGTGCGAAAACATAACGACGTGAGAAATAGTATAAAAAATTTGATGCTCGCTCAACTTTTATTGCTGTGATATAGTATCTTTATGTTATCAGAAACAAAACCAATTGGTCTTTCGGGTGTCAAGCCGACAGGGAGACCACATATCGGTAATTATTTTGGCGCAATGCGTCAATTTGTTGCTTTGCAGGAGGAATATCGTATGTTTGTGTTTATTGCAGATTTGCATGGACTTAATCTTATTCAAGACGCGTCAATGATGCGTGAACTTTCTCTTGGAGTTGCTATTGATTATTTGGCACTTGGCCTTGATCCGTCAAAAGCGGTGCTGTATCGTCAATCGGATATTCCAGAAATTACTGAACTTTCATGGATATTGGGAACGTTGACGACTATGCCGTATCTTATGCGGGCGCACGCCTTTAAAGACGCCGAAGCAAAAAATAAAGATATCAATGTGGGGACCTTTACCTATCCGGTGCTTATGGCCGCAGACATTTTGATACAAGATGCACAAGTCGTTCCCGTAGGGAAAGACCAAGAGCAACATTTGGAAATTGCTCGTGATATGGCAGCAAAGTTTAATACTACATTTGGAGAAACATTTATTGCGCCGAAGTCTGTTATCATGGAGGATGTGGCGACTGTGCCGGGTATCGATGGACGCAAGATGAGTAAGAGTTATGATAACACCATACCACTTTTTGGAAGTGATGATGAGATTGTAAAAGCAGTTGCTGGTATTGTCACGGATTCTCGTTTGCCTGAAGAACCAAAAAACCCTGATGCTGATAATATTTTTGCACTACATAAACTGTTTAGTACATCGGTACTTCCTGACATTGAACGCCGATATTGTCAGGGCGGTATGGGATATAAGGAATCAAAGGATATTCTTCGTGAACACATACTTGACTTCGTTCGCCCTCTTCGTGAAAAACGTGAAGCGATTTTAGAAGATGTATCAACCGTTGAGCGTATCCTTGATGAAGGTGGCAAAGTTGCCCGAGAACGTGCAATCATCAAACTCAATGATGTCCGTAAAAAAACTGGACTTCGTTAGTTTTTCTTTCCTCACATTCATTATTCTTCATTCTTCATTCTTAATTCATATTCTCCATGACTCGTATTTCTATTAGTAAACTCCATGCATATATCGGGCAAGAAGTTACTCTTGCTGGTTGGGTACATGTGCGTCGTGATCATGGCAAACTTATTTTTATAGATTTGCGTGACGCAACGAGTATTGTACAGATGGTGGCGTTGCCCAATCATACGGAGGCGCATGAAGCCGCCGCGGCGGTGCGTTCCGAGTGGGTGGTTGAGGTGCATGGAGTGGTGAACAAACGACCAGAAAAGATGGTGAATACGGACGAGGTGAATGGCGATATTGAAATCGAGATGGTCCAACTCATCGTGCTCAATGAATCGGAGACGCCACCGTTTGACGTGACAGAAGATACCGCCGGTATTGACGAGGAGGTACGATTGAAGTACCGATATTTAGACTTGCGCTCGAAGCGTTTACAAGAAAATATTCTCATGCGCGACAAGGTGATGACCTTTTTCCGCAACTATATGCACATGCATGATTTTGTGGAGATTGAGACACCGATGCTCATGAAAGGAACGCCGGAAGGATCGCGTGAATATGTGGTGCCGTCGCGCTTGGAGAAGGGGAAGTGCTATGCGTTGCCACAATCCCCACAGCAGTATAAGCAGCTCTGTATGGTGGCGGGATTTGAAAAATACTTCCAAATGGCGCGGTGTATGCGTGATGAAGATTTGCGCGGCGATCGTCAGCCGGAATTCACACAGCTTGATTATGAAATGTCGTTTGTGAATCAAGAGGATATTTTGGTGTATACGGAAGCGATGTTCATCGAGATGGTTGAAACACTCTTCCCGGAGAAACACTTCACCGAGAAACCATTTCCGCGAATGACATACAAAGAGGCAATGGAGAAATATGGGTCTGATAAGCCAGATTTGCGGAAGGATAAAAATAACCCGAACGAACTCGCTTTCCTCTGGATTGTGGATTTTCCAATGTTTGAGATTAATGAAGAAGGGAGACTTGCCGCCGCGCACCATCCGTTTTGTTCGGTGAAGGAAGAAGATGAAGGACGATTTATGGAAGCGAAGAGCGGTGCTGATATTTTGGACGTGCGAGCGAATGCTTACGACCTCGTCTTAAACGGCTATGAGCTTAGCTCTGGAAGTATTCGTATTCATAAGCGAGCAATGCAAGAGAAAGTATTTGATTTACTGGGTATCAGCAAAGAAGAACAAGAAGCACGATTTGGACACATGCTTGAAGCGTTTAAATATGGCACACCGCCGCATGGAGGATTTGCGCCAGGTATTGATAGGATAGTTATGCTTCTTCAAGGAGAACCTAATATTCGTGAAGTGATTGCGTTCCCGAAGACGCGTGAGGCGAAAGAGCCGATGACCGGATCGCCGACATATGTGAACCAAGAGACGCTTGACGAGCTGGGGATAGAGATAAAAAAGAAGAACTAGAGAACCTTGATATATAAACATAAGCGAGTCTTCCTAGAGACCTCGATATGATTATCAAATCGGCTGAATCAGCAGGGAAGACTATCAGGCAAAAACCGTTTCCACGTATGACCTATGCGGAAGCGATGCAGACGTATGGAGCGGATAAATTTGATATGCGCACTGATGAAGAAAAAGAAGCAGGCATACTTGCGTTCGCATGGGTTGTTGATTTTCCTATGTTTGAGAAAACTGAAGAAGGAACATGGACGTTTACACACAATCCATTTTCTATGCCAAAATCAGAACATCTTGAGTTACTCATGAAAGGGGAACGCATTGATGAGATACTTGCGCAACAATATGATCTGGTGTGTAATGGATATGAATGTGGTGGAGGAAGTGTTCGTGCGTACAAGCCAGAAATTCTTCGCGCAACATACAAGATTATGGGGTATACCGATGAAGAAATCGAAGCGAGCGTAGGACATATGCTTGAAGCGTTTTCTTATGGTGCTCCTCCCCATGGAGGTATTGCTCTTGGTGTTGAGCGTATGACCATGATACTTACGGGAGAAACAGAACTTCGTGAGGTGCAAGCATTTCCCATGACACGCGGAGGACAGACCGCAGTGATGAATGCACCGAAGCCTCTTACAGATAAACAGTTAGATGAGTTAGGAATAGAAGTGAAAAAGAAAAAATAGAAATGAAAAACTAGGGTAATGTAAACTACAATCCACCAACTATGCGTGCATAAGCAGTTCGAGCAGGCGTTTCGCCTGCTCGTTTCGCGTCATGTGACGATGATTGTACCGCCATACATATTCAGCGACAAAGCGACG
>Ga0194126_10003178_pt1 | contig 26211 bp, 22 predicted proteins | sample TA2KigC150mmetaG_FD_148641 | JGI IMG/M metagenome (GOLD analysis project Ga0194126, IMG submission 148641) | Freshwater microbial communities from Lake Tanganyika, Tanzania - TA2015035 Kigoma Deep Cast 150m | ecosystem: Environmental > Aquatic > Freshwater > Lake | place: Tanzania: Lake... | reverse complement strand
TATTACCCCTCTATTTCAGGATGAGTATTTGATTCAATCAAGCTTGAAATCTTTATTGGAATCTCGCCTTCTTTAGCTTGATTTTTTTCACTAATAAACCTGACCAAACCTATATCACCTGTCTTTAGTGGGGTACTATCATAAGTTGCTTTCAGTTTGTTACAAATAAATTTTAAAATGTGCTCTTGGAGATCAGTTTGTTTCATATTTCCTTTAATTTTATAGTGTTTATATACGTCTTCATCTGAAGTATACTTGCATTCCAGAAAGGTCAGTCTGTAAACACCGTTGTTTTCTATGATAAGCCCGATGTCTGGTTTTGCATTCATCATCCACTTGGCAATATAGAAATCCGGATGCCAACTGTTAGCGTGAAGCTCGGAATTACTACCGTCTTGTAACTTTTTGTCTGGTAAAGCCTCCTCAGAGCAAAAATCACTAAATAAGCTATTATTATCTTTTACGTACTTATACAAGCACGAGTTAAAATGTCTTTTATTCAAATCCCAATAATCTCTCATGATAGTTACTTCATAAAATACCTCTTCAACCGAATCTCCAGGACGAAGTATAGAAACACCATTTGAACTTTTTTCTAAAAGAGGTTTCGCCCATTCCTCGTTTAAGGTGGAGGCGCTTTTTATGGTTTCGAGCTTATTAGCAAAGTAAAGGGCATATTGTCGCTCTTCCCTACAAACCGGGGCATTATGAGAAATATAATTCTTTAAATTGTAGCCCTTGTTTTCATCCTTTGATGCTTCCTCCGCAATCAGGGCTGCGTCCTCGACGGTTGTTTCTGGTTCGAAACTGCCTAAAATATAATCATACAATTCACCGATAAGGCTAACCATTTTTTCTTTTTTTACCTCATCAATCACACAGAGATCATTTTTTTTGATGTGTTTGCCGTAATAATGTTTTTTAAAATTGTTGGCAATTTGTAAAGCAGCACCAGAAAAAAATGTATCGCAATTCTTGCAAGGACAGCTTACCATTTTATATTTTTCAATAGCTGCATTCATTTAAACAAAACCTCCATGATTTTCGATTTGTATGCCCAAATTTTCAATTCGACAAACTCGCAATCATCACCTCCAGTTCCACCGGTTGCACCACTTCTCGCAGGATCTTATCCGGGACTGACTTGACCTTCCCCACGAACCCCCTGCTCCAGGAGAAAATCGGCCCTCTAGAGCGCAGTATCTTCCGCCGCTGGGTAAAAGCACTGCACAAGCCCAGGGCCGGTTTAAGCAGCAAAGCCAGGCCACTGCCCATCTGCTGATCAACAAACTCCCGGCAATGAATACAGACAGCGTTGGTGTAGTGCCCACCGTTTAAAGGAGACCCCCCGGCGCTATAAACATAGGTCTCTTGCCCGCACTTATTGCACTCGCCCAGCCACTCGCCATTCTTCCAGAGTTTGATTAAAACCCCCAGCGGAATATACTTTACCCCCACATAGGACCCGCCAACCAGCGACCACTGGTGCCTGATATAAAAGAACTCAGGCGTTTTTAAAATCAGCTCGCTGTTGGCCAAAATCAGCTCCAGGTTGTCACGAAATAGCTGCCTGTTCTTCTCACGCTGCACTTCCGTTTCTTCCGGCAAGAGCAGCTCTTCATAGACTATCGTGCGCCCTTCCGCCAACTTCTCCTGCTTGTTCATAACTCCATTCCCTCGCTTCCCCCTAAAAATCACTTGCCACAATTTAATTGCCTCTGAATCAAGCTTACTCAACTTTAATGACACATATATGTCAGACCCACCCTTTATACTTTTGTAGTCTCTCGGAAAGTAAACGTGAATGAGTAGTTTTTGAGAAGTTTGTTAGCAGGAAGAAGCTGTGTTTGCTCTTTGACAACTTCATATGGCATTGTTAAGTGATAAGAATGCAGGGGTCCTAAAAAGAGGCATGAGGAATTAGGCCCATATTGATATTAATTTGGGCCACTCTAATCAGACAACATTTTCAAGGTTCAGGCTGCTTGCTTAGATAAACCCAGCCGATTTAGCAGTGATATTTCTGTGGTTTTGATTTGAGCATCAAGATGCTGATTTAAAGCGGCCAGGGTTGCGAGCCAGAACCAGCGCTTATCGGAGCGAGCCCGTGCCCGTTCAATAAGATAATCGACCAATATACGCTTAAGGGTCCGTTCCACTGAAGTTCGCCTGGTGTAAACTTTTTTCCAAGCCTTTGAACCGCGCGGAGTTTTGGTGAACAGCCGGTAATCGGTCTCTGGCCTGGTGTAAACAACCCGCCCGTAATTTGAAGTAGAGCAATTTTGCTGATACTTGCAGCTGGTCGGGTCTTTGTATCTCGGGCAGCGCCATTTGATTCGCTGACGTTTTTGATGGATGCCCCAATTGGTCATCTTTAAATTGGCCTGGCATACCGGGATACCATTGTGGTCGAATATTTCAGAAGAAATGCTTTTCTTGTTTCGTTCATTTAGATCAATAAAAGGTTCGATTTCATGTAAATTCAACATTTTGTAGATAGCATAAGCATCATGAGCAGAATCTAAAAGAGCTCTTTCGAACTTAAACGAAGGAAAAGCTGAACGCAACTGGGCATAAGCCTGAACAAAAGTGATGCTGTCGTGGGCTGAAGCCCGGGTTAGATGGATCAGCAAAGGTAAATCGTTAACGCTGTTTGCTGCGGTAAGGTTGTAGAGGGTGTGCCCGTAAAACCAGCGCTCGTGGTAGCTATCCCACCCCCAATTGGCCTTGGGGTCTGTGTAAGAACGAGGGCACTTGCAGTAATAAATACCTTGTTGTTTGCACTGGCAGATTTTCTTGCCGAAGGAGCTGGCACCGGTTTCCAGCGGGGCGCCGTCACCGGCCAGGGTAAGCTTTTGGATATCGCCCAAAAGGTTTAACTCAGCCGAAGGTTTTACGGCACACTCTATTAAAATTTTCTGCAGCAGCCTTTCCGGCCCACGTTCAAAAGTTTCTCCACCGAGGACCTTTTCTACCAGATCAGCTACCGTATCCGGGTTATCTGGAGGTAACTTTTCATTAGCCTTAAGCTTTTTCTTCTTTTTCCTGTAAGGGTCTCGCACAACTTTGGCCGGTGCATGCTCCAGCCAAAGCCGGTTAAATAAATCATAGAAACTTCCAACACCGGGGAGGCTGTCAGTTTCAAACCCGCAGGCGATGGCCAGTATATCATCGGCCTTTAGACGGGCTGCAAAACTGCTGATTGATTCTTTGTAGTGGCTGGCCAGAACCAGGGCCCGGAAAATTTCCGGTTGATTAAGAGCCGGACGGCCTGTAAAAGAATATCGAGACATAACCAGCTCTTTTATCGGGTCCAGATCCAGGGTATAGACTTTTTCCAGCGCGTCAGCATGGAACATGACTTGATTTTCTCTATGAGGCAGTAATTCACGAAGTTGCTTTTCCAGCCTTTTTTGGAATTGCACGTGAGGATACCAGGGGCCGAGCATAAAAATCGCCTCCATTATCGTTTTTAGAGTCTGGTAATAAATGTCTCTAAATCGATTTTGGGGCTGGTTTTAGAAAGTCAATCCCTGAAATTACCTTTGATGACTTAATATAAGCAAATATAGGTCATTATCAGGCTATATCTCCCGATATCGCTTAATATCGCCATATGAAATTGTCGCATAAATGGAGGTGAAATGGAAAACTCCATGAGCAAATAGCAGCACGGAGTCTTAAGTTAGAGTTTTCGAATAACTACCTTTTAACAAGGAGGTGATTAGATGTTTAATGCAGTTACCATTTATAAAATATCGCTGGCCTTAGCCAATAAGGAAAGTCGTATTACTGTTAACTTTAAGGATATGGTGGACGATTTAGCCGGCGCGAAAGAAGAATTTAATAACCTTAATGGCTCGGATCACCGCATGTTGCTCCTGGCGCCAACCAGCAAGCGCTTAAATCTCCTATTCAAAATCAGCCAGGATAACCAACCCTTTCAACCAGAGATGCTAGAGCCCTTTATCAGGATCCTCAAAGATGAGTTTGACTGGCAGGATTACTGTGCAGCCGATGGCCGCCTCTTTGAGGTTAAGCTATCTCATCCGGTGCAGCGCTCCGATTACTCAGAATACCTCCAGCAACTCGATAGAACTCGTTCAAGTAGCCTGCTCGGTGATGCCGAAATGGAGAAACTGCTCGGCCGCCGCAGCGATCGGATCAATTCACCATTTTCCCGCCGCGGCAGGAGAGGCAGTGAAGATCAACAGCCAGAGCTCAGCTTGCAAGAAGCCCTGCAGCAGTTAGACGAAATGATTGGCTTTGAAGATCTTAAAGCAGAAGTAAAGAAAGTGATTACCTTTCTTGAACAGCTCCAGCAAAACAATAACGATATACCGGCCAGGGAAGCATACCCTTTCCACTATATCTGCACAACTGATGCCCCGGGCATCGGGCTTAGCACTGCCATGGAACTGGTCAGCACAATCTTTTACCACTTAGAAATCTGCCTTTTAAACGGTTACATTGAAGAGCGGGTGGAAAGCAGAAGAAACTACTATTACAGCCGTGATTTTGATGAAAACGGCGTTTGTGCGCTTTTAGATGTTAACCACCTCGAAAATGATGGTTTAGAAGAACTGCTCACTAAAATGAGCGGCGAATATAAAAATCAGGTTATCGTGTTAGTGGTAAATGCAAAGTTTAAAAAAGAAATCGATCACCTTGAACAACAGATGCTCAGTTGCGGCTTGCCCTACCGCAAATTTCACTTCAAAAAGCAGGCGGCAGCCGAATACACAGCCATTTTTGAGAAAATGCTTATCCCCTATGGCCTGCCCTTTTCAAATGCTGCAGAAGCTAAACTGATCGATCTAATTGCCCTGCTGGAAAAAAAACAGCGCTTCTGCGGCACCCACACCTTAAAAGATATAGCCTGCAAGATGGCTTTTGAGTTGGCCGCTGCAGATGATGACGGACAGGCCAGGACTCTACGATCTTTAGATTCAAATGAGATTATCCTCTATTTGGATAAGTTAATCAATGCTGATCAAAAAGAAGCGCAGCAAGATCAAAAACCTTCACCCCCCCTGGCTGAACTTGATAACCTGGTCGGCCTCGATGCCGTAAAGGTACGGGTAAAGGAAATCTTAGCGCACTTTACCGTGGAAAAAGAAAAAGCAAACCTTGGCATCGGCGGTTCAGACATCTGCATGCACATGCTCTTTACCGGCAACCCCGGCACGGGCAAAACAACGGTAGCCAGAATAATCGGGCAGGTGCTGAAAGAGGAAGGCTTACTAACCAAAGGGGACTTAATCGAAGTCAGCCGGGAAGACCTGATCTCGCGTTACCTCGGTAACACAGCGCCAAAAACTGCTGGCGTAGTGAAGAAAAGTATCGGCTCAGTGCTCTTTATCGATGAAGCCTATTCCTTAGATGGCGGCCACGATCATGATTACGGGCACGAAGCGCTGGCAACCCTGGTCAGGCTGATGGAAGAGCATAAAAACGAACTGGTGGTAATTATGGCCGGCTACAACGAGGAAACCGAAAAAATGGTGGCCCTGAACCCCGGCCTTAAAAGCCGCATCCCGCACCAGATCACTTTTCCCGACTACAACGCCGCGGAGCTCCACCAGATCTTTAACCTACAGCTTGGCGCCGACTACACAATAACGGAAGCGGCAGCAGCAAAACTGGAACAGCTATTTGCCAAGGCTGCCACCCTGAAAAGCGCCGAAAGCGGAAACGGCCGTTTCGTGCGCAACTTAGTTGAAAGGCTTAAGATGAAGCAGGGGTGCCGCTTGCTTAAAGATGGCCAACTGGGCAAGGAAGATTTTCAGAACATCATTGAACAAGATGTCGATCAGGTATTAGAAGATAAAGATTTTGCCATTTACCTGCAGCATATTTCGAAGAACTCAATCGGCTTTGGCTAAAAAGCAATTCTGCATACCCACAATAATTACTATAAAGCACAGCCCCAGGGTAATCCCTGGGGCTGTTAACTTAGCAAAACGTTATTCTCCAACCTTAGCCTTAAAAGATCACTTCGTCACTATCGAAACCTAAGTTCCTTCTCCTGCGCCCTGGGGTGCCCATACCGCCGCCCCGGTTTTGCCTCTCCGTTGGCCCTGCCGGAAAAACACTTAAATGAACCAGCTCACCTTCGACAGCCAGGCCGGCACCGATAATACCCTTGCCGGTCAGGCGAAAATCCTCACCCATGCTGACCGAGGGGTAGCTTGAGCATTCGCTTCCCAAAAGGCTCTCTTTCAGCTCTCCCGGCTCAGGGCGGGGGCTCTTTAAATCCCTGCCCTTGCTGTTCAACGCCTCAATAGCGTAGCTTTTAAGCAACCTGCCCCACACCTTGGTCAGCGTCCCACTTTTATCAAAAAGATCCAGGCAGGCAAAGCGGTTATTGATGTAAACCGCTACCCCGGCCTGGCCGGGCAGCTGGCTGAAACCTTCTACCAAGTTCAGCAGCTCATCTTCAAGGCTGCTGTAGGTTTCGTGCAGCGCAGCCGTAGGCGATTCAGTGTCCAGGTTACTCGAAATACTGTCAACTTCATCCCAGATCGCCCCTTGGTCGGCCTCAAAAGATGCACTGCTCTTTAAGTTAAAGCTTACCTGCTCCGCTTTCTGGCGGCGCAAACTGCTATAGCCGAAAGCCTCGGACTTATTAAATACGCGCTCCTCATAGCGCCAGCGGCCCCTCTCCACACAACTTACCGGTACTTCAGTTTTACCGGCCGCCACCATAATCGTGGCGTTAATCATCCGGTTCTGCTTGGCTCCGACCAGCTCTTCCCCATCGAGAATCAGCACCGGTTCGCCCGTCATATTGGTTACCACGATGATGTTCACATCACCTGTCTCGCTAACCTCGCCTACCTGAAAATTGCCCGCATCAAGCGCCTCTTCAAGCAGCAGGTAGGATAACCCTTTCTTTTCAGCAGCCTCATCTGCCCTGGCAAAATCTTTTACATTGCTTTCAACTGCGGAGACAAACAAGGGGTAGACAGTCAAACTTCCACTAACCTGGGGCTCGCCAAACTTAAGCCGGTGAACCAGCCTGTCTAAAGAAATAGTCATAGCCTTTACCTCCGTCCTTTTATTTGCCGTGTTACACCTTCATATTACCGGCCTGCTCCGACACATATGTGTCACTCTGCCAGAAATGTCTATAGCTTTTTCAAGAACTATTGTGGGCATACCCATTTGACATATTACCCATGCAGATGCATGATCACCACAGGAGGCGTAAAACATGAAAATAGTCAACCTGTCAGTAGACTCAAGAAAAAGAATATCTTTAAGCAAACTACTGCCCGATCTTCCAGTTAGCTCAGTCAGGGCTTATCTGCAAGATGATAAAATTGTTCTTGAACCTATGATAGAAATACCGGCACGAGAAGCATGGTTAAACCAAAACGAAACCGCCTTAAATCAAGTGAAAGCAGGTTTAACCGAAAAGGGCGATATTAGCCGTGGATCATTTGCAGAATATGCAGAGGAATAATTATGTTTGAGCTGCTATTTGCAGCCCAGTCTGGCCAGGACTTGTTTGCATAAAATTAAATCTGTAAAAGCAAAGAACGCTTTATAGGACATTGTTTCATGGGTAAGCTTTTTTTAGGGGTTATGGGTCTGCATAAAGCACCTCAGCCTCCGATACTCCACAGAAAGAAGCAAGTTCTTCGAATGAAGAAGATAGTTCTAATCTCATGTCATTATCTCTCTCATTACTTTCATCACCATCTTGCATATCTCTTCATAAGATATATCTTTTGCATATAAAAATTCTTTCCGGTAATTATCCCAAAAAGCTTTGAGCCTCTCGCTTGCTTTGATATCATCAATAATCATCTGATATTCTGATAAAATCATCAGACTGCCTCGCTTTTTAGCAGTTTCCTGTAATGCTTTTTTAAGGATTCTTGGATTGCACTCATTACCTCTTAAGCTATTTAGTATGTAAATCTCATAAAAGGATCTCCATGTACATTGATATTTTTGGCACCACACGCAATTTTTCCGCATAACTCATTAGTTTGGCGATGTTTTTTTCTCTCGATGTAGCATATTCTTTCATCGCCTGATTGATTACTTGAATATCAGCATGATGAGTTTCTTTGACCATATCACATAATGTCCGCTCAACATTATAAGCTTTTATAAAATTCCCTGCAGGTGAAGCTATCTCAATTACACCAATCGAATATGCCTCAACTGTGCATATTTTAGGAATCACACCTTGTTTTTTTACGCCGCCCGTATTATAACCAAAGGGAAATGTCATAGTAAAACTGATCGGCGTGCGATCTGTCATGCCATGAAGGTACAAAGCTGTCTCATGAGAAAATATTCCTTTAGAAAAACGATACTGCAAATAATATAACTCATCCTCCCAAACATCCGGTAAAACGTAGATACCACGCTTAGCTTTTAATAATTTGCCTGATTCGACAAGCTTTGTTAGGCAACGCCTGGGTATACCAGCTTCAGTAATCTCTTTAGCTGTTACATAGCCTTTATTGTTTGAGATGATTTGAAAAATCATTTCTTCGTAGCAAGGCATATTAATCACCCCTACCCGTACTTTCTTGCTAAGCATTATATCACTTTTTAGCACGGATGTACAAGTAGCTTAAATATTTCAATCAGAAAAAAGCATCGCAGAAGGATGAGACCTTGAGGGGCTCTTACCCATAAATTCTACATTAATTTAGTGTCTTCTTCGTTGTTTCTCATCAAGAGGGATCAAACCGATACCCAGCCTCGTGAAAGATATAGAGTAAAAAGCGTCCGCGGGAGCTGCCCACGTAAATATCATTTAAGGTGCAGGCCTGGCTGATGGTTTTATCATAAGTATCTTCTAGAGATAACGCTGTAGGAAAATCGATGGGCAAACGTTTCTATCGACTAGCACTTTCAATTCATCAATCCTTGTTGTAGCGTATTATATCAATTTCAGCTTGTACCTGACATTCATTATCAAGGTCTGATGTTTCAGCAACATTTTGAAATGCTTTTTGTGCTCTAAATAATGGACAAAGGCTTAATACCTGACTTTCGGACTTAATAATAGAATAATCGCAACGTGATCACCCGGGAATCCTTTTATTAAGGCATATTCCGGGCTTTTCTTTGCCCTGAAATGTCTAAATAAAATGTCCTGTTATTTCCTCTTTTTTGTTGCCAGAAGCATTGCCGCATGATATAATGAGGCTAATTAAGCTTTCTGGAGGACATCATGTACGTTGCGATTACCGGGTCAGGGAAGGCAAGAGTAGTGCAGTTTCGCGAAGACACCCGTATTCCTGGAACTGGGAAGAAGAAAACAAATGTGATCGAAACGCTTGGCAATTATGAAAAAATGATCGCAGAAGACCCGGACATCATTGCCAAGCTTAAACAGCGAGCCAAAGAAATTACCCTGGAAAGAAAACAAAACCGGGCACCGCTATCAATACAGCTACCAGTTAAAGATATCGAGCAACCTTCCGATTTGACCCCTTCCTTCCTTTTTGGCCATGCCCTGGTAAATCAGCTTTGGAAGTCTATGGCTTTGGATAAATTCTTCGCAGAAAACTGCGGCAAGCGTAACGCAGAAACGGTTGCTCAAGCATTGTATTACCTGGTGGCCCATCGCTGCTCTAAACCTGCAAGTATCAACGCAAGTGTCGCTGAACAAAACAACTATGCGGGAGTAAAACCTCTGGGCTCAGATCTGTTTTACGGAGTGCTTGATGTTTTAGCTGATCAAAAAGAAAATATCGTTAGGCATCTAGGTTCATTTTTTAAAAAGAAAACAGACCGCAACGGCCCAGAAGCCTATTACGATGTGACCACCTACGCATTTGAAAGCACGCGCTGGGGAGAATTGAGAATGTTTGGTTTCTCAAAAGATCACAAGAACAATGAAGTTCAGGTTGTGATGGGCCTTTTGCTTGACAACAATGGCATCCCCATTACCTACGAACTTTTTCCGGGTAACACCATGGACCAAAACACCTTAAAGAAAGCGGTCGAAAATCTCAAAGCACTATACAAGCTGGACAAGATTACCATAGTGGCAGACAAAGGCCTTAACAGCGGAAAGAACCTTGAATACCTTTGCTCTGAAAAGCACGACTTCGTAATCAGCTACACCTTGAAGCGTTCACCGGAAAGTTTCAAAATGTTTATCTTGGATCAAGAAGGCTGGCAGGAAAGCATCGATAAAGAAACCCAGGAGGTCTATTATCGTTCAAAGGTTATTGCTCAAAATCTTGAAGTAAAGGTCGCATTTCAGCCAGATGAAAACGTTCCCAAAAAACGGGGCCGTCCTAAGAAGTACAAAATAGAGCATATACCGGTCAATATCCATCTCACCTGGTCTGCGAAAAGAGCAGCAAAAGACCGCGGGGATCGCGAGCGAATGATTGTCCGGTTAAGAAAACGTCTTGACAAGCCCTACCAGCTGAAGGCTTTGCTGAAGCGCGGATGTAACCAGTATTTACAGATGGAACTTGATACTGATACCTGGAGTATCGATGAAGAAAAGATCGCTGCTGCAGCCAAATATGACGGTTACTATGCCATCATTACCAACAATCTTGAATTGAACACTGAAAAGGCCTGCTCGATTTATCGTGATCTCTGGAAGATTGAAGAAAGCTTTCGGGTTCTAAAAACTGATCTGAAGGCCCGACCTGTTTTTGTTTGGACAGATAAGCATGTTTATGGCCATTTCGCGATGTGCTTCATCAGCCTTTGCCTCTTACGTTATGCCCAGTATATTTTTGGGCAAAAGAATCAGGAAGAGCTGCCGGCAGTCCGGGTTATGGAAGCAATTAAAGAACCCCTGGCCTTGGTTCAAGGTGAATTCCCTGCCAATGTTGTTACCCCAACCAGGGTTCCTCAATGCTACCTGGATTTAGCAGAACTGCTTCAGCTTCCACCTTTAAAAAGCAACATGACTCTTACTCAGTTCAGGAAAAGTACAAAGCTCGATTTATCTATCAACATCGGATAACAGGACATTTTAAACCGCCAAAAAGCCCTTTGTTAAAGTCTTTTTAAAGGATTTTCGACCTCTATCTCCTAAACTCGGGAATTTCAGCTTGTACCTGACATTCATTATCAAGGTCTGATGTTTCAGCAACATTTTGAAATGCTTTTTGTGCTCTAAATAATGCCGACAATGATGCATTACTTACGACAATTTCTCCATTATCGCGCTCGAGAAAAAGGATCCCGATACAACTTTAATATTGCTGAAGAAAGCTATAAGCAAAACTGCGAAATCTTTATTATGGATGGTGATAGCTTCAAGATTAATCGTAGAAATACCATTTTATAGCAAAAAACAACTATTTTTAAATGACCATTTTTCATCTAAAAGTTTTGACCGTTTACAACGTTTATTCAACTTTTTGTCGAATCAGTAAAAAAGACGACAGTGCATGAGTTTTTCTTCAACATCTAGTTTGTTAAACTCAGTCAATGCAATGTAATCACCTTCGTGCCGATCTTCAAACAATCGATCATACAATCTGCCCCACTCAGTGTCCTTTAACCCTGTTTTAATTATTTCGCGATGAAACGCAGCTCGAACACCTGAATATTTACTGATAGTAAACTCTTTCCGTAAAAGGACTGCACTAACAGCATAATTAAGAGCATAATATAGCCTGTTAATAGAAATCTTGATGGTTGCAGCCGGATTTTATTGGAACAGGGATCATCTTTCAGAGAAAATCAGAAAAGGTAAGGTGGCAATTGCTAAACATAGTGTTCGCCAGTTTATTTCGATACAGACAAGGCCAAATAATAATGGCGCCCCTGGGCTATCTGCGCACTCAATTCGCAGTAATATCTCCACAGGTGGTGCTCCATTTCTCTTTTACTCGTCAACAGCAAAGAAAGTAAGTATAAATGTTATCAAATTTTCAGCATGCCTTGACCTTTGATTATAATTTAAACCTTCCCTCGTGCTTGTTCCAGAGCAATAGCAGCCTCGTGAACGATAGTTTCTATGATCTCACGTACCGTAGGGATTTCGTTGAGCAGACCAATTACCTGACCGCAAGCAAGGATTCCCGCACTCAGATCTCCTTTTTGCATTAACTCAAAACCCCGTTCTCCCTTGGCCAAGGGAATGATTTCTTCGAGCCCGGCACCTTGAGCTTCAAGGGCAAGGATTTGCTCGGCGACCTCGTTGCGCACCACCCGGATAGAGTTTTTTAGAGAACGGAGTATGAGCACGGTTTCGGTCTCCTTTAGCCCCACTAGATAGCGCTTGACTTCTTCATGCATGGGCGCTTCCTTTGAGAGCATGAAGCGTGTACCCATAATCACTGCATCAGCGCCCAAAGCAAGGGCAGCGGCTAACCCGGAGCCGCTGCCAAAACCTCCGGCGGCGATAACTGGTATCTTTATAGCCTTGACAACTATGGGTAGCAGCACGAGAGAGGTAACGTTTTCTTCTCCCGGGTGACCACCGCATTCACATCCGTCTATGATTACAGCATCGCAACCCACATCTTGTGCCTTCAGAGCGAAACGCACCGCCGTTGTTTTGTGCATTACTGTGATTCCGCTTTTCTTCAAACTTTCCATGTGCGGCTCGGGGTTACGGCCTGCAGTTTCAGCGATCATCACTCCTTCAGCAGCCATGATCCTTATATATTCATCAATATCAAGGGGTTTGATGGCTGGAAAAAGAGGCAAGTTTACAGCCAGTGGTTTTTCTGTAAGTGTTTTTGCCCGCTTCAATTCGGCCTGAAACTTTTTCGGAGTATCAAATGTTGCTGCGGATATGCTCCCAAGCCCACCGGCCTCTGAGACCGCGGCGGCCAGATCAGCGTTGGAAAGCCACATCATCCCCCCCTTGATGATGGGGTGCTTGATTGATAATAGTTCGGTGATCCTTGTTTTAAACATTCTTTTACGATCCCTCTCCTCAACAATGTGTTTTTTACCTTATTCTTTTTCCACTGCACCCATCAACACTGCAGAGTCGGAAGCAGCGTTATTTGCTGTGCCCCTACGTTTGACAGATCCTTCCGATTGGTGGCTCCTTCCATGTTTCAATACCCGTTACCGGAAGCTGGTACAAATTAGAAACTTCCTGAATTCAAGAGTTCAAGAGTTGCTCATAGACCTCTTAACTGGCGGATTAACTTTGCGTGTAGAGTTCTTCAAGCTGTCCGCCGTACTTCTTAAACACTGCCCGTCGTCTTACCTTCATCGTTGGGGTTAAATCGCCCGTTTCGATGGACAGATCGTGATCAAGCAGGATGAAATCCTTAATAGTTTCAAAGCGAGCCAGGCGTTTGTTCATCTTGTCGACTATGTTTTTTACTTCGGCGTGTATTTGCTCGCTGCTGGTCAGTTCTTTGTAAGAGCCTTCCAGGCCGAGTTTCCGGGCCAGAGCTTTAAGCTCTTCCGCATCGAGTGTGATCAGGGCGGTCAGGTATTTTTTGCGATCTCCATATACTGCTGCCTGGCTGATCAGGGGATCTTCTTTGAGCATACTCTCGATGGCAATAGGTGCGATATTTTTGCCACCTGCGGTTATGATAATGTCTTTTTTGCGATCGGTAATGCGGAAGTAGCCGTCTTCATCGAGCTCGGCAATATCGCCGGAGTAGAGCCAACCGTAGCGGATTGCCTCGGCCGTTTCTTCAGGCTTGTTATGGTAGCCGAGCATGATGTTCGGTCCCTTCATTATGATTTCTCCTTCGGCAGTGACGGTGACATCACCTTTCAAGCCAGGCCAGGCTTCGGTAGGCCACTTTTGACCAACCGTTCCCGGCCGGTTTGCTCCAGGACGGTTAGTAGTTGCTCCACCAGTCTCGGTCATACCGTATAGTTCGTAAACAGGCAAGCCTAGTGAATGGAAAAATTCGTTGATATCTTTAGATAGCGGAGCCCCTCCAGCGACCATGAATTGCAGGTTACCACCGAAGACCAGTTCGCGGATAGAGGAGAAATACTTTTGGTCGAGCTCTTCTAACTTGCGGTGTTCTTTTTCGGGCGAAGGTTTCCCTTCCAAAGCTTCTCCCACCCTTACTGCGCGCGCTGTTTCAAGAGCCCTGTCAAAACCAGTGGGTGAGAGGGTGGCTAAAAGCTCTATTTTGCTCCATATCGTCGAATAGACTTTTTCCAGCAGGCGAGGTGCCGTGCGAGTATAGTGTGGCTTGACGAAAGCAAAATCGCGGGCGATGGTATCAATGCTGCGCGCGAATGCGGTTACAACGTTGCCTAGGTAAATATCTAAGAATGGGCCAGCAAATTGTTCGAAAATATGCGCCATAGGCAGGAAAGAAAGGTTGACCCACCCCGCTTCAATGGGTAACCAACTGCTGCCGGTGCAGACGGTATAAGTGATCGATTCGTGGGTGTGCACTGCGCCTCGTGGGATGCCAGTAGTCCCAGATGTGTAAATAAATGAAGCAATGTCGCTCAGCCGTCCGGAGTATAACCGCTCCATAAACAAAGCAGCCAGACGCCCTTCTTCCGCCGCACCCAATTCCTGTAACGCCCTAAAAGACAGGCAATCGGGGTCTTCACCCGCGTCACAGCCGATGGTGATAATTTTTTTTAATTTTGGCAAACTCGCTTTTAGGGCAAGCAAACCGTCGCGATTTTTTTCGCCCTCGGTAAAAATGTAGGTTGCTTCCAGGTCATTAATTATGTAGCGAGCTTGTGAGGGGAGGTTGTTAGCGTAAATACTGCCGGTGCGACAGCCGATAGAAAGTAAAGCCAGGTCGGCAATAACCCATTCCGGTCGCGTTGAAGACATAATGCAGATGCAGTCGCCTGGTTCGGCGCCCAGAGCCAACAGACCCATTGCTGTTTCCTGCACTTGTGCCCCCACCTGAGCCCAACTCATCACCCGTCGTCTGCCTCGGTAGGTATAGGGCGGAAAATCGCCTTCTTCACTGTAGAGAAATAAAGGCTGACTACCGCTTGCTTCCATGCGAGACCAAAAAATCTGGGGAATGGTCTTGTCGGCATCTTTCATAGTCTCAAGCTCCTTCCACTTCATTGCCCTCATCATCGGTAGTGGTAAAATCATAATTACATTCCACCAAAGCATTGTGTTCGTTCCAGGAATTAATACCCTGCATCATTTTAAAGAGAAGGCTTTTTTTACCTTCCACCTCGTAATCGGGCGACGCAAGAGCTTTAAGCGGGCTGATCTCACCCCTGTTCAGCCGCGCCATCATTTCAAAGGGACAAGAAAAACGTCCGATATAGCCTTCTTCGAGAGTTGATTCGCGCACTTCCATCCATGGGGCACAACCGATGCCGAAAAGCACTTGCGTGCAGCGGCCATTTTCAAAAGTCCAATCCGAAGTGCGATCCTTGCCGTCGGGTCCGTCGTAGACACGAAAACAGAACCGTCCATTTAGTTTTTTTGCTTTCTTCAGGTGACCTTCTGTACTGTTCATCTTGTCGCGGCAGGCTTCCAGCCACGTTTTCCCGTAATAGGTAACCATGTTCTCAACCTCCTCGATTTTATTGTGGGGGATAGTAAATTGCATCTTGGCGGTCGGGTTGTGACGTTGCGCCCTTCCACAAAGGCAACAAAAACCCCGCATTTTGTTTAACCATGATCGCTGCTCTGATATTTTTAAGTGTCCGAATAAGCAGCCTTAATCGTATTCATCTTAATTTATTAGACATGAACCTACCGCTAACCGTTGATCAGCCCCCCAACGCGCGGGGAATCACGCATATTACATCTCCCTCCGTGAGCACTGTCTCCGGCGTCGCTTTTTGCCGGTTAATAGTAATCAGCTGCGGATGCGCCTCTTTGATAGCAAAGACTTTTAACAATTCCCCGACGGTAACACCGTCGGGAAGTTCCACCGCTTCACCACGGGGGGTATAACCTTTACGGTGGTGGTGGCGCAATGGACCGGCAAGCTTGATGGTAACCCGGATCACGGTGATAACCCCAATACAGCAAGTTTATCTTTGCTAGGACAACCGTTTGCATCCCAGCCCCGCAACTGGTAATATTCGCCAAGCATCTCTTCTAAGGGGACAGTGTTGCCCTCGCCAATCCCCTCGGTATGTTTATCTTCTGTAAGCCTTGGAGGTAAGGTATCGTCTGCCCTGTTGTAGCCCAGGCGGCAGTTAAAAAGTCTTTCCAGGTTAAATACTCTCTCGCCTAAGTGGCGCGCCTCTTGCTCTGTGCAGGATATGCCGGTGACTGCCTGATAAAACTCGGCGAGAATGGAGGCACCCTCTTCCATCAGCATATAGGGAAAAACGCAGACCCCACAGCATTCCACGAAAGCGGTGTCGTCCTGGCGCTTAATTACCAGTTTCGCTTTACCGTTGGCGCTCAGTGGATCCATTGGTTCTGGTATGCCGTTTATCTCCTGTTGCACGGTGTTTCCGGTTGTATGATTACCGCCTTCGGGTGAAGTGGCATATAGTAATCCCTGTCCCACCATGCCGCGCGGATGGTAACCGGCGAAGCCCTGGCCCTTGGAGCCCATGAATACTTCCGGTGCTCCATATTTTCTTGCCAGGTATTGACCGCCCTGTCCCGCCTCACTGCCGAAGCCTTCCGCACGGGCAATCATCTCCAGCAGCTTAATTGAACCGTCGGCATCACCCCAGCTTAAAGGGAAACCGATCTCTTTTTCGCTCAGCAAACCGCGGTCGCACAGCTCCATGATAGTGCCGAGGGTAATTCCGGCGTCTATGGTATCCATGCCCATTTCATTACAGATATAGTTCATTTTGGTCAGAGCGTCCAGGTCTCCAATTAGGATGTTCGAACCGAGCGAGAAACAGGTTTCATATTCCGGGCCGTCACCATGTCCTTCATAGCGGGAATCCTCGGGCAGTCGAGTGTTGCGCCCACAGTTCATGGGACATCCGTAGCAGGACTTGCCGCGTACCAGGGTGCGGTCGATAATTTCTGCTCCGTTAATGATGTCACCGTCTTCAAAAAAACCATACTGAAAATTCTTGGTGGGCATAATGTTGTTGGCATTCATTACGTCGACGAAAAGCGGTGTGCCAATTTCGCCAAAAGCCTGTCCCAGATCGGTTTTTTTAATATAATTAGCCATGATGGTTGCCCGCATAATCTCTTCCGGGTTATCCACCGTTACCCCTTTGGTTCCGTGAATCACCACTGCTTTGAGGTTTTTCGAACCCATAACCGCCCCTACCCCAGATCGGGCTGCAGCACGATCAACATCGTTCATGATCGCCGCGTAACGCACAAGGTTTTCCCCGGCGGGGCCGATGCAAGATATTTTAGCATCTCGGTGTGATTTTTCAGCAAGCAAGGCAGTAGTTTGCCGTGTATCAAGGCCCCACAGGTCAGTAGCATCCCGCAGGGTGACAAGATCGTCTTCAATGTTCACGTAGCACGGTTTTTCAGCTCGACCGGTAAAGATGATCAGATCGTAACCTGCTGCTTTAAAGGCGACGGGAAAGTAACCGCCCGCGTTGGAAGAACAGATCGTGCCGGTTAGCGGGCTTCGGGTAACGACCATGTAGCGGCCTGAGCAGAGAGCACCAGAAAGTGTAAGCGGTCCATTGGCGAAAATTAGCATGTTATCCGGGCCCAGGGGATCACAATCTACTTGCAGCTCATCATAAAGAATTTTCGCCGCCAAGCCCCTCCCACCCACGTATTTGTGAGCGAGTTCTGGATCGAGAGCCTCTGTCTTGATTACTCCGGTGTTTAAATCGACACGTAAAATCCTGCCCATCCAGCCTTTCATCATCTCACCTCCCGATAGAGTTTTTCGAGCGTTGCCCGGTCTACCTCATGGTCATCCACCAGGGCGAGGGCTTTAACTGCACAGGCCTTCACGCATAAAGGATCGTCGCAAACCTCACATTTAATGGCTTTTTCATCAGCCATGAAAACACAGTCGAATGGGCAGGCTTCGATACAGCTTTCACAGCCGGTGCAGGCTTGCTCATCGATAACGATAATCCCGCTGCTATTTTCCCGCGTTATTGCATCGACCGGACAAGAATTTAAGCAAGGGGCATCGTCGCACTGCAAACAGACATGAGCGACGTAAAGGCTGCCGTCCTCGCTTCCGCGCACTCTGATTCGTGATTCATATGGACGGAACTGGTAGCAGCCTTGCTCTGAAAAAGTCAGCGAGCAATACATGGCGCAGAGAGAACAGTTTGTGCAGCGTTCTTCGTAAAAGATAATTCTTTTAACCATGGTTTTACACCCCGATACATTTTTTAATGAGCGCCTCATAGGCGGCGGTGCGGCTAATACCAACCGGGTTGAAGATCATGCAGGAATCATCCATGCTCTGTTCGATTAACTGCTCCACAGCTTCAGGGTCGGTAGGGTAACCGTAATCACGGTAAGTTAGTTTGACATCAACCTTTTGATAAAGTTCGATCAGCTTCTCAATCCCCATCATACCCAGAACCTCGTCTTTGATACCCCTCTTATCGACCCCTAAAGCGCGTGCGACAGCAGCGTAGACATGCGGAACCGCACTCATGTTATACTCCATGACATAAAGATTGGCGATAGCTACAGCCAGTCCGTGATGGATGTTGTGGAGGGCTCCCACAGTGTGGCCTATACCATGATCGGCCCCGGGTATAGCTGTCTGAAAGGCGATACCGGCCATGTTCGAAGCGATAAGCATTTTAGCCCGAACATCGAAACTTTTAGCATTATGATGATAGGCTTCCTCAAGGTTGTCGGCGATCATTTCAATAGCGCGCAAGGCGATCGCACCGGAAAGATCCTGCCGTCCGTCCGAGGCCATGGAACCGATTGCGTGGGTTAAGGCATCAAGGGCCGTGGCCACTACAAGGTGCCGGGGCAGGGTCTTTGTTACCTGGGGATCAAGCACGGCTATTTTGGGAATAAATTTGTAATCGCCTAGTATAAGTTTTTTCTTATTACGGCGATCTAACACCACCGCGCCCCAGGTTACCTCCGAACCGGTGCCGGCTGTAGTGGGGATGCAGATCAGCGGCATACATTCTTGCTCTACTAGGTACATGCCTTCGTAATTTTCAAGTTCTCCTCCGTTACTGTGAAGTAGCGAAACAGCCTTGGCTGCATCGATGACTGAACCTCCGCCGAGAGCGATCCAGTAATCGGGTTCTGCTTCCGCAGCCAGGGCGGCAATTTCATAAATCTGGTCCCGGTCGGCCTCAAGCATAACCGAATCGAAAATGCCTATCACCTCGCGTCCGCCGCTCTTCAGGGCATCGAGCAGGTAGTCGAGCAAACCGGCATTTTTGACGCCTTCGTCGGTGAGAATAAAAGCCCTTTTCTTATTCTCAAAAAGCGGATCCAAGTCAAGCTCGTTCGGCAAGTCTTCCACTTTGCCGTCACCAAAAATAATGCGTGTGGGGTTCCACCATTGAAAATCGGGTGTTGCCAGGGGAACATTGCGGTTGAGCAGACCCACTTCATTCACCTCCTATTATTAATGCTACAGCAAATCTCACGCCAAGCTTAAATTACAATGTGAATGCTGTCGATAAAGCATACAATTCAGGGGTTAAGGGTCGTGCAGAGTATAGAGCTGCTGTTAAGGGGTAAAAGAAGGGTGTGTATATGTGTATAAATGAAGACAGCTATGTCTCCAATAAGAGTCATAAATGCTTTCGAAAGAGCTATCAGATCATTACCAATGATTTTAACGATAGCTGCTTCATTTTTTTATAAAGCCAAGAACGGCTGATGCCAAGAAGTTCCGCCGCTTTACTCTTGTTGCCGTGAGTTGATTGCAGCGCTCTTAAGATCATTTCTTTTTCAAGATGGCTAACTTTATTTTGGTAATCAAACGGTTGCAACGAAGAGCCGTATTCTGTAAACGAAAACGTAATCGGAATAACTCCCTGCTGATCGCGCATGTCGCGCTGATCTTCCGGTCGGTAGTGTAAATACAGCGGCAGATGAACCATCTCGATTTCGCTGATGGCGTAATTGACTGAGTATTCGATTACGTTTTCCAGTTCGCGAACATTACCAGGCCAATCGCGACCTTGGAGAGTCAAGGCCACATCTTCATCGATGGTTTTAATTTTTCTTCCCAGCTTATGGTTGAATTTTTCAATAAATAGATAACAGAGAGGAATGATATCCTCACGGCGTTTATTTAGCGGCGGCAGATGAAAAGGAATGACATTGAGGCGGAAAAAAAGATCTTCCCGGAAAGTTTTTTTACGCACTTTTTCCATCAGATTCTGGTTGGTAGCAGCAATGACGCGCGTGTGCACGGTAATACTTGAGCTGCCGCCTATGCGTTCAAAGGAAAAATCCTGTAGCACCCGCAGTAGCTTGGCCTGCAGGGTTGGGGGCATGTCGCCGATTTCATCAAGAAAAATCGTGCCGTTATGCGCCTGTTCGAACTTACCCGCTTTACCGGTGCGACTGGCTCCGGTAAAGGCGCCACTCTCATAACCAAACAGTTCTGATTCGAGCAAATTCTCGGGTATAGCAGCGCAGTTAATGCGTATAAATGGTCCACGGGAGAAAAAGCTAGCGTTGTGAATAGCTTGGGCCAATACCTCTTTGCCAGTTCCGCTCTCTCCATAAATGATGATATTCGATCGACCTTTGGCGGCAATAAGCGCCTTACTTTTCAATTGCATCATCTCTGGGTTGGAGGTAATCATGTCATCGAAAGTGAAGACAGCCTGTTTTTCATCGTGACCGATCTGCTTTTTAAGACCGGCAATGCGGCTGTCGATCTGTTCCAGCTTTTCATAGAGGCTGCGAAATTCATTGATATTTTTAAAGACAATTCGCCCGATTACCCCGGCGATATCGGTTTGCCTGAAGATGGGTTTTAAAGAAATTACAAAGGGATTACCGCGAATATAGTGAATCGTCTCGGATTCAATCCCGGTGCGCAGAGTTTCGGCGATCTGATCGCTTTCCAGGATACTTCCAGCATCATGGTGCATCAGCTTTTCTTTGTCCAGACTAAAAAAATTAGCAAAATTCTTGTTGACTAAGGTGATACGGGCGCTTTCATCGGTGACGAAAATACCATCGTAGGTGGAGTCTATAACCATCTCCAGGGCAAGGTAGAGTTCCTTCACGCTGTTCAACTCCATGGCGACCTCTTCGAAATCTGATATGTCCTGGAAAATAGCAAGCCCTCCGATCACCTCTTCGTTTTGGATTATGGGGGTGATGTTCATGATCAGTTTTACTGGGCCAAGTAAAGTTTTTTTGCTGATCTCCGTGCGCTGTTGCAAGGTGTACCTGGCTGCCTCCAGGTCTGGAAAATAGTTTTCAATCGGTTTACCCACTACGTCGTTTTCGTCAATATTGAGGATGGAACAGGCTGTACTGTTAGCCATTTCGATAATTCCATGTCCGTCAAAAGCGATCAATCCATTATGCATCGAACCGTAGACGGCTTTAAGCTTTTTGTTTAAGATTTCTTTTTGATTAAGGGCCTCTTTGACCATATCGATCTTGGTAAAAACGCCAAAAACATTGTCTTCATCGTCGACGACAATACCGGCTCCTACGTGGGTGCCCTTAACTGCTTCGACTACTTCGTCATACCCCCAGTAACTTTTTAACGTGGCCGGTTCTCGAATGTAATAGGAGTGGATTGTTTCATTTAAATCACAGCCCTCGAGGACGGCGTCATAGACGTTGGAGCGTGTAAATACCCCGATCAGTTTTTCCTTTCCATCAACTACGGGTAAGGTGTCAACTTTGAGTTCTCTAAGCAGACGCACGGCTTTTTCTATAGAATCTTCCGGCCGTAAGTTGCGACAGGAAAAACTCATCATTTCCATGATATTCACTATTTTTCCCCTCCCGATATGCGGATGGAAAAGATAAGGCGCTTTTGATAATTAAAGCACGGATCAATTATGCCGAGGTTCAACATCTCTTGCCGTTACCTCCGCCTTACAGTATGCACAGCAGGTTATGGGGGATAGTTTTTGACCGCACCCCTTGTGGATCAAGGTAAGAGGCGGCCCCTCGCTTCCAGATAGCCAGCGGTCACCCCATTTCATGAGTGCTAAGATAATCGGGTATAGATCCAGACCCTTTTGAGTCAGGCTATAGCGGATGCGCCGGGCATCGTGCGGATCTTTTTCCCGAGCCATGATACCATTGTCAACCAAAGCTTTTAACCGGTTGGATAAAATATTTGTGGCGATGCCCAGATTTGCTATGAACTGGTCATAATAACCAACCTTAAAGTAGGCTTCGCGCAGAATCAAAAAGATCCAGCGGTCACCGAGAATATCAAGAGTACGCTCTACTGAGCAAACTCTACCTTTTGCTAAAGGTTCCATCACTACTCACATCTTTCTTCTAAGCTACCAAAAATATATCACATTAGCTTGCAAATCGCAAGGAAACATGTTATCCTCATATTAGCTTGCAAATCGCAAGTAATACTTAAAACACGGGAGGAAAGAAATAATGTCGAAAGAAGCTTTACTTCTAAAGATGGAAGGTGATACGGCTTGGCTAACTCTAAATCGACCCTCGATGCGAAATGCACTCAGTATCGAGTTGTCCGATCTTTTCGTAGAAGCAATCGGTAAGATTAAAAAACTGACGACCCTGAAATACGTTGTAATTAAAGGTGCCGGCGAGACCTTTTGCGCCGGGGACGATATTACCGAGATGTGCCGGTGGGCCGACGATGAAGAGGGGCGCAGTACCCAGGGGCCGAATGGGATTATGAGACGGGTGAGGATCTACCAGGATATGGCCAATTTGCTTGAGGAACTAGATAAAATTACAATTAGCGCTGTTGACGGTTTTGCCGTCGGTGGCGGGCTGGAAATAACTATGGCTTGCGATTTTGTAATTGCCACAAAGCGAGCTATCTGGGGCATGCCAGAGGTCGATGTGGGCATTACACCTGGTTGGGGTGGCACTACACGTATGGCCCGCTATATAGGGAAAAGACGCACAAAAGAGATTAACTTGATCGGTGCGCTGATGCCAGCTGTGAAAGCCGTTGAGTGGGGTCTTTGGAACAGGGTCGTGGATCATGAAAAGATAGATGAGGAAGTAGACGCTCTATTGACCGTCCTCCGGGTTAAAAACCAGCAGGCTTTGCGTCAGCTTAAGTATATTATCAATCGGGGCTGCGAAACGGAACTCTATACAGCACAGGGCTTCGAAATGCTTTCTGCGGGACTAAGCGCTGCTGTAAACGGGTTTTGGCAGGTAGAGGATGCCGACCAGGGATCGGGTATAGTCAATTTTACAGAAAAAGGCAGCCTTTGGGAGCAGCGACGTAGTCTGTCTAAAACTTTCTGGACGGATTAATTATAGCTGATAATGTCGCTTATACCATTACTGCCACCGCTTTATAACACAACCACTGTTCGCATATTCAATCTAGAGGAATATGCGGACAGTGGCGGGGTATAGAATTTCATTACCGCGACCTACGGTGTCTAGCGTTTTAACCTACAACTTCTATTATTCTTTTCAGCAACTTCACCACAACTACTCCGCTAACCTGTGTCATTTGTAAACGCTCACAATATCATCCACGTAAGCCAGTAACTGATCTTTTAACCACTGCGGCTCCAGCACCTCCAAAGTTGCCCCCAGCTGGCTCATCAATATCGAAAAAAAACTCTCCCCATCCTTCTGCCGGTGCAGCACATCGGCCATAATGGTGGACATTACCTTCTCAAAATGATCCTTTAAAATTGAGCGCTGCTGGCTGTAGAGCCCTAAGATGATCAGCAGCACCTGGTTAGACTCGTACTTGCTCACCAGTTTTCTGCCGGTGTAAAGATAGCGCGTTACCCCGCAACTGTCGCTTTTAGATGAGATGGTCAGGGCCCTTGGTTCTGCTGCCTTGCTGCGCGATGCAAGCATCCCAATACAACTTCAACATTGCTGAAGAAAGCTATAAGCAACACAGCGAAATCTTTAATATGGATGGTGATAGCTAAAGGATTAATCGAAGAAATACCATATTATTGCAAATAACATCCATTTTAAATGACCATTTTTCATCCAAAAGTATTGACCGTTTACAACGTTTATTCAACTTTTTTTAGAATCAGTAAAAACTGACGACATTGAATGATTTTTTCTTCAACATATAGTTTGTCAAAATCAGTCAATGCAACGTAATCACCTTCGTGCCGATCTTCAAACAATTGATCATACAATCTGCCCCACTCAGTGTCCATTAACCCTGTTTTGATTATTTCGCGATGAAACGCAGCTCGAACACCAGAATGTTTACTGAAAGTGAACTCTTTTCGCAAAAGGACTGCACTAACAGCATAATAAAGTGCATAATATAGCCTATTAATAGAAAACACTAATGCCCCTGCATCTAACTCTCGCTCTGCAGATAGCAAGCTAGCTTCAGCCTTTTCCCACCAATAGCTCACTACGATATTTCTCTGCTGCTCACCATTACTCATATTGCAATACCATCCCGATCAATCTCATGTTTTATCGGAAGAACAGAAAAGGGACCATTTGACCAGGACTGCTGGTCAACAACTGTAGAGCTAATGTTGGTACCGTATTTTAAATTGACTTCAAATACCATATCCGTGATTTGATGGCGTTCGAATCTAGAGTATGGCCATTTAGTAATAACAAGCAGATCAATATCTGATTCGTCATCAAAATCACCACGCACTGTAGAGCCAAATATGATCAGTTTTTCTGGATCAAATCTTCTGATTAGTTCGGTCTTAAGTTCAGCTAAAGCTTCTTTCTGAAGGGATGTTAGTTTTAAATCATTATAAACTGTCATGACGTCACCTCCACTATTTATGATTTTATCATAGATCAATTGGTTGCTGCAGCGTCCGACAACGCTTAATTAATCTTTTACAGGTCCAACTGAGAGAGTTTCTTGCTCTGAGCAATACACTTAATTATAGTGCGCAGCTTGCCAGCATTCATGCTCAAATGGACGGTGGAGTGCAATTGAGATCTATATGGGATATCAACAGGTCGATGAGACCTTTAATAATAAAGCAAAGTTCAAAAAAGGTTGATCCGGAGATTATGAATCCGCCCTCTTTCTTGATGGTGCTGACAATTGATCATTATCTTTTCTTTATTTCTCAACATGCAGGATCAAACCGATACCCAGCCTCGTGAAAGATATAGAGCAAAAAGCGTCCGCGGGAGCTGCCCACGTAAATATCATTCAAGGTGCAGGCCTGACTGCCCGCCTTGATTCCGGTTAAGAAAACGATATCGGCTTCAAGCCCCTTAAAGGACCTGATGGTCTGGAAAGTTACCGCGTTAGAAGGCTTATCTCTCTTCGCGCCCCCCGCTCTCCCTGCGCCCCCGGCATGACCCCCGGCACCACCCACTCCCCCAGCCGCCCCAATAACCCCAGCCGCCCTATCCTCTCCAACAGCCCCAACCGCCCCTCCACGCCCATCAGCCCCCCAGCCCCCGACCTCATAAAGCGGCCACTCGCCGATCTTATCCCGCCCGGCAAAAGCGCTCTTATCCATCACGTGCGGCGACAAGATCACCACCCGCTCCGGCCGCACCCGCTGGCTGACCAGGCGCCCCAGCTCTTTTGTCACCAGGCGCAGCTCTTCCTCCGCACTCTGCCAGGGGAAGAAACCCACAGGCGTGCCGCCGCGGTTGGTGGCCACCGGCCCCGACCCGCCCAGCAGTTCCACCAGCCAGCTGTTGATCGCCTCGGTGTTGCGCAAATTACGGGTCAGGCAGTGGCGGGATACCTCAAAGGAAGCATAAGCATCTGAATCGGCGTTAAAAAGAGTCTGGCCGGGGTCGGCAAAAATATAGAACTCCCCCTGCTCGCCCCCCTTTAACAGCCCCTGCAGAATCATAAACCACTCCTCGCGAAAATCCTGGCCCTCGTCGATCACCATGGCGTCGTACTGTTCTTCCTCCGGCAGCCCGGCAATTAAACTAAACGCCCGCTCGGGCAGCTCCACCTGGAAAAAGCGGCCCCTGGCCCCCGCCTCCTCCGGCACGGCCAGCCCCGCCCCCCGCTCCACCAGGATCGTCATCAGCAGGTCGTGGAAGTTGGTGGCCCTCAGCAGCCCTGTCTCAATCTCGTCCGCCAAAACTTTACGCATCTGCGCGCCCAGCCTGCGGTTAAAGCAGGTTAAGAGCACCCGCTTCTCTTCCTTAACCAGGCGCCGCACCTTTTCCATGGCAATATAGGTTTTGCCGGTTCCGGCCGCCCCTAAAAAGATCTTGCGCTTATCGTAGGCCGTCTCATCTAAAATCCGCTGCTGCTCCCCGGTGAGCACCCTTTCAGCAGAGCTTGA
>Ga0194126_10003167_pt1 | contig 26246 bp, 30 predicted proteins | sample TA2KigC150mmetaG_FD_148641 | JGI IMG/M metagenome (GOLD analysis project Ga0194126, IMG submission 148641) | Freshwater microbial communities from Lake Tanganyika, Tanzania - TA2015035 Kigoma Deep Cast 150m | ecosystem: Environmental > Aquatic > Freshwater > Lake | place: Tanzania: Lake... | reverse complement strand
CATTTTTTGAAAGGTGGCTTTTAATGGCACCATTCTCATAGACATGACCTGGTCTTGTATATCCTTAACGATTTTGCTAAGCTGCGAAAGATTTTTATTTGCGCTGGTATTGGTATTGTTGGCGCTTCCTAATACTTCATTAATAAGGGCATTGGCTATTACCAGTTCGCCCACAAGGTTCACGAGGTTATCAAGCTTTTGGGTATCAACTTTTACTGTTTCAGCGGATTTTTTGCCTGTTGTTGATTGAATCTTGAGCGCATTCTCAACCTTTTCAGGAGTAGTTATCCCCTTTTCTACCAATATTACACCCAGCGGTTTCTCTTGTTCATGCAAAGCAACTTGCAGTTGTTCCTGACTAACGTCACCGCTTTCCAGGAGTATCTCACCAAGTTTTTTCGGTTCCGTGGAAATATCTTCGGCATCGTCTTGTGAGGTAGAGACAGGTTTTAAATCTGTCTCTGCTTTCTTTTGATTATGTTGAAGCGCAACGGATATTTTTGATAAGAGAGGTTGATAATCAATTACATCAGGGGAAGCGTCTTTGTTATTGACCTTTTTCTCCACGACTTCTCTTAGTTTCTTTAATATGTCTATGCCTTCGTAGAGAATTTCGATAATTTCCGGTGTTACTTTTAATTTGGCCTTCCTTGCTTCGTCCAGGAGAGTTTCCAATTCATGGCTTACCTTGCCGATGTCTTTCATCCCCAGGAAGCCGGCGCTGCCCTTCATACTGTGAATGGGGCGGAATATGCTGTTAATCATATCCACGTCTTCCGGATTCTCTTCCAACTGGAGTATTTTGGATTCTACGTCGTCCAGATGATCTCCGGATTCAACGAGGAATTCCTTAACAATTTCAACATCATCCATAATATTTGTAATGTCTTCCATGTTTTGCGCCCTCAATAATTAAATTAGTTCTTGCTTACGAGAAGTTGGCCGTTATTTAAATGTTTATTAATTTTTTCGAGCATTTTTTGCCTTGTAAAAGGCTTTACAAGAAAATCTACTGCGCCAGAACGAACAGCGTGTATTACGTTATTTTGTGTTGGAGAAGAGGAACACATAATAATTGGTATATTATGGGACATAGCATTCCTTTTAATTCGCTCGCAGAGTGTTAAGCCGTCCATAATAGGCATATAAATATCCATTAACACGAGGTCAATATGATTTTTTTGAAGCAGAGAGAGCGCATCGTTAGGATTGCTTGTAACCATAACTTTATATTCACTGCCCAAAAGTTTCCTGATGATTCGTAAATCCGTATTTGAGTCGTCCACGGCCAGGATAGTCCCCTTAAAATCTTTGTCCTTCTCTTCGATTACCTCAGAAAAAAATTCTTCGCCGATCAATTTTGATATACTTAAAATAAATTGGGCGTCATCAAAACCCAGAATTCTCATCGTGGCCGTTAGCGTTAAGCACTCTTCATTTAAGATTTCTTCACTGAGCACGGTGTTTCCATTCTCTTTGTTAATTACCGTTGTGCTTGTTAGTTTGAGATGAATAGGCTTGGGCAGTTTTGGCCTTAATTCATTATCTAACATACCGCATATCTGGTTTGTAAATTCCTTAAAGGCATCCAAACAATCGCCATCAAGAATACCTTTGTTTGCATTTTCACGCACTGCGGCATCATCAAGAGTTAACACAAGACTGCCAATGGTGATTGCTTCCTTTATAGTAAGGATGAAATATATTTCTCCATCATAAAATTCTTCAATTGCAAATCGTGCTATTACGCTATTCGATGCGGCATTCTTTAAGAAAGAGTCCAGGGTTGTCGATTGCAATACAGGGTTTGTGAGGAAGAACTGCTTGTTCATCAACTTGCCGCAATCAGTGCAAATCCGTGGAAACGTGCTTACCAGGGTTTCCTCCAGTTTGGATGAAGATATCTTTTTCGCTGGATTATTTTCCATTGTCGTTATTGTTCCGTGAATGTATTATTTCCCGGATTCCTTTAGCAACAGTCCGACGTCAAACTTTTCGCCGCTGGAAATAAATGGCGTCATTAACCACGGGTCCTTGCTAAAGCAAGAGAGTGTAGTTTCCGCTACCACAGGGTGATTGTTTACGGCTGTTATTGATAAGCCTTCGCCTGCAATCACGATGGGTATGGAAAGATTCATTTCGCCGTATTGCGCAGTAAGCTTTGTTTTTACGTTTCCAGCGATCATGTTCGATACCTCGCCAACAGCGTCTTTCACCTCATTGGTAAAATCGGTAAGGTCTGTCATCAGCATGGTTGATGCAACCTTTAGCGCAAATTTCTTTGAACAAAACAAGGCAATAACGCCATGATATTTCCCTGTGAAGCTGACCATGCCAATGACGTCGGTTTTTATCTGCGTATCGTCCTCAAAAAAAGAGCTATCATGTTTTAAATCCAACATGATCATCGTTTCGAATAATGTTTTTGTAGCGCTGGTAATATCTGATGCGACATTTTCCATGATACCTTCTATAGCCATGAATGGGTTCCCCTTTCTTTTCAGTTAAAAGTTTCAGATATTGCGTAAACAGTTAGTATCTCCGTTATTTTACGAGCAAAAAGTTTCCTAACTTAGACTTTAGCTGATCGGGCGTAAATGGCTTAGTCAGGTAACCATTTGCGCCGCTATTTTTTGCCTCTTCGATTTTTGCCTCGCCGCCTTCCGTAGTCACCATAACAATGGGAATGTTACTTTTTTGTCCAGAGCCTCTAAGGGCCTTGACAAAATCAATTCCCGTCATGTTTGGCATGTTCCAGTCACATAGTATTAAGTCAATATTATTGGCAGTGGCCTTTTCCAGCCCTTCCCTGCCGTCTCCTGCCTCAACAAATTCATCGACCAGTAACCCGGATTGTTGAATGTTTCTTTGAATAATCTTTCGCATGACTGCTGAATCATCAATTATTAATACTTTCGGCATGTTTATCACCTTCCTTTACATTAAAAGAGTTATTGATTCCGTTTTTTTCATTTATCCACTGATCAATCTTCGTTCGTTCAAATCGCCACATATTCATTATCTTGAAGGTAGGAATAGAACCGTCTTTTACTAACTTATATATTGAACGGGGACTTACCTTCAGATACTCTGCAACCTGTTTTATTGTCATAATTTCGTTCATAATGTATTCTCATAAATAAACTTGAATTATTTTCCCTTCCCATTGCATATCTTGCCTTCCATTGACATTAGTTATCCTCAATTATCGGAATTATGTAAGAATAATTTAGTGTAAATTTAAGATTTTTTACCAAACTATGAAAATTTCAAAATGTTTCGGTTCAATCGAGGACGATTGAACCAGCAAAAGATTTTTTAGAATGGGGTGTTTCGGATTGGTGGTTGAGGTGGAATTAATTAACTGTTAATAAAACCGGAGAAATATTGCGTTACTTGTTTTGTAAAGAGTGCAGGATGTTTTGGCAAAATTCTGTGAGGGTGTTGTCGCGAGCCCCCATGATGAGAATGCAGTCACCCGTTTGTGCCCGCTCTTTGATCTCAGGGATGATATCGGTTCTTTTTTCTATGAAAAAGGCGTTTTTGCCGCTTTCTTTAACTCGTTTGATAATATCGGCAGAAGAGATGTTTTTACTTGCAGTACCGCCTGCATAGTATATTTCAGGCATGAAAAGGACATCATCGGGAGATAAGACGTTAATAAAGGCATTGATGAATTCTTCCTTCATAAAGATTGTAGGACTATAACCATGAGGCTGAAAGATTGCAATGACCCGCTTGCAGCCAAGCTTTACGGCATTTATCGCAGCCATAACTTTTTCGGGGTTATGGGCGTAGTCATCCACTATTATGATACCATCGATTTCTCCAATAATATCCATCCGACGTTGTACACCACGAAACTCCCTAAGCGCTGCTGCTGTGTTTTTGTCGTTGATGTTAAGACATCTGGCCACGACGATGGCCGCAAGCGCATTCGATACATTATAAATGCCCGGAAGATTTATTTCAAAAGAATGACCATCTACGTCAAACGTAGACTGGAATGGTTTACAAATAATATTTTTTGCGCGTATCATAGCATTGTTATTTAGCCCGTAGGTGATAATGTTCTTATGCTTGAGTTCTATCATTTTCAGACGCGGACAATTGGCATTGATAATGAGCGTTTCTGTAGTATTTTCTGAAAAACTCACAAACATTCTGGATATTTCATCGATGGATTTATGGTCTTTCGAGATGTTGGTAATGACGGCTATGCGCGGGGTATACAGGACAATACTGCCGTCACTCTCGTCTGCCTCTATGGATACAATGTCCGATGTGCCCGTCTTTGCGTTGCCCAGATGAAAGTCGTCTATATAATTTTTAATACACCCGCCGACGATAACCGTAGGGGATAAGCCCGCATTATCGAGGATATAACCTACCATACAACTTACCGTCGTCTTCCCGTTCGTTCCCCCAATGGCAATTCCATACTTACGGTTAAACATTTCGGCAAGTAAGTCGGCGCGTTTGATAATGTTTTTACTTAAGGTGCGGGCCTTTTTGATGTCCGGGTTGTCTTCTTCTATGGCAGAAGAAACGACTACAAAATCGGTATTTTCCCGAACACCGGAACCATCCTGGGGGTGCAGAGAAATGCCTTTTGATACGAGCTTTGAAAACACGTACGGGGTAATATGTTTATCGTAGTTTCTGTCAGAACCACTGACGGTGTGTCCTTGTTCCTTAAGCACCTGGGCGATGGCGCTCATACCAATACCGCCAACGCCGATGAAATGATATGAAAATCTCTTTAAACAATTCCGGTTAGCGTTAATTTCTCCTGTTTCCTCTTTCATAAATTTTTAGAACTATACAGGACGGAATTTAAATTGTCAAAATATTTCTACTCTCTATATTCATTCTTGACAAGTCTAACAATTCATTCTAGAATCAAACCGCTTAAATTTTTTAAGTGCCGAGTGTCATGTGTCATGTGACGAGAAAAAAACGCCACCCGACATTTGTCACTCGTCACCTTTATTCACTTTGTAGCGGCTATGCTGCGCTTCGTAATGGAGAAGAACGTTGGCCACCTTAGGCAAGCATATTATTCTGGAAATGTGGGGATGTTGTAAAGATACCATCGACAACGTTGAAGTGGTAAAGGAAATTCTTGTCAAAGCAGCAGAGTCTGTTAAGGCAACCCTGGTGGATGTGGTATGTCATAGATTTAGTCCCTATGGTGTAACCGGTGTGGCTATTTTAGCAGAATCTCATATTGCCGTTCATACGTGGCCTGAACATGGATACGCAGCGGCGGATATCTTTATCTGCGGCAGCGCCATCAACCCGCGGAATGCCGCTTCTTATATGACAGAGGCATTCTATGCAAAAGAAACTTCATTCCTGGAACTCAAAAGAGGGGATTTTTTATCAAAAACCCCGCAGATGGCGGCACGGTAGAAATTTATTGCACAGGAATTTTCATTTTATTTATGGAAAAAGCCCAAATAAATTGGATAGATGATTATTTCAATAATCATGAACTTCATAAACATGCCTTTCGGGATGTTGTATGTCAGGTTCAAACAAAGATACAAAAAATCATAATCGTAGATACCTACAATTACGGAAGGTGTCTTATCCTTGATAATGAATTCCAATCCGCTGAGGCGGATGAATTTATCTATCACGAGGCGCTCGTGCATCCTTCTTTTATTTTGCATCCGTGCATCGAACGTGTGCTTATTATCGGCGGCGGCGAAGGGGCAACCCTGCGAGAAGCGCTCCGTTATAAAACAGTAAAAAGGGTTGTGATGGTTGATATTGACAAGGAAATGATAGAATGTGCCCAAAAGTATCTCCCTTCATTTCACACGGGGTCATTTGATGACAGTCGTCTGGAACTCGTTATAGAAGACGGCAGAAAATACCTTGAAAGGATAAACGAACAATTTGATGCGATTGTCATAGACGTAAATGACCCATTGGAAGGCGGCCCTTCATACATGCTTTTTACGGTGGAACTTTACCGGATGGTTGCCAAAATGCTTAAAAAAGATGGAATACTTATCGTGCAGTCCGGCGCGGCGTCAATTACGGAAAACGATGTGTTTACGAGCATTTGCAATACCCTGGGCAAGGTATTTAACCACGTGTTTCCTTATGTCACCTACATCCCTTCTTATGCGCTACAGTGGGGCTTTGTCATGGCCACGGGTAATCCCGGTAAGCTGGATATTACGGGTCAAGAAATCGATGACAGGATTGGTTCAAATATCACCGGCGCACTTCGTTTTTATGACAGTATCACACATCACGCGTTATTTAATCTGCCGAAGTATTTAAGATCGGACATCAAGAAACAAACACGGATAATAAGTGATAAGGATCCTTTGACAGAACATTACCCTGGCATTTCACAACATAAATAAAGGCTATTACCTAAAATCAAAATATCTGGTAGCCGCAGACTTCAGTCTGCGGCTGGCATGTGCATAATGCTCAGCCCGTTGACAGTTCCACGCAGGCTGAAGCCTGCGGCTACTTGTTTTGAAAAACATAAATTTTTTCTTGTAAAATAAAAATGTTTATACGTGAAAAAAAACATAGACTGCCAAGAGAATTTTATATTGGAAAAATATCCGTTGCTTTTACCTTATGTATAAAAGACAACGTCCGATTGTTCATTAATCCTGAAATTATACCCGTGTTTACTGATGTTCTTGCTTCGGTTACTGCAAAATCGGACTGTATCGTCCCTGTTTATTGCTTTATGCCTGATCACCAGCACATAATCATCACAGGGACATCAGACGATTCAAACATTTGGAAAACCATGGTGCTTTATAAGCAGAAGACAGGATTCTGGATGGCAAGGAACAGACCAAATATAAAATGGCAAAAAGATTTTTACGATCATGTAATGCGAAAACATGAGGATATTGTTGCCCAGGTGAAGTATGTACTCGATAATCCGGTAAGGAAAGGGTTAGTATCAACGTGGGAAGAATATCCGTTTAAAGGTTCAATCGGTTGTTCACTGGAAGATATCTTGAATGCTATTACCTAAAATCAAATAAATCTGGTAGCCGCAGGCTTTAGCCTGCGCCCGGTCTGTGTGCAACGCTTAGTCAGTTGACAGTTCCACGCAGGCTGAAGCCTGCGGCTACTTAACTTGTGTTTATAATTCATCTCCCGTTGCGTACCCTTAAGGCGGACAATACAATTCATTTTCCTTCTGAATTTTGTAATCTATATCAACATCACTTTATTCTCGTATTTTAGAACACCATAGAAAATGTTTGACATGGATTATAAAAGCATTATACTGAGACTTAGTATCAATAATATCTATTTGTTATTCGGATTTTCGTGTGATAGGAATACATGAATGTTTGAAACGGGAGTGAGTACGTTTAAGGTTGCTCTGGTGGGAAATCCAAATGTCGGGAAGAGTGTGATATTTGGCTTGTTAACGGGAAAATATGTAACCGTCTCGAACTATCCTGGAACCACCGTGGAGGTTTCTAAGGGCATTTGCAAGGGACTGGACGGCAGGATTGAAATTGTTGATACGCCGGGCGCTAATAGTTTAATTCCTCTGTCAGAAGATGAACTCGTGGCGCGGGACATGCTGTTGGAAGAGTGTGAAAAGCGCGTTATTCAGGTTGTGGATGCAAAGAATCTCCGTCGCGGTTTGTTCATTACCACGCAACTCGCTGAGATGGGATTGCCTGTTGTGCTGACGTTGAATATGTGGGATGAACTCCTTGACAGGGGTATGAACGTTGATGTGCATGCATTACAAGAAACATTGAACATTCCGATTATAAAAACTATTGCAACGCATAGGGTAGGAATAAATGCATTGCTGAGTTCGATAACATCTGCAGGAATACCCAATCTTCATATCGATTACGGGAACGCAATCGAAGAAGGCATTTTAATGATACAGAAAATATTGAACGGTGATACAGCCGTTAATACACGATCATTGGCTATCATGCTTTTATCAGGAGATGAAGCCCTTGAAGAAAAATTGAGGGATAAACTTCCAAACGGGTCTCTTGATGAATGTCATCGTATCCGTGACAATATTCAAAAACAATTTAGCAATCCCCTGAGTTACGTAATCAATATAAAACGCGCAAATTTTGTGAATGCGCTGGTTGAGAGGGTTTGTACGACCGTTTCCAAAGAAGGGAAAACGCATCCGTTTATCAGAGGTGTGCTTTTTTACTTCCTGGTTCCATTGGCCGCCTTTTTTATTGGATATAAACTCGCTACGTTATCAATGTCCTTAATTGCTTCCAGACTTCAACCGGATAATATGTTGAGTTTTATTATACCGATTGCTATTGGCGGTGTAACGTCGATATGGTTTTCATTGTATCTATATTTGAGAGAATACAAGGAAAGAAGCACTATTAGCGAGATATTGGGGCGTATAACGATGCATCCAATAGCGGCATTTCCTATATTGATTACCATTCTATGGGTTGTTTATAAATTAGTGGGGGAATTCGGCGCAGGTACTTGTGTCGATTTTTTTGAAAATAAGGTGTTTGGTAGCTCTTTAACTCCATCAGGTGGTTTTGATGTTTACATCTCTATACCGTTTATCAAGAAAATATATAATATTACCCACGTAAATTTTCAGGGATTTAATTATTATTGCGGACTGCTTGCACAGAAAATAATAAGTAAAGATTCTATAGTATTTGAATTGTTTTTGAATGAACAGTCGGGACTGATACAGGTAGGACTTACCTATGCCATTGCTATTGTTTTTCCCATTGTAGGTTTTTTCTTTCTTGCATTTGGCATTATGGAAGACAGTGGCTATCTGCCGCGCCTTGCTGTAATGGTGGATAAGGTGTTTAAACGTATAGGACTGAATGGGAAAGCCGTGCTTCCGATGGTATTAGGTCTGGGTTGTGATACCATGGCAACGTTAACAACCCGCATCCTCAATACAAAAAAAGAACGGATTATTGCCACTTTATTGCTTGCATTAGCGATACCATGCTCGGCTCAATTGGGCGTTATTTCTGGCGTACTGGGCAAGATTTCCGGAATATATTTCGCTATTTATGTTTTTGTCATAGGCACACAGCTTCTCCTTGTCGGTTATTTGTCGTCAAAGGTGCTGCCGGGAACTCCTTCTGATTTTTTGATGGAGATTCCTCCATTTCGCATGCCAAAATTATCAAACATTTTTATCAAGACATTCTATCGAGTTCATTGGTTCTTAAAAGAGGCTGTACCCTTATTTATGCTCGGCACCCTGGCATTATTTGTAGCCACAAAACTCGGAGTATTGTCACTTGTAGAAAGAATTGGCGCGCCAGTAACAAAAAATTTTCTGGGATTGCCTGTAGAAACGACACATGGTTTTATATTAGGATTCTTACGCAGGGATTACGGCGCTGTGAATATCTTTAAGGTGCTTGAGGAAAAAGGCGGCGATAAGGGTATAAATCCAGAGCAATTGTTGGTTTCATTGGTTGTGATTACGCTATTCATCCCATGTCTTGCAAATTTTCTGGTGATGATCAAAGAGCAGGGGGCAAAAAACGCATTTTTAATGTTCGCATTCATATTGCCATATTCGATACTTATTGGTGGTATTTTAAAAATTATTTTACAACAGTTTTAACGGATGCAAGTACGCGGAAAGGTAGTGTCTATTACAGGTAATGTTGCAGAGGTATGTATTATTAGGGAAAACACAGTATGTGGAAGTTGTTCCACTTGTCTGAAGAAAATGGGTGTGCGGGATATTACAAAAGTAGCCGCTGTCAAGGGGATTCAGACCGGACAAGAGGTTGTCCTTCGTGATAACATAAACTGGCTTTCTAAAAACAGAATTATGCTTGTCGTAGCCGCCTTTGTTTCAGGCATCATATTAACAGAGGCCGCATCAACCATTATATCATTCGGTTCCTACAGAGGTGGAATGGATTTGCTGGTAGGGGGGTCACTGACATTAATAGTGTTAATTGTTTCATGGCTCAGAAAGCCGCGGTATCTTTTTAGGATAGTCAAGGCAGGTTAGGCGTCCTCGCCTGACATTACAATGACAGACGGGGACGTCTGTCCTGCCAATAGAAGGGGGGAGAACATAATATGACCGAACCGGGTTTAGAAGAAATTCTGGAATTGATATGGACAATGAAAGAAGAAAGCGATACGGTCGAAAAGGATGTATTGATAAAACGGATGAAACCGCCGGCAAAAGAAGGTATGTTGAAAACGTTGACACAAGATGACTATGTTAAGATAACAGACACAAAAGTGGAATTTACCAACAAAGGTATGGCAGATGCGCGATTGATTATCAGGAGACACCGTCTTGCCGAAAGGTTGTTGAATGATGTTTTAGAGGTAAAAGAGGACACCATGGATTCCAGCGCATGCAAGTTTGAGCATTTCCTGGATGAGGAAGTTACGACCAGTATATGCACCTTATTAGGACATCCGGTAAGTTGCCCTCACGGAAAGGCTATACCGCCCGGAGAGTGTTGTGAAAAGGCGAATAAGGAGATAAGACCTGTTGTAATGCCATTAACAGAACTAAGGTCGGGAGACAGGGCAAAAATATCTTACATAGTAACGAGATATCACGAACGGCTGGACAGACTGTCTTCAATGGGTCTGTTACCGGGTGTTCAAATCCGTCTTCATCAAAGGCAGCCAACCTACGTCATACAAATGGGTGAAACACAGATAGCGCTTGACACTGCCATAGCGCGGGATATTTACGTGCGTCTTGGATAGAACACATTATTCGTGGTGATTTTATTGAGAGCCTAACTATTTTTAATTCCCACTATTTTGAACAAAAGTGTCTTTCTGTAGTTGGAAAAAAAATAAAACGTGGTGTAAATGATGATAATAGGCGTAAGAAGATCCATGAAAGGGGCTATAACATGCAGGTCATATTCAGTAAATAAACCAATGGCATTCGTTGAAAAGAAATTCCTTATGAAGAAGAATCCGTAAAATGTAAAATTAACGCCTCTGTTTGTAGAGAGATAAGTGCAATAAATATAAACAAAAACAAGACTGGAACACAGCTTTATTACGTCGTTTAAAGAATTTAAGATAAAGCGTATCTTTTCATTCTCAATAGTCAATACTTCCAATCCTACCGATAGTATATATTTTGAAAAAAGATACAAACCAAACCCTGCGCTCACAATCATAAATATGTCTTTTGTCCGGCAAGTATACCTTTTGATAAGTCGTATTGATTCCTTATGAATGTGGGAGATAAAAGGCGCAACGCCCTTTTTTTTGAGATGATTCGTCAGTTGTTTAACAACCGCCAGATGCAGTTCACCTAAATTGTCATTCAGCGAGTCTGGCAGACGCGTTACCGTCCTTTTTACAAACCCGGGGGGAGTAAGAAAATAAGCTGCTGAAAACACAAGAACCGTTATAACGTCACCGTAAATATCCGGCAGGCTTGGTGCATGTATGTCGAATCTTAAGCCGGGATCTCCCGACTGCAGTATATTAAAAAAAACAAGGGCATTGAGAATATTTTCTGTGAGAAACCTCAGATTTATGCCTGCAAAGATAAGAAACGTGCATATTTTTACAGAAATTGGCATACAGAATTTACTTTCATGCGGTCTATTATGAATAATGAGAAAGTTTAACAAAAGAAAAACCCTTAAGTACTTTATCGGAATATCTGACAAATAATTGAAAAGAAATTTAAAATATCTTGAATATGTTTAATATTTCTACAAAAGTGCAAAAAATATACATGAAAAATGGCATTTAATCACTAAAAGACATTATATTCATAATAATTCATACTACAGGTTGTTGAAGTTTTAAACAATTCAATCCTTATCGTCCAGTCATATATACACTTACTTTCCTTAATTACAGACATAGACTTCTCTAATAATAACCAGGGTCAACGAGGCATATTATTTGCGAATCAAAGCACTGGATAAAATTACACTTTAATATTTCATTTGTAAGAGGAGACTTAAGTTTATGGATCCTGGTGCACTGATTGGTCTAATACTTGGCGCCGCATTGATCATGGTAGGCATTGTAATGAGCGGAGGGGTGTCCGCTGTGATGGGATATATCGATATTCCATCAATAATGATTGTCGTTGGGGGCACAATGGCCGCAACACTTGTAAGATACCAAATACCCAGCGTAATAGGCGCAATTGCGGTTGTGAAAAAAAGTATCTTTGTAAAGCTTGGAATTGCCGAGGAAGAAATCAAGCGGCTGGTTGATTATTGTAAGATTAGCCGTCGTGAAGGTCTTCTGGGTCTGGAAAAGGAAATCGAAAAAATCAAAGACGCCTTTTTGATAAAGGCTGTAAGATTATTGGTAGACGGCTCTGACTCAGATACCATGAGAAGCATACTGGGAACCGAAATTGATAACATACGGCAAAGACATTCGGCAGGCAAGGGGATTCTTGAGTTTGCAGGTTTAATGGCTCCCGCCTTTGGTATGATAGGAACTCTGATCGGGCTTGTTGATATGTTGAAAAAGCTTGATGATCCCTCAAAGATTGGGGCTGGCATGGCCGTAGCGCTTATTACTACATTTTATGGTGTTATCATGTCGAATCTGATGTTGCTGCCGATTGCCGGCAGGCTGGACACCTTAAGCAAAAAGGAAGTTTTTTTGAAGGAAATTATTTTGGAAGGTGTTATTTCCATTCAGAGGGGCGACTCCCCGATGGTGCTCGAGGAAAGACTAAAAGCGTTCTTGCAGGCAAAGGCAGCCGAAAAAATGTCCGCGAAGTCTGCAAAAGAAGGAAAATAATCATACATGAGTGACGAAGAAAAGGGTTATGAGCCTCCTGCATGGTTGCTTACCTACGGTGATATGGTAACGTTGCTTGTCACTTTTTTTGTTATGTTGATTAGTCTTTCCACCATCAATGTGGATAAATATAAGAAGACCATGTCGGAAGTTCAGAAAACTTTTTCGGGTGATGGCGCTGAATTGTTATTGGAAGATGGAACAAGTCCGGTAGAAAACCTCTTTGAAAAAGATTTAGACGCAATGGGAAGTTTTGAAACGGAAGATCTGGTTGAAGAATTCATTGAACCGGAAGAAACATACGATTACTTATCAAGATTTATCAAAGAAAGCAAACTAGCCAATTACATGACTATTGAAGACGTAAAGATAGGATGTATGTTAGAAATTCCGATGGGTTTATGTTTTGAAAGGGGTGAATCCACATTAAAAAGGGAGGCGCACCTGATTTTAGAGGAATTAGGGGCATCATTAAGAATTGTTAGAGGCAGCATCATAATTGACGCCGCTGCCGGAATGGAGGTAAAGTCTGATACCGCAGGAACAGATTTATCTATTAACAGGGCTGCCAGTATATGTGATTTTATAGCAACCAGAGGAAATATTGAACCGCAAAGAATCTCTATATCCGGATATTCTGTCGTTAGCGCAAAGGAAGATAATACCATCGGGATCGTCATACTGAAAAAATGATCCCCCTAATGCAGTCAATCGGAGGTTTTTAGGAAGATGTCCGCAGGGAATCAAAAGAAAAAGAAGTTTTTTGATATAAAACCCCCCGATATGTTCATGCTGTCATATGCATCGCTTGCGACTTTATTGCTGGCTTTTTTTATAGTCCTGAATACCTTTACCGAGGAAAAGAAGAAGGAGTTTATAGAAGAATTTAGGGAATCAATGAAACGAAGGGAAACATCCTTTGGTTTGGGAGGCATACTCCCGGATAGGCTTGATGACGAGGAAAGAGATACTCTCCGCAAGATGAAATATATTTACCCTGACACAAAAAATAAGCCCCTAGAGAGCAGCAGTAAAGGTGTGGACGAAATCAGTCGGGAAGAGGCTCAGGTGCCAGCAGCCGCTGTTGTATATTTTAAGGACAACGACAGTTCTTTCTCCATAGAAGGAGAGTACTCCCTGGACAATTTAATTGATTTAATTGGTGAGAGACCCTGTTCTCTTATGATAGAGGGTCATACGAAGAAAAGTTTTATCCCTTCAAAAGAATATAACAACTGCTGGAAACTTTCTTTGGATCGTGCAAAGGCCGTGGCTGATTATCTTCATGAAAAAGGTAACATTTCGAGGAAGAGATTGGTTGCCGTAGGATACGGAAACAACAAACCTTTGACGAAAAATATTAAAAGCGACGGAAATAACGACCGCGTATCTATAATCATCAACATACTGAGATAACCCGTTCTTCTTTTAGCTTGACAATTCCTCCTGCGTGTGATATTAATTTCCATTCATGAAAATTATTCTAAACTCTTTATTGTTTGCATTTCTCGCATACTTTTTTTCCCCTTTATTCAATAGCGGTATTGCCAGTGGAAAAGACAAAGACATAATTATTTATAAAAAAGACATTATTATTCGTTCCGATGAACTTAAAGCAGGGTCTAAAAAAGATAAAGATGCAGAAGAATTCAAGCCTATCGAAAAAACTGCAGAAAAAAAGCAAGAGGCGCCCAGCCTGGACATTGTCGACAAGTATTTAAAAGAAGGGAAAAAATATGAGGCAAGAAATATCCTCTCAGATCTATTTATTAATAAAAAAATACCGGAAAAACAAAAAGAGATAAAGGAATTATTGGATAAATTAAACGAAGAATTAATCTTTTCATCCTCGCCCTTTCCAGATGCCACAATGTATACCGTTCAAGCCGGCGATATCATGGCGCGAATTGCCAAGCAATTTAACACAAATTATGAACTGATTATAAGGATTAACAACAAATCCCCCACGAGACTGAATATAGGAGACAAATTAAAGATACTTACGGGAAAGACGAAGCTATTGATTAGTAAGAGCGATTTTACTCTCACTTTGCTGCTCAATGACCATTATGTGAAACAGTATCGAATTGGCACGGGGAAAAATGACAAAACTCCGGTCGGCACGTTTGAAGTAAAAAATAAGATGAAAGAGCCTGTTTGGTATTCACCTAACGGTGGTATATTCCCTTATGGGCATCCGGAAAACATCCTTGGCACTCGGTGGATTGGTTTTAAAGACAAACCAGACCTGTATGGTTATGGGATTCACGGTACAACATTACCTGATTCGATTGGCACTGCTTCATCAAATGGATGTGTTAGAATGTTAAATAGCGACGTGGAAGAACTGTATGATTTCGTAACACTGGATACCGAAATTATTATTCAAAGGTAAAAACGTATATACAGAAACGAACCCCTCGATAAATACCTGAAAGATGCAGCATCTGGAACGCCCACGCCGGGCGGTGGAAGTGTAGCAGCGCTGGTCGGCGCTTTAGCGACAACGATGTCTTCAATGTCTGCAAGCCTTACGGTCGGTAAAGAAAAATTCAACCACTTTGATTCGCAGTTGAAGCGAATACTCGGAGAGTGCGAGAAGAGCAGGGAAACTTTATTATCCTTGATGGAGGAGGATATTAAAGTTTATAGCGGGATCACGAATGCATACGGATTGCCAAAATCGACCGATGCGGAAAAGAACAAACGGTCGGATGAAATTCAAAAAGCAACCATTACCGCTATGGAAGTGCCATTAAAGACGACAATGTGTTGTCTTTATGTATTGGAGCAGACACGAGAATTAGTGGATATTGCAAACCCTAATCTCATCTCCGATGTCGGAGTAGCGGGCTTTTTAGCTGAGGCGGCATTTCAATGCGCAAAATTAAATGTGGATATTAACCTTGCCACGATTAAGAACCAGGGCCTTGTTGAAAAGACACAAAATGAATTGAGCCACGCTGAAGAGAAGGCAAAAATGTTTTTAAAAGAAATACAAGATAAAGTCCGGAAAATAATAAAGGGATAAGGAATAATGCATAACTATGGAATGGAAAATAAACAAGGGTTCTAAGGGATGCATCCTTTGTAATAAGGAGTTTTGCGAAGAGGAAGAATATTGTTCCGCGCTTTTTGATGAGAATAATGCCTTCATACGAAAAGATTATTGCGCTTCATGCTGGAGCAAGGACAAGGGAGATGGGCTTTTTTCATTTTGGAAAACGAGACTGCCAAAAAGGGATAAACCCGTTCAAAAATTTGTAGATAATGAAGTCTTTCTGGATATGTTTATCAGATTAGAGGGAAAAAATGAACCAAATCAAAGGAATCTGCGATATGTGCTAGCGCTCTATCTGATACGGAAAAAAATATTTAAATTGAAATCTTTTAAAAAAGAAAATGGGGAGGAGATTATTACCCTGCATTTTCCAAAAGAAAATAAAGAATTCAACGTATTTAACCCGGATTTAAAAGATGAAGAAATTGACGCTATCACATCAGAAATGAGCCAACTCCTGAACTATCCTTACTTAGAACAAGAAGTCCTCATCAACGCAGATTAAATACCCCTGGATTTCCCAAATGTCTGCGGCTTCTTGCCTGAACAATGGTTATTGTGAAACGGGAGCCGCTGCACTTGCAGTTGTATTATAACTACAGGTTTCGCAGTCTACGGCAATCCCTTTTATTTTCCTTCCTTTTAATGCCGATTGAAGTTGTACTACCTGCTCCGTATTGACGTTATTCTCTCTCTGCAATGCCAATAACCTGATACGCAACTGTCTTGTCATTCTAATACTCGGACACCTGGTTTTTTGAATACCTACAGGACAAACACCCACGATTTTCTTCTTGTTTATTTTCTTTGCCATAGCGAAGCTCCTTCCCATTTTTTAGTTTAAGTGTAAGACTAACTATCAATTTCCTTAATTAAATCCGGAACCACGATTTTCAGGGTTTCTTTTGCAGCTGATTGTTCTGCTTCCTTCTTGCTCTTGCCCCATCCTTTCCCATATTCATTACATTTTATTGAAACAATCACTTCAAACGATTTCCCATGATCAGGACCGACTTGCTGTAAAACCCGATAATTGGGTGTAATGCCATATTCCTTTTGACTGTAATGCTGAAGAATGGATTTATAATTCTTATCGTGCTGATTTTTGCAAACGAGGTCAATTTCTTTTTTTAAATGTTTTATGGTAAAATGGTAAGCCGCTTCAATACCGCCGTCCAGATATATTGCGGCTATAACTGCTTCAAATACATTGGCAAGCAAGGATTTTGGCAGATAATTCCGGTCGTTTAAACCCTTGCCTACCAAAAGAAAATCTTTCAGACGAGCCTCTCTACTGACACCTGCAAGTGTTGTCTGACTCACCACGACGGACTTTATCTTTGTTAATTCCCCCTCACTGCACTGAGGTAAGGTTTTGTAAAGATAGTCTGAAATAATCATCCCTAACACCGCATCTCCCAAAAATTCCAGTCGTTCGTTAGAAAAATTATTTTCCAATCTGCAGGAGGTGTGGGTTAGCGCTTTTTCAAGAATGCTTGGATCATGAAATGAATATCCTAACGCTAATTGACACTCACTAAGTTTTTCCGGGTTTAAATGATTATTCGTTTGGAGTATCATTTTTTTGAAACTTTTTTTCCTTGAAAAGCATCGATTCTTCTATGGCAGTGTATTTTGTCGCAGCGCTGATAAGCTCAATGGCAGTGCTGCGTCTGAATGAAACAACCTCTACCCTGCAACCATGTGCTTTCAACATTTCTACAAGAGGTACGAAATCCCCATCCCCACTCACCAGGACCACGGTATCCAGCTTTGGCGCAATCGCTATAGAATCAATTGCAATGCCCATATCCCAATCGCCCTTTGCCGTACCGTCCGGTCTTAGTCGAAGCTCCTTTGATTTTATTTCATACCCTAAACGGCTCAATGCATCTGTAAAGCTGGACTGGTCTACATCAGGTTTTTGCACAACATATGCTATAGCACGAATGAGATTTCTGTCGCCTACAATTTCCAGTAAGAGTTTACTATAGTCAATCTTTGATTGGTGTAACGCCTTTGCCGAATAAAACATATTTTGGACATCAACGAATACCCCTATCCTTTGCTGGGATCCTCTGATTCGTCCACCTACCATGTATATCTTCCTTTCTAATAAAGACTTAATATTATGAAGATTATGTATAAGTACCTAATTAAAATTTTTTAAATAATGAATAACATTGCGAGAATTAGGTAGGTAAAATAAAAATACGGTGTAAATTCAAAGAACGTTGGGTATGCAAGACGGGTTACGTCATAACATACCTTTTTACAAAATATTAGAACAATACAAATTTATATTTGAAATTTATTTTAACAGCCTTTTGTGGACAGTCAATTAAAAAAACTGAAATAACTTAATTTTATTGACTCTTATATCAAATTCTGATAAATTTACCCTAATAAATATATAAATCTAACTGCTTTGTTGACAATAACTAAACATAAAATTAAAAAAATTGGAATTAACTAAAACTCGCCATGGACATAGACTATTTGAGAAAGGAAATTGATGCGCTGGATTCTAAAATAGTGGATTTACTCAATGAAAGAGCCAAAATCGTATTGAAAATTGGTGAGATAAAGAAACAAAACCAGGCGCAAATCTATGTCCCCAACAGAGAACAAGAGGTATATTCACGAATTAAGTCACAAAATAAAGGCCCACTAACGGACGAATGTCTCGTTGCGATATACCGGGAACTGATGGCAGGTTCCCTGGTATTGGAAAAGGCCATCAAAGTATCATACTTGGGCCCGGAAGGGACTTTTAGTTACTTTGCCGCTAAACAAAAGTTTGGGTCGTCTGTTGAATACGTTCCGGCGCGGGGCATTGACGATGTCTTCAGAGATGTGGCAGGGGGGAGGAGTGATTACGGGATTGTGCCTGTTGAAAATTCAACAGAAGGCGGTATAAGAGAAACACTCAACATGTTCGTTGAATTCGATATAAAAGTATGTGCCGAGATTATTTCGCCAATTCACCACAACTTAATGGCAAATTGCACAAAAGAGGAGATCGAAAAAGTATATTCAAAACCACAGATTTTGTCTCAATGCAAAAATTGGCTGGCAAGCAATCTTCCTCTAGCTGAATTAATAGAGGTCAGCAGCAGCGCCGAGGCTGCTCGTATTGTCAGGGATGCTTCAAAATCCGGAAACGAAGGGCAATATTATGCAGTAATAGCAAATGCGGAAATAGCGCAATTGTATGGGTTAAACATTCTTTTTAAAAACATCGAAGACAATCCAAACAATATAACAAGGTTTTTTGTCCTCAGCAAAGATTACGGTGCGCCGAGCGGAAAAGACAGGACTGCAATCATGTGTTATACAAAAAACCGGTCAGGCGCTTTATTGGAGATACTGGAGCCATTTAAAACATATAATATCAATCTTACAAATATCGAGTCTTTGCCCACCAGGAAAAAGGCGTGGGAATATTGTTTTTATCTGGATTTTGAGGGTCATACATTGAATGAAACCATTCAGAAAGCCCTCAAAGAGGTATCTAAAAGATGTTTTGATATGAAGATTCTTGGATCGTTTCCAAAGTGTGATTAAGAGGACATAATTCGAAAATAATGGAGAAAAAGCCTTTTATTGTGGGGAATTGGAAGATGAACCTCACACTTGCGGAAGGGGTAGAATTTGCCACATCGCTGAGGAAAAGTTTACAGAATAAAAATGAAATTATTTCCGGGATTTGTCCGCCTTTCACGTTCCTGAAAGATATTTCCGGGGCGCTGGAAGGCAGCAGCATTTGCGTAGGAGCGCAAAATATTCATAGTGAAAAAAATGGCGCTTATACAGGCGAGATTTCTGCGCTGATGGTAAAGGATGCCGGCTGTACGCATGTACTGATCGGACACTCGGAACGACGACATCTTTTTGGTGAAAGCGACTCGTTTATTAATGCAAAAATGAAGACTGCGCTATCTATTGATTTAAAACCAATTTTTTGTATCGGAGAAACATTAAATGAAAGGGAGGAAGGAAAGACAGAATACGTAGTAAAAAATCAATTAAAAAACGGTTTGCAGGGAGTCGCCGGGAATCATGTAGAAGAACTTGTGATTGCCTATGAGCCTGTTTGGGCTATTGGCACTGGGGAAACGGCTTCTCCTGAGCAGGCCAACGAAGTTCATTCGTTTATCAGAGGCTTTTTGACAGATGCGTATGGGAAAGACGTTGCCGGTAATGTGTACATTCAATATGGGGGAAGCGTTAAACCGGAAAATACCAAAGAGTTGATAGCGCAGCCAGAGATCGATGGGCTTCTCGTGGGGGGCGCAAGTATTAAGTTAGAGTCTTTTTTGAAAATAATTGATGCTGCATCAATTCAGTAATGTTTTAGCAAGTGGATTTTTAATATTGGGAGAGTTACATGGTAAAGGCTGAAAAGGCATTTAAGTGGGGAATTGCAATCATTGTTATCTTTGGGATATTAAATGCATTCTATTTTTTGAATATCGTCATTGGATTAAAAATTGCATTACCCATTTTGTGTGTGTTTTTGATTGGGTCTATTCTATTACAATCGGGCAAAGGCGGTGGATTGGCAGCTATCGGGGGGTTGGGGGATCAGTCTGCCTTTGGCACGAGATCAAGTACGTTCTTGTCTAAAATTACGTATCTTATAGGAGCTGCATTCATTGTTGCTACCATATTTTTGTTCAAACTGTCCATCCCGACAAGGCACCTGGAAACTATGGTTATGCAGGGAATTCCCGATGCACAACATACCCACGAACACAACGGACAGGCATGCGAACATGAACACGAACATGAACATGGCAGTGTGCCTCATGCAGAGGGTGTTTCAGATGACGCCTCTCAGGTGGGTATGCAGAAAGTCGCCGAAGAAGAATCAAGCAAGGCAGGACCGGAAGGCTCATATCATCATGCGGCAATGAAAGAAGGGACATCGCAAGGCCAGTCGATGGGTATGAATCCTGTTGAAAAAGAGAAACAGACATCAAGCGCCGAGGAAATGCCTGCAACCGGTGATCAGAGAGAAACAGGCAAATAATCCGGATTATGAATAACGCACAACAATATTGAGGTGGCCTTGATGTTGAAAAGCATGACAGGATTTGGTGTTGCTGAATATAAAAACGATGAACTTACGATACGTGTGGAACTCCGTTCGGTTAACAACCGATTTTTAAAGATAGACTCACGGCTGCCGGAAGTATTGCAATCCTTTGAAACTGAGATTGAGCGTCCAATCAGGGAAAAAATCGCCAGGGGCACTGTCCTCTTAAATGTAAATTATCAATCTCTCCGGCAAGAGCCTGAGTATGTCTTGAACAGTGATAGGCTAAAAGAATATTATCATTTGTTAAGCGATATAAAAAAAGAGATCGGTTCCAGAGAGAGAGTATCAATCAATTCCCTGATACTGCTTCCGGGTGTGCTGCAAAAAGGGAAAAATGGCCAGCAGAATAAGGATTCCCTCTTATCCTTATGTATTTCCCTTATTAAAGAAGCCCTGGAAAAGATGCTGGAAATGCGGGCTGTTGAAGGAAGGCATCTTGCAAAAGATATCGAACAGAGAAAAGAATCTATCCTTTCAACACTCAACAAAATTGAAACTATGTCGCCCGTTATAGTTCAGGAATATAGTAAACGCTTACGAAGCAGGGTAGCCTCGTTACTGAGCGGAACAGATATAGAATTGACGGATAGTAGTCTCTGCCGTGAAATTGCCATCTTTGCAGAACGATGTGATATTACCGAGGAAATTAGCCGTCTTAAAAGCCATTTATCTCAACTACAGGAAACCATACATTCAGATGACTCCGTGGGGCGGAAGCTGGATTTCATTATCCAGGAAATGTTCCGTGAAACCAATACGATGTGCTCGAAGGCAAATGACAGTGTGATGCTGAAGGATTTGGTGGACGTCAAAACAGAGATTGAGAAAATCAGGGAACAGATATTCAACATCGAATAAAGGTTCACGTTTGTCTGAATCTTTAGGGTAACGGGCAGGATGGGAAAGATCGTAATCATTTCAGGGCCGTCGGGGTCCGGGAAAACAACGGTATGCAAACTACTCGTACAAAACCGGCATGTGAAGAAATCGGTATCAGTAACCACACGTCCGCCCCGGCATAACGAAAAGAACGGCGAGTCCTACTATTTTGTATCAACCGCTGAATTTGAGGAAATGATCCTGCGCAACGAACTGGCGGAATATGCAACGTATTGTGGCTACTACTATGGAACTCCCGTTGCGGCATTGCAGGAAGCCCTCAGGAACGAAATCCTCTATCTGCTTGAAATAGAGGTACAGGGCGCTTTACAGATCAAAGAGAAATTTCCGGAAGCTATTTCGATATTTTTACTGCCGCCTGACAAAAATACCCTGGGCCAGCGGTTAATCCAAAGGAACACAAATAAAGAGGACGATATGGCTCTCCGTTTGAAAACCGCTGAAAAAGAATTGGAATATAAAGATACATATGATTACCGTGTTGTGAACGACGACCTTGAAGTAACAATAAATACTATCCGCAAAATACTAAACCTGGTGTGATCATGTCATATAGTATTATTTTGGGTGTTACAGGAAGTATTGCTGCTTACAAGGCTGTTGAGGTTGTGTCAAGCCTGATGAAACAGGGAAACCAGGTTACCGTTATCATGACGTCGAATGCCCGGCGTTTTGTGCATCCGGTAACATTTCAGTCGATTTCAAAAAATCGTGTCATAACCGACCTTTTTATCGATACGGGAAATTATGATCCCAATCACGTATCCCTGGCTGAAACCGCCGATATCATGGTGGTTGCACCGGCAACTGCAAATTTTATTGGTAAAGTTGTATCCGGGATAGCAGATGATGCATTGACATGCACCGTTATGGCCGCACGATCTCCTGTAATTATTGCGCCTGCAATGAACGACAGCATGTATTTAAATCCTATTGTGCAGGAAAATGTTGGGAAATTGAAAAAACGAGGATACGTTATTATCGAACCGGAAGAGGGTCGTTTGTGCACGGGGCGTGTAGGGATCGGGAGATTGGCTTCTGTTGAGAAAATTGTTGGTGTAATCAATGAGGAACTCAACAAAAAGAAGGACAAATAAATACTCATGAATAAGATACAAGTAAGGGTTGTGAGAAAACAGGGATGCGGGGATTTACCTTTACCCCAATACATGAGCGAGGCTGCCAGCGGGATGGATTTATATGCCGCAGTGGATAAGGCAGTTCAGATTGAACGTCATGAAATTAAATTAATTCCCACAGGTGTTCATATAGAATTACCTTTGGGATATGAGGCTCAGGTCAGACCAAGAAGCGGCCTGGCTCTAAAACACGGATTAACGATTGTCAATACACCAGGAACTATTGATAGCGATTACCGTGGAGAAATTGGTATTATTTTGTGTAATCTTGGGAAAGAACGATTTACCGTAGAGCGCGGGATGCGCATTGCGCAACTGGTAATCCAACCCGTATTCAGGGCGGAATTGATTGAGGTTGAGTATCTGGAGGAGACACGCCGTGGCGCAGGCGGGTTCGGTCACACGGGACATTAAAGAAAAATACACATTATGTACTTTTAGAAAAATGAGGTTTTCCTCAAAATCCCCCTTAAAAAAAGGGGGCTAGGGGGTTGTAAGATAGTGTGGAAAACACAACCCCCTGAATCCCCCTTTGCTAAGGGGGACTTAAAAAGAATAGGATGCTTTCTTCAAGGGGCTTTATGGAAACAACTGTTACGAAAAAGATATGGACAGAAAAAGAACTAATGTCTTTACCTGAGAATGGGTATAAACATGAGTTGATAAACGGAGAACTTGTTATGGTGCCAGCAGGAATGGAACACGAAAATATTGTTGAATATTTTGAAAATGATACAAAATTAGCATGGGTAATCAATCCTGAAGAACAAGTTATTTTGGTATATTACTCGCCGCGTCCCGACAAGCTTCTTGCAGGAAGTGACATATTGAATGGAGAAGACATTTTTACAGGATTTACACTCCCCGTATCGGAATTGTTTGTAGAATTATAATTATATGGGCATTAAACGTTTTATACGTTACATCACCGCAATTATCCTTATAGCCTCCGCATTATTTATCTTTTTAAGTTTTCTCAGCCATTCTTCCAATGACCCGCCTTTTGCGGATTATCCAATCAATAACCCTGTGCACAATTTCTGCGGAATAGCGGGGGCACAAATTTCAGGATACGCATTGTCGGGTCTGGGGAGGACTTCCTATCTCATTGTCGTCCTGGTGGCATGGCTGGGAGTTGCATATCTCTTTAAAGAAAACATTGAACATCTCTGGGTAAAAATAATCGGAGCGGTTCTGCTACTATTCTCCATTGCATCCTTGCTGACGCTTGGGTGCTATGCATTTAAAAAATCCCTTATATCCGCAAATGTGGGAGGAATATTCGGAATCGTAGTTGTCTCCAGGTTATATGGATATTTCAATCTAACAGGGACGATCATTATTTTGGCGTCCGGGCTGGTTATATCAATTATGCTCTTGCTCAACGTCACTCCTGTTTCTCCTTTTATCAAGGTATCAAGAGCAAAAAAAGAACGGGCTGTACCGACACACGATTCTGAAAATGAAGACGCTGACACCTGTTATCGTGCAAAAGTAAATGCATCGAATAATTCAACTGTTTTGGCCAATAATTACCTGGATGCGATTCCTGCAAATGTAACTGGAGAAATGAATGAGTATCCTGTATCTATAGGCGTACTTAAAAAGATACAAGAACACTATGATGGGGAACAATATCTCGAAGAGGAAGAGCCGGATATCTATGCTGAAACTATCAAACAAAAAAAACAGGATTATGAACTGCCGCCAATTGATCTCCTGGAAAAGCCTGCATTTGAACAGCATTCGGATGATTGGGATCAGATTACACAACGCGCGCAGGTACTAAAAAACACCCTCGTACAGTTCAACGTGAACGCAGAAGTCGTGGAAATTGAGCGCGGTCCTGTCATAACCATGTATGAATTGGAACTGTCTCCGGGAACGAAGGTGGGGAAGGTGGTAAGCCTTTCCGATGACCTGGCAATTGCCTTGAAGGCGCCGAGTGTAAGAGTCGTCGCCCCCTTGCCTGGCAAATCATCTATCGGATTAGAAGTTCCCAATACGAAGAGAAAAACGGTGATGTTGCGGGAGTTGCTGGAAACGTCCGATGACATACGGAAAAAAATGGCTATTCCACTCCTGATCGGAAAAGACGCTGCCGGTAATCCCCTCATATCCGATCTGGCGTCAATGCCGCACCTGCTCATAGCAGGAACGACCGGTTCCGGCAAATCTGTTTGCCTCAATTCAATCATATTGAGTATTCTTTTTATGCGCCATCCCACCGATGTCCAGCTTCTCCTGGTAGACCCGAAAATGGTCGAATTTTCACTGTTCAGGGAGATTCCTCACTTGATAAGCCCCGTAGTAACGGATATGAAAAAAGCCGCTGCCGTGCTGGAATGGGCAGTAAACAAGATGGAAGAACGATACGCATTACTTGCCAGTGTTGGCGTAAAACATATAAATGCTTACAACAGGCTGGGGACTGCCGAAATTAGAAAACGCTTAAATCCGGAGGGAGACGCCAATCTTGATGATGTACAATTTTATCTGCCGCATATCGTTGTTGTGGTCGATGAACTGGCAGACCTGATGATGGTGGCATCCAAGGAGGTCGAGGCCTCTGTTATCCGGCTCTCTCAAAAGTCTCGCGCAGTCGGCATTCACCTCATACTCGCGACGCAGCGGCCTTCAGTTGATGTGATTACCGGGTTAATTAAATCCAATCTGCCTTCGAGGATATCGTTCTATGTCGCTTCAAAGGTCGATTCAAGAACCATTTTGGACCAAAACGGCGCCGAAAAACTCCTGGGGAGCGGCGACATGTTATTCTTGCCTCCTGGAACGTCAAAGTTGGTAAGGGTGCAGGGGGCTTATGTAAGTGATGAAGAGGTAAAAAATGTAGTTGAATATCTCCGAAAACGTGCCGCACCTAAGTTTAATTCCGAGTTGAAAAGCTGGAAAGGGGCTTCAGAACGAGAGAATATTGCCAAAGACAACCTTTATAATGAAGCAGTGAGGATCGTGCTGGAGACGCAGAGAGGGTCGGTATCCCTCTTACAGAGACGATTGGAGATTGGATATTCGCGCGCTGCAAAGTTGATTGACCTGATGGCTGAGGACGGCATCGTCGGAGAATATAAGGGAAGTCAGGCAAGAGAGGTATTCCTGACCCTGGAAGAATGGGATGCACAAATGGCGCGGATGAATCAGGATGATACTGTCTGACGCAAGGTGACAAGTGTCAGGCGTCGTGTGACGATTTGTAGAGACGCAAAATCTTGCGTCTCATTGGCGGGTTCAATCTTGCAGATTGAACCGGATATTTTGA
>Ga0194126_10003165_pt1 | contig 26261 bp, 31 predicted proteins | sample TA2KigC150mmetaG_FD_148641 | JGI IMG/M metagenome (GOLD analysis project Ga0194126, IMG submission 148641) | Freshwater microbial communities from Lake Tanganyika, Tanzania - TA2015035 Kigoma Deep Cast 150m | ecosystem: Environmental > Aquatic > Freshwater > Lake | place: Tanzania: Lake... | reverse complement strand
CGCCAGGGCGCGGGCGTGGGTGTCGAGGCCGGGAAAAGCGGGCAGCAGGGCGGGATGGATGTTCACCAGCCGGTTGGCGTAGTGGCGCACGAAGTCCTCGGTGAGCACGCGCATGAAGCCGGCCAGGATGACCAGGTCGGGCGCGTGGCGGTCGATCTCTTCCGCCAGCGCGGCGTCGAAAGCCGCCCGGCCGTCATGTTGGCGATGGTCGACGACGGCGGTGGGAACGCCATGCCGCGCCGCGATGGCCAGGCCGGCGGCCTCCGGCCGGTTGCTGATGACGCAGGTGAAATCCACCGGCAGGCCGGCTTCCAGCAGCGCCTGCATGTTGCTGCCGCGGCCGGAGATGAGGATGACGGCGCGCATGCCCGTCAGACGATGATGGCCTGTTCCTGCCCTGCTTCGCGGGCGCGGATTTCGCCGAGCAGGTAAACGGTTTCGCCACGCGCCTGCAGGAAGTTGCCGGCGGCCTCGGCGTCGCCGGCGTCCACCACCAGCACCATGCCGATGCCGCAGTTGAAGGTGCGGTACATCTCGTCGCGCGCGACGTTGCCCTGGGCCTGCAACCACTGGAAGACCGCGGGCAAGGTCCAGGCCCCGGAGTCGATGACGGCGCAGGTGTGTTCAGGCAGGACGCGCGGCACGTTGCCGGTGATGCCACCGCCAGTGATGTGGGCCAGACCCTTCACGCGCATTGTCTGCATCAGCGCCAGCAGCGGCTTGACGTAGATGCGCGTGGGTTCCAGCAGGGTTTCGCCGAGGCTGCGGCCGTCGAAGGGCGCGGCGAGGTCGGCGCCGGTGACCTCGATGATCTTGCGGATGAGGGAGTAGCCGTTGGAATGCGGGCCGCTGGAGGCCAGGCCGAGCACCGCGTCGCCGGGCTTGATGTCGCGGCCGGTGATGACTTTGGACTTTTCCGCGACGCCGACCGCGAAGCCGGCCAGGTCGTACTCGCCGGCCGGGTACATGCCCGGCATCTCGGCGGTTTCGCCGCCGATCAGGGCGCAGCCGGACAGCTCGCAACCTTTCGCGATGCCCGCCACCACCTGCTCCGCCACGTCCACGTCGAGGTGGCCGCAGGCGAAATAGTCGAGGAAGAACAGCGGCTCGGCGCCCTGCACCAGGATGTCGTTGACGCTCATCGCCACCAGGTCCTGGCCGATGGTGTCGTGCTTGTTCATGTGGAAGGCCAACTTCAGCTTGGTGCCGACGCCGTCGGTGCCGGAGATGAGCACCGGCTCCCGGTAATTCTTGGGCAGTTCCATGAGGGCGCCGAAGCCGCCGATGCCGGCCAGCACTTCGGGGCGCATGGTGCGGCGGGCCAGGGGCTTGATGCGCTCGACCAGGGAATCGCCGGCATCGATGTCGACGCCGGCATCACGATAGGACAGGGAAGGGTGGGAGGTCACGGTGCGATGGGCCCGGCCCGGGCCGTGTGGGACAAGGTCCCGTATTCTAGCCCGGAAGCCGGGCGCGCATCGGGGGCGGTGCTTACTCCTCGCGGCGGAACTCGCCCTCGATGACGTCGTCGTGGGCCGCCATGCGCCGCGCCGGTGGTGTGGGCGGCGACGGCCACAGCAGCAGGGGCAGGGCGATGAGATCGCTGAAGGGGCCCGGCACGATCAACAGGGCGCCGCCCAGGAAGCGCCGGCCGGTGGCCCACAGCGGGGCCAGGGGGGCATGGCCGCTCTGTAGGGCGTCGCGCAGCAGGGTCGGGAACTCCGCACCCGCGCGGCGGATCACCAGCACACCAAGGATGCCGTCGAGCAGCAGCCAGAAGGCCGTGGCCCAGCCGCCCAGACGATTTCCGATCAGGTATATCCCCACTATTTCCAGGGCCAGAAAGGCCACGGCTATAATCCCAAAAAACCCCAACCTCATGCGCGCGCTCCGTGCCAGCCTTCCGCCTCGTCCTCACCACCCTGCCCAACGCCGACATCGCCGGAGAACTGGCCCGAGGCCTGGTGGAATCGGGTCTGGCGGCGTGCGTGAACATCCTCTCTCCCTGTCGTTCCGTGTACCGCTGGCGGGGAGACGTTCAGGAAGATGGGGAGATTCCTTTGTTCATCAAGACCACGGCGGAACTTTATCCCGCCCTGGAAACCTACCTGCGTAGCCGGCATCCCTACGAACTGCCGGAGATCGTGGCCCTGGAGTTGGCGGATGGCCTGCCCGACTACCTCCACTGGCTGGCGCAGTCCACGTCCACCGGGCCGGCCGACACCGCGTCGGCCACACCAACGGCCCGAGCCTGAGCGGAGCTTGCATGCGTTTTTTTACCGCCCTGTTGCTGTTTCTCGCCTCGCTGGCCCATGCGGAGACGGATCTGCTGGAACCCGACAAGGCCTTCCGCTACTCCGCCCGGCTGATCGACGCGGCCAATGTCGAGGCCCGCTTCCAGATCGCCGGCGGCTACTACCTCTATAAGGACAAGCTCAAGTTCAGCGCCGATGGCGGCGTCACTCTGGGCACGCCGGTGCTGCCCGCCGGCAAGGTGTTGCAGGATCCGCTGTTCGGCAGGACGGAGACCTACCGTGGCGAGGTGCTGGTGCGCATCCCGCTGTCCCGGCCCGCCGCCGCCGGCAAGCCTTTCAATCTGAAGGCGAGCTTCCAGGGTTGCGCCGACATCGGTGTGTGTTACCCGCCCCAGGAAGGCGTGGCGATCCTCGGCGGGGTCACCCCGGTGACCGCCGCGGCGACACCCGCTGCGACGACACCCGCCGCCGCGCCGCAACAGCAGCAAAGCGCCGACGTGCTGGCCCGCCTGAAATCCCTCGCCGGCGACTTCGGCGGCCAGGCCGAGCCCGAATTCCTGCCGGCCGAGGAGGCCTTCAAGCTCACCCTGGTCCCGGCCGAAGGCGGCAATCTGCTGGCCCGCTTCAGCATCGCCAAGAACTACTACCTGTACCGCGACAAGATCGGCTTTACCGTCAGCGACCCCGCCGGGGTTCAGGTATCCGGCCTGGATCTGCCACCGGCCGAGATCATCGACGATCCCAACTTCGGCAAGATGCACGTCTATTACCAGGACTTCGAGGTCCTTGTGCGCCTGGCCGGCGTGCCGCCGGGCACGGCCAGGCTGCAGGTGGAAGCCACGCACCAGGGCTGCGCCAAGAGTGGAATCTGCTACCCGCCGCAGGATGAGACCCTGACGGTCGATCTGACCGCGGCTGCAGTGGCGGCGCCGGCCCCGGCCCCGGCGGCTGCGGATACCTCCGACACCGGCCGCGTCACCGCCATCCTGGCGGGCGGCAACTACTGGCTGGTGGTGGCGAGCTTCTTCGGCTTCGGCCTGTTGCTGTCGCTGACGCCCTGCGTCTTCCCGATGATCCCCATCCTGTCCGGCATCATCGTCGGACAGGGCCAGCACATCACCAAGCGCAAGGGCTTCCTGCTCTCCCTCGCCTATGTGCTGGGCATGGCCATGACCTACGCGCTGGCCGGCATCGCCGCCGGCCTGTCCGGCACCCTCATCTCCAACGCCCTGCAGAACCCCTGGGCACTGGGGCTTGGCGCCGCCATCTTCGTTGCCCTGGCCATGTCCATGTTCGGTTTCTATGAACTGCAGATGCCCAGCTTCCTGCAGAGCCGCTTCACCGAGGCCAGCAACCGCATCAAGGGTGGCCGCTTCGCCAGCGTTTTCGTCATGGGCGCGATCTCCGCGCTCATCGTCGGCCCCTGCGTCGCCGCGCCCCTGGCCGGCGCCCTGCTCTACATCAGCCAGACTGGCGACGTGGTGCTGGGGGGCGTCTCCCTGTTCTTCCTGGCCCTCGGCATGGGCGTGCCGCTCTTGCTGGTGGGCATCTCCGCCGGCGCCCTGCTGCCGCGGGCGGGCGGCTGGATGGATGCGGTCAAGCGCTTCTTCGGCGTCGCCCTGCTGGCGGTGGCGATCTGGCTGGTCTCGCCCCTGCTGTCGGAAATCACCCTGATGTTCCTGTGGTCCGCCCTGCTCATCATCTCCGCCATGTACCTGCACGCCCTGGAGCCGCTGGCGGTCAACGCGCGCGGCTTCACCCGCTTCTGGAAGGGGGTCGGCCTCATCTCCCTGGTGTCCGGAATCGCCCTGCTGCTGGGCGCCCTGGGCGGCAGCCGCGACCTCTTGCAGCCGCTGTCGGTGTACAAGGGCGGCGGCGTCGCCGGCGCGGCGGAAACCGCCAAGCTGCCGTTCCAGCGCGTGCGCAACCTGGAGGAGCTGGATGCCGCCGTGCGCGGTGCCGGCGGGCGCTACGTGATGCTCGATTTCTACGCGGACTGGTGCGTGTCCTGCAAGGAACTGGAGCGTTTCACCTTCAGCGATGCGCGCGTGCATGCCCGCCTCAAGGACGTCCTCCTGCTGAAGGTCGACGTCACCGCCAACAGCGTCGAGGACAAGGCCATGCTGGCCCGCTTCACCCTGTTCGGCCCGCCCGGCATCATCTTCTTCGACAAGTCCGGCAAGGAGTTGCCCTACCGGGTGATCGGCTTCGAACCCGCCGACAAGTTCCTCGCCAGCCTCGACAAGGCCATCCCCTGACGACGCTTCGTCGGGGCCCTCCGTGAACCGGGTGGAGACGCTACCCGCGGCCGAACCGGCGCTCCCCGCCGGGCTGGCGCGGCCATCCCGCGCCCTGCTCGCCGCCGCCGGCAAGGCCATCGGCGAGCACGCCATGATCCGCGCCGGCGACCGCATCCTGCTCGGCCTCTCCGGCGGCAAGGACAGTCTGTCCCTGCTGCACGTGCTCTTGCACCTGCAACGGCGCTCGCCGGTCAAATTCGAACTGGCCGCCTGCACGGTCGACCCGCAGTCGCCGGAATACGATCCCAGCCCGCTCAAGCCTTACATGGCGGGCCTGGGAGTGCCCTACTTCTACGAATCCCAGCCCATCGTCGCCTCCGCCGACGCGCACATGCGCGGCGATTCCTTCTGCGCCTACTGCTCCCGCCTGCGCCGCGGCATCCTCTACCGGGTGGCGCGGGAGAACGGCTATAACGTGCTGGCCCTGGCCCAGCACCTCGACGACCTGGCGGAAACCTTCCTGATGAGCGCCTTCTTCGGCGGCAAGCTGCGCACCATGCAGGCGCACTACCGCATCGACGCCGGCGACCTGCGCGTCATCCGCCCCCTGGCCTACGCGCGCGAGCGGCAGACGCGGGATTTCGCCGCCCAGGCCGGCCTGCCGGTGGTGCACGAGAACTGTCCGGCCTGTTTCGCCATGCCCATGCAGCGCTTCCAGATGAAAGGCCTGCTGGCGCAGCAGGAGCAACTGCATCCGAGGCTGTTCGCCAGCCTGCTCACCGCCATGCGGCCGCTGATGGCCCTGCAAACGGATTCCCCTGCGCCATCGGGGGAGGGGCGGGGTGATTCGGCCCTCCTACCCAGGAACCGCTCCGGAGGAGCGCACGACGCTCCCCTCCCCATCGAGGGGGGAGGGGAGCTTCGAGGGCCGCGAAGCGGCCGCGGTGACGAAGCATGAGCACCTACGTCGTCGGCGACATCCAGGGTTGCCACGGCGCCTTCCTGGAACTGCTGCAAGCGGTGGCCTTCGACGCCGCGCACGACCAGATCTGGATCACCGGCGACCTCGTCAACCGGGGCGAGGATTCCCTCGCCGTGCTGCGCTGGGCGCGGGCGCATGACGACTGCGTGGTGGCGGTGCCGGGCAACCACGACCTGCATCTGCTGGCGGTGGCGGAAGGCTTCGTGCCGCCGCATCGCAAGGACACCCTGGAGTTGATCCTGAACGCGCCGGACCGCGACGATCTGCTGACCTGGCTGCGCCACCGTCCCATGCTGCACCGGCGCGGGTCGTGGATGATGTTGCACGCCGGCCTGCCGCCGGAATGGAACGCGGATCAGGCCTGCCTGCATGCGGCCGAACTGGAGCACGCCCTGCGCGGCCCGAAATGGCGGCACTTCCTCAAGCACATGTACGGCAACGAACCGCGCCGCTGGCACCCGAACCTGGACGGGCAGGAACGCCTGCGCTTCATCGCCAACGTGCTGACCCGCTGCCGCTACCTGCACGCCGACGGCAGCATGGATTTCCAGCACAAGCTGGCGCCGGACACGGCGCCGCGCGGCCTGACGCCGTGGTTCGACTTCCCCGGCCGGCGTTCCATCGACGCGCGCGTGATCTTCGGCCACTGGTCCACGCTCGGCCTGCTGCTGCGCGACGACGTGGTGGCACTGGATACCGGCTGCCTGTGGGGCGGCGCCCTGACCGCCTTCAGGCTGGAGGATGAGCGCTGCTTTCAGGTGCGCTGCGCTGCGCGGCGTCAGCCAGAGCCGCGCGGATAGCGGTCTCTGCGGCGGCGGCCAGTTCGCGGCGGTTCCTGCCCTCGGTGGGGATGGGCGCGGCGAAGGCCAGGGTCGCGCGCAATTCGCGGCGACGGGCCACCCGCCATAACGAATCCTTGAAACTCAGATCGCCGGTATAGGCGGGGGCGGTGTCCAGACTGCCGTCGGCATGATGGTAGCGCAGGGCCACCGGATAGAGGCTTGCGCCGCTATGCACCGCCGCCTGGAACAGCGAGGTGTGGAAGGGTTTGACGCCGGCGCCGTCGGTGGTGGTGCCCTCGGGAAACAGGGCGATGCTGTCCCCGGCGCTCAGACCCGCGCTCAGGGTCCGGCTGATGCGAGCCGTATCGTGGCGTCTGCCGCGTTCGATGAAGATGGTCCCGGCCCGTTCCGCCAGCCAGCCCAGCACCGGCCAGGCGCGGATCTCGGACTTGGCGACGAAGTGGGCCGGGCGCAGGGCCATGATCAGGGCCGGGTCCAGCCAGGAGACATGGTTGGCCACCAGGATCACCTTGGCCGTCTCGCCGGGGGGCTCGCCAAGCACGTCCAGGCGCACGCGGAAGATGCTCAGGATGCCGCGCGCCCAGCGCAGGACCAGGCGCAGACGGGTGGCCTGGCTGATGCGGGGGAACGCCACGGCGATGGTGAACAGGCCTTCCAGGACGTGCAGGGCATAGCGCAACAGCCGCAAGAGGGCCAGCGGCCAGGGGAGTGGCCGCGTGTTGCCGTTCTTGTGGTTCTTCAAGCGGGCTTAAGCTGGGTTCGGGCTCAGCGTGTGACCCGCACCTGGTTGCCGGATTCCAGCAGGCGCACGCGGTCGCCGACGGCGAACTTCTCGCCGGTGTCCTCCTGCACGATGGCCAGGGTACGGCCGGAATCCAGACGCACGGTGACTTCCACTCCGGGCTTGCGGGTGGCGACTTCCTCCGCCGCCGCGCCGGCCAGGCCGCCGACCACCGCGCCGACCACGGCGCCGACGTAGCTGCCCTTGCCGCCGCCCACCTCGCTGCCGGCGATGCCGCCGACGGCGCCGCCGGCCACCGTGCCGACGCCGCTGTCGGTGCCTTCCAGGCGGACGCTGCGCACGTGCTGCACCACCCCCATCTTCACTTCGTAGGCCCGGCGCGCTTCCGTGCGCTCGTAGTCGCCGCTGCCCAGGCCGCTGGCGCAACCCGCCAGGAGGGCGGGAAGCAGGGCGATCCAGATCGTTTTCATGTTTCGCTCCTTGTCAGTGCGTGACGCCCCGGCGGCGGAGCGTCACTCGATGCCGTAGCCGTATTCCGCCTTGAAGCGCTCGGCGATCTCATCCCAGCCGAAGCGGTGGTTCTGGCCACCGCGGTGGCCGATCTTGACGGCCCCCATGAGGCCCGCCAGGCGTCCGCAGGTGGGCCAGTCCATGCCTTTCTGCATGCCGGTCATGAGGCCGGCGCGATAGGCGTCGCCGCAACCGGTGGGATCCATGATGGCGCTCGGCCGGGCGGCGGCGATGTGATGCGCCTCACCGTCGCTGTAGATCACGGAACCCTGGGCGCCGAGGGTGACGATGAGGGCCTTCACCTCCTTGGCGAGACGCTCCAGCTTGTGGCCGGTGCGTTCCTGCAAAAGTTTGGCCTCATAGTCGTTGAGGGCGACGTAGTCGGCGAGTTCCACGAAGCCTTGCAGTTCGACACCGGAAAACATGGGCAGGCCCTGGCCCGGATCGAAGATGAAGGGGATGCCTGCCTCGTGGAATTGCCGCGCGTGCTCCAGCATGCCCTGGCGCCCGTCCGGCGCGACGATGCCCAGGGTGACGCCGGTCGCTTCACCGACGAGGTTTTCGTGGGAGTGATTCATCGCGCCCGGATGGAAGGCGGTGATCTGGTTGTCGGCCAGATCGGTGGTGATGAAGGCCTGGGCGGTGAAGCTGCCGGGCACGTTGCGGATGTGGCTCTGGTCGAGGCCGAGCTGGTTCAGGCGCTCGCGGTAGGGCTGGAAATCGTCGCCCACGGTGGCCATGACCAGCGGCTCGCCGCCCAGCAGCTTCATGGTGTAGGCGATGTTGCCGGCGCAGCCGCCATACTCGCGACGCATGTCCGGCACCAGGAAAGCGACGTTCAGGATGTGGATCTGGTCGGGCAGGATGTGGTTCTTGAAATGGTCGTGGAACACCATGATGGTGTCGTAGGCCATGGAGCCGCAGATGAGGGTGCGCATGGAAAAGACTGAGGACTGAGTAGCGAGTAGCGAGTAGCGAGTAGCGAGTAGCGAGCATCCCCACTCGCTACTCACATGCAGTTTAGGGCTTGACCTTGTCGATCACCAGGCGGACGTCCTTGGCGCCCACCTTGACCGCCTTCATTTCGCCTTCCAGGTCGCCCGCCGCGCCCTTGGGGTCGCCGGTCTTGGAGAGGCGCGCGACCAGGGTCACTTCCTTGTACTTGGAGAGGCGGTTCTCGTGGCTCATGGCCATGCCGTCGTTGAGTTCGAATTCCAACGGCAGGCCGGCGCTGGCGGGGGCGCGCAGGGCCGCCACCGGGGCGCCGCCCTCGGCGGAACGGGCAAACAGGAAGATGGTGTCGTTGGCGCCGATTTTCGCCTTGAGGGCGGGGGCGATGTCGAGCTTGCCCTGGATGGTGGGCGCCGGCGGCGCCTTGTCCTTGCCCGCGTCCGCGTCGGACAGGTTGTCCATCCTCGTCATGCCCTGCTTGGAAAGGCGCTCGGCTTCCTTCTGCGCTTCCAGGATGTCTTGCGCGTAGGGCGATTCGGGCGGCAGTTGCTTGTACAGGTGCTTGAAGTAGAAGGCGGCCTTGGCGAAGCCCTTCTCCTGGAAGGATGCGATGCCGGCGAGTTCCAGACCCTTCAGGTCTTGCGGGTCCTTCTCCAGCGCCTTGAGCACCAGCTCGATGGGCTTGCCGGCCAGCACGCGGTTGTTGGTGATGGCCAGAGCCTCGGCGTAGCCGGTCATCACCGAGGGCACGTCGGGGCGCAGCTTGATGGCCTTCTCGTAGGCGTGCAGGGCTTCCGGCCAGTGGCCGACGGCGGCGTAGGTCTTGGCCAGGATGGTCCAGGCCTCGCCGTCTTCGGGGTTGGCCTTGGTCTTCTCCTCCACCTGCTGGATCAGCTTCATGATGTCGTGGCCGCCCTGCACCTGTTGATCGCCGCTGGCCTGGGCCTCGGCGATGGCGGTGAGGGAGGTGGGATTGCCGAGCACGAAATACAGGCCGAAGGCGGCGACGGGCAGCAGGCCGGCCAGGCCGAAGCCCAGGCGGCGGCTGGCCACCGGTGTCATGGTCTTGTCGGCCTGGGCGAGGGCATCCTCGGCCAGGCGCGCCTCCAGTTCCAGCTTGGCGGTCTGGAACTGTTCCTCGGAGAGCAGGCCGTTGGCGCGGTCGGCTTCCATTTCCCTCATCTGATCGCGGTAGACGGCGATGTTGATGTCGCGGCGCGCGGCCTTGGCGGCAGCCTCGCGGCGGCGCAACAGGGGTGGCAGCACGAAGGCCAGGGCGAGCAGCACGCAGACGGCGGCGGCGATCCAGAACAGGGTGACGGACCAGAAGGGGTTCAAGGCGTTCATGGGCTTATTTCTCATCCAGGATTTTGGCGGCGGCGGCGATCTGCTTTTCGTCCACCGGGGTCTCTTTCAGGGTGCGGCGCTTCTTCAGGGTCAGGTACCAGATGCCGGCGCCGATGCCCAGGAACAACAGGGGGCCGAGCCAGAGCAGGTAGGTCACCGGCTTGAAGGGGGGGCGGTAGAGGACGAAATCGCCGTAACGATCGGTGAGGTAGGCGATGACTTCCTGGTCGCTCTTGCCGGCCTTCATCTGCGCGCGCACTTCCCGGCGCAGATCCTGCGCCAGCTCGGCGTTGGAGCCGGCCAGGGATTCGTTCTGGCAGACCAGGCAGCGCAGGTCCTCGGCCATCTTGATCAGGCGCGCCTCGATGACCGGGTCCTCGGCGTTGAGCGCGGCCTCGTTGGCGTGGACGGACAGGCTGATCAGCATGGCGGCCAACAGGAGTAGCCAGCCCAGCGCGCCCAGACCGTCATTCCCGCGCAGGCGGGAATCCAGGTTGTCGTCCGCAACCCAATCAGCGTATGGGACTGGATTCCCGCCTGCGCGGGAATGACGGAATGTTTTCATGCGCCCAGCTCCTTGAGTTTCGGCTCGAATTTCTTTTCCCAGATTTCCGGGGTGATGGGACCCACGTGCTTCATCTGGATGAGGCCGGACTTGTCGATGACATAGGTCTCCGGGGTGCCGGTGACGCCGTAGTCGATGCCGGTCTTGCCGCTGAGGTCGTCGGGCACGGCCACATAGGGGTTGCCTTGCTGGTCGAGCAGCTGTTCCGCCTCGCGCTTCTTGTCCTTCCAGTTGAGGCCGACGATGGCCAGCTCGCGCTCCCGCACCAGGCTCATCAGCACCTCGTGCTCCTGGCGGCAGGAGACGCACCAGGGCGCCCAGACGTTGAGCAGCCAGACCTTGCCCTTCATTTCTTCGGGACTGAAGGTGCGCTCGGCGGCGCCCACCACCGGCAGGGTGAAGGGAGGCGCCGGCTTGCCGATGAAGGGCGACGGCACCTCGCGCGGGTTGAGGAACAGGCCCTTGGCGAAGAAGCCCACGAGGACCGCGAACAGGATCAGGGGAATCCAGCGCTTCATGATGTGCGGCTCCCGCCCGCTCCCGTCATTCCCGCGCAAGCGGGAATCCAGGCCAAGGGCTGATTGAAGTGGGTTGAACGAACTGGATTCCCGCGGGCGCGGGAATGACGAGTGCCCGGCGCCATCATGCGGCCGCCCCTTGGCTGCCGGCGGGCGCCTCCAGTTTCTTGACGGCGATGCGGTAGCGGCGGTCGGACGCCGCCAGGAAACCGCCCAGGATCATCAAGGTCGCGCCGTACCACATCCAGTTGATGAAGGGCTTGTGGTAGACCCGCACGGCCCAGGCCTTGGCCTCGTCGTCCAGGGGCTCGCCGAGGGCGACATAGATGTCGCTGGTGAAGCTGTAGTCGACGGCGGCTTCCGTCATGGGCATGCCGGAGGCGTTGTAGATGCGCTTTTCCGGATGCAGGGTGTTGAGCAGTTTGCCGTCGCGGCTGACCTCCACCGTGCCGCGGGCGGCGCGATAGTTCGGGCCGTCATGCTCGGTGGTGCCCTTGAAGGTGAAGGTGTAGCCGGCCAGGGAGGTTTGCTCGCCGACGTTCATGCGCACATCCTTCTCCTGTTCGTAATTGGCCACCAGGGTCATGCCGGCGATGCCCCAGGCCATGCCGAAGTGGGCCAGCTGCATGCCCCAGAACGAGCGCGGCAGGCTGGACAGGCGGGCGCCGTGCTTCAGGCGCTCGCGGAAGCCGATGAGCACGGAGAGGGCGATCCAGATGGCGAGGAAGAAGCCCAGGGTGGCCCAGGGATTGAAGCCTTCCAGGGTGAACGGCAGGGCGAAGCCGGTGATCACCGCCACCGCCAGCGCCCACTTCAGGCGGGTGGCCACATCCGGCAGGCTTTCCCCCTTCCAGCGCACCAGGGGACCCACGCCCAGCAGGAACAGGGCGGGCGCCATCAGCGGCACGAAGACGGCGTTGAAGTAGGGCGGGCCGACGGAAATCTTGCCCATGCCGAGGGCATCCATGAGCAGCGGGTAGAGCGTGCCCAGCAGCACCGCGCCCATCGCCGCCAGCAGGATGACGTTGTTGGCGAGCAGCATGGCCTCGCGCGAGAACCAGCTGAAGGCGCCGCCGGTGATCATCTTCGGCGCGCGCCAGGCGTAGAGGATGAGCGAGCCGCCGATGACCACGACCAGGAAGCCGAGGATGAAGGCGCCGCGCGCCGGATCGGTGGCGAAGGCATGCACCGAGGAAAGCACGCCCGAGCGCACCAGGAAGGTGCCCAGCAGGGACAGGGAGAAGGTGGTCAGCGCCAGCAGCACGGTCCAGGCCTTGAAGGCGCCGCGCTTTTCCGACACCGCCAGGGAGTGGATCAGGGCGGTGCCGGCCAGCCAGGGCATGAAGGAGGCGTTTTCGGTGGGATCCCAGAACCACCAGCCGCCCCAGCCCAGTTCGCGGTAGGCCCACCAGGAACCGAGGACGATGCCCAGGGTGAGGAAGGCCCAGGCCACCGTGGTCCACGGCCGCGACCAGCGCGCCCAGGCGGCGTCCAGACGGCCGGAGATGAGGGCGGCAATGGCGAAGGCGAAGGCCACGGCGAAACCGACATAGCCCATGTAGAGCATGGGCGGGTGGATGATCATGCCCCAGTCCTGCAACAGCGGGTTCATGTCGCGGCCATCCGGAGGCGGCGGGATCATGCGGTCGAAGGGGTTCGAGGTGATGAGCAGGAAGGCGATGAAGCCGATGGAAATCAGGCCCATGACGCCGATCACCCGCGCCACCATGTCGTCCGGCAGGTGGCGCGAGAACACCGACACCGCGGCGCCCCAGAAGGCGAGCATCAGTACCCAGACCAGCAGCGAGCCCTCGTGCGAACCCCAGGAGGCGGTGATGCGGTAGACCTCGGGCAGTTGCGAGAAGGAGTTGCGGGCGACGTTCTCCACCGTGAAGTCGTTGACCAGGAAGGAGTAGACCAGACAGGCATAGGCGATGATCAGGAAGACGAACTGTCCCTGCGCCGCCGGTCTGGCCACCGCCATGAGGGTGAGGTTGCCGCGCTGCGCGCCGACCAGGGGCAGCACGGCCTGGGTGACCGCCAGCAGCAGGGCGATGATGATGGCGAAATGGCCGAGTTCTGGAATCATGGCTGGGCTCCTATTACCGCGCCGTCATTCCCGTCCCCGACTACCCCATTCAGGGGCAGGCTGCGGCGGAAATCCAGGCTGTACTTCAAACCAGGGTTTTGAAAGTGCTCGGATAAACAAACTGGATTCCCGCTTGCGCGGGAATGACGGTCAGGTGATGTCTGCATACAAATCTCGCCACGCACTATTGTTCTCCTCGATGAGCCGGAGTTTCCAGGCTCGGTTCCACTTCTTCAGTTGTTTCTCGCGGGTGATCGCGCTTTCCATGGTTTCGTGCTGTTCAAACCAGACCAGGCTGTGCACGCCGTAGCGTTTTGTGAAGCCATCGACCAAGTCCTGTTTGTGTTCATACACCCGTTTCACCAGATCGCTGGTGACGCCGATATACAAAGTGCCGTTACGCTGGCTGGCAAGCATGTAGACACAAGGTGCACGGCTCAAATTACTCAGAGCCTGTGAATGATTTCGATGCTGCTGTCAATGTGGCCGTCATTCCCGCGCAGGCGGGAATCCAGATCGTGCATCGGAGCGGCGTTCAGGGCATTAAGACCTACGAACTGGATTCCCGCCTGCGCGGGAATGACGCTGGGGGCGCGTGTCATCTGAATCATTGCGCCAGGGACTGTTGCGCCTTGGCCGCCTGCTCCAGGGCATGCGCCGCTTCCGGCGGCATGTAGTTCTCGTCATGCTTGGCCAGTACCTGGCTGGCGTTGAACAGGCCGTCCTCGCCCATCCTGCCCTCCGCCACCACGCCCTTGCCCTCCTTGAACAGGTCGGGAAGGATGCCGGTGTAGACCACCTGGATGGTCTTCGCGGTGTCGGTGACGAGGAAACGGGTGGTGAGACCGTCGCCTTCGCGCTTGACGCTGCCGTCCTCGACCAGGCCGCCGATGCGGAAGGCGCGGTCGGTGGGCGCCTTGCCCGCCGCCACGTCGCTGGGCGAGAAGAAGAACACCAGATTGCTCTGGAAGGCGTTGAGGATCAGCGCCGCGGCGATGCCGATGCCGACCACCCCGAGGACGATGACCAGAAGTTTCTTGTGGCGTGATTTCATTGCGACTCTCCACTGGTGGACAGATCCCATTGCCGCATGCGGCGGAGGCGGCGGCGGGCTTCCCCGGCGGATCGCCGCAGCAACACGACTTCAATCAGGATGCAGAGGGCGGTGACGCCATAGGAACCCCATACATAGGCGCCGTAGCCGCCCATGCTCCAGAAATCAGACCAGCTTGCCCATTCCATTCAGTCGTTCTCCAGAATTGTCTTGACCCACTCGGTCTGTCTTTCGCGTTCCAGGATGATGCCGCGCACCCGGATGAAGGCCACGGCGATGCTGTAGAACCAGGCGGCGAAGGCCATCACCAGCATGCCGACGAGCATGGTCGCGGCCATGCTGGGCGCCTTGGTCAGGCTGATGGAGGCACCCTGGTGCAGGGTGTTCCACCACTGCACCGAGAAATAGATGATGGGAACGTTGATGGCGCCGATCAGGGTGAGCAGGGCGCCGGCGCGATCGCCGCGCTTGACGTCGTCGATGGAGGACCACAGCGCCATGATGCCGATGTAGAGGAACAGCAGGATCAGCGTCGAGGTCAGGCGCGCGTCCCACACCCACCAGGCGCCCCACATCGGCTTGCCCCACAGCGCCCCGGTCCACAGGGCGACGAAGGTGAACAGCGCGCCGGTCGGCGCCAGGGCGCGCGCCATCATGAAGGACATGCGGGTGTTGAAGGCGAGGCCGATGGCGCCCCAGAACGCCATCACCAGATAGATGAACATGCCCATCCAGGCCGTCGGCACGTGGATGAAGATGATGCGGTAGGCCTCGCTCTGTTGGAAATCTGTGGGCGCCACGAAGAAGCCGATGTAGAGACCGAGCAGGCCAAGGACGACGGCGCCGCCCATGAACCAGGGAATCAGTTTGCCGGACAGTTGATAGAAGTTGACCGGAGAGGAGAAGGTATAGAGGTTCATTCGAGAGAGACTCGCAAGGCGGCGGCGGCGATCCAGGGCGCGATCATAAGCGACAGCACGAGGAACGCGCCCAACAATGACAGGTGTGCCTGCGCTCCAGTTCCCGCGATGACGCCATCGACCGCGCCGGCGCCGAAAATCAGGGCGGGAATGTAGAGGGGCAGGATGAGCAGGGTCAGCAGCACGCCGCCGCCGCGCAGGCCCAGGGTGAGGGCGGCGCCGACGCCGCCGAGCAGGGAGAGGATGGGCGTGCCCAGCAGCAGGGAGATTTCCAGGATGAGAATGGCTTCCCAGGACAGGTTGAACTGGATGCCCAGCACCGGCGCGATGAGCAGCAACGGAATGCCGTAGATCAGCCAGTGCGCCAGCGACTTGCCCAGCACCAGCAGCACGGTGGGCTCGGGCGACAGCACCATGTGTTCCAGGCTGCCGTCATGGTGATCGTCGGAGAACAGCCGGGACAGCGACAGCAGGGAAGCCAGGGTGGCGGCCACCCAGAGTACGCCGGGGCCGATGCGGGCCAGCATGTTCGGTTCCGGCCCGACGCCCAGGGGGAACAGGCTGGCCACCATGACAAAGAAGAACTGGGCGATCAGCCAGTCGCCGCGACGGCGGGCGGCCAGGGTGAGATCGCGGCGCAGGACGGCGAGGAGGAAGCGGCCCATCACGCCATCTCCGGAATCGCCACGTTGCCGACCAGCAGCCTTTGCACCTGCACGCCCTCGAGGTTGAGGGCCTGGTGCGTGGTGGCCACCGCCATGCCGCCGGCGGCCAGGTGGTCGCGGATGAGGCCTTCCATGAGAGCCACCGCGTGCACGTCCAGGCCGGTCAGGGGTTCGTCCAGGATCCACAGCTTGGCGTCGGCCAGCAGCAGGGCGGAGAGGGCGACGCGGCGGCGCTGGCCGAAGGACAGCACGCGGCAGGGCAGGTCCAGGCAGCGCGCCAGGCCGAGGCGCTGCAGCAGGTCGATGGCGCGCTCGCGCTCGAAGGCGCGGCCTTGCAGGCCCTCGGCGAAGCGCAGGTTTTCGATGGGGTCGAGGTCGTCCTTGACGCCGTTGGCGTGACCCAGATAGATCATCTCGGCGTGGAACTGGTCGCGGCATTGGCGGATGGGTTCGCCGCGCCAGCGGATTTCCCCCGCTTCGGGACGGGCCAGACCGGTGAGCAGGCGCAACAGGCTGGTCTTGCCCTGGCCGTTGCCGCCCTGCACCAGCAGCAGTTCGCCGGCGCCGACCGAGAAATTCATGTCCTTGAACAACAGCCGCTCGCCGCGGGCGCAGGCCAGGTCGTGAACGGAAAGCAGTGCGTCGTCGGACATCAAGAGGCTTAGTTTCGGAATCGCGAGAGCATAACGGACAACGGCCGCTCAAAAAACGGGGCTCTCAATAAAAAGGGGAGCGGATCGCTCCGCTCCCCTCTCGGACTGGCCGGGCATCCTTCGATGCCCGGGCATTTCGTTTACTTCTTCGGCAGGAACGGTTTCCAGGCGTTCTCACCCAGGGCGTCGACGGCACGCGTTCCGGCGCTACCCTTGCCGGCCGGTCCGGGCGGCAGCTGGTTCGGCGTCGGCGGAGTCGGGGTGGTGGACTTCTCGCGGCCAACCTTGGCTGCGATCACATCCACGCCCATCGCCTTCTTCAGCATGTTGATGCCTTCCAGGGAAGCATCGGCCGAGCGGGTCAGCGACTCGCGCGCATCCTGCGGGTTGTGGAAGCCGACGGAGTTCTCGGCGGTCCACCATTCCCAATACAGGTTGGCGTCATACTGCAGGTCGTAGGCCTTGGCCAGGATTTCCTCGGAGACCTTGCCGCTCCACTGGGCGCGGTTGATCCAGTCGATGAAGTCCGACAGTTGGTGCTCGGCCTTCATGACCTTGCCGCGGATGTAGGCCTGGATGGAGTCGATCTGGTACAGCGCTTCCTTCTCGCTCCAGTCCTTGTGGCAGGTCAGGCAGGTTTCCTTGACGCGGTAGCGCGGCGACTTCTGCGCATGCGAGGTCCAGGTCTTGCCGTTGGCCGCCTTCTGCTTCGGCATGTGGCAGTCCTTGCACTCCACGCCAGCGCGTTCGTGCTTGGAGCCCCAGAACACTTCCGTCTCCGGATGCTGGATCTTGGGCAGGAAGGCGCCGGTCAAGGTGTGCTTGAAGTCCTTGAACTTGTACTGGTCCACGGCGACGCTCTTGTAGTCGAACACGCTCGCCCACTGGAACAGGTTGGTACGGCGGTCGGCCATGCCCACGGGGGTGTGGTTGTTCGGGTCGGAGCAGTCCCAGCCGGTGCCACAGGTGTATTCAACGTGGCACTGGGCGCACATCACCACGGAGTCGGACCTGGACAGCATGCCGATGGCGCGGAAGTCCTCGCCGCCACGCTGGAAGGTGACCTTGGTCATCTTGGTCTGCTCGCTCTTCACCGGGTCATACGGATAGGTGCCGAGCTTGCGGTCGACCACGGCGTTGATCAGCGCATCGCGTACCACGCGCGGGCCGGTCGAGTGCGGGTCATGGCAATAGTAGCAGTTCAGCGGATGGCTCATGGCGCGCGCGAACTCCACCGTCGAGGAGGTGCGGGCCCACTTCGCCTTGGGATCCGGATCGCCCATGTACTTCCAGTCGAGGATGTGATCCTGCGTCTTGCAGTTCATGCACACCGGGTTCACCGCGGTCACGGTCTGGCGCATCATGCGCTTCTGGTCGGAAGTGCTGGGATCCAGATCACGCACCACGTTCCAGGCGCCGTTCGCGGCCATTTCAGCCTTGGACTGGTAGGTCCAGTCCTTCCACTGCATGCGGCCGCCGAAGGAGCGATCCACCACCCACTGGTCGACCAGCATGAAGGCGTGCGAACGGGGCTCGGCGTGCTCCTTGGAGAAGCCGAAGCCGTCGATCAACTTGTCGAACTTCGGCGACACGCTCTTCGGATCGGCCTTTTCATGCCGCGCCTTGGACTCGTAGTTGATCTGCACGAAGTCGTTGTACTGCTGCTGGTGACAGGTGGCGCAGGCGCGGTGGTCCTTGCTGGTGCCCGGACGCGTGCCCATGTTGCTGCCCTTGGCGGTCTTCAGGTGCTCTTCCGCGGTGTGGCAGTAGGCACAGTTGACCGAGGCGTGGCGGCCATTGGTGTGCCATTCCTCCACATTCTCGTGGCAGGAATAACACTTCTTGCTGTCCACCATCTTCGGCGGCGGTGCCTTGGCGGGCTCCGGCGGCGGCATCACCGGCTTGGTGACCGATGCCTGCACGCCAAACGCGAACAGCGCGGCGGCCAAGCCTGACGCCATTCGGCTCCACATGCTCAATTTACTCATGTCCATCTCCTATGAAGTTCCTTGTTGGGTGGCCCGGTGCAACTCAACAAACGCGCGGGCCAGCCGGTTCCACTACCTTGCGGTGATGTATCGCGCGTCTGTCATAAGCCTCCTTTTCCTTGCGTGAAGTCAGCTTTTACTGCAATCAGGCGAATGCGTCCGCCATGATGTTCTTGAACCAGCCGATGCAGTACTCGGACTCCAGCTTGCGCTGCAGCTTGAGTTGCGCCTCGTCGGGCATATTGACCGGGCTGATGCCGCCGGCCTTGGTGTCGTACACCAGCTTGCCGTCTTTCGCCCGGTAGATGTGCACCACCGAGAAGCCCCAGTCCTTTTCCGCGATGGAGTAGCAGGTGTTGACGAAGAAGGGCTCGGGCGAGGGCTGGCCGTTGATGCGCGCCAGGATGTTGCTGACCGCGACCTTGGCCTGGGTGTTGGCCATGTGCGCGGACTTCGGCGCGCCATACACCGGCAGGTCGCCATGGATGGTGGAATCGCCGACCACGAAGATGTCCTTCTGCTTGGTGGATTCCATGGTCAGCATGTCGACGGTGCACCAGCCCTTGTCGTTGGTCAGGCCGGTGTTCATGGCGATCAGGCCGGCATGGTGCGGCGGGATGATGTTGACGACGGCGCCCTTGAAGTCGTTGAAGTCGCTGGAGGCGGTGTTGCTCTTGGCGTCGAACTTGACCACCTTGCCACCGGAGGCGCCGGCCACCCACTCGATCATGCCGGGGTAGTGCATCTTCCAGGCCTGCTCGAACAAGCCCTTCTTGGAGAAGGAGTCGTTGGCGTCGGCGATGAGGATCTTGCACTTGCCCTTGCCGTGGTGCTTGAAGTAGCTGGCGATCTGCGAGGCGCGCTCGTAGGGGCCAGGGGGGCAGCGGAAGGGGCCGGGCGGCACGGAGAGCAGGAAGACGTCGCCGTCCTTCATGCTTTCCACCTGCTTCTTCAGGGCCAGGGTCTGCGGGCCGGCCTTGTAGGCGTGCGGGTGGGTGGTGTTGGCGAGTTCTTCGGTATAGCCGTCGATGGCCTTCCAGTTGAAGTCGATGCCGGGGGAGAGCACCAGGAAGTCGTACTTGAGGGTCTTGCCGCTCTTCAGCTTGACCGACTTGCCGGCCGGATCGACGGCAACAGCATCGTCGAACATGACGTTGACGCCACGCTTCATGAGGCCGTCATAGCCGGCGAGCAGGCCCTCGTACTTGCCGTGGCCGCTGATCACTTCGTTGGACAGCGGGCAGGAGACGAACTGCTTGTTGCGCTCGACCAGGGTGACGTCCAGGCCGGCATCCGCGATCTTCAGGTACTTGGCGGCGGTGGCGCCGCCGAAGCCGCCGCCCACCACCACGATGCGCGCCTTGCCGCTGCCGCCGCTCTTGCCGCCCGAGGGGGCAGCGCAGGCGGAGAGGGGAACGATGACCGAGGTGGTGCCCAGGGTCTTGAGGAATTCTCGACGATTAAAGCTCATTCTGGTCTCCTTACTTGGGCTGGGCGGCGTAGAACTGGGCGGCGACGGGCACATCCTCCTCGGCCAGCCGCTTCACGTTGCCGCGCATCTTCTTGTGGGGCATCTTGGTGCTCTCGACGCGGTACTTCATCATTTCGAGTTCCATGTATTGCGCCCACTGGCCGTTGAGCTTCGGCGTCTCGTCGTCATCCGGCGCGCCGCCGGTGGCACCGTGGCAGGTCTCGCAACGCTCGGTGGCTTCCTTGCCGCGGGCCATGACCTTGGCGTCGGCCGGCTGCACCACGGCGACATAGGGCAGCTTGGAGAAGTAGGTCGCCAGGGCGGCCAGTTCGGCTTCGGTGTAGCCGGTGAAGTGGCGGCCCATGGTGGCGGAATAGCGCTCGCCGCTCTTCCACTGCAGCAGGACACTCTTCAGGTACTTCTCGGGCAGCCCGGCAATGCTGGGCATGGACGGGCCGACGGACACGCCGTTGAGGCCGTGGCAGGCATTGCAGGTACGCGCCAAGTCTTCGGTGGGGCCAGCCTGGGCGGTCAGTGAAGCCAGCCCGAGGGTGGCCAGGGCAATCAGCAGTTTGCTACGCATCGTCTCCTCCATGGGTAACGGCGGACAGGAAATACCCCCATCCGCCATCGGGGTGCCCATGGTAGAAACAAGCCAGGGGGGTATTCCTTGATGCCTATCAAATTTTATTGATATGTGCGGGTCCGAAAGTCGCGTGGATACTGGTTTCTACGGATGCAGTCGGAAACAGGCGCAGAGGCGGATTGGTAGTAATGTGCCGGCGCGGGGTGGCCGATATGCGATCAACGTCTGATTTCTTTTGCGTCGCATCATCCGGGCTGTTCGCGGCAGGCGAAAAAAAGCCCGCCGAAGCGGGCCCTTGCGCGGAATGAAGCGGCGCTTATTTCGGGCAGGTGTCGTCGCCGGGCACCTTGCCGGGCATCAGCAGGAACTGCTCGAAGGGGCCCATGACGCGCATGGCTTCCGCCTTCGGACCCTGGAACTTGAGACGGCCGAACATCATGGCGCGCATGGGGCCGTATTCACCGGCGCCCATCTCGCGCCAGCGCTTGGTCTCGGCGTGCATGACGTAGTCCATGTCATCGTTCAGGCTGGTGTTCTTGATCGGGCCGCCATACGTGCAGAGGGCCTTGCCGCCCTGGCCGGAGATGACCAATTCGACCTTGGTGTTCTCGCCGCAGTCGGTGCGGTACATGTGGATGATCTTGTAGCCGCGGCCGCCGTCGTTCTTGATCCAGCGCTCGGCCAGTTCATCGGTGAGCACGGGGTTCTTGTTCCAGGCCTGGCAGGCCTGGCCCGCCCATTCGGCGGACAACAGGGGGGCCGCCTGGGCGGACAGGGAAAGCAGGCCGGCTGTGGCCAGGGCGATGGTGCTGATGCGCATGGTGTTCTCCTCCGAACGTTGCGATGCAAACCGCGCGGGACGCGGCGATGAAGAATTGTGCAAGGGTAGTCGCGACGCAGGAGGCTGTCAAAAACCCTGTCCGAAGTCCTGCCTTGTCTGCCTTCCGTCGTGCCCGCGGAAGCGGGAACCCAGTTGATTGTGCGAATAAATTCGCACCTACAGTCCGGTCAACCGCGTTTTAGGATCATCCACCTGGATGCCCGCCTGCGTGGGCATGACGGATGCGGCGGTGCCTTCGTTGTTTTGGTGCCTTGCCTCAATGCGGCAGGTGCTGCTTGAGGGCGCCGTACAGCCAGGTGCCGTGCAGGGCGCCGGCCAGCACCACCATGGCGCCCAGCGAGCCGGTGCCGGCCATGGCGAACATGGGACCGGGACAGAGGCCGACGAGGCCCCAGCCGAAACCGAAGATGAGTCCGCCCAGCACATAGCTGACGGTGCCGGGGGACTTTTCCGGGATGTCGATGACCTGGCCGTCCAGGGCTTTCTTGTGGCCGAGACGCTTGACGATCTGGATGCTGAGCAGGGCGGTGACGATGGCCGAGAACAGGATGCCGAACATGTGGAAGCTCTGGAAATGGAACATCTCCTGGATGCGGTACCAGGAGGCGGCTTCCGATTTCACCAAAACGAAGCCGAACAGGATGCCGACCAGCAGATAGGGCAGATAGCGGAACATGATGGCGTCATCCCACGAGCATGTAGGGAACCAGGAACCAGGAGGCGATCAGGCCGCCGCCGAAGATGCCGAGCACCGCGTAGAGGGAGGGCAGTTGCAGGGCGGACAGGCCGGTGATGGCGTGGCCCGAGGTGCAGCCGCCGGCATAGCGGGTGCCGAAGCCCACCAGCACGCCGCAGGCGAACAGGAAGGTGAAATTGCGCACGCTGGTGTGGAACAGTTCGTCGGGTACCAGCTTGCCTTCCGGCGGCAGAAAGCCCCAGGACAGCAGCATGTCCTGGGCGGCCCGCGAGAGCTGCACCGGATTCGGGTCGGCGAACACCACACCGGCGAGATAGCCGCCGAGGGCGGTGCCGATGACGAAGACCAGGCTCCAGGTGTGCTCCTTCCAGTTGTAGCGGAAGAAATCGACCTCCACCGTGGGCGGCTGGGTGATGGCGCAGAGGTGACGCAGGTTGTTGGAGATGCCGAAGGAGCGGTTGCCGATGAACAGCATGAGCGGCACCATCAGACCGATGATGGGCCCCGCGACATACCAGGGCCAGGGATGGATGAGCCAGTCCATGGTCTTCTCCAATGTGGTTTTACGGCGCGATTATATAAGTAATTGCTAATAAACCAAGCGCCTTGGTCGGAATTGACCAGCCCGGCATGCCAGGCCGGCTGCCCTGCCTTCAGGGACGCGCGGCGTTCCCAGCGAGGACCAGGTCGATGCGGCGCTGGATGCGCGCGGCGGCTTCCGTGTCCGCGCTGGCCTGGGCGCGGCGCAGGCTCACCTCAAGCCAGGCCAGCAGGGGACGCCGCCAGCCGCGCTCGGAAGCGGTGTCGACGGCGAGCGCGAGGGTGGCCGGATCGGCGCGGTTGGTCTTGAAGAGGAGCGCGGCGGCGACCAGACGCGGCAGCGGCGCCTGGATCTCGGCCAGCGCGCGGCGGGCGGCGGCGTCCTCCTTCGCGCCGGTCAGGGCGGCGTAATGCGCGGGCAGCAGCCCGGTGTCGAGGCCGTTCCAGTCACCCGCGAGGAAACGGGCATAGGCGCGGTCCTCGGCGGCGGCGTCCGCCGCCAGCCGCTCGTAGCCCTCGCAGGGCGAGAAATCCAGGCTGGCGACGCGAACGGCGCAGGCGGCCAGTTCGGCGCGCGCCAGCAGATCGACGCGGCCCGAGCGGGCGATGTCGGCGCGGGCCTTGCCGAGGGCCAGTTCTGCCGCGCGGCCGTCCCCTTCCAGCCAGCGCTGTTGCGCGTGCTCCAACTGGCTGACGGCGTCCATCTTCCAGTTCGCGGGCGGTGGCTTGCCGGCACAGCCGGCGAGCAGCGCGGCCGTCAGCGCGAACACGCCGGCAAGCAGGGCGCGGGTATTCATGGCGTGCGGATCTCCACGTCGCGGGCGAACGGCCATTTACGGTTGATCTCGTTGATCAGGTGGTTGATCTTGCGCAGGCTGTCGTCGACGTCGGCGCGCAAGCGGGCCATGTCGGCGGTGGCGGCGCTGACGTTGCCGGTGATCCTGGTGACGTCGGCGCTGGCGGTCTGGGCGTTGGCCAGGATGACATCGACCTTGCGCAGGCTGTCGCGGGCGTCGCCCAGGATGGCGTTGACCTTGGCCACCGACTGCCGGGTCTGGTCCATGACGCCGTCGGGGCCGAATACCTGGCTGTCGGTCTTGGCGAGGATGCCGTCGACCTTGAGGGAGACGCCGTCGAGATGGGCCAGCAGGGAATTGGTCTTTTGCAGGACGCCCACCACCTGCATCGCCTGTTCGGGACCGCCCAGCACCCCTTCGAGGATGCCGTATTCGCCGGCCATGCGGTCGGCGACGGTGGCGACGCTGCCCAGCGTCCGGTTGATCGCCGATTCGCCGGCGGTCATGGCTTGCACGTTGGTGAGGATGCCTTTCATGCGTTCCACCAGCAGCGGGATTTCCTGGGCGATGTCGCCCGTCAGCAGAGCGCGCGTTTCCCCGTCGGGCAGCGGCGCGTCGCCGAGGTCGGTGCTATAGGCCTTGATCTTTGCGGCACCCAGCAGGTTCTTTTCCAGGAGGAACACGCTGGTCTGCTTCAGCCAGCGCGCGTCCCGTTCCGGTATCGCCATTTCGATGCGTACCTCGCCCTTGGCGCCGAGGTCGAGCCGCTTGACCTTGCCGATGGGAAAACCGGAGAAGGTCATCGGCATGCCGACGTTGATCCCCTCAGCGTTCTCGGCGATGAGCACCAGGCTGCGGGTGTCCTCGAAGGCACCGCGCGCGTGCAGGACGTAGAGGGCGAAGGCGGCGATGAGCAGCAGGGTGAAGCTCAGCAACAGGCCGATCTTCAGCTCCAGGTTCTTCACCAGGGGGGGCACGATGGGCCGTTTCACCGGCTCGGGTACAGGGGGGCGTTCCATCGGTAATCCAGAATCCAGCAGTCGTTGGGGAGGTCTTCCAGTCGCGCCAGCAGGTTTTCGAGATAAGGCGGGTAATGCAGGTCCGGCAACAGCATACCCGGACGGTCCACCAGAATGACAGGGGGGTTGGCGACGAGGGCGCGCAGCAGCTTGGCGACGAAGCGTTGCTCATGGTTCAGGTCTGGATCCCGCCGGAAGGCGATGTCCGTCTGGCCGACGCGGCCCAACAGCGCCCAGGCCCGGTCGGCGGCAGCGTCGTAGGCCAGGTTCTCGCGGTACTCGGGGATCATGGCGATGTTGTCGAGCACCGACAGGTTGGCGCGCAGCGGCAACTCGGGCGACACCAGGATGGACTCCGGGTGCGCGGCGATGAGCGCGCGGCGGCCGGCGTCGTCGTCCAGCCATTGCATGACGGGCTTCATATGTATTTGTAGGCCAGCGAGAGCATCTCGATCAGCATCAGCACGAAGAACAGCCTGACCATGCCGCGCAGCACGGAAACCGGCGCCATGAACAGCTTGCGTGGCGTGGCCAGGCCCTCGGCCACCGGAATGACGGTGACGGCGAGGCCGAAGGCGAGGGTCTTCAGCAGCAGCCCGAGCATGATCTGCGCGTCGAACACCTTGGCCATGACGCGCGAGAAATCCGGCAGGCTCCAGAGTTGCGGACCGTACACGGCGACGTAGGCCAGCACCAGGGTGAGCGCCGAACTTACGGTGACCAGGGCCAGCACGGAGACCACGCCGCCGATGACGCGCGGCATCAATTCCAGGCGCAGGGTGTCGACGCCGGCATCCTCCAGGGCCTCGATCTCGCCATGGATCTTCATCAGCGCCACCTCGGTGTTGATGGCGGAACTGGAACGCAGCGCCACGAACAGGGCGGTGAGCAGCGGCAGGATTTCCAGAACCAGCATGCGCACCGAGACTTCCAGGGCGAATTCCGAGAGGCCGTAATTGGCGGCGGTGGTCACCACGATCTGGATCAGCACGTAGGCAAGCAGCGCGGCGAACAGCGTGAAGGTGGGCAGGATCTGCCAGGCGGTGAAATAGATCTGCTTCATCACCACGTCGCGGGTGGCGCGGTTATAGGCCGAGGGCGTGCAGGCGGTGACCAGGGTGCGGCCCGCGAGGCGGCCGGTGTCGCGCCAGATGCGCCAGGTGCCGAGCAGCCCGGCGCCCCGGCGGGTGAGGAAGGGTGTCAGGAAGGCCATGGCGGAATGGTACTACCGGTGGCGGTCAACCAATTCCCGGTGAAGGCGGTTGTATCATGTGAACGTCTCACGAGATCCCGCCATGAAAGCCACCCTTGCCCTGTTGTCCGCCTGCCTGTTGTCCGCCCCGGCATTCGCCGCTCCGGGCGTCATGCTGCGCGATGATGAACTGAGGACCGCGCCCGCCGCCGACGCCGCCGCCGTCGGCCGTGTCGCCAAGGGTGCGACGGTCGACATCCTCGCCCGTCAGGGCGGCTGGACGCGCGTTTCCGGCGGCGGCCGCAGCGGCTGGGTGCGCATCCTGTCGGTGCGCACCACCGCCCCGGCTACCGGGCTCGGCGACGTGCTCGGCGCGGTGGAGGCGGGAACCGCCCGGCGTGATCCGGGCAAGGTGGTGGCGGTGGCCGGAGTGCGCGGCCTCGACGAGGAGGAGTTGAAGCTGGCCCGCTTCAACGCGGCGGAACTGCAACGCCTGAGCGGCTACGCCAGCAGCCGGGCGGAAGCGGAAGCGTTTGCGCGCGAGGCGGGCCTGCGCCCCGCCAAGCTGGCCTATCTGCCCAATCCCAAGCGGCAGTCCAACCAGCCCAAACAGAATGGTTCCGCTTTTCCTTGGAACGAGGGGGGCCTATGAACAGGGTCCGCGTGATGCGCAGATACCTGCCGTCCCTGCTCGTTGCCATTCTGCTGGGTGCGGGCTTCGCCCAGGCCGGCGAGCTGGAGGATATCCTGAAGCAAATGCTGCGGGGCCAGCCGGCGCCCGCGCATCCCGCGCCCATGCAGCCGGCCCCGCCCGCGCCGCCCGCCGCCCCCGCCCG
>Ga0194126_10003163_pt1 | contig 26287 bp, 29 predicted proteins | sample TA2KigC150mmetaG_FD_148641 | JGI IMG/M metagenome (GOLD analysis project Ga0194126, IMG submission 148641) | Freshwater microbial communities from Lake Tanganyika, Tanzania - TA2015035 Kigoma Deep Cast 150m | ecosystem: Environmental > Aquatic > Freshwater > Lake | place: Tanzania: Lake... | reverse complement strand
TTCGCTATTTCCCAAAATAGGAGAAAAGCTCCCGATTTTCCCATTGTGCCCTTGTAAGTAATTTTCCCTCACTTCAACCCCACCCCCAAATTTTTTCAACTTTTTTTATGTCATTTATATAGATTCCACTGTCTTATTTATCTAGTCCCCCAGTAAAGATAGCCCCCCCGTCCCGGATTTTTCGTTATGCTGGGCTAACATTCAGGTCCCCCTGGCCCCCATCCCGCCGCTCGTGTTGTTATCCTGAACCCCTCGGTGCTTTTTGGGCGTTTAAAAGCACTCTGTACCAAGCGGGAATCTCTGCACCTAATAAATGTTGTACTGACAAAAGCCGGACGGTTACCGACAGCCAATCCTCTTTTTTTTCTGGTTCCCAAGCTGCGCTTGGGAACCAGAAAAGTCACCCATCGCCCTTATACTCCGCCCCCAATCGCCGCAGTTTCTCCACCTCCGCCGGGGGCAGAGGCGTCAGCGGTCCCTGGAGTCGCCCCGCCAGGACGACCCGGGCGGTGTGTTCCAGCTTCTCCATTTTGTTGTACGCGTCCATCACATCTTGTCCCACGGTCATGGCGCCGTGCCGGGATAAGAGGATGGCGTCATATTCCTGGATTAGATCCCGAATGGCCTCGGGAACTTCTTCGGTGCCGGGGGTGGCATAGGGCGCGGTGGGAATCCCCCCCAGGGTAATCACCACCTCCGGCAAGATGGGTTCCAGCAAGTCTATCCCCGCCAGGGTGCAGGCCGTGGCGTAAGGCAGATGGGCATGCACCACGGCCGACATATCCGGGCGCAACTCATAGGCCAGCAGGTGCATCCGGATTTCCGAGGTGGGCCGCCCCTCCCCCGTGAGCACCCTGCCCGCCAGGTCCACGGTGATCACCTGATACGCCTCCATGAGGCCCTTGTTAATCCCGCTGGGGGTGATGAGCACCCGGTCACCCAGGCGCACGCTGACATTGCCGTCGGTGGCGGCCAAGTAATTTTTCCGGTGCAGCATCCGGCAGATGCGCACAATGTCCTCTTTCAACTGCTGCTGGGGGTTCATGGCTGCTCCGGTGAGGGGGAGGGATGTACCGGGAAATCAACTCCCGGCGAGGGCTGGTCCAGAGGAGGTTATACCACTTCCGCTTTCAAACCCAACCATCTTATACGGTAACTTTTGGCCAATTTATCTTTGATGAAGTCTAAAAAAGTCCAAAGTTCCCTTCTCTTTGGTGGGGGAAGGTTGGAGTGGGGGTAAAGAATAGCAGCATGTAAAAGCCGTTATATCGCCCCCCACCTTGGGAGGAAAAAACTTTTTGCCGGTTCATCATCTTTATCTGAACCGAAAACTGAAAACCGAAAAATGGATTATTATTGTTGGGGCGACTCCCGCATAACCCCCACTTTGACCATCACTTTTTCTATCTCGTCCAGGGTCTCCCGGGACTGTTCACCCCGGGCCTGGGTGATCAGGGCGAACAAGGTGTCCAGGATCGCTATTTGACAAACCAGGGAGGCAACGGCCTGCTCAGGCAGAGTGACTTCCCGGGAAGCCGTGACCAAAGCCGGGTTGCAAAGCCGGGCCAGAGGGGAAAGCGAATTGTTGGTGATACACATGACCCTGGCTTCTCTTTCCCGGGCTATCCCCGCCGTTTCCACTATTTCCCGGGTGGTTCCCAAGTTGGAGATGGCCAGCACCACGTCTCCCGGGGATAGCATGGAGGCCGCCGTCAACATCAGGTAGAAGTCGGTGTACATGTAGGCCTTGAGACCCAACAGGAGAAAGCGGTTGCCGGCGTAGGTCACGGCGGGCCCGGAGCCGCCCACCCCCACCACCATGATCTGCCGGGCCGTGAGGAGAAGCTGGGCCGCCTCCTTCATCGCCTCGATCTCCAAAATTTCCAGGGTTTCTTGCAAAGCCATGCGGTTGGTTTGAAATACTTTTCGCACGATGGCGACCTCGTCTTCACCTTCGCCGTCCTCCTCTTCGTAGAAGAGCGGTGACGGGATGACCATCTCCCGGGCCAGGGCGATCTTGAAATCCTGGAACCCCTTAAAACCCAGGATGCGACAGAAGCGCATGACGGTTGCTTCACTGACCGCCGCCGCGGCCGCCACTTCGTTTACTGAGGCGTAGATGGCCATCTCCGGTTGCCTGAGGATGACGTCGGCCACCTTTCGCAACGCAGTTTTCAGGGAGGGATAAAGTCCCCGAAGCCTGATCAACGTGCCGGTTTGCGGGTCTCTACTGTCGCTGTCTGGGGGCATTATCTTCATAATCTAATCTCCCATATTTCTAAATATAAAATAATTAATGCTTACGTTAATATAAGTCGGTGGAAAAAGTAAAGAGAAGTCTTAAACCATTTCAGATTATCGCCCGGTAAAGACGTGAGCCCCCTTTTCTCCCGACCTACAGCAAGCGCCGGACCATCGCCAGGGCTTCCTCCCGGGTCTGGACCATGCCCTCCCACTGGGCTTCCTCCACCGCGGTGAGCAGTTGCCGGAACTGGGGTCCTGGCGTAAGCCCCAGCCGGAGCAAATCATGGCCGCTGAGCAGCTTGGGGTGGCGTTCTTGCGGCTCCAGGCGCTCTTTTAAGAACTGGTAGGCCGCGTCCGCCAGATCAGCCAAAACCGCTTCGGAATCCGCCGGCTTCAGAGGACCCTGTCCCGCCAGGCTGTCAGCCATAGCCAGGGCAAAAAGGCCCGGTAGTTCAGGCCGTGCCGCCCGCACCAGCCGGCCCAAGGCCCGAAAGCTGAGCTCCCGCTCCCGGAAGGCCGGCAACAACAGGAACGGACGCATGTGCATCTGGATGAGGCTGGTTACCGTCCTGGTCTCAGCCTGACTGCACCGCAACCTTGAGGCCACCCGGCTGAAAATCTCCAGCCCGACTTTTTCGTGATCGTAAAACGTGTAGCGCTCCGGGTGGCTGCGGCGCTCCTGCACCTGGGGCTTGCCGGCGTCATGGAACAGGGCGGCCAGTTTCAAGAGCGCCGTCTTGGGGGGCTGGTGGGCGTAACGGACCACCTCCGCCGCCAGCTCCCCAAAATACGCCGCCGGCGCCGCCAACACCTTCTCTATTTCGGCCACGGTCGCCAGGGAATGGCCATAGACATCCAGGTGATGGTAGCCATTCTGCTCCACCCCTTTCATGTCATCCAGTTCCGGAAACACCCGGCCCAGAAGCCCCACCGCCTCCATCGCCCCTAGCCCCGGGGCGGCCGACGGCGCCGCCAGGAGCAGAAATAATTCCTGGTGCACCCTTTCGGCCGCCACCCGGGAAAATTCCGGGGCCGCCCGGCGGATGGCAGCCGTGGTTTCCGGAGTGATCTGAAAACCATGCGTGGCGGCAAACCGATAGGCCCGGAGGAGTCGCAGGGGGTCGTCATGGAAATTTTGCGCGGCCACCATCCTGAGCCAGCCCCGGGCCAGGTCTGGGAGGCCGCCGCAGGGGTCGATGAGCCCCGCCGGACCCTGCCCCAGGACGGAGTTTAGGTCCACTGCCAGGGCATTGAGGGTGAAATCCCGGCCCGCCAGATCCCCCTCCAGGGTGGGGGCCCGGAATTCGGCCAGATCCAAAATCTCCCCTTGCCACACCACCCGGGCGGTGCGCTCGGCTTCATCCAGGAGGACATAGGTCCCGCCCAGGGCGCCTGCCAGGTCCCGGGCCAACTCCAGCGTCTGGGCTGGGACCGCCAGATCCAGGTCCTGGGTAGCCCGGCCCAGGGCCAGCTCCCGCACCGAGCCGCCCACCAGGTAGACCCCGAGAGACCGGGCTGCGGCCAATTGCCCCAGCGCCACCAGCGACGGCCGGCCCGCCAGATTGCTCAGGCCCTGGTCCAGGTTGTCCAGGAGAATCCTGGTTGCCAGGGGAACCACGGCTGGGGTAAAATGGCGTCGTAACCCGGTGGCGTCGATGGGGCAATCTCCCTAAACGATGCAGAGAACCATTGGAGCCGCCGCCCGGAAGACCGGCAGGGCCATGGCAGTTGCTCATGGGCTATTGGCCCACCCGTAAAACATGAAAAGGTCGGTGGGGCGGGCCTCCGTGCCCGCCGCCTTTGGTGGCACAGGCTTTCCAGCCTGTGCACTGCACCGGCAAGATGCCGGTGCCACCATGCACTTTTCGAAGACAGAGCGATAGTATTGTTGTTACTATGCCTCGATTATAATTAATTTTTTTCACAAATTCTCAATTTTTTTGAACCCTGGCCGCTCTTATGGGTTCAGGGACAATCGGGCAACTTTCCCTTTCCCCCTTTTTCATTTTTTTATTTTTCTATAAAGGATGGCAGAAGCCCATGGCAGCCCGCCCCGGGAAATCCGTGTTTATCTGTCAGAACTGTGGGCGCCAGGCGCCCAAATGGCTGGGCCGCTGCCCCGATTGCGGCGCCTGGAGTTCCATGGCCGAAGAGGCGACTCCCTCAGCGCCCGTGCCTGAGGCGCAGCTGCCACCCCGGCGCCGCGCCCCGCAGCCGTTGATCCACCTGCAAGCGCCCCCCGAGGTCCGCCAGGTGAGCGGCCTGACGGAATTCGACCGCACCTTAGGCGGCAGCGTGGTCCACGGGTCCGTGGTCCTCCTGGGGGGCGATCCCGGCATCGGCAAATCCACCCTGATGCTCCAGGTGCTGGATCGGCTCTGCCAGCCGGGATTAAAGGGCCTCTACATCTCCGGCGAAGAGTCCGAGACCCAGATCAAGCTGAGGTCCGACCGCCTGGGGCTTACTTCGCCCGGCCTCTTGGTGGCCACGGAAACCTGCCTGGAAAATATCTTTAAGGTCGTGGAAGAGTGCCGGCCCGCCTACCTGGCCCTGGATTCCATCCAGACCCTCTATACCGCCACCTTGCCCGCGGCCCCCGGCTCTTTGACCCAGGTTCGGGAGACCGCCTTCCGCCTGGTGCAGCAGGCCAAACTCACCGGCATCGCCACCTTCTTGATCGGCCACGTCACCAAGGAAGGCGCCATCGCCGGCCCCATGGCGCTGGAGCATCTGGTGGACACGGTGCTCTACCTGGAGGGGGACCGGAGCCACGCCTTCAGGCTGCTGCGCACCGTCAAGAACCGCTTCGGCCCCACCCATGAGCTGGGGATCTTTGAAATGCAGGAGGCGGGGCTGGTGGAAGTGACCAACCCCTCGGGCCTGTTCATGGCGGAACGCTCCCTGGAAGTCCCCGGCGCCGCGGTCATTCCCAGCCTGGAGGGGTCCCGCCCCATCCTGGTGGAGGTCCAGGCCCTGGTTTCGCCGTCCTCCCTGGCGCAACCCCGCCGCCAGAGCATGGGCGTGGACCCGGGCCGGGTATCGCTCCTGGTGGCTATCCTGGAAAAGCGGGTGGGGCTGGCCATGGGGTCACAAGACCTTTACGTCAATGTGGCCGGGGGGGTGCGCCTGACGGAACCCGCCGCCGACCTGGGCGTGGCCATGGCCCTGGCCTCCTCCTTCCTGGACCGGCCGGTGCCCGCCGACACCCTGATCTTCGGAGAAGTGGGCTTAACCGGCGAAGTCCGGGCCGTCAGCGCCCCGGAGATACGCCTCAAGGAAGGGCACAAACTGGGATTTAAGCGAGCCCTCCTGGCCCGCCGCCAACAGGAACACCTGGGCGACTTCCCCGGCCTGGAACTCATCGGCGTAGAAACCCTGGCCGCGGCAATTCGGAGCATTTTTCCGTAAATGCAGGGGCCAGGGGTCAGGGGTCAGGGGTCAGGGGTCAGGGAAATGCCGCAGGATTTTGAAATAGGAAAAATCTTCGTAGGGCGCGTCTTACGCGCCTACATTTTTTTATAAAATTTGACAATTCGTGGTATTTTGTCCAGTATTAATTTGAACGATTTGGATAATTGGATAAAAGGAGGGACTATGCCTATTGTGGAAGGCAAACACCGTGGAACTCCGGAATGCCTCAAAGCCTATGAAAAACTTAAAGAAGTTGCGGGAGCGAGGGGTACGATTTTTTATACAGAAGTTGCTAAAATAATGGGTATAACTACACAGAATCCCAATATAGGCTCTATTATAGGGCGCATTGTTGGTGCGATGAGCGAAGATGAACACGACCAAAATAGGCCGATGCTTAGCGCGGTAGTTGTAAATGGTGAGAATGCTGGCAAGCCAGGGCCGGGCTTTTTAGAGTTAGCAGAACAATTAGGACGGCTTGAGGGACTAACAAGCCAAGAGAAACAAGATTTTTGGGGAAATTAACTTGATGCAGTTTATGCTGCATATAGCCAAAATGAATCACAGCAAACGCCGCAACTTCATTTTCAAGAAATGGATTGGTTCCTTGGATTCCTTGTCAATATGGCAAATAAGCTCGGTTTAGAAATGAGTATTGTTTTACAGGTAAGCGGTTTCTTGATTGCAGGGACTTTGGTAAGTGGACCTAAATATTTCGAGAGGTTTGCATCTGATTTCGCGCGCGAGTGGCCGAATAAAGCGACTGCCGACATGATTCAGGAAGCTTTCTCGCAATATGGTGAAATCTATAAGAATACAGGTGATGATCTTTCTCAACCTGCCACCTATATTCATTTAGAGAACGCCCGTTTTTTCCATCATGGAGGCAAACCAATCCCCATGAATCATGGTATTTGGTGGCGAGGCAGGCTGTCGGAAGTGTCGGGCTTTTTTATGGGCAGCATATCGCATGAGGGCTAAACATAACAGCGCCCACAACATAAAAACTGGACAAAATCACGTGAATTGTCTAGCTTGAATAATCATCCCCCTGATAGGACTCACCTTTCCAGCCCCAGAAATCTTGAAACCTAGACAAAATGATCAATAGCGAAAACGGTTGACAATGGTAACATAAAGGTTACTATAATATATGACGATAGCCGTTCGGGAATATTTAGACGCGAGGGGCGAGTCCCCCTTGGGTCACTGGTTTGCTGGTCTGGAGGCGCTGGCCGCGGCCAAGGTTGCTACGGCCCTTTATCGTTTAGAGCAGGGCAACTTTCACCGTGAAAATCCCACCGTAGGGGCGGGTTTCAAACCCGCCCCTACATAACGAACCCGCTATAAGAGGCGAAACTATAGGAGGTGACGCCATGGCCATTACCAGAGAATTTCGCGCTACCCTGCTGGAACGCGCCCGGAAGGACGCCGAGTTTCGCCGAGCCATGCTCAAGGAGGGCATTGACGCCCTGCTTGCCGGTGACCTGGAATCCGGCAAGGCTATTCTGCGCGACTATATCAACATGGCGGTTGGTTTTGGGCCTTTGGCCGAGGCTACCCACATACCGGCAAAAAGTCTCATGCGGATGTTTGGCCCGAAGGGAAACCCGCGGGCGGACAACCTGTTTCAGATCATTCAACATCTGCAAGCACACGAAGGAATCCATTTGGAAGTGGCCCCGTGCTAACTGGCCGCTTTTATTTGTATCAGGATTGATACGCCATGACCATGAAGAATCCACCGCATCCGGGCGAGATTATCCGGGAATTGTGCCTCGAGCCCCTGGGCTTGACCATCACCCGGGCCGCGCAAGGACTTGGCGTGACCCGCAAGACCCTCTCAATGCTGTTGAACGGTCACGCGGGCATTTCCCCGGAAATGGCCGTCAGGTTGTCCCAGGCTTTTGGCCGCAGTCCTGAGAGTTGGTTACAGCTTCAGGTGCAGTATGACCTTGCCCAGGTCAGAAAGTCGGCCAAGGAGATCAACCTCAAACCGCTTTATTCTCCTACCGGCCCGCAACTCGGATAAAAAGGTGGACACAACCGATGCATAATCCGGTTCATCCCGGTCTGCTGGTGAAAGAGTGTCTTGACGATCTGGGCTGGACGGTGGCGGAAGCCGCGGCGGCTCTCCATATCACCCGGCAGCAGCTTTCACTCGTTCCCAAGTTGCACTTGGGAACGAAAGTGGATGCCAAGCTCAGCTTGGAAACGAAGCTGTAAAAATACAAAAAAACTGCCCCCGGCCCGCCCCTTAAGTCGATCCTACCACCAGAATTCGGGGTAACGCCGCCGGGGAGCCAGGTTGTTCACCAGCAGGGCCACCGCCAGCATGACGAGGGCGCCGGCGCCCACGGGCATCAGGGCATAAAAGTAGCCCAGGTTGGTCACCTGGGGGCCGCTGATCACCGCGATGAGGGCGGTGGCGCCGCCCGGAGGGTGGAGGGTCTTGGTGGCGTGCATCAACGCGACGCTGAAGGCCACCGCCAGGGCTGCGGCCAGCCAGAGATGAGGAGCCAGCAGTTTGAAGGCGGTCACCCCGATGAGGGCCGAAATGACGTGCCCCCCCAGGAAGTTGCGGGGTTGAGCCAGGGGGCTCTTGATGGCCCCGTAAATGAGCACCGCGGAGGCCCCGAGAGAGCCGATGAGCAGGAGCAGGCCGGTTGCGTCCAGCCAGCCGTAATTGATGTAAGCCACCGCGCCGATCCCCAGGAAGGCCCCCAGCCAGGACCAGAGGATTTCCGCCAGGCCGACCCGGGGCGGGCTCTGGGTGGCGCCGATCATTTTTCGGAAGTAGTTTCCGATCATGACGCTACCCTGCCCATAGTGGCCTTGACGATATCCCGCCGGGACACCAGGCCCAGGAGGCGGCCGGCCGGGTCGGTGACCGCCACCCGGTTAATGCCCTTTTGGGTGAGCCGCGCCGCGATGGCCCGCACCGGGGTGTCCGGGGCCACGGTAACGGCCGGGGAGTTCATGATGTCTTCGGCCAGGGCGGACTCGCTGGGCAGGGTCACGCAGCTTTTGGTCATCAGGCAGCTTGCCACCAGGCTCATGAAGTTCCGGGGCTCGACGACGCCCATGCGGGAGAGGAAATCCTTTTCCGAAATGACCCCCACCACCTTATGTTCGGCGTCCACCACGGGCGCCCCGGACACCCCCCGCCGGGCCATGGCCGCGGCCACCTCCGCCACCGGCGTATCGGGCTTGACCGCCACCACGTCGGTGGTCATGATCTCGGCGGCGGTGACGTCCCGGCTCAGGCGCTCCAGGGCGTGTTGAAACGCCAGGCGGTAAACTTCTTTAAAATCCCCCGGGGTGATATCCAGATACCCCGGGATGGCCCGCATGGCCTCCAGGATATCCTCCTCTTTGAAGTCTATCCCGGGGGCGGGAGCGCTCTCAGTTTTGTCGGAAGCATCAGGCATAGGCGCCGGACCCCTTCTTGAAGAAATGTACCCGGCCGCCGGCAGGCTCGGGGCGGCGGGACCATAAGCTGACCTGGGCCGCGGAGGGCGGTGGGCGGATAAACAATGATGCCGGGTGCAGGTGATAAAGCTCGTAGGGGCGGGTTTAAAACCCGCCCCTACGATCTCAGTCTGACCAATTCTCCATGGCGAGAAAACCCTTAGCCGACGTGCTCTTTCTTGTAGAGGGGCGACATCTCCCGCAGGGTTTGGACGATGCCCGGCATCACCGTGATCACTTTGTCGATGTCCGCCTCGGTGTTGTCGATGCCCAGGGTGAAGACCAGGGTGCCCTGGGCCAGGGCGTGGCCCAGGCCGGTGCCGATGAGCACATGGGAGGCCCGGAGCGAGCCGGAGGCGCAGGCGGACCGGGTGGCCACGATGATGCCTTCCTCGTCCAGCATGAGCACCAGGCTCTCGCCTTCGATGTATTCCACCGACACGGAGAAGAGATGCGGCAGGCACTGAGTGGGGTGGCCGTTGACCTTGATCTCGGGGATGCGCTCTATCAGGCTTTTGGCCAGGCGATCTTTGAGCGCCTTGATACGGGGCAGGCGTTCGGGCATCTCAACCCGGGCCATCTCCGCGGCCATGCCCAGGCCCACGATGCCGATGAGGTTCTCGGCGCCGGCCCGGCGCTTGTTCTCCTGGAGGCCGCCGTCGATGAGGGGCCAGATGGGCGTGCCCTTGCGGATAAAGAGGGCGCCGACCCCGGGGGGGCCGTAGAACTGGTTGGCCGCCAGGCTCAGGAGGTTCACCCCCAACTCCTGCACGTCCACGGGGATGATGCCGGTGGCGGCCACCGCGTCGGTGTGCATCATCACCTTATGCTTACTGGCGATTTTGGCGATGTCGGCGATGGGTTCGATAGTGCCGATCTCGTTGTTGGCCAGCATGATGCTGATGAGAATGGTCTCGGGAGTGATGGCCTTTTCAACCTGCGCCGGGTCCACCAGGCCGTATTTATCCACGTCCAGGGAGGTGACGCGGTAGTCCAGGAGGCGGAGGGTCCGGAGAGCATTCAGGACCGACTTGTGCTCGATGTTGGAGGTGATGATGTGGCGGCCCTTCTCCCTGAGCCCGATGCCGATCCCCTTGATGGCGTGATTGACCGACTCGGTGCCGCCGGAGTTGAACACCACCTCTTTGGGTTCGGCGTTGATCAGGGCGGCCACCTGGACCCGGGCCTGCTCCAGGGCCTGCTCGGCCGGTTGCCCCACCTGGTTGTCGCTGGAGGGGTTGCCGAAGACGGTCTCGATGTGATGGATCATCGCCTCCTTCACCCGGGGGTGAAGAGGCGTGGCGGCCAGATGGTCCAGATAGATTACACCCATGTCAGCGTCCTTATCTCCCGGGTCGGGTCATCAGTGGTCGTGATCATGGGGGATATCCTTCCCGCAAAAGATGCACAGGGGCGACTCTTCCTCCACCTGCTTCGAACAGTAGGGGCAGTAGCAGCCTTCCCGTTCATGTTTGTGGTGGGGTTCCTTGTCCAGTTCGGTGTCGGGCACCTTCCCGGCCTTGCGGTCCAGGTAGTTCTTGATGGCGGAGTGCAGGGCGTCGGCTCCCAGGTTGGAACAGTGAAGCTTGTTGGGAGGCAGGCCCCCCAGGGCCTCGGCCACATCAGCATTGGTGATCTTCATGGCCTCGGCGAGGGTTTTGCCCCGGGCCATTTCGGTGATCATGCTGGAAACCGCGATGGCTGCCCCGCACCCGAAGGTCTTGAACTTGACGTCCACCAGGCGGTCATTTTCGACTTTGATATACACATTCATCATGTCCCCGCACACGGGGTTGCCGACTTCGCCCACCCCGTCGGCGCTGATGATTTCTCCCACGTTGCGGGGATTCTTAAAGTGATCCAGTACTATTGGGGAATATGCCATGTCCTTCTCCCATTCAGGTGATTTCAACAAAAATTTTCTCTTAATCATGTATACTAAGATTTTTCAAGAAGAGGGTCAAGGCCGAACCGCTCCCATCCCAGGAATTCTTTGAATAACGGCGCGTTGTCCCATCCGGGAGGCGCCTGCCCCGCAAAGGCGGCGGCGCGGCAAAATTTTGCTGGATAATCGCGGCAATCCAGGTAAAATCGCTACAGGGGAAGTGCCCTTTGCCCCGATCCAAAGGTCATGAATCCGGTGGCCCAGGCTAAACGTTCGTGAACCACAAATGTGTCACCCCCGAGGATGAAAATTCCCCTCCCCCCCTTTTTCAAAGGAGGGGGGTATGAAAGTCCCCCTTTGGAAAAGGGGGATTTAGGGGGATTTGAAGTTTTTCACGCTAAAGCCTGCGGCTACCTGCTTATCCTCTCAAAACGAGGCCTGTTATGCTGATACCGTGCTCCCGGGCCCAGGCGGTGGTTGCGAACCCTGGAATCCGGCTGGAACGCCACACCCCGGGCTTCATGGTCTGGGACGAACACGGGGGGACGTTTGTCCTCCGGGTGGATGAACTCGCGGCCACGGAAGTCGCCGCCGGCGAGTCGGAAACCGGCATCATCCTGGAAATCCCCCTGTCCCTCCCGGAGGGGCTCATTCGCAGCCTGGAAGAGTTCGCCGCGCAGCAGCAACTCCCTGTGGCCCCGCCCCAGGGCCCGGAACTGATAGAAGAGGCCGTCTTGGCGGCCTGTCATCTGCCGGGGCAAAACCTGTTCGTCTTTGCTGAAGCGCCGCGCCTGACGGTCAAAAGACGCGGGGAGGCCGTGGAACTGAAGGTCGCAGGCAGCTTCAAGGCCCGGCGGGTCCCCTGCCAGGAAACTGACCTGGTCATTCACCTCACTAAGGCCGCCATGGCCCGGTTGGTTGCCTCGGTGCTCAGCCTGGCCCGGGCCGGGGGATAGGGGGGCCTGGGCGCCATTCGGCAGCACCCCCGCAGGGGGCAAGGTTTGAGACCCGCCAGGGTACGCCCCTGGGAAGTTCGAGGTGTCCCGATGCACATCTTAGGGAGTCTCATCATGGCAATGGGGATTTTGCTGTTTCATCCGTCCGGCGGCCAGGGAGCGGAGGCGATCAAACTGCCGCCGCCGGTCAAGAAGGGCGGCATGCCGCTGGTGGAAGCCCTGGAGGTCCGGCGCACGGTGCGCCGCTTCGCGTCCCGGCCTCTGGATTTGGGGCGCGTCTCCCAACTCCTGTGGGGCGCCGACGGCACGAGCGACCCCCGGGGCCTCCGGACCTCGCCATCCGCCGGGGCCACTTACCCCCTGGACCTCTACCTGGTGGTGGGGGAGCGGGGGGTGAAGGATATGCCCGCCGGGGTTTATCATTACCAGGTGGCGGCCCATGCCCTGACCCCCGTGGCCCCGGGTGACGCCCGGGCCGCCGTGGCCCGGGCCTCGCTGCACCAGAGTTGGATGGCCGAGGCCCCGGTGATGGTGGTGATCGCCGGGGAGTACCGCCGCTGCACCGCCCGGTATGGGGAGCGGGGCGTCCGGTACACCCACATGGAAGCCGGGAACGTGAGCCAGAACCTGTTCCTGGCGGCCGAGGCCCTGGGCCTGGGGGCCGGGATCGTCGGGGCCTTCGAGGACAAGGCCCTGGCCCAGGCCGTGAAACTGCCTCCGGCCCACGAGCCCCTCCTGGTCATGCCGGTGGGGTATAAACCTTAAAGGGGTAAAAAGCAAGGCTGGCTGGAGGATGCGGCCGTTTCCCGGAGGGCTCGCGACTTCTTGTACGGGCCGGCGACAAGTTATATTATAAAATATTTGAATATAATCAATATGTTAACCAACATAAAGCTTCCGGCTGATCCCCGGACGTATAAATAATTGAACCGAAATCGCCAGGCCCCAAAAATGTAACATCTTGAAAATACAGTGTAAAATATACAATATGGCTTGTGGCACGATTGCTGCATGATTATATGGTAAGATATGAACCATTAAGGTACCCACTTCCCCCCCTTAATCAAAGTTCATATACCATTTTCTCCTTTCACGACTGGCCGGGTCTCCCCCACTCGGCCAGTTATTTTTTTGTGGCCAGGGCTACGGCGCCCTGCCGGGGCGGTCAGTTTTTTGCTCCGGGGGACTGGCATCCAGTCATCGCCAGCACTATCTTGCCTTTACGTACGTTTACAGGCTAGGCGGGGGCGAACTTTTCAAGACAGTCATTCATGAGCCGCTGGCTCACCCGTAAAGAATGAAAATGTCGATTAGGCAGGCCTCCGTGCCCGCCGATTTTGGTGGCACAGGCTTCCAGCCTGTGCATCAGCACCGGCAAGATGCCGGTGCCACTATGAACTTTATGGAACAAAATATTTTTCTTCAGGCCGGAGCCCTGAATTTGGGGGCCGGGGTGGCCGGGGGGTTCAAGGACAAGCCCCTGGCCCAGGCCCTGAAGCTCCCCGAGAACGCCGTCCCGTTCCTGGTGATGCCGGTGGGGCATAAGCAGTAAGACTGTTGCGTATCCGAACCGGTTGCGCTATAAGTTGATCTGAGGGTTAGAGGCTTGGGGTTGGATTACTCCAAAGGCGCAGATATGCCGACTTGAGGGGAGGCGCGTGGAAGGCTGGAAAAACCAACTCTATTTCAGCGACAACCTGGAGGTGCTTCGCCGGCACATACCAATGGATAGCGTAGACTTGATCTACCTGGACCCGCCCTTCAATTCCAACGCCACCTACAACATGTTATTCAAGGAACCCTCCGGGGAGCAGTCCGCGGCGCAAATCGGCGCGTTCGACGATACCTGGAAATGGGGGCCGCAGGCCGAAGAGGCCTTTGATGAAGCCGTCATGGCCGGACCGCCGGATCTGGCTGAATTGCTCAAGGCCCTGCGCCAGGTGTTGCGCCGCAGCAATATGCTGGCTTACCTCAGCATGATGGCGGTCCGTCTGGTGGAGATGCACCGGGTGCTGAAATCCACCGGCAGCCTCTTTCTGCACTGCGACCCCACCGCCAGCCATTACATCAAACTCATCCTGGACAACATCTTCAGCCCCAAAAACTTCCGCAACGAAATCATCTGGGAGCGCTCCCAACCCAAAGGCCACGCCACTACCCGCTTCTCCCGGGCCCACGACACCATCTTTTACTACAGCAAGTCGGAGAAATTGGTCTTTAATCCCCAATTCACGGAGCACGACCCGGGGTATTTGGAGAAGTTTTATCGGCATGTGGAGCCGGAAACCTTGCGGCGGTATACTCTGGACAATCTTACAAATCCCAATAAAGAACGGCCCAATCTCACCTATGAATTTCCCCCTGACAGCGGCACGGTGCGGGTCTGGCGCTGGACCCGAGAACGCATGTTGCAGGCCTGGGCCGAAGGGCGGGTGGTGATTCCCGAAGGCGGGGTGGCGCGCTATAAAAGATACTTAGATGAGATGCAAGGCACCCTGGTAAAAGACATCTGGTACGACATCGAACACCTGCACGGATCCAGCAAAGAACATATGGGCTACCAGACCCAAAAACCGGAAGCGCTGCTTGAGCGCATCATCCGGGCCGCCAGCCACGAAGGTGACGTGGTCCTGGACCCCTTCTGCGGCTGCGGCACCGCGGTGGCCGTGGCGGAACGCCTCCAGCGCCGCTGGATCGGCATTGACGTTACCTACCTGGCCATCGACCTTGTCAGGAAAAGGCTGGAGGATTCTTTCGGAAGCGAGCGCGCCGAGTACGAAGAAATCGGCATCCCCCGGGACGTGCCCAGCGCCGAGCGGTTGTTCAAGATTGACCCGTTTCAATTTGAATGTTGGGCCCTGGCCACGGTGGGGGCCCGCAGCGCCCGGGATAAACGGGGGGCGGACCGGGGTATTGACGGCGTCATGAACCTGCGGGACGAATATAGCGGCGAATACAAAAAGATCATCCTCCAGGTGAAAGGCGGTCAGGGGAGCGTCTCCCAGGTCCGGGATTTGAAGGGGGTCTTGGAACGGGAGAAAGCCGAAATCGGGGTTTTTCTGACGCTGCGGAAACCCACCCGGCAGATGCGGGAAGAGGCCGATGAGGCGGGACCCTTTATTGATCAGGGGTTCCCGGAAAAGCGTTTTCCCCGCCTGCAAATTCTCACTTTGGAAGAGATTTTTGCCGGGAAGAGGATCAATTTCCCCACCTGGTGGTCCCCGGATACCTTTAAGAAGTCCGCCCGGCGGCGGAAAAACAACCCGGAAGAGAGTCAGAATAATTTACTGAAGGAATTGCAGGAGCCTTACGAGGCCGGTGGGTCGGGGTCAGGGTTCAAGGAATAGAGGCCAGAGGTAAAGAATAACTCAGCCCTATTTTTTCCCGGACAGGTGAATATAGGTGCACAGCCCCTTGGCCACGAGCCGGTCGGCCTGGCGCACCTCGAATTCCCCCAGGGAGATGGTGCGGCCCCGTTTGGCGATGTGGGCCTCGGCGGTGACCTCACCTTCTTTAACCGCGCCCAGGAAGTTGATCTTCATTTCCACCGTGCTGAACGTCTCGCCGTCCGGCACCAGGCTGTAGAGGGCGTAGGCCACGGCCTCATCCGCCAGGGCGGCGATGACGCCCCCCTGCATCAGGCCGATGGTGTTGGCCAGCTCGGGTTTGAAGGGCAGCAGGAACCGGGCGTAGCCCTTTCCCAGTTGCGGCGCCTTAATGCCGACAAACTTGATAAAGGGGTTGGCCGCCAGTTTTTGCCGGATGTCGGCTTCCAACTCCGGGGCTAAAGGTTCGAGGTTCACCTGCATGGGCGTTCTCCAGGTTAGAGTCAGGCAGGGAGGCCGCGGCGTCTCCACCCGGCCGGGAACTTCAAGGTCCGGTCGAACCACCATAGCACAAGGAGGACGCCGGCGCCACCGGCGCCTGCCGCATCAGGACCGGTGCCCCGGGGGGGCGGATAAAGCTGAAAAAGGCGGCAAGGCCCAGCAGTGTCCGGTTAGGTTTTTGCATAGGCGGATGGTCATTATCCTTAGCATAACAGTCCATTAATTCGCCAAGGTATTTCTCACGTGGTGAAGATTACTTCCCCCTCACCCTAACCCTCTCCCCCATTGGGGGAGAGGGGAAAAGATGGAGCTGATTTAAGGCCCTATGGTCTGAAGCCCAACGACATAACCTACTCCCTCTCCCCCCGCTTCGGGGGGAGAGGGTTGGGGTGAGGGGGGGGTGAACACCGGCATGCAATTTCCTAACCGGACACTGCTGGGCAAGACCCGTGTCGCGCTACCGCCCGGGGGGCAAATTTTCTATAATCTCTATAATCAAAGATAAGTTCAGAAACCTTTAGAGGAGTTGCCTTATGAAAATCGCCATCAGCGGCAAAGGCGGGGTGGGGAAAACTACCCTGGCAGCCCTTTTAATCAATTATTACCGGAGCCGGGGGAAGAAGGTGCTGGCGGTGGACGCCGACCCCGACGCCAACCTGGCCCTGGCCCTGGGCGTTTCCGACCCGGAGAACCTCGTCCCCTTGAGCCGGATGAAGGAGATGATCGCGGAGCGGACCGACTCCCAGCCCGGGTCCATGGGGGGCTTCTTCAAGCTGAACCCCAAGGTGGACGACATCCCCGAGAAATATGCCCGGCAGATCGACGGCATCAAGCTCATCGTCATGGGTGGCGTCAAGAAGGGCGGCGGCGGCTGCATCTGCCCCGAGAGCGTGCTGCTGCGCACCCTGGTGACCCACATGGTGCTGCTCCGGGATGAGGTGGTGGTCATGGACATGGAGGCGGGCATCGAACATCTGGGCCGGGCCACCGCCCAGGGGGTGGACCGCCTGATCATCGTGGTGGAGCCGGGGCGCCGCAGCATCGAAACCGCCATGCACGTCAAAGCCTTGGCCGGCGACCTGGGCCTCAAGAAGATCGCCATCGTGGGCAGCAAGATCCGGAGCGCCTCGGACGAGGAGTTCCTCAGGAAGAATCTGCCGGATTTTCCCATTCTGGGGTTCATCCCCTTCGATGACAAGATCGTGGAAGCCGACCTGAAGGGTCTCCCGCCCTATGAGGCAGTGCCGTCCCTGCTCAAGGTGGCAGAAACCATCGCCCTGAGTCTCGGCGAGGCATAAAAAAATTCTGGGGGAAAAGGGGAAAGGGGGAAAAGGCGAAGAGGAAAAAGGGGGAAGGGGGAAAAGGCGAAGAGGAAAAAGGGGGAAAACCCGGAATTTTCCTTAGTTCGTTACCCAGGCATCCCAGGTTTTATTCCGGCTGATTGAAAATTTCTCCTTTTTTTCTTTCCCTCTGCCGCCCTTCTTTTAAAAAGGGGCGAAACCGCCCGAAATCACCTCAAGGATGCTTATTCCATAACTCAGACGCCAACCAGCCCAACCAGGCAGGGGTCAAGGATGCGTGAATTTATGATATTTTCCCTTCCCTTTTCGCCTTTTCGCCTTTTTCCCTTTTCTCCTTTTTTTTAACCATGCCCGCCAACCCCCCGGCCAACCTGTCCCGGTCCCTGAAATTTCTGGTGGTGGGTGTCCTTTACTTCGCTGAAGGCATACCCTTCGGATTCATCATCACCGCCATGAACGCTTACATGGCCGGCCAGGGGGTGCCACCGGAGAAGATCGGCATCTTGAGCCTTCTGGGCCTGGCCTGGAGTCTGAAATTTTTCTGGAGCCCTCTGGTGGATCTGACGGGTTCCAGGACCTCCTGGATGGTGGGAGCCCAGGTCACCATGATCCTCTGCCTCTTGGGGTTATCGTTCCTGGTGGGCCGGCCCGTCACCCTCTGGTTCTGGGTCCTGCTGGGGGTTTTGTGCGTGGCTTCGGCCACCCAGGACCTGGCGGTGGACGCCTACACCATCGATTTCCTGGAGACCCGCGAACTGGGGATGGCCAACGGCATCCGCAGCGGCGCCTACCGCGTCGGCAGCCTGGCCGCCGGGTCGGGGTTGCTGATCCTCAGCGATTGGCTGGGATGGCGGCCCGCCCTGGTGGGAATTGGCGTGCTGCTGGCGGCCCTGGTGGTAACGATTCTGGCGTTCAGGCCGTTTCGGCTGCCCCGCCCGCCGGAGGCTCTGGCCGCCCGCAGTGCGGCCCAAGAGTCCGGGTTGCTGCTGGAGGGGTTTCACAAACTCTTTTCCGCGCCCCTCCAGGGCCTATCGATGTTGTCGAATTTAGCGGTAAGCTTTATAAACCAAGTCTTTACCGGACTGGCGCGCCACCCGCATCTCGGGGTCATCATCGTCTTTATTCTGATTTATAAGGCCGGTGACGCCCTGATGGGTATTATGGTCATTCCCTTCTGGAAGGCCCAGCAATTCACCAACACGGAAATCGGGGCGGTTTCCGGTATCCTGGGCGCGGTGGCCACCACCTTGGGAGGGTTTCTGGGGGGATGGTTCACCACCCGCTATGGGATCGGCCGCGGCCTTTTGGTGCTGGGCCTTTTCCAGGCCGTCTCCAACCTGGGCTACTGGGTGGCGGCGCTGCCGGGCGTGGGGCGCTCTGCCGTCTGTACCCTCCACCTGCCGTTTTGGGACCAGAGTTTTCCCATCTATCCCATCTATTTGGCCTCGCAAGGTGAAAGCTTCAGTTCCGGGTTGGGGTATGCCCCCTTCATGGCTTTTATGATGAGCCTGTGCGACAAACGCTTCAGCGCCACGCAGTATGCGTTTTTTGTTTTTCTGGCGGTATTGAGCGGCAGATTGATGGGGTTTCTGGGCGGCTTCGGGGTGAAGTACCTGGGATACGCCGACTTCTTCTTTGTGACCTTTCTGGTGTCCCTCCCCGCCTTCGCTCTGCTCCCCTGGGTCCTGCCCGTGATCCGAGGGATTGAGGAGAGGGGGTCAGGGGTCAGTGGCCAGTAGTCAGTGGCCAGTTGGATGTTGGCGGGGACCGGAAAACCGCCGGCCTCCTCCCCCAAATTTTTAAGTATAGCGCCTGCTGAATATTTTCCGCAAAGATTCAGAGTGGTTACCCAGGTAAAATTCCTTGTTGCTTATTAACCCGTTGGCCGATAAGGTGAGATAAGCAGGGTAAAAAATATATCCGCAGGCCATCCGTTTAATCTTCCATGGCGAGGCCGCCCATGACGGCAGCAGGCTGGGAAAACCAACTTTATTTCGGGGACAACCTGGAAATCCTCCGTGAACACATTCCCGTAGCCAGTGTGGACCTTATCTACCTGGACCCGCCCTTTAATTCCAAGGCCACCTACAACATGCTCTTTAAAGAACCGGGCGGCGAGCAGTCTCCGGCGCAAGTCGCAGCCTTTGAAGATACTTGGAAATGGGGACCGGAGTCGGATCAGGCCTTCCATGAGGTAATGACTCTGGGGCCGAAAAAACTGGCGGACCTTATGGAATCATTGCGCTCCTTTTTGGGCGTAAATAACATGATGGCCTACCTCATCATGATGGCCGTGCGTTTGGTGGAAATGCACCGGGTGTTGAAACCCACCGGGTCGCTTTATCTGCACTGCGATCCCACGGCCAGTCATTATTTGAAACTAATCCTGGACGCCGTTTTTAACGTCAAATATTTTCGCAATGAGATTATTTGGAAGAGGACCTCCGGGCACAGTGACGCCCGCCGCTACGGACGGGTCCATGATGTCATCCTGTACTATTCCCGGGGCAATGACTTTACGTGGAACCTGACCCAGCAAACCTATGATGAGTCTTATGTCGAGCAATATTACCGCTATCAGGATGCGGACGGGCGGCGTTGGATGTCTGACAACTTAAGCGCGGCAGGGCTTACCGGGGGCGGATATGAATATGAATGGAAGGGGATCAAGCGGGTTTGGAGATGCCCCGTACATACAATGGAGCGCCTGGAACAGGAGGGGAGAATTTTCTATACCAAAAACGGCATCCCTCGCCTGAAACGCTACCTGGATGAATCCAGCGGCCTGCCGGTGCAGGATATCTGGACGGATATCGAGGCCTTGCGGTCCTGGCACAAGGAACGCCTGGAATACCCCACCCAAAAGCCCGAGTCGCTGCTGGAGCGCATTATCCGCACCAGCAGCAATGAAGGCGACCTGGTACTGGACCCCTTCTGCGGCTGTGGCACCGCGGTGGCGGTGGCGGAACGCCTGAAACGCCGCTGGCTCGGCATCGATATCACCCACCTGGCCATCGCCTTAATCAAACAGAGACTGTTCGACACGTTTGAAGCCGAACTCTGCCAGTATGCAGTGATCGGCGAACCGGTGGACGTTCCCAGTGCGCAGGCCCTGGCCCGGCAAAACCGTCATGAGTTCGAGAAATGGGCTTTGGGTTTGGTTTATGCCCGCCCTGCCAAAGACAAGGTAAAAGGGGCCGACGCGGGAATCGACGGGGTGATTCACTTCACCGACGATCCCAGCGGTAAATATAAAAAGATGGTAATTCAGGTGAAGAGCGGCCACGTCTCGGTGAGCCAGGTGCGGGACTTGAAAGGGGTGATGGAGCGGGAAAAGGCGGCTATCGGAGCGCTTATTACTTTAAAGTCGCCCACCCGTCAGATGCGGGACGAAGCGGCAGAGGCTCGCCATTACGAGCCTGAAAGCCTGCCGGGCCTGCGGTTCCCCCGGCTCCAGATTATCACCATTGCCGAATTATTTGCCGGCAACACCCTGCTTTATCCACGGCTGGGCGCCGGCACCTTCAAGAAAGCCCCCCGGAAGCGCAAAGGTCCATCTCCCGAAGAAAAGCAGGGGGAGCTCAAGGAGATGATGGCGGAATATACCATCGATTAGGGTTCCGTGATCTTCTCTATAGTTATATCTTGGTGCGCACCTCCATAGATGCCAAGACGATTCCCCTCTAAAAACCCAACTTCCTGAGATTCCAAGCATATTGCAATCGTGGCCGGTGGCGGCTATACTGTGCTTATGGCTCAAGAAACCTGGATCGAGGTGCGCGTTATCGTGCCCGCCCGGATGCAGGAAGAGGCCTCCCTGTTCCTCACCGATTTCAGCGGCCGGGGGGTGATCATCGAAGAAGAGAACGCCCCGGCCGGCGGCGTGGTCGTCCGGGCCTTTTTCCAGCCGGAGGACTATGGCGCCTGGCAGCGGCAGGAGATGCAGGACTATCTCAAGCGCCTCAGCAATTACGATCTGTATCCGTTGGGTCTGGAGGTCCGCCAGGTGGCGGCAGAGGACTGGGCCGAAGCCTGGAAGGCCCATTTCAAGCCCCTGAAGGTGACTGCCAACTTGGTCCTCCGGCCGCCGTGGGAGGAATACGCCGCCCAACCGGGGGAGACGGTGATCACCATTTACCCCGGCATGGCCTTCGGCACCGGCCGGCACGCCAGCACCCTGCTGTGCCTCCGGGCCCTGGAGCAGGTGTGGGAGGAGCGCCCGCCCCAGGCCGGCAGCCCCTGGCAGGTTTTGGACGTGGGCACCGGCACCGGCATCCTGGCCCTGACCGCGGCCCGCTACGGCGCGGAAGTGCTGGCCATCGACCTGGACCCCGAGGCCGTGGCCGCGGCCCTGGAAAACGTGCGCCTGAATAACCTCATGGACCGGGTGTGGGTGGAGGAGACGCCGCTGACCTCCCTGCGGCAGCAGTTCGGCCTCATCCTGGCCAACATCACCGCCCCGGACCTGCTTCAGCTGGCCGAGGCCCTGACCGCCCGGCTGTTGAGTGACGGCGTCTTGATCATCTCCGGTTTCCTGGCCGAGGACGCCTTGCGGCTTTCGGACCGCTACCAGGGGCTGGGCTTGCGCCAGACCGGTTTTCTCACCCAGGAGGATTGGGGCGCCCTGATTTTCCGGCGCCCGTAAGCAGCGGCAACGCGGGTTTAGCGGAATTTTCTCCGGCGGCAGCCCATCTCCGCCACCTATAAGCGAGGTGAATGACATGAAAGAATTGTTGCAAAAGGCGTGGCTTTTTGGCGCGGGGGTGTTCGATTTCACCAAGGATAAGGTGGAGGCCCTGGTCCAGGAAATGGTGCGGCGGGGTGAGATAACCCAGCAGGAAAGCTCTGAAGCCGTAAAACAGCTGTTGGCCAAGGCCCAGGAGGCCCAACAGGCCATGGTGGCAAAAGTCAAGGACCTCACCAAGAACGCCATCGACGAGGTCAAGGTGGCCAAGGCCTCGGATCTGGAGGCCCTTGAGGCCCGGGTGGCCGCCCTGGAAGAGGCCCTGAAGGGGCGTTAGAGGCGGAATGTACGAGGCGTAGGGACGGGTTTCAAACCCGCCCCTACAGTGAATGGTTACTGAACATGCGCCGGTTTTACGCCCATCCCCGCCAATTTCACCAGGACCAGGTGACCCTGGAACCGGAGGAGACCTTTCACCTGGCCCGGGTCCTGCGCCTTTCGGTGGGGGCCCGGGTGGAGGTCTGCGACGGCCAGGGGGGAAATTTTGCGGCGCGGGTGGCCACCCTGGACCCCCGGGGGGCCACGCTCCGCATTCTGGGAAAGCTGGACTCCTGGGGAGAATCGCCCCTGCCCCTGGTCCTGGGGATCGGCCTGGCCAAGGGGGAGGCCATGGACGAGGCCGTCCGCCAGGCCACCGAGATGGGGGTGAGCCAGATTTTTCCATTCATCTCGGAGCGGTCGGAACGGCTTACCCCGGAACGGGTGGAGCGGCGCCGGGAGCGTTGGCGGCGCCTGGCCCGGGAGAGCATCAAGTCCTGCCAGCGGTCAATGCTCCCCTTAATCGAGCCGCCCCGGGATTTTGCCGCGGCGCTTAAAGGCCCGGAGGAAGTCAAGCTCATTTTTTGGGAAGAAGGGCGGGGTGGGGGGCTTCACTCCTTGCTGCAGCGCTCCCGACCCCGGGACGTCAGGGTCCTCATCGGGTCGGAAGGCGGGTTTTCTTCCGCCGAGGCGGCCCTGGCCCGGGAGGCCGGCTTCCACGTGGTCAGCCTGGGACCCCGCCGCCTCAAAGTGGCCACCGCCACCCTGGCGGCCATCACCCTGGTGCAGTACGCCTGGGGGGACCTGGCCTGATGGCCGCCGACCTGCCCTACCGGGATCTCAATTCTTACCTGAAAGGGCGGTTCGGCGAGCGGGTCCAGAAAATCACCCTGGATGCCGGGCTGACCTGCCCCAACCGGGACGGCCGGGTGGGCGCCGGGGGCTGCCTTTACTGCAATGCCCGGGGCTCCGGGACCGGCGCCTGGGGGCGGGGCCAGAGCATCCCGGCCCAAATGGAGGCGGGTATAGCCCGCCTCTCCCGGCGCTACGGCGCGGCCCGGTTCATCGCTTATTTCCAGAGCTTTTCCAATACGTATGCGCCCCCGGCCAGGCTCCGGGAGCTCTACGAAGCGGCCCTAAACTTTCCCCAGGTGGTGGGCCTGAGCCTCGGCACCCGCCCGGACTGCCTGGGGGATGACGTCCTGGACCTCCTGGCGGGTTATGCCCGGGACCGGCTGGTATGGCTGGAACTGGGGTTGCAGTCCGCCCATGACGCTACCCTGGCGCGCCTCAACCGGGGCCACGACGTAGCCTGCTTCAGCGAGGCTGCGGCCCGGGCTGCGGCCCGGGAGCTTGCGGTGGTGGCCCACGTGATTCTGGGGCTGCCGGGGGAGGGCGACCGGGAAATGGCGGCCACCGCCCTTTATCTGGCCCGGCTCCCCGTGCACGGCGTCAAAATCCATTTGCTTTATGTCATCAAGGATTCCGGACTGGCCCGGCTCCACGAGGATGGGGAGTACGTCTGCCTCACCGAGGGCCAGTACGTCAAGGGCGTGGTGGACTTCATCGAACGGCTCCCGCCCCACCTGGTGATTCACCGCTTGACCGGCGATCCCCATGCCGAAGAGCTGGTGGCCCCGGCCTGGTGTCTGGATAAATCCCGGGTTCTGAAGCGCATCCGGGAGGAGTTCACCCGCCGGGGCAGCCGCCAGGGAAGCCGGTGGGAAGGCTAACCGGGCTTGACCCGCCATTCTCCAATCAGGCAGGTAATCACCGGATTAAGGGGGAGGCCGGGGAACCGCCGCGGCCGGATATCTCGAATTTCTCACCGCGTCATGGATTTTTCTCCTGGGGATGTTGGCGTTCCTGGGATATATTAACCTGAACCCGGTGCGGGAGCGGCTATCCCCACTGGCGGAGCCGCCGGCGCCCGGAGGAAGACCGGCCTCTTCACCCGCGCCAGGAATTTTATTTCACCGTCATGGCAAACCTGATGCATAACCCGGATAAGAATGAGGCTCACGAAGCGGGGGGCGCCTCGGAACAAAGCGGAACGGCTTGGTGGAAGAGCAAAGCGGCGCTCTGGGGCCTGCTGGCTCTCCTGGTAACCCTGGGGCTGTTGTTCTGGGCGTTTCACTGCCGCAGCTTCCTGTGGGGCCAGGTGTGCCATATTTCCGGCCTCTGTACCGACAAGGAATGGATCAAGTCCACTCTTAAGGACGCGGGGGCCCTGGCGCCCCTCGTGTTCATCCTGATCCAGTCCCTCCAGGTGGTCTTCGCCCCCGTCCCCGGGGAGGCCACCGGCTTCATCGGGGGCTACCTGTTCGGGGCGCCCCTGGGCCTGCTGTACTCCACCCTCGGCCTGACCCTCGGCTCGATTTTGGCCTTTCTCATCGCCCGCTGGCTGGAAGAGCACTACGTGGCCCGTTGGCTCCCCAAGGAAATCCTCCAGAAATTCGATTTCCTGATGGAACGCCAGGGGGCCCTGGTAGCGTTCATCCTCTTCCTCTTTCCCGGCTTTCCCAAGGACTACCTCTGCTTCATCCTGGGCCTGAGCCGCATGCCCTTCAAATTATTTCTGCTGATCTGCACGGTAGGGCGGATTCCCGGCACCCTGCTCCTGAACCTCCAGGGGGCCAAGGTTTACCAGGGCGACTATTACAGCACCCTGATCATCCTGGGACTGTGCCTGGCGCTTGTCCTGGTTCTGGGGTACTACCGGGAGCCGGTTTACGGATGGATCAGGCGTTTTGACCATCCGGAGGAGAAGGCCCTGGGGGAAAAAAAAGGAATCCAAACCGATTAAGCAATGGCCGCTTGAGAAAATGGTGAACTGCCGCCCCTGGGTGTTCATGGGCAGGCGAGGCGCTTGCCCGACATTGCATTTTTGTGGTTAGCGGACGCCTTACCAGGCATAGAAATTGGCATGGGAGCACAAATCTCGATGTTAAGCAGTAGGGGAGCAAACCATGGCTTTGGACCCTAAAGGCGGTTTCGATCAAATCATGTCCATGGCCCGGGGTTTCCAGGTCGCCAAGATGCTCATGGTGGCCGTGGACCTGGGCCTGTTCGATTTCCTGGCGGAACCGAAGAGCGCGGGGCAGACCGCATCCTGGCTCAAGGCGGACCCCCGGGCCACCGGCATTTTTCTCAACGGCCTGGCGGCGTTGGGACTCGTGGACAAGAGCGGGGACAACTACAAGAACCGCGAACTGGCTTCCCGCTATCTGGTGCGGGACTCGGAGAACTACCGGGGGGCCATCATCAAGCACATGGAGCACACCTGGGAGCGGGGCTGGGAAGACCTGAAGGAGACGGTCCGGGTGGGCCACCCCCGGCAGGCGGAACCGGAAAAATGGCTGGATGCCCGCCCCGAACGGGACGCAGCCGAGGTCCGGGCCTTTATCTGGGGCATGCACGCCATCGCCCGGGACCTGGCGCCCCAGGTGGCGGCCAAGCTGGACCTCTCCGGCGTGCGCCGCCTCCTGGACCTGGGGGGCGGCCCGGCCACCTATGCCATTAACTTTGCCCAGGCCAACCCGGAGCTTAAGGTCACGGTCTTCGACCTGCCCATGCCCATTGAAATCGCCAAGGAAAATATTGCCAAAAACGGCCTGACCGACCGGGTCGGCACCCTGGCGGGGAACTTCCTCAAAGATGATATCGGCGCGGACTACGATTTCATCTGGGTCTCCCAGATCCTCCACAGCCACGACGAGGGGCAGTGCCGGCTCATCATCGCCAAGGCGGTGGCGGCCCTGGCTCCCGGCGGCGCCCTGGCGATACAAGACTTCTACCTCAACGCCGACGGCGCCAGCCCCACGGGCGCGGCCATGTTCGGGGTGCACATGCTGGCCGTCACCCCCCGGGGCCGGGCCTACACCTTTGGCGAGGTGGCGGAGTGGATGCAGGCGGCGGGTTTGGCGGCCCCGGAGTTCATTCAGAGCGGCATGGACGCCAGTATCCTGGTGTCCCAAAAGCTGTAGGCGGGCCTTAAGTTGGCGGGCGAACAGGCGAGATAGCCTTTTTGCCTTTAGCCACAAGGGATGGCATTATGAGATTTAGAGCTTATCCGTAAATAGCTTGACATTTAGCAAATAATATGGCATGCATACCTTAAAAAAAGTCCGAAGGAGGTGTGCATGTCCAGGTTGCCGTCATGGGCTGTTTCCGATGCTTTTTGGCAGCGT
>Ga0194126_10003156_pt1 | contig 26327 bp, 25 predicted proteins | sample TA2KigC150mmetaG_FD_148641 | JGI IMG/M metagenome (GOLD analysis project Ga0194126, IMG submission 148641) | Freshwater microbial communities from Lake Tanganyika, Tanzania - TA2015035 Kigoma Deep Cast 150m | ecosystem: Environmental > Aquatic > Freshwater > Lake | place: Tanzania: Lake... | reverse complement strand
CTTCCGTTGTCAATTCCCTGTATCGTTTGATATGTGTACGACTTGGTGCGCCCAGTTCAATAAATGTGAACTTGCCGACAAATTCAGGATATTTCTCCAAAAATCTTTCAACCGCCCTGAAACGTTCAGGGATGCCTTTGGTATAATCTATGCGGTCGACACCCACACCCAGGTATTCTGCATGAACGTCTATTTCCTTAAGGACGTTTTCTCGCAATAATGCTTTTGCCTGCAAAGCAGCAGTCTTCTCTGAAATACCTTCAAAGCTGACACTTATTGGAAAAGGTTTTACCAGTGTTGAATGACCTCCACGGTCAATAGAGAACCGCTCCCAATCGATCTTTGATTCCAAAAATCTGTCAACTGTATCAAGATAATTATTGCAGTGGAATTGTATGTGAAAGCCGACAATATCAGCTCCCAGCATCCCTATCAGAATCTCCTGATGCCATGGACAGATGCCATAGGCTTCGGGATTGGGCCATGGAATATGCCAGAAGATCGCTACTCTTGCATCAGGACGCTTTTCTTTTATCAAGAAAGGAAGCAATGCAAGATGGTAATCCTGGATCAGGACCAGAGGAGACTTTTCATCTGAAATTTCTTTAAGCAGTGCATCTGCAAACTTTTCGTTCACCTTCTGGTAGTAAACCCAGTCATCCAGTCTGAAAATTGGGCGTGTATGCGTGATATGGCATAATGGCCAGAGTCCTTCATTCGAAAAACCATAATAGTAACCATCCTCCTCTTCTTTCGTGAGCCATACTCTCTTAACGGTATATGCAGGATCTTCAGGCGGCACGCGAAGCTTGTCATTTGCATCTGTAAATTCTCTGTCCGCTTCTCCGCTTCCGTGTGCAATCCATATGCCATCGCATATGCGCATTACAGGATCCAGCGCTGTCACCAATCCCCCGGCAGGTGTAATGCATTTGATATTACGCCCATCTTTTATATGCATATAAGGTTCCCTGTTTGAAATCAAAAACAGTTTTTTGCCTTTGAGTTCAATACGCATTATCTCCTTGAGACGGTTGGCTGTCCAGAGGGATTCAGCCTGTACACGCAGCCTTGCCTCTTCCTCTGCACGCAATCTCGCTATCGCCAGACTTTTTGCCAATTGAGTTACCTCTGAAATGAGCGGAGCAAGCACATCACCTCTTACTGGCATAATTGTCTGATTGATCTTGGGTTTTCCTGTCCGCAATTCTTTCATCCATTCTGCAAACTGAGCTATCGGCCCCGTAATGCTCCACTTAACGATAAGAAGTGTTATCACAACAATAAGTATTGATAATGTGATAAAACGCAGAAGATTATCCTTCCATATGCCTGCAAGCCTGATATCAATGTATGAGGCATCATAAAAAAGGGCTAAGGAACCTATAAGTTTCTCTTCAGCAGAAAGAGGAAGGGTATAGATATATGTTCTTTTGCCGTCGATGTCCGTAAAACCGGCTACAGACCTTTTTTCAGTAATGGAACTTACAGCCCGCGGGAAAGGCTGCTGTATATAAGGTTTAAGGTCAGGAGTTAATGCCATAATATTGCCCTGGGTATCGAGCACGGCAACTCCTTTAAGCCTTTCGCGGTTTCCAAATCGTTCGACAAGGCGTGATAATTTGGATAGGGAGTTGCTTTGTACCAATGGCGTTGCGGCTTCATGCAAACTCTCTGCAAGTATAATGGCTCGTCGTTCCATCTCGGATGTAAGGCGTATTCTTTCGGCCCGGACCTGGTAGAATGAAAAAATAACCGCTACCAGAGCCACCACAAAAAGGAGAGAAACAATAAGACGAATTGTAATTTTCATGCTAAAGCTCCAGCACGCTTTTCCCTTTGTTCTCCATGATGTACCACATGGAGAGGTAGTCTCTTATCTGCCTCGTAATAAGAAAATTCCTCCTCACATATTCCCTGCCGTTTTCACCCATTTTCCTGGCCATATCCGGGTTGTTCAGAATCTGCCTGATCCTCAGAGCGGTCCCCTCGACGGAATTAACGAGAAACCCCGTAACGCCATGTATAATCTGAAGGGGAATTCCGCCTACTGCTCCACCTATTACCGGCTTACCCTTCCACATCGCCTCTGATACGGTAAGACCAAACCCTTCCTTCAATGATTTTTGCAGAACAACTGTGGCCGCCCTCTGTAATGCATTTATCTCTATATGGCTGGAAGGCGGCAACAGAAGGACTGAAATATCCTGATCATCGCCGGCGTATTCCTTCACTTCATTGAATATCTTTTCACCTTCAGGGTCATCCGTTGCAGTGCTCCCGGCAAGTACAAGCATGCAATCATTGTATCTCTTTACAAGCCTGTAAGCCTTAATAACTCCTGTAGGGTCCTTAAATCTGTCGAATCTCGACACCTGCAGAATAATTGGTTTGTCAACCGGAATATTAATTGTAGCGAGTACATTCTCTATCTCTGTCTTAGTAAGTTCTCTGTTTTTGTTGCTCAGGGGGGCAATCGCAGGGGGTATTATGAACTTATCAAGAGGGATATCTTTCGCAAATTTTGAGACTGAAAATATAGCTGCGTCATATTTTTCTACATACTTTTCAAGTGAATTCCATGTCTTTAGATGCGGATTAGATATGTCTATATGACATCTCCATATCCATAGTCCGGATTTTTTGAAATCGATTAACGGAGCAGGCTGCGGGTCATGTATTAAAACTGCATCTGCATTAAGGTCAATTTTTTCTGCATTGCTTTTGTTAACCTCATAATACGATTCCCACATATCTTGTGATATTTGTTCCGGATTGCCCTGAAGAGCATTATGCATCCGCTTGGTTATGTCAAAAAAACTACCATTCCCTTCTATGACTTCCCACCTTGCGTTTATCCCGAGTCCCGAAAGTATTATCATCATTCTCTGGAGGATCTCTGCAACCCCGCCACCGCTTTTTGCAGAATTGATATGTAGGAATTTTCTGCCTGCAAATCTTTCTGCAAGTTTCTGAATTATCAGAAGGTCTATTTTGGGAGCAATACCTATATAATCTTCAAGCTTAAGTTTAAACGGTGAAACATTATATGACTTTAATTCCATAACCTAAAACTTCTCCATATCGTTTTTGAGCTCATCCTCTACAAGTTCAATAATATGCTGCCTCGCTGCTTCAAGGCTGTGCATAAAAGGATCGATTGACCTTATCCTGTCGGCCAGTCCTGTTTTATTCAGTGCATCACCGAACCAATGCGAAAAATCATCCACTTCCACAGGGGGACGTAATCTTGCCTCGTAAAAATGATAATAAATGGATTCGAGTTCAGCATATCTTATTGCAATAAGAAACTCCGCAAGATTCTTGACCTGCATGCCTACTGGAGAAACAAGAGTTACTCCCTCGTTAAAATAAAACTCATCCCCTGAAAGGACTGCTCTTGTTTTAGAAAATGTTTTCAGGTATGCATCAATTACTCCGACTATCTCATCCCTGAGATCATTTACAGATTTAAAGGAATAGGGATCTACATTAGACAGTTGTTCAGCCAAAATATTTTCCTTGAGAGTTTCACCAGCCCATTGAGCAAAATCATTGGTATATTCTAAAATTCTCTTCTCCTTCTGAAAATAGTGATATACATGATGTGATATGCTTTCATCGGATGCATCAGCTATCCTGTCCTTAAATTCCCGAAGAGTCTTCGCCTTTTTCCCCGTGGCCTTTATAATAGTAATGCATTGTCTGAATTCAAAAGGTTTTATTTCTTCCATCTCTGCCGCCTCTATATATTTTATCAAAAAAAATAGACGCCCATTCGTGCGAAGCAATTGGTCTATTCGTCATCTTGCAGCTCCATGCTGTTCGCTAATGATAAATTGTTATCATATAAAAAAGCCGCTCCAGGTAACTATCCACCTGATAGCGGCCCGACTATCTTTTTGTACTCCCTTCAGAAATAATAAAATATTTCTGAACCCCCTTATAGTTTCTTATTAAACAGATAAATTGTCAAGATTATGATGAAATATATCTATCTTGAAGCCTTAATCAATTTGCCGCTTTTCGGAACAATAGCAATCCCTGAGGAATCTATATGGCAGCGAAAACGGTCTTTATCAGGAGCAAACCCGATTTCTACTCCTTCTCCGATAATATTCAACTTATCCACAATAACCTTTTTCAGCCTGCAGCCTTTCTTCAGTATTACATGATCCATGATGAGGCAGTCTTCAATACTGATGTCGTCCTCGATTGTAACACCACTCCGAATTACCGAGTTTCGGATCTTTGCCTTATGAATTGTGCATCCCTCGGCAATCAGGCTATTCCTTATATCACCCCTTAGAATCTTGGTAGCCGGGCCCTCATACCCTGATGGATGAATGGGCCATGAACTGTTGTCAAGTTCAAAGAGAGGCTCGTTCCCCAGCATGTCCATGTGAGCGTCAAAAATTGCAGCTATTGTCCCGACATCCCGCCAGTAACCCTTTTCTTCATAAGGCATTGTTCCGGCAATGACATTTGTAGCGAAATCATAGGCGAATACCTTTCCTGTTTCAACCAGGTCCGGGATAACATGAGCGCCAAAATCATGCTGTTTTTTCCTCTGTGCCTTTGCCAGCGCTTCCATGAGAACATCTTTATTGAAAATATAATTCCCCATTGATACATAAGCCCGTTTGGGGTCATCAGGCATCGGCGTAGGTTTCTTTGGTTTTTCCTGAAAGCCGACAATCCTTTTTTCATCATCAGTCACGATAACTCCGAACGAAGACGCCTGTTCAATCGGTACGGGTCTGGCTGCAACAGTCACAAAGGCGTTATTTGAGAGATGGAAATCCATCATCTGGCGGATATCCATCCTGTAGATATGATCTGCACCGAAGATTATGACAAGCCTTGGATCATGCTGCTGTATGAGGCCGACATTCTGGAAAACCGCATCAGCAGTGCCCTGGAACCATTCAGGCCCCATCCGCATCTGTGGGGGCACAACAGTCACAAAGTGGTCTTTCATTACAGAAGATAAACCCCAGTGCATCCTGACATGCTCTATGAGTGACTGTGATCTGTACTGGACGAGCAGATAGATGGAATAAATATGGGAGTTCACAAGATTGCTGAGGACAAAATCCACGATCCTGTATCTGCCGCCAAACGGGACGGATGGTTTGGAACGGAATGCAGTTAACGGGAAAAGCCTCTCACCCTTTCCTCCGGCAAGTACAAACGCAAGGGACTTTGGATGTGCCATGATGCCTCCTGATATTATTGATATATCTTTCATTTTACATTAAAAATATTTTTTCAACATCTCAGCAAGATCAGTAAATCTCTGGCCTGCCATTATCTCCTCAAGAGTGACAGGGGATTTTTGCAGCCAGTTCGGATATGAATCGACTGTCCCCGGCATATTCTGCTGATCCAGCGTGCCGATTATATCATCGAGGCTGACAAGCAGCAGCTTGCATGGTGAAAGCGCGAGATACTTATAAATGGCGAGACAGAGTTCAGCAGTCATTTCCGGGATCATATCAGGATCTGAAGGGAAATCAGCAGCAATTATGCCCTGAGATTTCAGTGCAGTGAGAATAAGCCTCTTATCCCTTTCCCTGTCCTGGACCTGTTGTTCGCATTGTGCTTCGTTAAGGTATTTGCCGACACTTCTTCTTGTCTCAATATCACGCCCTTTCCAGTAACCATATAGTGTCGGCAGGTCATGTGTTGTTACTGCGCAGAGCGCCGTATGAGGGTATTTTTCCGGTGAAAGAAAGGAAGGATCAGGGTAATTTCTTTCAAAATAAAAAAGCCTGCATGATAGCATCTGAAATCTTTTTAAATTATCTCTCACATGCTCGCCTATGGTGCCGAGGTCTTCTGCTATCACCATAGTCTGATTAAGTGTACTTTCCAAAGCAATAATCCTGAGAAGGTCATCAGAAGAGCAGGCAACATAAGCGCCGTGCTCCGGGGTCATGTCATGCGGTATCCAGAAAAGCCTGAATAAGCCGAGTGCATGGTCTATTCTGATGGCTCTGCCATACTTCATGCTTCTTCTCATAGTCTGGATGAACAATTCATATGCATTATCTTTTAATTTCTCGGGTATGAGCGGAGGGAATCCCCACTTCTGTCCGTCCGGACTGAAATCGTCCGGAGGCGCACCGGCATCTGCTCTGTCTGCTATAACATCCTGATAGGTCCATGCATCGCTTCCACCCGACAGAGAGCCGATCGCAAGGTCATAATAAAGTCCGGCATTCAGGCCGTGCCTTTCAGCCTCTTCAGAAATTTCCCTGATCTGTTTGTCGATAAGCCACTGTACATATTGATAAAAAATGATTTCCTTTTTGAATTCCTTTCTGAATGCATCAACTGTCTTACCGGACATATCATGATATTTCCGAGGCCATTCCTGCCATGAATGAGCATTTTTTGTTTTCTTCATATGTTCACTCAATGCCATGAAGAGGCTAAAAGATTCAAGTGCAAGACCTTCTTCTGAAATATATTTCCTGAATTCTCTGCCCCTGCCTGTATTCCGCAGATAATGCTTTTTATAGAAAACACTGAAAGCACACTTCAGGATTTTTTCTTTCAATGATGCAACTGCTTCATAATCGATCAGGTCTGCTTTCTTCAGTTCATCCAATTTTTGGGAATATTTTCTTGATGACATGAACTTCCCGGCATCTTTTGATTCTTTAACCTCAGGTATTCTTTCAATATCAAGGTAAATGAAATTTTTGTAAAGCCTGCTTATGGGAGAATACGGGCTTGCACCAAATGGGCTGGTGTTCGGTATGACATGCAACGGATTTATTCCAACAAGGCTGCCTTTAAGACCTGCAACCCATGCTGTAATTTTTTTCAGGTCGGTAAAGTCTCCGATGCCCCAGTTGCGGTCCGAACGTATTGCGTAAAGATTAATGGATAACCCCCATGCTTTGCCATTAAATCCCCCCTCCCCCCCTTTACTAAAGGGGGGCAAGGGGGGATTTTTCTGTAATTCAGGTGGCAGATAACAGGCATCGGGAGTTATGATAATCCTTGAACTTTTTTGAAGCTTGTTGCTTTTTTCAGGGAAGATTTTGTCAGGATGTTTACACTCTGCCCTGAGGACATAATAACCAATAGCTCTCTGCTCAATATGCAGAAATACTTTTATATGCCTTTTACCATCTATCCATTGCTGTTCAGAAACAGTTATGTCTTTTCCGGGAATTTTATGTTTCTGGAGTATTGTCTGAATACTTTCATCTTCAAGAGAGCATGAAATTGTGAGTCTGCTTTCCTCACCCTCATTTACAGGGATATATACAGGAATCAAAACTGCCGGGGCATTTACAGATATTACATGTACTGGTTCAATAAAGCCTTTCCATAATTTCCATCGTCTTTTACTGATCTCATTTGCGATATCCTCTGCTGTCTCAATATTCAATTTCATTGCCCTGAGAACAGCTTTCTTTGTATCAATGGATGTTGTATGTTTTTTACCGAATATATCCCAGTACTCAGGTTCTATCCCGCAAATATCAGACAGCTCATTGATTAGATCATCGTAATACTGCATGTTTACCCTGTAATATACCTGTTATTAATAAGACCATAAGTAAAGCCACTTGTGTCATTCCCGCTTGTCGGGAATCTTTTTGATAGAAGAATGATTCTGGACAAGCCAGAATGACTACATTTAGATAATAATGTAGTTTTACTTATGAACTTCTTACTAAATGAATATATAATACTCCATCTGTTCTGTTGACAGTGAGATTTTTATACAATTTTGAGTTTATACAGTTAAAATTTCTAAATGCGAAATTCGCTGGAAGATATTACATTAATCGGAGAGAAAACCACATGTCTAAGATAAAGATATCCCTTCTGATTGTAATCTCCATTTCAATTTTTTTAATCTCCCTATATCTCGGGCCGAATGTAATAAACCCTTTCCATATAAATGACATTGAGAAGGAAATATTGCTTTCAATCAGACTTCCGCGGGTTATCGTTGCAGCCCTTATGGGCATGGCGCTTGGGGCTTCAGGCGCTGTGCTTCAGGCTATATTGAGAAACCCGCTTGCCGATCCCTATATCCTTGGAATCTCAAGCGGCGCTGCAGTCTCAGCAGCCTTCGGTATTTTATCCGGTTCGTATTTTTTCGGGAAATTCGGCGTCCCTTTAACAGCCTTTGCCGGCGCTTCCATCGCCAGTGTGGTAGTTGGCGCCTTCGGCTGGAAACAGGGGAGGATGTTGCCTGAGAGGCTGCTCCTTGCAGGCGTCGGCCTGAGTTTTCTCTTTTATGCAGTCCTGATGCTCCTCATCAGCATGTCTTCTTCCGAAGGGATCAGGAGAGCTGTGCTCTGGATATTCGGAGACCTTTCGATTGCAGACTGGTCGCTGATCCCATACGGGGTTGTTTTTATTATTGCAGGTTTATGTATCTCCTTATTCAGGGCAAAGGCATTGAATGCTCTGATGCTTGGAGATGACCTCGCCCATAGCCTTGGATTCTCTGTGCAAAAAGAAAGACTCCTGTTGTTCATCTCTGTATCGCTCATGACCTCTGCATCGGTTTCGCTTGGCGGTACAATCGGTTTCATTGGTCTCCTTATTCCTCACATTGTAAGGTTTGTTACCGGAGCAGACAGCAGGATTTTGATACCTGTATCTGCTGTTTGCGGCGGAGCCTTTCTCTGTATTTCAGACCTGATCGGCAGATCAATTGTGTCTCCAATGGAGATCCCTTCAGGCATTATTACAGCTATCATCGGCTCGCCTTATTTTCTCTATCTTTTGAGGAAAAAAGATGTACTCGGAACATAACCCTCCTATTCTTGAACTCGATAGTCTGGGATTCCGGTATTTTAAGGATAAACCCTTTATCAATGAGCTGAGCTTTTTTGTTGGCAATGGAGAACTTATCGGGCTCCTTGGCGCCAATGGTTCAGGCAAATCCACTATCCTGAAACTTGCAAGCGGAATATTAAGACCTGCAGAGGGTCAGATAAAGCTCTGGGGCAAGCCTTTGCATTTGTATAAAAATAAAGACAGGGCAAAGCTTCTCTGTTATCTCCCCCAGCTCCTCGACATAAACCTGCCTTTTAAGGTAAGGGAACTCGTCTCAATGGGACTTTATCCATATGATATCCCTCCTGAAATAAGGGTCGACGAGGCGCTGGAAATGGTGGGGCTTCTGGATAAATCAGAATCAAATATAACGAATCTGAGCGGCGGTGAAAGAAGGAGGGCTTTTATAGCAATGACCCTGATTCAGGGAGCAGGGCTGCTTTTACTGGATGAACCCCTTGCTAACCTCGATATAAAGTACCAGTTAGAGATTCAGCGGTTACTCAGAGAACTGCGGGAAAAGAAAAATATCTCGATAATTATGGCATTGCATGATATCAACTTCGCCTTGCATTTTGATAAAGTGATGCTGCTCAAAGAAGGAAGGATTCTCGGCATCGGCAAGCCCGAAGCAGTTTTAACGAACGATTTATTAAAAGAGGCGCTTGACGTGAACCTTGAGATAAAAAGAGAGGATTCCGGCGGTACGTTTATAAATTATGGAAATAATTTTTAAGTAACTTTTCTAATCCGGCAGCTGTTCCGGGGACACCATACTTAATTCTTGACTTGGTATTTAGTGAGTGGCAAGGCTCAGCGTGAGACTTGTTCTCTTCATTTTTCCGGCTCCCGCCTGAACCCAATAGGTTTTTTACTCTTCGTCTCCGGCGGAACCATGAGCTGGCGGATAGCGTTAAAGATCGCCTTTATTTCGCCATCATGTTTTTCAATCCTGTTTTCAAGCAGCGTCAACTTGTGAGCAAGTTCCTTGTTTGAGGACAGCATTTCCCTAAGCTTCACAAAAGTCCTCATTTGGCTATGTTCACCTGAATTGCTCTCTCGCTGTTCAGCACACCCGAAAGCATGGCCACCCCCTGCTCCGCGAAAACAAAGACATTAGGGGCATGCTTTTATGCGGGAACTTATCACAATTTGTGATAAGTTCATGATCTCTTCGCGGGTCAGAGCAAACATGAAATCTTCCGGAAACCGATCCAGATTCCTGCGCACAGCCTGATTTAACACACGAGTTTCTACCCCGTACAGTTCAGCCAAGTCCCTATCAAGCATGACCTTGTGGCCTCGAATCAGGAAGGAGAGATATGCTGGTTAGCCTCTGCTAATAAATGGGAATGATAAACTGCTTAGGCTTCTTATTGAGCAATATATGCACTTTGGTTCTTAACCGATCAGCTTTTTAAATTCCCTGAATGATCTCTTCTCTATCTCCTCATGCAGGCTTCTGCCATGCGCATCCATTGTCACTATTGCAGGAAAATCTTTAACTTCCAATATCCACATGGCTTCGGTCATGCCGAACTCCTCGAGCTTCCATACACCGGCAACCCTTTTTACCCTTTCAGCAAGATAAGCAGCCGCACCGCCTATGGTATGCAGGTAAACACATCCATTCTCTTTAAGCGCTTTCAGAGTCTGCATTCCCATGCCCCCTTTTCCCATCACACCTATTAACCCATACTCTGAGATGATCCTCTGCTCGTACATCTCAACCCGCATGCTTGTAGTCGGGCCTCCTGCAACAACCCTGAAGCCTTTGGGTGTCTTCTTTATAATAGGGCCGCAATGGTAGAGGACTGCGCCTTCAAGATTGAATGGTATATCTTTTTTGGATGGCTTTTCATTAAACAGATATTTATGCAGCTTGTCCCTCCCCGTTACAATCTGCCCATTAATCAGAACCATATCACCGACCTTCAGTGTGAGGACGTCCTGTTTTGTCAGAGGCAGGTTGATTATTTTGTTTTTTTCACTCTTCACTTTTCACTTCCCATATCAATCTTGCCCTTCTATCCGCCCAGCAGGAGACAGAAACGTCAACGAAATAGGATGCAGGGTGTCTGTGATTTATGCCGATTTTGACTCCAACAGCTGTTGTCTTTCCGCCAAAACCGAGCGGCCCTATTCCGAGCTTATTTATATCATTCAAAAGCCTCTTTTCAAGCTGTGCCAATACCTTCTGCTTATTGATATCATTGAGATTCCTCATGAGCTGCTCTTTGGCAAGCCGTGTTACCTGATCTTTTGTTGCGCCTATCCCTATCCCGATAATATAAGGCGGACATCCTTTTCCCTGAGCCTTGTGAATAGTGTCAATGACACATTTTTTCACACCTTCAAGGTCTCTTTCTGCCTTCAGCTCCGCTATCGGCAGCTTGTATAGCTGCCCGATATTTTCAGAACCGGAGCCTTTCAGCATAAGGTCTATTGTAAGTTTATTGTATTTTGTTTCCTCGATGTATATCACCGGGAAGCCAATACCTGTGTTGTCGCCGGAATTTTTATCGGTTACTATGTCAACTGCATTAGGCCGCAAAGGTACCTCTCTGGTAGCGATCCGGGTTGCTTTGATGATTACATCCTTTAGTTTCAGGTGGCTCAGTCCGACCGGCGCCTTAACAAAAAATACCGGCGCTCCTGTATCCTGGCATATCGGTCTTTCACCCGCTCTGGCTATTTCTATGTTCTCAAGAATTGTTGATAATGCAGCTCTTGCATTTGAACCTTTTTCTTCTTTTCTGCGAGCAAGCCTTAATGCCGTTTCTACATCTTCAGGCAATGAAGTTGCAGCTTTTCTATAGAGTTCTACTATTGCATTCTGAAGTTTCAGCATATTAAATACTAACATTTCATTGCAACTTGTCAAGTCATTATGAAAATAATTTAAACAGCAGGAAGGTAACCAATGCGCCCATGAGGCTTCCGAGGATAACCTCCCAGACAGTATGGGCCCTTGTTATAACCCTGCTCTGGGCAATAACTGCGGCAACGACAAAAGAAAGTAGAGATGCGATGAAATTTTCTGTTATAAACGTTATGACAATCCAGACTGAAAAAGCCAGAGCTGCATGTCCGCTCGGCATGCCTCCACGCAAAGGAAGCCCCCGGCCAAAATATGTTTTTGTAATTACAACGAGAATGACTACGATTATAACTGCGATAAGGGCGATTTCTTCTTTCGAGTGCTTTGTGATATGAAGCCCCTGATGAAAAATATCACGGAGATAAGGGAACAGGATTATATAGCCGATCACTGCCACACCAAAGGCAGTTATAAGCACAGCGCCTGCAGCTATGTCTTTTGCCACACGCGCCTTTTCACTCTGTTCGGGTGATACTATATCAATTATCGCTTCGATAGCTGTATTGAACATCTCTGCAAGGAGAACAGCAATCACAGAAAGCGCAATAATGATGAATTCCATGCGTGAGACACCAAGGATATAACTTGAAAGAAGGACTGCGACTGCGGTAAAAAAATGATACCTTACGTGTCTTTGAGTCTTCGCAGCATGCAGCACCCCTTCTATTGCAAAATTAGCGCTCTTCAGCCATTGCCTGAAAGGCATAATGAATTACCTCAAACGGTTCATAATCGCTGACAGTTCCCTGATTAAAATACAGTTTTCCTTATGCGATTTAACAGCTACTCTCATATATGAATTGTCAAGACCTCTGAAATCAGAGCAGTCTCTAACAAGTATCCCCTTTTGTTTCAAATGTCTGGAAATGACTGCAGCGTCAGGCGATCTTAGCAGATAGAAATTTGTATTTGAGGGGAAAACTTCAATCCCCAGTTTTTCAAAATTTTTTTCGAGCAACCTTTTCTCCTGCTTCAGCAAACTGAAAGTATCTTTTCTGTAAGCCTTATCCTGCAATGCGACAACTGCCGCCCTTTGTGCAAGGCTGTTTACCGTCCATGGTTCCCTATCTTTCCTGAGCCTCCGGACAAGATCATGAGGGAACACGCCATATCCGATCCGCAATCCGGAGAGTGCATGGAAATGGGCCATTGTCCTCATGACAATCAGATATGGATTTTCTCCGGCATACTTTATAACTGAATCCTCCGGGCAGAAGTCTATAAATGCCTCATCAGCAATCAGGTAACATTTGAGTTCCTTTGCTGCTTCTGCAATTCTCTTAACATCCTCCTTTTTGAGCAATCTTCCGGTAGGATTATTGGGGTTACAGAGAAACGCCATATCACAAGGAGCTTCGCTCAGTTCAGAGTTCGGAGTAAGGAGTTGGGAGTTTTGTTTGCCTTGCATTGCGGCTATAAACTCTTCAGGCTTTATCTCAAAATTGTTTTCTCTTTTCAACTCGTAACTCATAACTCTTAACTCATAACTCTTTTTACATGCCCTTTCATATCCTGAATAAGTCGGAGCTGTAACAAGAACTTTTTCAGGGTTTAATGCCCTTGCTGTGAGATGAATAAGTTCGGTGCTGCCATTCCCGCACAGGATCGTTTCAGGATCAATCCCGTGATATTGTGAGAGTCTCTTTCTAAGCCTCCTCGTGTCAGTATCAGGATAATTATTCAGAAATTTCAGATGTCTGCGCAACTCGGCTTTTATCTTTTTAGATACACCAAGCGGATTTGCTGAAGCGCTGAAATCCATCACCTGTCTCTCCTGTATTTTCAGCTCTTCAGCAAGACGGTAAATATTTCCTCCATCCTCAAATAGACCAGGTTCATTGAAAATTGTTTCTGTCATCTTGTCTTCCTCAATGTAGTATACTCTATTATACTTTGGGCATGAAAAATCAGTTTGCCAGTTGCAGGATATAAAATCACTTATGAGTACAACTAAAATAAATACACGTCTTATTAATCAATTAATGCAGATATATAAAACCAGGAAAAATGAGATCGCCTCACGGCTCAAAGAATTTGAAAAGTGTTGGACTAAGATGAATGATGAGGAAATTTTCTGCGAGCTGACCTTCTGTCTTCTTACCCCGCAGTCTAAAGCCAAATCCTGCTGGGATGCAATTGAAACCATCAGAGATGAGAATCTCTTATTAAATGGAACTGTTGAACAGATCAAAAAAAGACTGCGCTCTGTCAGATTCCACAATAAAAAGGCTCAGTATATTGCAGATGCAAGAGAATTGTTTATGCGTGAAGGCAGAATTTTAATAAAGCCCCTTCTGAAGCAGTTTGCAGATATTCATGAATGCAGGGAATGGCTGGTAAAAAACATAAAAGGTCTGGGATATAAGGAAGCAGGCCATTTTCTGAGGAACGTGGGACTCGGGGAAAATATTGCTATTCTCGACAGACATATCCTGAGGAATCTGGAAATGCTCGGTATAATAGACAAAATTCCCATATCCCTGAGCAGAGCAAAGTATATGCAGATAGAAAAGGATATGGCTGATTTTGCAAAACAGATAAATATCCCGCTTGCCCATCTTGACCTTCTGTTCTGGTCCAAGGAAACAGGAGAGATATTCAAGTAGAGCTTATCCTGACTGAGTATATCTGCCGTCGATCACAAGGTATCCCGAACATTGATGATTGTGCCGGTTTTATGGTTTTCTTGCCTGGATATATGCCGAAAACACCATATTCTCTACCCCTTCTCCGAAATTCCAGCCTTTGATTATTTCATCACTATTTTCTTTATCCTTGATTGTAATATTATCAAATCCGGCTGCTTTGAGCATCCTTTTCAGTTCCTCCACGGGAACCGCTCCTGTGATTCAGCCGCTGTAAGCCTTTTCATTCTGTTTTATGGATTCGGAGAATTCACCTTTTTTGAGGATATCAGAAATCGCGAGTCGTCCTCCCGGCTTCAACACCCTGAATGCCTCCCGAAAGACAGCTTTCTTATTGGGGGAGAGATTGATTACGCAGTTGGATATGATCACATCAACTGAATTGTGATCTGCAGGCAGATGTTCAATATCTCCATGCCTGAACTCAACGTTATTGACATCGAACTTCTTGGCATTCTCTTGTGCCTTTGCCACCATTTCCGGTGTCATATCCACGCCGATAACATGTCCTTTCTTCCCCACTTTCATTGCTGACAAGAAGGCGTCAAACCCTGCGCCGCTCCCAAGGTCGAGAACAGTCTCTCCTTCCTTCAGTTCTGCTATTGCCAATGGGTTCCCACATCCAAGGCCGAGGTTTGCCTCGCCAAGGCCAACCTTCATTTCTTCATCTGAATATCCTATGAGCCTTCCTGTTTCAAGAAGGCTCATTGGGTTAATCTCGGGCGCACAACAACTTGAAGGCGTTGCACAGCTTGAACCCTGTGAAGCTACATTGGCGTACGTCTTGATTACAAGCTGTTTTAGTTTTGTTTTTTCTTCGTTCATAATCTTCCTCCTTTCATTAAACAGGCAATAATATCTACATGCTCAGTGCTTTCTGCCTAATTAGAGGTTTATCATTGCGTGCTTTAATTGCACAAGCCCCTTTATCTCTTCCTGCAGCATCGGAATCTGCAACATCGGAAGGTTAAACCTGTCCCTGATTTCCTTCAGATACCGTATCTGTATCTCCCGTCTGTTTTTGAAAAATTCATTTTGACTACAACTCCCTGCTTTTTCAATTCCATCAGAGCATCGTTCATTTTTACCAAAACAGGGTCGAGAACCGGTCCGCAGATCCCTGTAGAGCAACACATTGCAGGATCGTAAATATCAACTTTTTTTGCTTCTGCTTTATTGCAGGTTCTTTTAAAGGCTGGCTCTTTGGAACAGGCACAGATTCGACAGATACGGTTGTTTTATCAGCCCGTGTTGCTGCGACATCAATAGTATTGCTCTCACTTTTGGGGGAGAATTCCTTATATATAAGAACCCCCAAACTCACAACCACGAAAATGAAAAGCAGACTTTTAATCAACTTTCTGATATCCAAATTACAACCTCCTTAATGTCTATTCAACTATTGCACCAAAAATTATTCCTGATATTGTTGCCATGATTACAACAAGACTCACAAACACAATAGTTTTTTGCGTCCCCATAGCACGCCTGATAACCAGCATATTAGGCAGGCTCAATGCCGGACCTGCCAGAAGAAGGGCAAGCGCTGGTCCTTTGCCCATGCCGGAGCCAATCAAACCCTGAAGTATCGGTACTTCTGTAAGTGTTGCGAAATACATAAATGCTCCCGCAAACGATGAGAAGAAGTTTGCAAAGAGTGAATTCCCTCCAACCAGGGCAGTTATATACTGTGAAGGGATGATCCCTTCATATCCGACCCTGCCTAGAAAAAACCCTGCTGCGAGAACACCACCCAGAAGGAGCGGCAATATCTGAAGCGCGAGAATCCATGATTGTTGAGTCCATTCTTTCAGTTCATTTTTGTCGAACCACTTTATGAGCATGACTACTAAAGAAATAGCAAAAAAGCCTGTAATCCACCATTTGTAATGATAGATTAGCCACCAGAGATTGTGTGTTTCTTCAGGCGGTTTCCCCCAGTTTGCAAAGACGAGAATTGCAATCATCGAAAAGAAATAAGGGATTGTTTTACCCAGTGGACGGTGCTCCTTTGCATTGCTGAAATCAAAGTCCTCTCCCGAATGGCGTTCCCTTTCCTCTTTCAGAAATATCAGATGCATAAGGAGTCCGATGACAATGCTGAAAAGTACCGCACCGATTGCCCGGGCTAATCCGAGTTCCCAGCCGAGTATCCGGGCGGTGAGGATAATTGCGAGCACATTGATTGCCGGACCCGAATAAAGGAATGCAATAGCAGGACCAAGACCGGCCCCACGCTTATAAATGCCCATAAACAAAGGAAGTATCGTACATGAGCAAACTGCCAGAAGCGACCCTGAAACAGAGGCTACTGTATAAGAGAGAAATTTGTTTGCCTTCACCCCGAAATATTTCATCACAGAAGCCTGGCTGACAAATACCACTATGGCTCCTGCTATAAAGAAAGCCGGGATAAGGCAAAGAAGCACATGCTCCCGCGCATACCATTTGGTTAAGGCCAAAGACTCATTTACCGCATTGGTAAAACGCGCGTTTTCTATGGGCAGAAAATAACAGAGAAGGAATACTGCCAGGACTATAAGAAATTTGTATCGTTCTTTCATATTCTATACCTTATACTGGTTCAGTCCCTTTAATCTTGCAACACTCTGCAGGATAATATTTCCTGCGAAAATACAGCGCCACATTCACCAGTCCGATTAGGACCGGAACTTCTACCAAAGGGCCTATCACGGTCGCAAAGGCTGCGCCGGAATTGATCCCAAAAACAGCAACTGCCACTGCAATTGCAAGCTCAAAATCATTGGAAGAAGCAGTGAAGCTGAGAGTTGCAGATTTCGGGTAATCGGCGCCTATCTTCTTTGCGATATAAAAGGTGACAAGGAACATGAAGACAAAATAAATAAACATCGGGATCGCAACCCTTAAGACATCCAGAGGGAGCTTGATGATGTACTCGCCTTTCAGGGAGAACATGACGATGATCGTGAAGAGAAGTGCGATCAGGGTTATCGGGCTAATTTTCGGGATGAACTTTTCATGGTACCACTGCTTCCCTTTCGCTTTGACAAGTACAATCCGCGTAATCACCCCTCCGAGGAATGGAATGCCCAGGTATATGAAAACGCTTTTCGCTATTTCACCGATGGTAACGTCCACAACCGCTCCGTGCAGACCAAGCAAGGGAGGCAGTATAGTAATAAAAACCCATGCGTAGATGGGATAGGTAAGAACCTGGAACAGGGCGTTGAACGCAACAAGGCCTGCCACATAATCGGGAGCACCGCAGGCCAGATCGTTCCAGACGAGGACCATCGCAATACAGCGGGCAAGCCCGACGAGAATAACACCGACCATATAGTCAGGATAATTATGGAGAAAGATGACTGCGAGGACGAACATCACTATGGGTCCGACGATCCAGTTCTGGATGAGGCTTATCCCGAGGATTTTATAATTGCTGAAGACCTTCGGCAGTTCCTCGTAACGGACCTTCGCCAGAGGCGGATACATCATGAGGATCAATCCGATAGCAATAGGGATATTTGTCGTCCCGACCTGGAAAATATTCCAGAAATCGGTGATTTTCGGATACAGATACCCTGAAACAACACCTACCGCCATAGCAAGGAATATCCACAGGGTGAGAAAGCGATCGAGAAAAGAAAGCTTTTTAATAATTTCAGCCATAATATTTACCTTCCGCAGCAGATACCTTTATTTTTCATAGGCACAACATTTGTTTTCAGAGATTTATTTTTTAAGAATTCTTTCAGTCTTTTGATATCATCTTTCACGGATTCTTCTGAAATCCTCTCAAGCGTTGACAAAAGTAAGAACCTTCTGAAAATATCTGAATCATCAATGCGGTAGTGTATCCATTTCCCCTGTCTTCTATCCCTTAGCAGGCCAGCCTCTTTAAGGACACTGAGATGAAAGGAGACTTTTGGCTGTATCATGTCGAGGGCCGTAACAATATCACATACGCATAACTCTCCATGTTCGAGAAGTTTCAATATCCTTAGCCTTATTTCCTCTGACAATGCCTTATATATGTTCAATACATCGTGCATATCTGCTCTCCCTTCACATGTTCTCCTGTTTTATCACTTCTTTCACTTTTTCAAGAGTCGGCAAAGGCTTGCCTGAATGCTTGAGTTTGCCATTGACCATCAACCCCGGTGTAGACATCGTATACTTCATGATCTGAAACATATCGGTAATCTTTTCTATCTTTGCATCAATTCCAAGTTCCTTGACCGCTTTTTTAGCAAGTTCTTCCATTATGTGGCAGTTTGGACAACCCGGACCTAATATTTTGATTTCCATGACTATTCCTCCTTTTTCACTTTAATAATTTTTCTCGGGGTTTCAACTGAAGGTGCAGCAAGGATGCAAATAAAATATTCCTATAAAGCATATTTTATTAGAAAGAATTTCTCTTTTCTTTTTATGGGGGATATAACTCATAATTAGAGATAATACGAATATGATTACTGAAAGCATTATTATTTTCCTACTGTGTCATAAAACAAGCAATATCCTATTTTAGCAATATGTCTGCCATATTGCAACCCCAATAAGCTGTAAGTAATAAATCCTGACAATAACTTGTGCATTATTCTTTCTTTTGTGATATTACATAAATATATTTTGATATATTGTCAAGAGAAATATAAGACGGCAATGATCATTTGGTGCATTGTCAGTGGGCAAAGAACATTAGATAAATAATTACACAGGGGAGAGAATATTTGCATTAACAATTTCAAAAGAAATCTTTACATTTACAAAAACCCCAGGACGACTTGAGGGGAGTCTGACGGGTTTTTATTGCATGGTATTAGATCGTGCCGTTGAGAATAACTTCTTTGTAGCCGGTTAAGAACCGTTTTCTCAAAACCTTAACCGTAAATTTTTCCCCCCTCTTTTTATCGAACATGAAGATATTGACATCAGTGATATCCTCAATCTTCCAGTCGTCAAAAGAAAGCAGGATGTCCCCCTTTTCAAGTCCGGCGCTCTTCGCAATACTGCCGGGGACGATCTGATCTATCTCAACCCGTCCGCCTTTCTCCCTTAAAACAAGACCCAGTTTGAATGTAGGTGGCGCCGGCAGGCGCTCTGCAGAAAACAGGTAATCACCTGAATCTTCATGAAAAAATTCTGTGCCGGGGATGACTGTTACGTAGTCCTTTCCGTTCAGCCTGTATGTCCTTTTAGGTATGCCGGAATCATACATTATGTGGCCGGTGCCTGCAAGAACAACTATCTGGGAATCAGGGTTTTTCCTGAGAAAATTATCTATAGAGTCAGCCATGATCTCATCCCAGAGGACCTGTGACTGATAAAAATTGTCGAAATTCCTCGTCTCATGATTTCTGTGTTGTTTGAATATCTCACTGAGCCTTTCCTTATAGCCCTCATCAGTCATATCCATGGATTCAGGTATTTCAGCGCGTTCTACATCCGCAAGTCCGTCAAGACCATCTGATGAAACTTTCTTTGTGATCTCTGTCCAGAGATTAAGGGCTATGACAGGGATTTGCTTTGCCTTGGCATACTCGATTATCTCCCTGTAAAGATTGTAATCAAACTGCCACCTCTTGAAGTATTGTGTGTTTTTTAAAAACTCCTTCTCACTGATCTCACCTGACATGTAATCATTGATGGCTTTTTGAAAAGGTTTCTGAAACATCTCCATGCCTATGGCAAACTTCCGGCCCCTCTCATGGAGGCTCATAATAATCTTCAACTGAACCTTGTGATCCTCATAATTTGTATGTCTTTCACCCACATAAATAACAGGTTTATCGAGGACAGTATTGATGACTTCATCAAGCTTCATTGTCTTTTGCGGCTGAACTAACAGCACCGGTTCATATAAGCCGGTTATTATCCCATTTTCAGTTGCATCAGCCTGTTTATCTGTATTCCTGCCATTGTCGAAACGCAGATAAGAATATTTCCCATAGTGGGATATCTTTTTTGCTGCAAGATCTACTTCATCCTTCGAGTCACCATAGGCAATGGCTATAACCTTTGAAATGTTCAGCGGATTTTTTCTGACGCTAAAAACAAATCCTGACCCGGTATTTTTAACCTCTCCAAAGAGTCTTTTCAAAACCGGGCCATCAAAACCGAACACAAGGAGCGAATGCGTCCTGATGTCTTCATCCAGAATCTGGTAATCTTCTTTTACTGCAAATCCCTCCTGTTTGAGAATATCGATTAAACCGGCATATTTTTCCTTTTCTTCAGAGACAACTATGAGCCTCTTATTGTCACCAAGAAGTTTAGAGATAACCGGCGGATATTCGTCCTTTGAAAGCTTCCGCATAACATCATAGTTGCCGTCGATAATCATCTCCAGGGGGTCTCCCTGAACAGGGATTTCAAATGATTCTTTATTTTTTTCGATCTTTATTTTTTCAGTAATTTCAGCCGTGTCAGTCTTTATCTCCACCGACAGATTTAATATGTATGTTTCGCCATTCTGCAGGATATCAAAAAGCACTGTAGGGGTGCCTTTTAACACAATAACTCTTGGGTCTCTGACCTCGATTGAAGGCATTCCTTTTTTCTCAAGCCACTGGTTGAAAAACCAGCCGAGATTCTTCCCCGAGGCTTTTTCAAAGGCTGTTCTCAGATCGTCCCATGATGCTGCCTGGAATTCCTTTTCCTTTGTAAATTCTTTTAATGCGCTGTAAAAGGCGTCATTTCCTGTCAGGTCCTTCAGCATATGGAACAGCATTGCTCCTTTTCCATAGCCTACAGCCTTTGATGCAAAATCATTCCTGCCTGTGAAATTTTTGAGAGGGAATTCCTTTTCAGGGTTCACAGAACTTTCATATCCTATTAAAATATTCTTCCTGAACTCCGATCCCCTGCCTTTCTCTTCTTCATAGAGATGGTCGGATAGGTAAGCAGTCAGTCCCTCAGACCAGTTGCCTGCTTTATAATCGACATAAACACGATTGCCGAACCATTGATGAAGTATTTCATGTCCCAGGGAGGCATCGACAATAAAAGGGAGGCGCATAACATCCTGCCCAAGGAGTGTAAATGTCGGCATGGAATATCCTGTAGGGAGAAAATTTTCTACAACAGAGAACCTTTTATAGGGATAAGGTTTAATTAGGTCTCCGTAGAGCTGAATGTATTTTCTGGCATTTTCAATATATGCTTTTGCAAGAGCAATGTTTTCAGGAAAGAAATATCCAAAGATTTCTATCCCGTTATATGTTTCTCTCATTTCAGCGTATCTTGCAGCAATAAATGTTATCTCTGGTATCGGGTGGGGGAAACGGAATGAGTATTCAATGCCTTTGGCTGTCTTTAAAAAAGCAACCTCGTCAGCCTCTGAGATTGCTGTAAAACCTTCCGGCAACAGGGCTTTCAGATTGAATATTGCCCTGCCGTCAATTCCCGGATACCATCTGTTTGTCAGGCATATCCCCCTGTCACTTACAACATTTTTTGTTGCAACTCCTGCATTTTCAGGGCTTGCAGATTCATTCTCATCCCTGAATATACCTTCATAAACAATTTCGATGACCCCTTTGCCCCTGACTTTAAAAAGACTGTCTTTAATCTCAGGCTGAATAGTCTGGTCATTCATTTTTACTGATATGATCCTGATATCATTGACCGAAATATTCATCTCCCCATCTTCTTTGAGATGGATTGCTGCAAATCCCTTTAAAAGATTCTTTTCAATATCAAATGAGACTAAGAGGTCATACACCGGAAGGTTTTCCTCTGCATGGACATTGCAGGTAAAAAACAGAAACAACAGAAACGCAACAGAACAGACTGATATTTTCATATTTTAGTATATCATTATTATAATTATTACATTGAAAACCTTTAAAATTAAAAATGTTTTAAAATATATACATGAGAAAATATATCCATCTAACGATACTCTTTTTACTGACCTTACATGTTTTTTCCTGCGCGCCTGTGATCAGAAAAGATCTCATGGATACAGGGATCAGGAACCCTTCCTTAACTGACATAAAACAGAACCCTGAAAAATATATGGGCAAGCTTTGCGTTCTCGGTGGAATCATTAATAATACAAAAGTCTCTGCAGAAGGTTCATTGATAGAGGCATTATATGCTCCTGTTGATTACAGGGGTTACCTGAAAGGTAGCGAAACTTCCTATGGAAGGTTTCTTCTGCTTTTTCCAAAAGAGAGCGGCATTCTGGATCCGCTGATTTTCAAACGTGACAGAGAGATAACATTTGCCGGAGAGTTTATGGGATTAAAAGAAGGAAAGATAGACGAAATGGAATACGCTTATCCTCTGTTCAGAATCAGGGAGATTTATCTCTGGCCGGAAAGCAGGGAATATCTTATAGTTCCTCCCTATTACGATCCGTACCCGTACTGGTGGGGTGGTCCATACCGCGGGTGGGGCGGGCCTTACTGGTGGAGGTATCATGCACCGCCGCCCTACTGGCGGTAATCTTCATTTTTTATAAGCATCCTTAACAGCTTCCAATTGTATTGCAGCCCGAAATCTGATATCCTTATTTTTATGGAGACACTCAACAATCTATAAAAGGAGGAGTATATGGCAAGGGTTTATATGCTGGCAAATATCATGGCAGGGAAGGAACGTTTCATAAGAGACACCCTTCGCGGAACAAAAGGTGTAGTAAATGCAGACATCATCACAGGCGCTTATGACCTTGTAGCAGTTCTTGAGGCAAAAGACATGAATGGTATCTTTAATAAAATTCTCAAAGAGATCAGGAAAATAAAGGGATTGACCAGGACAGAGACATTTGTGGCGGTAGAGTAAAAAAGATATTAGCCGCCTTGAGCTAACCTTCTGATTTAATTGGCTCCCCGGGCGTAACTCTCAGCAAAACTTTTTGGGATATCATTTCGGGTTTTTGATGGTGACTACACAGATCAATAATCCCAAGCCAAGTTACTGTTTATTAAGAGAAAAAGGCGTTATTGCTGTCTATTTTCCGCTCGTATTTATTAGCCCTTTTTGATATCACAAAGATTGCAATGTATTTTAGTTATGCTGCTTTCCATTCCATCGATAATTTCCGACCCGCAGCTGCACAATCGCGTAAGTACAAATTAATGAGAGTCTGATACGGGATTCCTGCTTCTTTGGCGAGCTTTTTAAAGTATTCAACAGTCCCCTCATCAAGACGAATCGTCACCTGTTTCTTAAGCTGACTTGCATAGGGATTTTTCTTTGCTTTTGAAAAATCATATTCCTTCCTCATTTTGACCACCTTTCCCAATATTGCTTCTGCTCAAATCGCGTTGCTTTGCGAGCAGAAATAATTCTTATCGAGGCCTCGTTTTTACGATAACTATGACAAACAACCAATACCCTTAACCGTACACTTATGCCGAGCATTATATATCGCTCCTCATCGTCAGAATGGTCAGGATCATCTATCAGCAAAGCATTTTCATCGACAAATACTGTTTGTCCTTCCTCAAAACTGACACCATGTTTTTTCTTATTTGAAGTGTTTTTCTTTTCATCCCATTCGAACGATATGGTTGGCATATTTACATTGTAATTATATAGTATTTTATTGTCAACTGGGGAATGTGCTCAACATTTATTTCAACAAGAAGATATTATCTATCAGACTTTTTTGTAATTGAAGCCTTCAGCCACGAGTAAACAAAAAATGGGAAACGATGAGGTCCGTTCAGTCCTTCACCAAAGACGCATGCCGGACATAATTGTGGATACGAAGAGTACAACCGGGAATAAACAAAGTGTAATATTTTATCTATCCTACGTATGACGTTTTCTGTAATACAAGGGGTGAAGGCACGTGAGGTATTCTTAAACCAACATAATATTTGCATTTAGTAGTTTCCCTGCCTCTTCACTATTTACCGGTTGTGAGAAAAAGTATCCCTGGACGTATTTACATTTCAGCGCCTTTAAGATAGGAAGATGTTCTCCTTTTTCTACTCCTTCAGCTATAACATCCATCTTCAGGTTGTGAGCCAGGTTTACTATTGCTTTCACAATTTCGGAATCTTCTCCCGCAAGCCCCATCTTGTTAATGAAAGACCGGTCAATCTTCAATGCACTCACCGGGAACTGTTGTATATAGCTTAAAGATGAATAGCCGGTGCCAAAATCATCAATATGAATCTGCACCTCCATTTCCTTGAGTTCGGAAAGCACTTTTGTTATTTTTGTATCTTCAACCAAAAAGCTTTCTGTAATTTCAAGCTTTAAACTATTAGGACTAAGACTTGTCTTTTCCAGAACATCCTTTATCTGCTGAATAAAATCCGGATGAATAAGCTGTTTATTTGACACATTGACACTGATGGTCAAAGGCGGGTTTAAAGGAAATTGCTTTTGCCACTGGCTCATCTGCAGGCAGGCTTCCTGAAGCACCCAGTTGCCGATAGGAACAATTAATCCTGTCTCTTCTGCCATAGGAATAAAGTCTGAGGAAGGTATAAAACCCCGCTTTTCATGCTTCCAGCGCAGCAGAGCCTCAAACCCGAATATTCTGTCAGTTTCCAGGCACATAATTGGCTGATAGTAAAGCTCAAGATTTCTATTATTGATGGCATGACGCAAATCAGTTTCAAGTTCAAGGTAACTTAATACATCTTTGCGCATATTTTCGTCAAATATCATATGACATCCTCTGCCGCTGAACTTGGCCTTATACATAGCGATATCAGCATCACGCACAATGTCTTCTGCACGATTATATCCTTCCCCGACTGCAATGCCTATGCTCGCAGTGATAAATACCTGTTTTTTATCTATTTCAAAGGGCAATGTCAGATCACTGTGGATTCTTTCAGCAACGATTTTCGCAAAACCAGGATTTACAATATCATCAAGGTGGATTGCAAACTCATCGCCTCCAAAACGGGCAAAGGTATCACCCAGTCGCAGGCTGTCATTGAGTCTCTTTGCGACTTCTGCAAGCAATTGATTCCCGAACAGATGACCAAAGCTGTCATTGACATTCTTAAATCGGTCAAGGTCCAGGAATAAGACAGCAAAATGATAATCTTTACGGCGTTTTCTGCGCGCAAAGGACACGCTCAGGCGATCCAGGAACAAAGCACGGTTTGGCAGGCCGGTTAGCCCGTCATGAAAAGCATCATAGATAAGCTGTTCCTCCATCTTCTTTCTGGCAGTTATATCAGTCTGTGAGCCTGCCATCCGAACTACCTTTCCCGTTTTGTCTATGACAGCCAGACCCCGGCAAAGCATCCACAGGTATGTTCCATCCTTGTGCTTAATGCGATGCTCGTTTTCTATTGGTGCATTTGGTTCTTTCAAATGTGATGCAACGGCATTTTTTAAATTATCAACATCATCCGGATGTACAAGCGTGAACCAAGCATTAGAGCTGTTGCCTATTTCGTCATCATTGTATCCAATCATGGATTTCCAGCGGGGGGAGAAATATATTTCATTCGTTTTCAGATTCCAGTCCCAGAGCCCATCGTTTGCACCCTGGGCTGCGAGGGCATACCGCTCTTCGCTTTCCCTGAGCGCTTCGGTCTTTTTTTCGATTACTCTACGGTATTCCAGCAAACGGACTATGGCAAACAGAAGTATGAGGAAGCTGACAAATAATAATGGTAAGGATATTTCTTTTACTTCAATCATTGTTTCGGCAATATCTATTGAAGCTGTTGAGATTGATGCAGGGAGTAAAAAAGAAAAAATAAGACTTAGCAAATAGATAAGAGCGATATTTTGTAAGCCTGTTTTTCTCGTATCCCGTTGCTGGAATATAACCCTGTAATTGCGCTGTTTCATTTGCATTTAAAAAACCACCTATTTGTCTCCAATTTTTTTGGTGTCTGCAGAATTGTTTTTGTTTGCCCCAGCAAGACAAGGCGAAGCGATCCAAAGAGTTGAAATATAGTTGTCAATATTTATAGGTTCCTCTTGCACAAGTTCGAGTGTCTCAGCCAAATAATCAATAAATTTAAGCTCATAATTCAGGACGTCTTCTGACGAAAGATCTATTTTGC
>Ga0194126_10003153_pt1 | contig 26343 bp, 23 predicted proteins | sample TA2KigC150mmetaG_FD_148641 | JGI IMG/M metagenome (GOLD analysis project Ga0194126, IMG submission 148641) | Freshwater microbial communities from Lake Tanganyika, Tanzania - TA2015035 Kigoma Deep Cast 150m | ecosystem: Environmental > Aquatic > Freshwater > Lake | place: Tanzania: Lake... | reverse complement strand
TTCACATGTATTGCCTGGTCGGAAAGACCGAATTCCTCCGCCGCGTGTTTGATTCCTCGCGCAAGGATTTGACCGAGTCCGCGGCGATAGGCGATATCTTCAAGTAGTTCCGCTATGCGGTCCACCTGGCCGTACTCTATGGCGTAATCGACTTTCTTTTGTATTGACGCCTCAATCGTCAAGGCAACGAGGTTTCCCGCGCTGATCGTATCTATGCCGAGGCGGTCGCAGACGTCGTTGAGATGTGCGATCTCTTCGATTGAATCCACCTCGCACAAGCCGCCGAACGCGTAGATGGTTTCGTATTCGGGGCCTTCAATGCGGAGCCCCTCGTGCCTACCCTCTTTGACGGTTCCCAGTCTACCGCACGCGATGAAGCATCTCAGGCACGCGTGGGGCTGCACCGCAAGCCGTTCGTGCAGCGCGGCAGCGTTGATGCGCTCCCGATGCTCCGCGGTTCCTTTTCTCCAGTAGCGAGTCGGGAAGCTCCCCACGTGACTCATGATATCGACCATCATGGGGGTTCCCAGGCTCTTGTAAGCTTTGACCCCGGGGTTCTCCTTCGCGCTCTTGGCGAGCCGGTTGGCAAAAGCCTTGACCAACTCCGGGTCGGCAAGCTCTTTCTTGCGATCCCCCCAGAAGGCCATTGCCTTGATCTTTTTGGAACCCATGACCGCGCCCGCGCCTGTGCGGCCCGCGGATCTCCAATAATCGTTTTCGATCACGGAGAAGCTTACTCCGTTTTCCCCCGCAGGTCCGACCACCAGCACACCGCAGTTCTTGGCTTCGGGCCGATTTTCTTTGATCCACGCCTTGACGCGATCTTCGGTCTGAAACGTATCAAGGCCCCACAGGTCGTCCGCGAGATGGAAAAAGACCTTTTCGTTGCACACCTCCAGCCAGATCGGGGCCGCGGAGGCGCCGTTTACCATCACTGCATCGAATCCCGCGGTAGACATATACTCAGCGGCTTTGCCTCCGGAATACGATTCCGAGTAATAGCCTGTCTGAGGAGACTTGGTGAAGACCGCATGGCGGCACGAGCCCCAGATCCTTGTTCCTGTTACAGGACCCAGGGCAAGAATAAGGTTGTTTTGAGGCCCGAGAGGATCCACTTTCGGAGGGTTGTGCGCCAACAACAGATGGGTCGCCAGCCCCTTGCCGCCCAGCGTGGTTTCGAGTAGCCGGTCAGGCATAGTCTCGATCTCAAAGGTCATGTCCCTTGCGTTTATCTTCAAGATCTTGTTAGAAAAGCCGCGCATGCTTCAATTTCCTTTCTTCGGCGCGCGGATAGCGCCGAGGCGAAGGAGTTTGCCATAAGAAGGTTACTATCAGAGAACGCTTCGATAAATAGCTTCCGCGTCGCTGAGCGTCAGTTCCCGCGGATTGTTGGCAAGCAATCTGGTAACTTTCATTACGCCTTTCGCCAATTCGGGGATGTGCTCCTCCGCTACACCGAAGTCGCTCAGTCGGCTGGAGAGCCTCAGATCTTCCGCGAGCGTACTGAGGGAGTCCACCGCGCACATCGCAGCGTCCCGGAGACTCATGCCTTCCGTATCTTCACCCATAACATTCGCGATATCGGCAAACTTCTCAAGATCGCCCAGCATGTTGAACTCCATAACCGGGGCGAGCATGATGCTGTTGGCGAGCCCATGGGGAATATGGAACTCAGCGCCGATAGGGTACGCGAAGGCGTGAACCGCGGTCACTCCCGCGTTGGCAAAGGCCATCCCCGCGAGGAGGCTCCCTTCGAGCATAGCGGTTCTCGCGGAGAGATCGGCGCCGTTTGCGTAAGCGGTGCGAATGTTCGAGGCAAGCAAGTCCATCGCTTCTATTGCCAACATGTCGGTAATGCCCGTCGCGTTGCGGGAGGTATAAGCCTCTACCGCGTGGATAAGCGCATCCATGCCCGTGGCCGCGGTGACCGCGGCGGGAAGGCCCAAGGTGAGCTCCGCATCCAGCAGAGCCGTTCGCGGGAAAAGATGGGGGCTGACTATGCCTTTCTTGAGCTTTTCCTGATAGTCCGAGAGTATTGCGATGGGGGTCACTTCGCTACCTGTGCCCGCGGTCGTAGGTATGAGAATAGTCGGAATTCCCGGTTTCGGTATCATGTCGATGCCGAAGAACGACTCCACAGGCTCGGTGTTCGTTGCAAGCGCCGCGGCTACCTTAGCTATGTCAAGCGGAGAGCCTCCGCCAATTCCCACCACCAGATCGGCGCGGGCAGCGCGGATTTGGTCCGCAGCCTTGGCGGCGATTTCATAGCCGGGATCCGGCTCCACAGCGTCAAACCGAGTCGTTGAGAGCCCGCCCCTTGAAAGGAGCTTTTCCACGCGCTCCACAATCCCGGTGCTCACGAGCCCGGGATCGGTAACGATCGTCACATTTGTTCCGCCAAGGCGCTTGACTTCGTCCGCGGAAGAATCGAGCGAACCAGGACCCATAACGATCCGGGGAGTAGTCTGAAAAAATCTTACGCCGGCCATTTGTTCCCACCTTCCTGCCCTAAGTCTTGGAAGCGGCTGTAGTCAAACCGCAAGATATTTCTTCTGGATGCTCTCCTCTTTCTTGAAATCTTCCATGGGGCCCCTGAAGACCACGTGGCCCTTGTCGATGACCACCACACCATCCGACACACCCATCGCAAAGCGGATGTTCTGTTCGGAGAGCAGAATGGTCGCGTCGGCTTTCTTAAGGCTCATCATAAGGTCCTTGAGGACCGATACCACAACAGGCGCCAGCCCCTCGGTCGGTTCGTCCAGGACCAGCACGTCGGGGTTGCTCATGAGAGCCCTCGCGATCGTGAGCATCTGTTGCTCGCCGCCGGAGAGAGTCCCTCCAAGGCGGTCGAGCATGTGGCTCAACACGGGGAATTGCTCCAGCACCGATTCGAGGGTCCAGCGGCCTGTGCGTCCGGGAATTCTCCCGAGTCCGAGATTTTCCTTGACCGTGAATGGTCCGAGGATCCTGCGATCTTCAGGCACGAATCCGAGTCCCAGTCTCGCTCTTTTGTACGGAGGCAGCTTTGTGCAGTCGCGGCCTTTGAACCGCACAATCCCGGTCTTGGCGGGCGTGAGACCCATGATCGAACGGAAAGTGGTTGTCTTGCCCGCGCCGTTCGGACCGATGATGGACGTCAAGACGCCTCTTTGAAAGGAGACATTCAGATTCTTGGCCGCGGTCACCATGCCGAAGGCTTTGTTGAGATTGCGAACGTCCAGCAGCGTTTCCGTCATGTCACTGTTTCTTTCCTTTTTTCAAAGCGCATTCGTATGAGAATATCCCCATTCTCGGCAGGAGGTCGGGCCTCCGTATGGAGAGGCTTGGAGGGGAGATGAGTCTCTCCTCCAAATTATTGCCCAGCGATGCGCTCTTGTTACCGATCTCCGAGGCGAAGCCGCGGAGCGCTTATCGGAGTCAATGACTTTCATGATTCATTGTAGGTCTCTGACGATGGCGGTTGGCGTTACGCTCGCGAGTATCGTTTCAGGATCTCCGCCGTGGAGCCCACGATTCCGCCACGGAATCCCATGATAATGGCCAGCAAAATAACCCCGAACCAGAACATCCAGTTGTGGGTGAATCGTTCCACCACTTCTCGCAGGACCACAAAGACGATACTCCCCACCAGGGGTCCCGTGAAGGTCTGCAAGCCTCCGATGAGGCTCACCAGAACCGGCTCCGCAGACCTGCTCCAATGCGATGCGAAGGGAGTGATATTGCTTTCCAGCAGAACCGCGAGAGCGCCGGCTAGTCCCGCAAAAGCCCCCGACACCACGAACGCCCCCAGCCGATACAGCTTTACCGGCAGACCCGCAAACTCAGCGCGAACATGGTTCTCGCGGATACCGGCAAGGATCAGGCCGAACGGGGAACGATAGATTCTGTGGATCAGGAAGACACTCAGAACAAAGAAGAAGAGCACCAAGAAATAGTATTGGTATTCCTTGTAGATCGGGATCTTCAGAATCCCGAGGGAGATAGCTGCGCGTGTAATTCCGTACAGCCCGTCATCCCCTCCGGTAACGCTTCGAGCATTCCACATGAGTGAAAAGACCATCATGCCGAAGGCCAACGTGAGCATCGCGAAATAAATCTCAGTATGGCGCACGCAGAAGAAACCGATGATCAACGCGAGAAACGTCGCGGCCGCCACCCCGAGAAAGATGCCCAAGAGCGGATGGGGGCTTATGTGTATCGTCGCCAGCGACAGCCCGTAGGCGCCCGCCGCGTAGAACGCGGCATGGCCGAACGAAAGTAGTCCTGTTCTGCCCAGGAGCAGGTTGTACCCAAGCGCAAAGATCGCGAGAATCATCACCCGCATCGCAAGGTACAGGACGAACGGACCGGCCGACAATCCCAGGAGGATCAAAGCTGCCAAAGCCGCTCCCAACAACGCATATGTCCAATAGCGGTTCATCGATCAGCTCTCTGCAAAGAAACCTTGCGGCCGCCACAACAGGACCGCCGCCATGAGTATGAAGGTAAGGAACATATCGAGCATGGGTATGAATCTCGTCCCGAATGAAGCGAGAAGGCCGATCACCAAAGAACCGAGAAACGCTCCCTTGAGACTCCCCAATCCTCCGATGACGACCACCACGAATGCGCCGATGATGATCGTTTCGCCCATCCCGGTGGTGAGGAGGCCTACATAGGGAACCGCCAATGCGCCTCCCACCGCAGACAGCCAGGCCCCGAACACAAAGACTGCGGTATAGAGCGCAGGCACTTTGACACCAATGGCCGCGGCCATATCGCGGTCGGAAGCCGCAGCCCGAATTATCCTTCCCCACCAGGTTTTCTCCACGAGCAGATACAGATCCAACGCGACCAGAGGGCCCACCACGATGATGAAGAGGTTATAGACCGGGAAGTTTCGGCCCAGGATCGGTATGGACCCCGAAAGTCCCGGCACGCTCGGGGAACTCAGTGAGCCGGCGCCCCAGATCATCTTCACCAGATCGTCGAAGATGAGCACCATGGCGAAGGTCAAGAGTAGTTGATAGGGCAGCTCGAGATGATAAACATAGCGGATCAGATACCGCTCCATCGCATACCCAACCGCGCAGACTACCAGAGGACCGAGCACGAGCCCTACCCAGAAATTGCCGCCCATCACCTTTAGGACGGTGAAGCACAGATACGCGCCCAGCATGTAAAAGCTGCCGTGGGCGAAGTTGAGCACCCTGAGCACACCGAATATGAGGGTGAGCCCACTTGCTACCAACCAGATGAACATGCCTGCGGAGATCCCCGCCAGGCACACGTGCGCCAAAGATTGCAACATAAGCGGTCACTCCCGGTTATTGACTACTCTAAGGGAGCTTCGTGCAGAGTCAGGAAAAGAGACGAGCGATTCCCTCGTTTTGATCACCGTCTTTGTGCGCTCTCGAAGGGGCGGGTTTGAAACCCGCCCCTAACGCTCCCGGCGCCTCACACCGCTTCTATGCCTTGAACGGCGGCTTGCACGCGTCGCCTTCAAAAGGCGGTCGGTTGAAGCACTCTTTCGCCGGGATCATTACCTGCTTACCCATAATCTTGAATGGATATTTCGGATCGGCTTTCGTCAGGCCCCAGGGCACGTCGTACATTGCTTGGTGATCTTCCTTACGGAAGACTCGACGACCCGCGGGCGAATCGAGCTCCATGCCTTCAAGAGCCTGAACCACGGCCTTGGTCTCTTTTGATCCCGCGGCCTCCACCGCCTTCTTGAACGCGTACATGGCAGAGTAAGCGGTTTCGGAAACGTAGGCGGGGTAATGGTTCCACCGTTTCTTGAAACGAGCCACCCACTCATTGTTTTGCGGATTATCCGGGTACAGGAAGAAATAGCGTCCGGAAATCCAGATGTTATCAGGCAGTTCGGCGCCAAGCCCTTCAAGAACGTCCATGGCCGCGCCCACAGGGAACATCACGTGCTTGATCTTGTCGAAGAGGCCCGCCTGCGCGGCTTGCTTCACCATAGTAATAAGCTCGCCCGCCCATCTTTTCCCTCCTTTGTTGCCGGCGGACAGGCCGCCACATTTATAGTGAACGGCATTGACATTTGCGCGAAAGGTCACCCTCCCCCTTCCCCCTCCCATCGAGGGAGGGGTCATAAAACCCTCTCCCCTGGCGGGAGAGGGAAGGGAGAAGGGGATTCCAGCCTTATCCAAAGGCGCAGATCTCAACGCAGCCTTCTATAATTGCCGTTTCAAAGGGTGAAACCTATCTTTCCGCGGTCACCAGATCGTCCATCCTCCGTCGATGAAGATCGTTTGTCCGGTTATGAAATCCGACGCTCGTGACGCCAGGAAAATCACCAGCCCGGCGAGTTCCTCCGGTTGTCCCCAGCGCCCCATCGGAGTGCGATCCACAATGAAACCGTATCGTTCGGGGTCATTTCGAAGCTGGGCGACCAACGGCGTCTCGAAGTAGGTAGGACCGATCGCGTTCACCTGTATGCCCCGCTTGGCCCATTCCAAGGCCATGACCTTGGTCATTTGCATCACACCGCCCTTGCTGGAGGCATAGGCCACCTGGGACGGGAGTCCCACCGTTCCCAAGATAGAGGCCATATTAATGACCTTGCCATACCCTCGAGACAGCATATCAGGGACCACGGCCTGGGCCATGAGCAAATAGCCTTTCAGGTTGGTATTGAGCACCAGGTCCCATTCTTCCGAAGTAAATTCCAGCACGGGCTTCCGAACATTCACCCCGGCGTTGTTCACCAGGATGTCTATATGCCCGAACGCTCGCACGGTGGCTTTCACGTTTTCATCTATAGCCTGTTTGTCCAAGACGTCCACGCAGGACGCTTCCGCCCGCCGGCCGAGCGACTCCACAGATGCCTTCACCGCTTCAAGCTCTTCTTTATTTCGAGCATAGAGCGCGACGTCCGCGCCGCCCGCGGCTAGGGCATGCGCTATTGCCTTTCCCAGACCTTTTGACGCGCCCGTTACGACGGCGACTCGGCCGCTGAGGTCAAAGATTTCTTGATGCATGAGTCTTCGTCCTCAAGGGTGATCCCATTTTCAACGTAAAAGTGTTTTTCATGGCGCGTCTCCCACTTGACCACTGAAAGTCGATTCGACATCACCCGGATTCACCATTCGGCCATTACTTACGGCCCCTTCCCGTAAGGCCGGCAGCGCGTTGAAAGCTTTCCAAACAGCGCCTGGAAGGTCATTTTCCGATACCGGTTGATGGCCTACGTGGGATCCTTCAACAGAGACGCGCCGCCGCGCGGTCGCGAGTTCCGGGCGCTCTTCCTCCAGACACGCCCGTGGACATCCATTAACCAGGAGGAGCCAGTCAGCGCCGCTATCGTCGCAAACATCAACGCGGAAGCCACCCTCCTCAGCGATCTTCACGAATCGGCTTACCAGCGCGCTCCGATCTATCTCGGGATTGCAGCCACCGCAATAGCGCACTTGAATTGTGGGTGGCTTCGATTCCATGATCTCGGGACAATCCTTTGATGAGACCGCGGCGCACGCTCGCAGTCACTTGATGATGCGGCGGCAAATCCTTACCTCTTCCGCCTTGATCTTCTCTTGCTGGCTGCGAAGATAGTCTTCCTCGGTCGTCCCCACGATGCGTTCAAAAGCCTCGTCTCTTCGTATGCCGGTGATGGTCTCCGCGAGCTCTCGCTTCTTGTCGAACGCGCCGCGACGGGCGATCATGATCTTCTGCGCGGCCGGAGAACCCGCTCCGTGCATGGCCTCAGGGAGTCCCGCGCCCACCGACATATTTTCCACGAGCCTGAGCATCTTCAGGATCTGGTGGACATCCACATTTGCTTTGCCGGCAAAAAAGCCCGCGATCAGGTCCCCCATTTCGGGGTGCTTCAGGTCTTCTTCCGAGGGAAGCGTGATAATCTTACCGCCCGCGATGTCCTGCGCGACGCGCATCCACTCGTAAACCATACGGGTGATGTTCAGCTTGGTCACATTGGCCAGCAGCGGGTTGATGTTGTATGCGCCGGACGGCGTCTTGTGACCTTCATACGCGCACGCGAGCGAGCAGGCCCAACAAGTCTCGGCCATCGCCACGATTTCCGTGAGCTTGTCGATAATGTGTGAAGCATTGGCAATCCCGTGCGCGTCCGCGAGCCAATGGGAGCTGCCGGCCACCACGTCCGCGGCGCCCACTTTGCACCCGCCGTAGTTCGATCGATGATGGCCCGCGAAGAGTTCGACCAAGGGCGCGGCGAATTGATACTCGCCGGCCATGAAGACCCTTTCCCAGGGCACAAAGACGTCTTTGAAGATGATGAGCGCCTCTCCGCCGATACTGCCGTACTTGGGATTTCCGGTGTCCAAGGTTCCGTCCAGCCGTCGCATATCATTTGTCTGACGTGCGAAAACTAGCTTAATCCCGGGTTCATCCACCGGGACGGCCAACGCCACCGCGAAGTCGCGATCTTCTTCTCCCAATGCCCGCGTGGGCAATGCGATGATTTCGTGTGAATTGATCGCGCCCGTTATGTGAGCTTTCGCGCCGTTGACCACGATTCCTTTGTCGGTCCGTTCCGAGATGTGGAGGTATAGGTCGGGATTCGCTTGCTGATGAGGCCTGAGGCTCCGATCCCCACGGGCGTCGGTCATGGCGCCCGCGGACATCAGGTCGTTCTCCTGAATGTAGGTCAGAAACTTCTTGAAACGCTCGTGGTATTCGGTTCCCAGCTTCGCATCCATGTCGTAGGTTATGGCGTAGAGCGCATTGAGAGCGTCATAGCCCACACAACGTTGAAAACAGGTGCCGGTTTTTTGCCCGAGAACGCGCATCATGCGTATCTTCTTCACCAAATCGTCAATGCTCTGGTGAATATGGGTGAAGCGATTGATCTTATTTCCGGTTAGATGCGACGTCGCGGTTGTAACCTCTTGGTGAAGCGGGTCATGGGCAAGCTCGTACGTCATCGCCGCTGTATTGATGTGAGGCGCGAACATGGGCTCCTCCACCACGTCGGTGATCTTCTCTCCCATGAAATAGACTTCCGGCTTCAATTTCCGCAGCGATTCTCTATATTCCTTTCCCGTCATCATGCTCACGGTTTGATCCTCCTTGTGGGAATGGCGGTTGCGGAACGCTAATGCCCTTAAACACGCTCTTTGTCGCGGAGCGCTCTCCGCAAGAATTTCCCTGTCAAAGTCTTCGGAATCTCTGAGACGACTTCCACCTGTCTTGGATATTTGTACGCCGCCATGCGATCCTTGCAAAAAGCTATGATTTCATCGACGGTCACCGAATGCTCCCGGCCTTCCTTTAGGGCCACGAACGCCTTGACGGTCTCACCTCGGTACGGGTCGGGCACGCCCACTACTGCGGCTTCCCGCACCGCAGGATGTTGGTACAGGACGTCTTCCACATCTCTCGGCCATACTTTGTATCCGGAAGCGATGATCATGTCCTTCTTACGGTCAACCACAAAAAACCACCCGTTCTCATCCATCTTGCCCACATCCCCGCTGTACAGCCAGCCGTCCTTTATGGCGCTCGCCGTTTCATCGGGCTTGTTCCAGTACCCTGGCACGATCATCGGGCCGCGATTAACAATTTCGCCCACTTCCCCGGGCGCCAGGGCTCGCGTGCCGTCATCCAAATCCATGATCTTGGAGACTGAGCTGGGAACCGGAACGCCCACGGAAAGAGCGCCGCTCTCGGGATCCACCGGCGCCCGCTTGCCAAGTGGGACAATGTGCGAAGGAGAATTCGTTTCGGTCATGCCGTAGACGTTATGGAGCATGAGACCCGTAAGCTCTTTGAAACGATCCACCATGGCGCTGGAAACGGGCGCTCCGCCGCTGTAAGCCTTCACAAAACCCGACAAATCCCTTTTCGTGATATCGGCGTGATTCATCAGAGCTATGTACACCGTGATGGAAGCCACCGTCATGGTTACTTTCCATCGTTCGATCAGCCTGAGCGCCTCGGCCGGATCGAACCGGTAGAAGAGAACCACGGGAATGCCGGCCAGCGCCGCTATCGCGCCGTGGGCCACCTCTCCGGTGACGTGGAAGAGTGGAGCTACCCCGAGGACAACGTCGCTCGTGTCGATGCGCATCATGGCGCGGTACACGCGTGCGCTGAACGCGATGCTTCCGTGGGTATTCATAGCGCCTTTGGGTTGTCCGGTGGTGCCGGACGTGTAGGTCAAATACGCGATCCGATCCGGAGAATCCTCGACGAGATCAACCCTCTCGCCTTCATATCTACTAAGGATCTCTGCAAAGTCGAGGCAGCCTTCTACGGAGAGTCGCTTCACGCCCTCGAGAGTCTGGGGAGGAGGCGAATCCGCGGGAATAAAATCCAAAGCCGACGTGGTGATGATCCGTTCAACTTGGGCGCGCTTGAGGGAAGAGGGATCCAAATTCGCCGCGGTCTCGTCATGTGTCACAAAAAGCCTGGCCCCTGAATCGTTGCAGAAGTACGAGAGTTCCCGCTCCTTGTACATTGGATTGAGAGGGACTACGATCAGGCCGATTTTCCACGCGGCGTACACCGCGATGAGAAACTGCGGGACATTCTGGAGGTCCACAATGATGCGATCCCCGGGGTTTAGTCCGAAATCGCGGAATGCAGCGGCTAACGCATCGGAAAGCCGATCTAGCTTCCCGTACGAGATCGGGTAGTCGAAGTAACAGATTGCGCGCGCGTCCGGCCTCGTTTTCGCCGTGTTCACGAAGTCGCCAATAGCGGTGGCAGACCCGGTCTCCACGTTAGCGGGAACCCATTCCGGATACAAACTCAACCAGGGTCTCTCTTCGTATATCGATGCCATGAACGCCCCCGCCACATGATGAGCGACAGAAGAAAATGACCGGGAATATTGCGTTTCTAGTCGGCGCCCCCGGTGCATCGGAGTATCTGGCCGGTGAGATATTTCGATGAATCACCGGCGAGAAAGAGTACGGTGTCGGTTATGTCGGAGATTTCCCCCATGCGACCGGCAGGGATCTCCTTGTTCAACCGGTCCGCCAGCTCGTTCTGGATCTTGGACGGTCGTATCGCGCGTATGAACCCCGGCACAATGCAATTGACGTTGACGCGAAATCGAGCCATATCCCGCGCGCACGCATGGGTAAGCGCGATTATGGCGCCTTTTGCCGCCTCATAGCTCATCGAGTCGGGATATTTGTCCCACGCCCACGGGGCCAAATAGATGATCCGTCCGGAAGACCTCCGTGACATGCTCTCCTGTACGGCCCCAGTCATTGTCTGAGCGCGTGTGACGTTATCTCGGAGCTGTTTGGCTGCTTCCAGGCTTTCGCGCTGCCCGCGGATTCCACGTAGGTTGCCGATGCCGATGTCGTAAACAAAGATGTCAGCCGGACCATTGGCCTTTTCCATCTCTCTGAACAGCTCCGGGCTCATAGGTCCGCGGTCTGCGGTCACATAGCAAGTAAGGTCTCCTCCACTCTTGGGGTTGAGGACAGGATACTCGCGGCTCTTCTTGACGAATTCCATGTGGGCGGCCACAGTAACCCCTTGAGAAAGAAAAAAGGAGATAATGGCCGACCCCAGGACGGTGCCGCCGTTTGCCACGATCGCGACCTTCCCCTGCAGGGGGCGCTTGGACTGCTCGTGGCGTCCCGGAACGTCGTCCGTTGTGAGGAATCCGTGCAGGAGCAAATCCAGAATTGCCTGTTCCACCTCCTGAGCGGTGGCGTGCCCTCGAAGATCCCATCTCTTGAGCACCCACGCGTCAACCATGGACTTCACCAAATTGGCCAGGACACGAGTGTTGCACGAGCGGAGCGCCCCTGTTTTGACGCATTGCTCGATGATGGACTCGATGACTTCGAGATGGGCCCGTTCTTTCTTCAGGAGGCTGCGCAAGAGCGGCTTCTTAAGGATATGGCCCTCTTGGTAGATAAGCATAATAGCGTCGGCAAGACTGTCCATGGTGGTGAATTCGGCTCGAACCATGCGGCGCAACTTCTCCAAAGGGTCGGAAACCTGTTCCAGCGCCTTGGTCATGGCCTCCATCGCAGAGCCGGCCGCGAACTGATGTATCAGGAAGAATATGTCCTCTTTGGATCCCACGTAGTCGTAGATATTGCCCTGACTCAGGCCGGCCTCTTCGGCCAGGTTTCTCAGGGTGGTTCTATGAAATCCTTTTTTCGCGAAGAGCTTGATAGCCGCCAGAACGATCTGTTCGCGCCGTTTTTCAACTAATTCCTGGTTCTTAACTGTGGTGGGAATGGCGCTCACGAGTCGGGTCTCGCCATCGAAAATCATTGATGAGCGGACGCTCGGTTTCCGAACGACTACTCACATTCCCACGGTAAAGCCGACCTTGTCAAGCAAAACCGGGATGCGCGGACAAGCGTTGATTTGTTGGGGATAAGAGCCCACTTGATACGTCATCGCGAGCCGCGCGCTTCGCGCATTCTTGAAATCCACGCGCGCATGTTGTACAAACGGCTGTCTAAGGCAGAGGCGCGCAGAAAAGAGGTCGGCCCGACAGTGCGTATGAAGTCTTCATACAACGGGACGTTTCTGAAGTTTATCAAGGCGTTCGCTCAGATCGGCAAGGATTCAAGAATCTTTCCCAAGAAATGCCGCGCCTGCGGCGCAGTTTACCCCAGTTTCCCCGACTACATTCATAACACCAATCCTCTCGGCCGTGGTCTGGAGCCTTATCTGGAGGATCTGGATGTCCCGCGGACATTGCAGTACCGGAATTGCATCTGCGGCAGCACGCTCACAGTATCATTCACGAAAGAGACGTACCCGCGTATCGAGAGCTTCTGGGAGATGATCGGCACGGAATCGAAAAGGTCCGGCAAACCGGTGCGAGAGGTTGTTTCCGAGTTCCGCAAGCAGCGTAATCGCTACATTCAAGAAAGAGATGAAACAGCCGCGTAATTACGGCTCTCCAACCTGAATAGGGAAGATGGTATGTGGAGAGTGTTTTCAATGCTCTTGACCGAAGTTTGGGCCGTCATCAAGGAAACGCTCCAGGCCTGGTCACAGGACAATGTCCTGCGCATGGCGGCTGCGCTGGCTTTTTACACCACCTTTTCCATAGCGCCCGCCCTCCTTATTGGGTTGGGAGTCGCCGGCGCAATCATCGGAGAGACCGCGGCAAAATCGGAACTCAACGCCAAGATTCAGGAATTCCTGACGCCGGATGTGGCCGCGTACGTCGCATCGGTCCTCCAGTCTTTCTGGCTGGAATTGAAATCCAGGAACCTGCCGATTGTCGGCATTGGAGCGGGGATCGTGGCCGCGACCGCGGTGTTCGCAGAACTCCAGAGTTCGCTTAATGCGATCTGGGGCGTGAAATCCGGAGGGATCAAGGGCCTGCTAAAGCTCCTGCTTCAACGCTTTGTGTCCTTTGTTCTCGTGGTCGGAATAGGAATCCTTTTACTCGTTTCGGTCACCACCAGCGCAGTCCTGGCCGCGATTCAGGCTTTCTTCGCCGATTTGTTCCCTGTTCCGGACTTGCTGATCCACGGGCTGAATCTGTTGGCGTCCTTCGCAATGGTCCCTCTGCTTCTCGCTCTTGCGTATAAGCTGATACCCGACACGCCCGTCGGATGGAAGGAGGCTTGTATCGGGTCGGTCGTAGCGTCACTGCTCTTTCTGGCGGGAAAATATCTCTTCGGGATGTACTTGCGCTTGAGCGTGCTGCTCTCCGTCTATGGCGCGGCAGGATCCTTGGTCATTCTCTTGGTCTGGGTTTATTACTCTTCGCAAGTGTTCTTTCTCGGCGCGGAAATCACCAAGGTGTGCTCAAAGAGATTCGGATCTCACGGAAGTGGCGGCGCCCGCGATCAAGGCGATCCCGTTGGTTGAAACATGAAGATGACTCTGATATCGCACGCCTGTCGATGCAGAGAGGCATGTTTGACCCGGATCATAGGAACCGACGGCGGAACGTTCACACATGACAACAGGAGGAAGTCCCAATGCCGAAGCAAAACAGGTTGGGCCGCGGTCTTTTCGCGCTAGGCCTGATAATGATCTTGGGCGTGAGCGCGGCCGGCCTTCAGGCCCAAGAGCGCATCCAGTCCAAGGCGCAGGTCACGGCCAAGGCCAAACTGACCGATAAGGAGCGAAAAGCCATTTCTTACGCCGCGGTGCGAATCTTGAGACACGTTCAACAGGCGCGAGTGGACATCAAGCACAAGGATGGAAAGGATTCCTTGCGCCATACGGAAAATGCGTTGAAATTAGTGTCCATCATCGAAAAGGCCCTGCCCCAATACACGGTCACCAGCTCGATCAAATCCGGAGATCTCACGTACGAAGACGAGCAATCCGTGCAACAGGGACTCATACCCGTATATGCCGAACTCGATGAAGTGAGTTCAATCTTGGTCCCTATCAGGCGCGCCAAGAGAGAAACGGAAGAAAACGCCGCCGCGGGTGGCGCAGCACTTCAGTACACACGCGTGCTGCTCGACCTGAGCGAAACCAAGTACGCGTTGGCGGAGGCAAAAGCTTTCCTGGAAAAGCGGAACTTAGAGGACGCGGACAGGGCCCTGGCGCGAGTCCAGGAAGAGGTTATCTTCGAATATGACGAGGTGGACCTTCCGCTGGTCCAGGCGCGCTGGAGTTTGGCCGACGCGGCCCGACAGCACGCGACGCAAGAATTCGACGCAGCGAAGAGATCCCTCGCCAGAGCCGCATCCAGCTTGGAAATCTACCAGAGGAGGGTCGGAGGCGAAATTTCAAAGCAGGTTCAGGCGCTGGCCAGCGATATTAAGGGTCTCTCCGAAAAATTGGGCGAAAAGAGCGAGGCCGTCGCGGACACCATCGCCAAATTCTGGGACAGGCTGGTCAATTTGTTCTAAAACCGGGCCGTTAGCTGCGCGAAGCGAACGGAAGGGAGTCGGTCACTGGGTGGTGCGGATTAGTCCTGCGGACTGGGCGGGTTTGCTCGAGACAGGTCTTTTCTTCAACATCTTACCTGCCATCGCGAGGTCTTTCTTAGCCAGGTCGGGTTTCTTCCTATTTTCGTAAACCCGGGCTCGACTCTGATAGGCCTCGGGGTTTTCCGGGTCCAGCCGGATGGCTGTGGAGAGATAAAGCTCAGCCTCCTCGTACCAACCCTGGTTCATGAATTCGTTACCCTTGGAGACGTAGCGATCTGCCCGGTCCGGTCTATCGTCGAAGATGATTGTAACCTCACGTGAACAGGCGCTTTCGCCGGAATGGTTCCATGCTGTTGCCGCGAAATGGTACCGCTCACCCCTTCTCGGATTATTGATGATAGCGGAATTTGAAGGAAAGTCCGCGAGATCTCTGAACTCTCCCGGATCGGTCCCCCACATGAGCGTATAATGGAGGGCGCCTTCTGCAGCATCCCACGCGACATGAATCGAGGAGTCGACGATCTGGGCTCTAACGTTGGTCGGAGGGGCCGGAGCGCGCGCAGACGAGCTGGTCTGCTGGGCGCCATTGCAGGAGGCCAAGAAGCCCATCAAAACAAGTATACCTAATAGTTTCAACAGCTTAGCGTTAGTCGTCAAACAACCACTCCCTTGACTAACCCCGATCTATTTATTCTACTGCTTTCAGCTTTCAAATGCAAGAGGCGGGACAGAGACGCTATCTAGCTTGTTGACGAGCTGCACGCAAGCCCCCCTGCTTGCTTGGTCCCACGCGCTCATGGACAATCCTCACTGTGAAGCGGAGCCACAGTATATGCGTGGCGGTCCGGAATCAATTCTGGCGAAACTCCCTCAATTTTATGTTTACCGCGGGAGATCTTCGCAAGTCAAGAACCAGGATCGAAGCCCACATCAATCAGCGCACAACGGGCTGCGGATCGGCCGGTCTCTTATGTGCGGCAACTCAAAAGCGTCGCAATTCCGAAAAATAGCGCCAGAAAAGGCTCAGCACCGACTCCAAAACCACTGTGAACAACAGGATCAACCCGAAGAACACGATAAAAGGAATGGACCCCGGCGCCGCCTCAAGAATAAACAGGGCCATGGACAACATGATCGTCGCCGCAATGACGATGAAAACGCTTGCGGAACTCATGACCGCCTCCAAACCTTCGGTTCGGCGATGCTTACGCCGTCAACTGGGGAACCGTCTCCAACCTCGTCAGTTGAGTTGTGGATGAGGTCTCACCGCGACTTCCCCTCCAAAGATTAGGGAAAAAAGGATCAAGCCGAGTCGGTTCTCCTACGCCACAGGTTGAAGAAATTCGGAAACGCGCGGAGGCGCCTTCTCGGTCGAGCGCAGATCGTGTCACAGGCGCAATTGTCCCATGTGGATTCCGCCAAGCATAAAAATGAACCACGCGGTCTGCACGACGGTCTGCCCCACCTTGAATGAGGCGCCCTTGGTTTCGATCCAAGTAACGATTATCACTACGCTCCACGCGCCGACCAGGGCCGCCAGTCCATACTTGGTATAGCTCAGCCACTGGAAGAGCGCAAAGATCACCTGGTGAATACAAAGAGCTATCACGGGCCTTGGCTGCATACTGCCTCCTTATCGCTCCGCTCGCCGAGATCGCGAGCTTGCGTCACTCAATTTCACATTATAACGCCTCCTCGGCCCCACTTCTTGTTAAATTCCTAACGATTTAGATGCGCGGGATCCGCGAAAGATTCGCGTATGTGAAAGACTCGGCTCCGCGCTTCAATAGCCCGCTTTAGCGCCAAGCGCCACCACTCGGGGCAGGATGCTTGTCCCACCTAGGATAACGGGAGGTTGACGCCGCGTGCTTTTTTCGACTAGTCTAGATATTGAATTCATGCATTCCCGCACTGTAGTCGGAACCGGCCGGCGCGCCCCTTGAGGCAGGAAGCGGCGTTCCGTGACCTCTTCCCGATCCGAACGCGCGCCCGAGAGGAGTAGCTACGCGATGTCGCTCATCAGCAAGAACGAACCGGGCCGAGAGTTCCTGCTCATGGGGAACGAGGCCATAGCCAGGGGCGCCCTGGAAGCCGGGATCAGCGTAGCGGCCGCATACCCGGGGAACCCGTCTTCAGAGATCATCGAGTCTCTGTCAAAGGTGGCCGAGGAGCTGGGCATCTATGTGGAATGGTCCATCAACGAGAAGGTTGCTCTGGAAGTAGCCGCGGCCGGAGCGGCTTCCGGATTGAATGCGATTGTGGCCATGAAGCAGAACGGCATGAACGTCGCCTCGGATTTTCTGTTGAATTTGAACCTCTCCGGCATCCGGGGAGGGTTAGTGCTGGTCGCGTGCGATGATCCGTCGGGAATATCGAGCACAAACGAGCAGGACTCCCGCGTATTTGCCAAGCTCGCGGATTTGCCACTCCTGGAGCCCGCCACATTTCACGATGCCAAGGACATGGTTCGCGAGGCCTTCGCTCTGTCTCGAGCCATTGAGAACGTGGTCATTGTCAGGAGTGTGACCCGGATATCGCACGCGCGGGGGAACGTGGTGCTCGGATCATTGCCTGAGAAGCGACCTGCGCCTCACTTCGACACATCTCGACCCTTGGCCGCCATGCCGGTGTCCGTTACTCACCCTCGGATCCACCAAAGGCTGAAACAGGCGGCCGAAATGCTGGCCGATTCGCGGTTCAACACTTATAAGGGTCCGGAAAAACCGGAACTTCTTATCCTGGCGTGTGGAGCGGCATCGCTCTTTGCCGGAGAGGCGGTGAGCCTTCTCGGGCTGGAAACGAGGGTGGGCCTGGCTACGATCGGAACCACATGGCCGTTGCCGGAAGCTTTCTTGCTCAAGCATCTGCGGAGCGCGGATCGAGTGCTTTTCCTGGAGGAAGTCGATCCGGTGCTGGAGAACAACGTGAAGGAGCTTTATGCGGACCGCAATATGGAACTGCCGCGGGTCCGGTTCCTCGGAAAGCGCTCCGGAGATGTTCCCGACACGGGAGAACTCACGCCCGGGACCGTAATCCGGATTGTCGGGGAGCTCATGGGCGCCACGGCGCCGGACGCTCCTTCCGATTTCGAAACTGCAGCCAAGGAGGCTCTGGAATCCTTTGCCCCTGCAAGGTCTTTAGCTTTCTGCGCGGGTTGCCCTCACCGCGCTTCTTTTTGGGCGATCAAGAAGGCGCTTGCTCTGGACGGCAGAGACGGGGTGGTCTTCGGTGATATCGGATGTTATTCCCTGGCCTATATGGCTACCGGGTTCTATCAAGCCAAGACGCTCCATGCGATGGGCTCTGGGGCCGGTATGGCAGCGGGCTTCGGCAAGCTGGGGAGGTTCGGAGCTACTCAGCCTGCCATCGCGGTGTGTGGTGACTCCACGAAATATCACGCGACCATCCCCGCGTTGATTAATGGGGTGCATCATAGCTCGGATTTCCTGCTCATACTTCTGGACAACAGCGCCACGGCCATGACGGGCTTTCAGCCGCATCCGGGCAGGCCGGTGGACGCTATGGGACACGAAGCGCCCCAGATTGTCTTGGAAGATCTGTGTCGGTCGCTGGGCGTGAAGACGCTCGTGAAAGACCCGTTCATAATCGAAGAAGCCGCGATGACCATCTACGAGCTTCTTCAGGAGAAAGGGCCCCGATGCCTGGTCCTACGCCAGGAGTGTGCATTGGTCAGGGCCAAGACGGGTCCAAAACGTCGGCCGGTCTCTGTGGATCCTGAAAAGTGCATCGGTGAGGATTGCGGATGCAACCGGCTGTGCACCAGGGTCTTCAGGTGTCCGGGCCTCAACTGGGACGTGAGCGTGGGCAAGACCAAGATCGATGAAGCGATTTGCACAGGATGCGGAGTCTGCGCGGACGTTTGCCCGCGTGGAGCCATCGTAAAGGAGACCGCGTGAATGGAAAAAGACCCGTATAATATTATCGTCACCGGAGTCGGCGGGCAGGGGAACGTCGTCGGATCACAGTTGATGGGCGCGGTCCTGGTGGAGCTGGGTTACAAGGTGACCATCGGCGAAACATATGGCGCGACCCAGCGGGGCGGGTCGGTCATGAGTCATGTGCGTGTCTCCAAGGCGCAGCAATTGGGGCCGCTCATCCCTCCCAGGTCAGCGGACCTGGTTATTGCACTAGAACCGAGTGAAGCTGCCCGCGTGCTCGGGCAATTCGGGAACCCGGGGACTGTTGCGCTGGTCAATACCAGACCTGTCTACCCGGTTGACGTGATCAGCGGCGATCGGGCATACCCTGAGGCTGACCTGCTCCTGGAAAAGATCAGATTCTTGTGCAAACAGGTTTACTTCGTTGAGGCCACGAAAGAAGCTCTGGAAATGGGCAATCCCATCCTGGCCAATATCGTACTGATCGGCGCGGCCGCGGGTGCAGGCCTGCTGCCGATTTCCGAGGACCACCTGGCAAGAGCCGTCGCGGACTACATGTCCCCCAACCTGGTGGAAATCAACACAACCGCATTCCGCAGAGGCATGCGTCTGGTCCCAAACGAGCGATGATATGAAAGAATGCGCCCTTGAGGTGGAAAGAGCGTCACACGGGTCGCCAGGGAGATCCCGTAAGAACTCCCCGGCGACCGAGACGCCAACGTTATCGGGTATGGATGACCTCTACTGAACCAATTTCCACTTCCCGTCTTCGATGCGCACCAGGATCATGGAATCGACGCCCAGGCCGTTGTGGTCCTCGGGAGTCAGGTTATATATTCCGCTGATCCCCACATAACCCTTGGTTTGCTCGATGGCATCTCGCAACTTCGCGGGGTCGGTTCCGGCCTTTTTCATGGCGTTGGCCACGATGTAGATCGCATCCCACGCATAGCCTGAATGTGTGTTGATCGGGAACTGCTTGTTGATCTTGTACGCGTCGTTGTACAGGGTGACAAAGTCCTTGATCACCTTCTTCTGAGGATCGGTGTCAGGGAGCGCCTCCCAGGCCATCAATTTGGTGGACGGCATCATGTTGCCTTCAGAAGCCGGGCCGGCAAGCTCGATATATTTCGGATCCGGCAATCCGTGGCACTGGAAAAGCGGGCTCTTTAGGTTGAGTTGCTTGACATTCTTGGCCACGATCGCTCCCGCGGGGCCTATGGTCCAGCACACGATTGCGTCAGGCGTAGCCGCCGCGATCTTCGTGAGCTGCGCGGTCATGTCCGTATCCTTCGGGTTGAAGGACTCATCCGCGACGATTGTCAGACCGAATTTCGACGCCAATTTGTCGAGCCAGCCTTTGCCGTCTTTGCCAAAGCCGTCTGAAGCGGTGATAAGCGCCACCTTTTTGAGATTTTGCTTTTGCAAATATCCATAGAGCTTCTCCACCGCGACGGAGCTCCTCTGCGGCGATTTGAAGACCCATTTGAAGGTGCCCAACGGGCCGCCACCCATGATCACAGGATCGCCTCCCACGGTCATAAAGGTGGGAATTTCGGCCTCCTCGATCATCTTCTTGACTGCCATGCCCAGGTCCGTGCGGTCGGGGCCGATGATCGCGGCGACTTTGTCCACATTGATGAATTTCTTTGCCACCATGACAGCCTTGGTCGGCTCGGATTCGGTGTCCCCGAGGACCAGCTCGATGGGACGACCATTGATTCCGCCTTCTTTATTAATCTTCTCGACGACCATCTCCGTGACGAGTTTGGTGGGGGTCCCGATAGCCGCGGCCGGGCCTGACAAAGAATAGAACGCGCCGATCTTGATCGGCTCTGCGGCCATTACAGGTGAAATGAGGAGCGCTAAGAAACTTATCAGTAGGAAAGGGGTGATTTTTTTCATGACGATCTCCTTGAATTCCCGTATTCACTTGGAAGAGCCGGCACAATAGGCGACGCCCGTTCCTTCGCGCGGAAGCAGGCGCAGAAATCCCTCACAAGCTTGTGCGCCTCACCTCCTTCCCTTGCAGAAATCCGTTAATCACTGCTATTCCCCATCACTGAGCAAGAACATCATGTCCGAGGAACGCTCTGCGAACTCCGTCGTTCTCCGCGAGGTCACGAGCGCTTCCGCTCAGCGTCACTCGCCCCGTTTCGAGCACGTAAGCCCTCTGGGATATGGCCAGCGCGCCTAGGGCATTCTGCTCGACCAACAAGATGGTTCTTGCTTCATTCCGGAGCTCTTCAACAGTTCGAAACACTTCCCTGACCAAGATGGGCGCCAGGCCCAGCGAAGGCTCATCGAGCAGCAGCAACCGCGGATTCGACATCAGCCCTCGTCCCATGGCAACCATCTGCTGCTCACCACCCGACAAACTATGCGCGCGTTGCCTCCCACGAGACTTAAGCGCAGGGAAGCGTTCCATTATCCCTTGGATCTCTCTGTTCAGTTCCGCGGAGCTGATGCGACGAGCCCTGAGATACGCCCCCATTTCAAGATTTTCTTCCACGGTGAGCGGACCGAAGAGTTGCCGGTTCTCGGGAACTTGCACGATGCCCATTTTCACTCGGGCCTGAGCCGTGGCAAGAGTAATGTCCGCGCCTTCAAATAGGATTTGCCCCGCCTGGTCCTCGTGCACGCCCGAAATACAGTTGAGCAGCGTGCTCTTGCCCGCGCCGTTGGCGCCTATCAGACAGACGATTTCTCCCTGATTCACCTCCAGTGAAACATCCTTCAGCGCCTGATTGCCTCGATAATAAGCTTTCAGGTTCCGCACTTCGAGCATCTAAGCCACACCCCCGAGATAAGCGGACAAGACCTGCTCGTTCCTCTGGATCTCCTCCGGCTGCCCTTCCGCGATCTTGGTGCCGAAGTTGAGGACAATAATCTTGTCTGATATTTTCATGACCACATTCATGTCGTGTTCCACCAACAAGACCGAGATCCCTTGGGACCGGATTTTCTTGATAAGCCCGGCAATTTCAAGGGATTCCGTCATGTTGAGTCCCGCGACCGGCTCGTCCAGCAAGACCAGCCTGGGGGCGGTCACAAGCGCCCGAGCGATTTCCAGCCGCTTTTGTTCTCCAAACGATAGGCCAAATGCCGGAAAAAGACCTTTCGACGCCAGACCGACAAAAGCGAGAACCTCCCAAGCCCGGCCCTCGATGAGCCTTTCTTCCCGAGTGAAGCCCGGTAACCGAAACAGCGAATGCAGGAATTCATTGCGCGTGCCGGCGTGCATTCCGACCATAACATTTTCCAAAACGGTCATATGATCGAAGAGTTCAACATTTTGAAAAGTTCTCGCCATTCCCATTTTCGCCATTTGGTGTGGATTCAAGCCGCGGGTCTCCGTCTCTCCGAAAAAGAGTCTGCCGCGATGACGACGGTGAATACCCGAAATGACATTGATCATTGTAGTCTTGCCCGCGCCGTTTGGACCGATCAAGGCCGTGATCGCGCCGTCGGGTATGTCGCAGGAGACATCGGCCAGCGCCATCAATCCGCCGAAGTTGAGGGAAACATTTCGTATGCGAAGGATCGGCTTCGAATCCCCTACCGCAAGAGGCGCCACCCCGGCTGCGCCATCTTTGGCGCGCTCAACAGAAGCGCTCTCGCTGCGGCCGCTTGCAACGAGCCCTCGAGCCGCGTCCGCGGGACCTTCCGACGCTCCCCTTTTCCACCATTTCTCCCTAATGGCGACCCCGACACCTTGCGGCATGAATATGAGAATGAGAACAAGGATCAAACCATAGATAATATCTTTGTACTCGTCGAAAAAGTGCAATACATTGGGAAGAGAGGTCAAGAAAATCGTACCGAACAGGACGCCCCAGATGCTGCCCATTCCTCCGACGATCACCATAGTGACCAACTCGACGGAAAAGAAAATATCAAAAGTCTTCGGGCTGATGAACGTAAGATAATGCGCGTATAGGCTGCCTGCGAGCGAAGCGTAAATCGCGCTCAAAACAAAAATCTTCACCTTGTAACTTTTTGTGTCCACCCCGAAACAACCTGCGGCAAGCTCGCTCCCGTGCAAAGCCCTCAATGCTCGACCGGGTCTGGATCGGACAAGATTCAGCGCCAAAACGATAGCCACAAAGACCACTCCCCAGATCAGGTAATACATTTTTCGGTCGGAATCGAAACTCCACTGCCCGACGCTCAGGTTGGGAATCCCTGGAAAGCCTGACGGACCACCCGTCACACTGTCCCACTGAACCATAATGATGTTGATTATCAGATTGAACCCCAGGGTCGCCATCACCAGGTAATGGCCATGCAGTTTCAAAGTCGGGATTCCGATCAGCATCGCCAGCAGCGCGGTAACGCAAACAGCGCTAAGAAGTGCGATCCACGGCGATACGTTGTATGTTACCGTCAACACGCCGGAAATGTATGCTCCCAGCCCATAGAAAGCCGCGTGGCCGAGAGAGATCTGACCCGCGTACCCGATCAAGAGATTGAGACCCACGACAACTATGGTATTGAGCCCGATTATGTTCGCCACATTCAAATAGTAGGGGTTCTGAGTCAAGACAGGAAAGAGAACAATGGCGGCAGCCAGACCGATCAGGCTCACCGGAGCTCTCTTGCTGTGGAGTTCCTGGGCCAACTAGCGCCTCTCACTATCCCCATAGCCCAGCAGTCCGCTCGGCTTCACGAAAAGGACGGTCACCAGGATGGCAAAGGCCATAACGTCCTTATAGGTGGAAGAAATCAGGCCGGCCCCCAAAGATTCCAGAACCCCCAAGAGCAAACCGCCTATCACCGCGCCGATGCTGTTGCCGTAACCTCCCAGCACGGCCGCGGCAAAGCCTTTGAGCCCGAGCATTACCCCGATCTCATACGAAAGAGTCGTGATTGGGACGATAATGATCCCTGCAACGGCTCCCAGAGCCCCACTGAGAGCAAAGGAGAAGAGAATCATACGGTTGACGTTCACTCCCATTAACGCCGCAGCCCTGGGATTATACGATGTGGCGCGGATGGCTTTGCCTATCCTCGTACGGCTGAAAAAGAAATGGAGTAGTCCTACCACGGCTAATGTTATGAACAAGATCCATAAGCTCTGAGGAAGGACCGCCGCCCCAAGAATCACGAGTGGGCTCTCTCCGGAAAAGTGAGGGAGCGCCATCTGATTCTTGCCCCAAAGGACCTTGAAGCCGCCCCTCATGAAAATCGAAGCGCCTATTGTAATGAATATGAGGACAATCACGGCGCGGGATCTGGCCGGGCGTATCGCCAGCCGTTCTACGAGAGCGCCGACCGCGGTCACCGTCAACACGGCGAGAGCAAAGGACAAGATGAGCGGCAGGCCCAGCGAAAGGAGCAGGGTGTACATCATCAGTCCGCCCAGGCTGACGAAGTCCACCTGAGCAAAGTTTACTATTCCCGTGGCGTTATGAATGATGCAGAACCCGAGCGCGATCAGAGCGTAGATGCTGCCTGTCGTAATACCTGAGATGATGAACTGGGCCAACTGAGTCTCAGAAGACATGACATCCTTTTGGAGGGCGGACTGCTTTGCTCCAGGCTTAACGCATTCTTCCTCTTATGTCCAGTTGAAACTCAGCTCGATGGCCAACATCTAGGGAAGAGTGTTATTGCGAGGGCAGGGGAGAACCTGTCTCCTCAGGTTCCCATGAACTTATGCGGCTCATCCATCTTTGAAGAGCCACTTTTCCATGGGCTCGGTCGATTTCACGAGGCGCATGCCCGCATCGGCAAAACGTCCAAAAGCCGCGTCAGCCGCTTCGGTGAAGTCCACCACTCCGGGCGCCACGACGGGCGATGTGCAGTCTTCCAGCAAATAGACCTTCCGTGCAAGACCTTCTTCCTTGTCCCTGATCTCGCTGAGCAGATCGTCAACGGTCCAGGCCACGCAATGGCTCTTCGCTTGGCCCGCGATAAGCACCGCGTCAAAGTCGAGGAGCTTCTCGATGAGGAACCTGTTCTTTTCAGCGATCGGCCTGTCGGATTGGTCTCTCAAAACCTCCGGACGCATCACGGAATAGTGCTCGGTGAGCATGTGCTCGCCCTTGACCTCAAAAAAGCTCTGAGTGCTCCGCGCAATGTTATGAAAAAAGATCGCCTCTTCAACCGCGGAGACCAAGGCATGCCCTATCCCCCCCAGCATGGCGTGATAAGGCCAGATGGTGAGCGCATACTTGCCCGCTCGGGCCAGCTCACGCACATAATGGAACACGTATTTCCGGAGGTCCTGAGATGTGTGGCGCGCGGTTCCGGCCGTGACCGCGGGGTTGGGCATCCAGGCGCCGCGTTCCACGTCCTCAACGGAAATCACGGTCAGCGGTCTTGGGTGTTCGCCCTTCGCATTCACCCAGAAGAAGGCGTGAAAGATCTGGACTGCTTGGTGAGTATCCATGGTGGGACTGATTTCTGTGAGCCGGCCAAGGTTTCGGTAGATGAACCGGCAAAGCCGAACATTGTCCTCCACCGCGCCCATGCCTGAGCGCCCGGCCACGAAAAGCTCGAACCCGGGTGTGCAAAACGTGTTTTGACAGTCCACAAGCAGCAGACAGACCCGCGTGCGGTCCTGAGACGCAGGAAGCAGGTCGTGGGTTCGGGCCCACTCCTCGGCCTGGATCGCACGTTCCTCGTACGGCGTGCTCCAAACCTCCCCGACTTTCTTGGGATCAAAATGAGGCGGAAGGGGCAGCTCAGGCTTTAAGTTCATCGATGAACACCTCTTTGGGAGCCGAAAGAAACTTTGATCGGCTTATCGCGGATTTTTTTTCAAAATGGGAACCAAAACTCCAGGGGTTTGTCTACACAAGCAACATGATTCTCAACCATACCCTCCTGGCAATCCTCCTATGGATTGCCTCTTTTTTTCAGGGAATTAGCGCCATCTCTCCGGGAACAGCGGCGCTCTAATCAAGCTCCTTGACCGCGTCCTTTATGTCCGAAATCACATCGCTCACCTGACTGGGGGTCACGCTGAGCCTGCTGGCGAGTTCCAGGGGGCTCATGAGTTTCGCGTCGATTATCTTCCTAAACAGGCTCTGGAGCTGGCGGGAGCTGAGCTGATATTTCTCTTTGAGCTCATCGTTGTCCAGCCCGGCCCTGATGTCTTTGACCACTTCACGGGACTTGATCTTAACAGAAGGCTTGCCGGACTTGCCGCCTTTCCGTTGACCCAGCAAATTCAGCGCAGCGATCTTGTGAGATTGGAAAGACTTGCCTTGAAGGTCATACTTCCTCCCAAGCGCTTCATCATCCATGCCCGCTTTCACGTCACGGACGAACTGGGCCGCTTCGGATCCACGGAGGCGCTTGCTCCCGTCCAATGATGTCGGGGTATCTGATTCCGGTTTTTGCGGCACGCTTCCCTCGAAGAGGCGTCAAACAAGCGGGGCCGAGAGCTCCTTCTTGTCCTACCCACCGTTCACAAGACAAAGGCCGGCAGTGGCGCCCGCTAAGAGGAATCACCCCCAGTATCTGACTGGGAAAGCTCTTCCTGTCAATATGTTTCGACCCCTGTGGAGCGCTTAGAACCACCCCTTGCGCCGAAACAGAATCACCATAGTGAGAGCCGCCACAACCATGACGATCAGAACCGCGGGGTAACCCCAGTGCCATTGGAGCTCAGGCAT
>Ga0194126_10003152_pt1 | contig 26355 bp, 22 predicted proteins | sample TA2KigC150mmetaG_FD_148641 | JGI IMG/M metagenome (GOLD analysis project Ga0194126, IMG submission 148641) | Freshwater microbial communities from Lake Tanganyika, Tanzania - TA2015035 Kigoma Deep Cast 150m | ecosystem: Environmental > Aquatic > Freshwater > Lake | place: Tanzania: Lake... | reverse complement strand
ATTCTCGAGCAATCCTGCAGCTGCTTCAGTGTCAGTGGCAGGTTCAGTGGTTACGGCAACTGTAGGCACGCCTCCGACAAGCGATACGACTGTTACGATTACCATTTATGATTCTGCCGGGAGCAGCAGAGCAGCAACGCTCATTTTGGATTTGTCGCCCCTTATCCCGTTGGCAGTGATTCCTGCTTCCCAGACTATTTCAAACCCTGCAGCGGGCAATGCACGCAACTACACAGTGCTCGGCGGAACCGGTGGATATACGGCGTTTTCGGATAATCCTATAGTTGCTGATGTAGCAGTGGCAGGTTCGGTGGTTACGGCAACTGTAGGTACACCGCCGACAACTGATACAACAGTTACGATTACCATTTATGATTCTTCCGGAAGCAATGTGTCTGCTTCACTTGTTCTGGATATTACGCCTGTAGGAGTTTTAAGCGTTGTCCCGGAGGCTATTACTATCACAGGGCTTACAAACCCGGATGCTAATTCTGCCGACGATGTTATTTTCTATATTTCAGGGGGAACAGGGCCTTATTTGATGTTCTCTGATAACAATGCGGTTATAGCAAGCCAGGGAGCTCTTGTAGGAAGTGACTTCACGATAGACCCTGAGGCTGTCTCTTCGTCTACAACAGTAAAATTGACTGTGGCTGACTCACTCGGTGCAACAGACAGCGTGAATGTGACAGTCACCCCAGCCTCATCTTCAATGGCAATTAACCCGAGTGCCATAACCGTTGATGTAGGAACGGTTATCACCTTCAACATCATAGGCGGACTGCCAAACTACTCAATATATACAAGTGATATGACATTATTGACGCTTACTTCGAATCCTGAAGTTACCGGTACCCCTTCTTTTACCGCAACTGCATCAGCAGCAGGAAGCGCAACAATAACTGTTGTAGATTCTGACGGCAAGTCGGTACAGGCGACAGTTACAATAACTGCGCCAACACCGCCGCCGCCACCAACTGCTGTTAGTGTAGCTCCGCCAACAGCAACAATATGCGAAGATAATGCTACCTGTTCGGCTGGGACAGATGTGGCTGTATTTACGATTTCAGGTGGAACACCTACACCAAATTACATTGCAACTCAGGTTGCCCCTGCTTTTCCACCTAATACAGTAACTATTACATTCATAACGAGTGACCGTTTCACTGTTGACGCAGTAAATGGTGATTTTAGCGCTGATACGCCGGTTACTATACTTGTGGATGACCAATCAGGTAGTCCAGGAGGAACTGCGCTTGTGACTGTAAATGTCATAAATCAATAGAATTAATATTAAGACAGGTGGCGGGCGAAAGCCCGCCTCTATTAAGAAGCTTATAGAAAACTTTGAAGGATTCTGGAGGTTAATTGGCAAAATGATATACAGACCAATTTATAAAGGGGTACAACCATGAAGAAAGCATTCTATCTTTTCATATGTTTGTTTCTTGTTGCATGCGGAAGTGAAAAGACCGCACAGATATCTTCAGATACTTCAAATTCGGTAAAAGCGACAGCGAGCATGATAAAAGTTACTGCTCAGTCCATTATCTCTGAAATGGACAAGGCGAAGTACAAGGAAGGGGAGCTCCTTGTGAAGTTCAAGCCGGATGTTATGAAATCGTCGGCGCAGATGAAACACCAGGCCATGGGCGCAAGGGTTATCAAGAGGATCCCGTTCATAGATGTCGATCATGTCATCCTTCCGGAGGGAGCTGATATTAAGGATGCGATCATCGGGTATATGAAGGACCCGAATGTTGAATACGCAGAACCGAACTACATACTCCATATGAAAGACACTATTCCATGGGACCCGTTCTTTGAACAGCAGTGGGGTTTAAGAAACGTCGGCCAGTATGCCAGCGGCACGCCCGGGGCTGACATTTCCGCTCCAAAGGCATGGGATATTGAAACCGGAAGCTATGACAATGTTTTTGTGGCTGTTGTTGATTCCGGGATAGACTCTTCACACCCTGACCTGTTCAATAACGTGATCCCCGGTTATAATTTTATCGACAATAACACTAATACCACAGATGATGTAGGACACGGCACGCATGTTGCCGGTATCATCGGGGCATTTACCAGCAACGGCATAGGTATGAGCGGTGTGATGTGGCAGGTCAGGATGATGCCTGTTAAGGTATGTAGTAAAGAAAAGGAATGTCCAACAGATGCTATAGCAAGCGGGATTACTTATGCTGTTCAGCGTTATGCAAGGATTATCAATCTAAGCCTTGGCACAGAACCGGGGGATCCAAATCCCATTACCCTGTATAATGCAGTCAATACAGCGAATACGGCGGGTATGCTCGTTATTGCAGCTGCCGGTAACGAAAACAACAACAATGACATTAACCCTGTATATCCGGCAAACTACGCCCTTCCTAACGTTATTTCTGTCGCTGCTACCGACCAGCATGATCTGAGGGCGCCATTTTCCAACTATGGGTATACGGTCCATGTTGCAGCGCCCGGCGTATATATTCTCAGTACAATTCCTCTGGGAACATATCCTCCTTCCTGTTTGTCTTCCCCGGAATCCAGGTTTGCTTTTTGTAACGGCACATCAATGGCTGCCCCTCATGTTACAGGACTGGCAGGCTTGATCCTGAGCTACTACTATCATTTTGATTATTCCCAGATCAGGGGTACAATCGTAAGATTTGTAGATGGTCAAAAGCCGACACTGGACGGCTTCATATACTCAGGCGGAAGGATTAACGCATACAAAGCCCTATCATCCTTATTGCCGGCAACAAATCTTGCAGGAACGGCTGACGCGGCAGCGGGCATTATTACATTAGGGTGGAAAGACAAAGCGCTGGGCGAGGACAATTACAGGATAGAGAAAGAGATCTTTGAAGACGAATATGAAGAATTGGCTGTACTCCCGTATAATTCAGAATCATATACAGACGATGGGGTAGCCGATGACTGTGAGCCCGAATTTGACGACTGCACGCCTGTAGAACTGGAGGACGGCACCAAGCATACATATAGAATAACGCCTTTCAATTTTCTGCCGAATCCTCCCTATACTATGATCGACAGCCAGGTGATAACTGACGGGATACCGGCAAAAGTCACAGTTATAATCCCCCTGAAAGCGCCGTCGGATCTTAAAGCGACTGCTTTGTCGGACACAGAGATCGAACTGGAATGGACAGACAACGCTACTTACACAGAGGGCTTCAAGATAGAAAGGAAGAAATCAGGAGATACGGTGTGGGTAGAGATAGACGAAGCATTCGACACCTTTTATAATGATTTTGATGTTGAGCCGGACACAACATACACTTACAGGGTAAGGGCATTCAACGAAGATACTGGTAATTCTGAATATTCCAATGAGGCATCAGTAAAAACAGGGACAGAAGAAGGGAATACCAGTAGCGGCAGCGGCGGCGGCGGCGGCGGTTGTTCCATAGGCGCAAGACAGAATATGCCTACGGCAATTGCAGACCTTGCAATACTGCTGATACCTTTGATAGTAATAGTTTTGTACAGGCGGAAGAGAATTTAGTTGTAACATAAATGGCAGGCGCGGTCCCGAAAGCTTTCGGGACCGCGCCTGGAAAATCCCATCTTTTACTATATTGCCTATCCCTGAAAAATTTTCTCTTGACAAGAGTTCAAACTATCTGTATTATCTTTTCGTAAATCCTAAAAAATAAAGAAACCCTGGGGGGGAATGCAATGGGATAACGACACTGTTGTTGATAGTGTTTCTGATGTGTTCTCCGTTTTACTCTTCTGATGCAAATGCAGGAGAGGCAGGGCAGTTTGAAAGACATCTCACCAAAGGGATCCTCTTCCTTGATCAGAAAGAATACCCAAAGGCAGCAGAAGAATTAGAGGCAGCAATAAAGGACAAGCCTGAAGACCTATTGGCGAACCTCTATCTTGGCATAGCGTTTTGCAATACAGGAAAAGAGCAGGAAGGGGAGAAGCTTTTAAAGAAGGCATTAAAGCTTGACCCTGGATCAGCGCGGGCCAACTATGAGCTTGGGTTATTGTATTACAGGCGCGGGCTGAACGAAGAGGCGAAGGATTTTTTCGAGAGCGCACAGGGGGCAGGACCTGGGACGGAACTGTCGGAACTTGCGGGCAGGCATATCAAGGAGATAGACAGCAGGAAACCGAAGGTCAGGAACTGGGAAGCGAGCATAACGACTGGAATCCAGTATGACAGCAACGTAATACTTGAGCCTTCAGACGGACCAGCGGCGGAGGGCATCACGAATAAAACCGACTGGAGGGCAATAGTATATCTTGAAGGTAAATACGCATTTACGGTCAGAGAGAACCTCAGCATAGCGCCGACGTATTCATTCTACCAGAGCATGCAGCGGAAGCTTGATGATTTCAATGTGCAGCAGCATTTGCCGGGGGTTTACATAGATTTCAGTCCTGTAAAGAACATTATTTTCAGGGCGCACTACACGTTTGAGTATACAACAGTAGACTATAGGACATATCTTCTTTCGCACAGCATACAGCCGGTCATGACCATATCAGAGGGCAAGGGATTTTACACACAGTTCCGGTACCGGTATCAGTGGAGGAATTTCAGGGACACGAAACTGTTTCCGACAAACACAGAGCGGAACGGATTCAACACCCTGCTTGGTGTAACGCAGTACATAAAGTTACACAGCGCAGTGCTTGTAAATTTGGGATATGCTTATGACAAAGATATGACCGAAAAAGATTACTGGCATTACAACGGCAATGCAGGTGAACTGGGAGTGAGGGCAGACTTTGGCAGGGGCTGGGCAGCGGACTTCACAGGGCTGTACTATTGCAAAAATTACAAGGGACAATATCCTGGTGCTGGCAAGAGCAGGAGAGACATAACGCATACGTACTCCACAAACCTCACGAAGACTATAAATACACGCTGGGATATAACAGCAGGGTGGATGTCCGAGTTAAATTCTTCAAACATCAAAGAATTTGATTACGACAGACAGATCGTATCACTGATGGTGAGGTTCAAGCTGTGAAGGAACAGGAAGACATGTTAATACATCAATGTTGTCATTCTGGCTTGTCCAGAATCATTTTTTTATCAAAAAGATTCCCGACAAGCGGGAATGACGGAGGGAGCTTAACTTCTAAGTTTATTGCTAAACTCGTCTACGTTTTGCTTTTCCTGTTGGCATTCGTCCTGATTTCCACAGGGCAGCCGGCTGCCGGATATGCAGAGGATGATGTGGGGATAGTGGCGGCGCTGAAGGGCAAGGCAGAGATACAGCGGGAGAACAGGAAGATCGAGGCAGCGGTGAAGGGAAGCATATTACTGAAAGATACAGTACAGACAAAGGCAGCATCAAGGGCGAAGATGCTTTTCAGGGACGACAGCATATTGACCCTTGGAGAGAACTCAAGGTTAGTGATAAAGGACTACCTGTACGCAGAGGGCAGGAAGAAGGGCAAGACAGTCTTCAACCTGATGGACGGCAAGCTGAGGTCATTAGTAGGCAATAACGAGTTTGAGGTGCATACGCCGACCGTGGTAGTTGCAGCAAGAGGGACCTATTTTATAACATGGACAGAGTTAGAAGAAGGGGTTCCGGTGAGCGGGGTGGCAGTGATAGAGGGACTGGTGGAGATGTGGAGCATCAACCCTGCGATAAAAGGAGTGGTGAAGCTTGAGCGCGGGATGATGAGCAAGGGAGCAATGAACAAGGCGCTGACGCCTGCAATGCCTGCACCTGCTGCACTCATGAAAGAGCTGATAGAAGCAACAGAGCTGCAGGGGACACCCGAGGCTGAGAAGAAACCGGTTATAGAAGATCGGAAGGGGGCAGGAGCGCAGCCCGGAGTAACATCATTGAAGGAAGAGGCGCCATCAGTGAGACGGGAGGCTATTCCGTTGACACCGCCGATAATAAATCAGGAAAAGCCGCGTAAGGACACACCTGTACATATCCATGTGCCGATACCACAACCACAGGATACGCCTGTTAATATTATAATACCGATCCCGGACGGGACATAATGAATAAAATAAGAGAGACAACTGCATATTTTGCGATTATAAGTCTTCTGTTTATAGTGCTTGGTTGCGGCGGCGGTGGAGGTGGCGGCGGCAGCAGCGCTGAACTGAAGGTTTCTCAGGTTAATGTATCGGTAGATTTTCAGGGGAAAAGCGCAAGTAATATACAGCTGAAGGCCTCATCAATAATCAATATACGGTATGCGGTTTCAGGCCCGGGGATGCAGGCCATGTCGGGTATTGTGCCGGTAATGGGCAGTGAGGTTAAGATCAGTCTCCAGATACCAAACGGAGATCAGAGATGCATCCTGATTGAGGGACTTGATAATCTGGATATTGTTACCTGGAAGGGTGAATCATGCGTTAATCTGGATGGCAATCCAAAGGATATAACCATTACACTTGTTAAGGTTGAGCAAACGAGTACGATCGGAAACTTTCCTCCCTTCACCCCGGATAGCAATGATACAGAGGCATTGGCTGTGATCCAGACAATACCGCCCCATAACAGCACCGGCATTGATCCGAATGTAACAATAAGTGTTTTCTTTAATGATGAGATTGATCCGTCGACAATAAATGATCATTCGATACAGGTGAAAGATTCCAAAGGAGACCAGCAGTTCGGAACTTTCTCCGGATCTCTCAGCACAGCAGGGAATTCAATCCTGAATTTCAAGCCTTTTGCCATACTCTCCGAAGGGGATACAATAACTGTTACCATGTTCAAAACAAACGGGATCAAGGATGACGGAGGCAATACCCTGTCTTCTGATGTTGTTTTTTCTTTCGGGACAAAGCAGCAGAGTGTGCCGCCTGCGGATCTCGGGTTTGAGCAGGGGTCAACAGGATGGAATTTTTCAGGTGACGGAATGATCCTCTCTTCCCCAAAGGATGACATATCAGCTTATGAAGGAAATTATATGGCAGCTATAAGTACGGGAGGGAATTTTGGAGGACAAGCCCTTGAATCTACAACAAGCATTTTAACGAGCGGACCGGTGCAAGTGCCGGCCGGCAAGCAATCAATGTCGTTTAATTATGATTTTATTTCAGAGGAATTTGATGAGTATGTCGGCTCAATATACGACGATGTTTTCAAGGTATCTGTATCAGGCCCCCTCGGAAGTTTTTCAGAGGTAGTTGTCTCTGTTAACATTATAGGACGCGAGAACTCTTATCCTGTAAATTTTGCAGGACTGGGAGGCGCTGATCATACCGGGTGGTTAACAAAGACCATTGATATCAGCACATTAGGTTCTCCCATAATAATAAGCTTTGAGGTCTCAGATGTGGGAGATGATGAGTTCACATCTGTTGCTGTAATAGATAACATTAATTTTCAGTAAAAATTATTTTTACCATAAACAGACCACCTGTGAATATCTGCAGTCACTGCCCGACCTGCAGAGGGAGGCAAAACAAATGAAAAAAAGCATAATATATATGATCATCATATGCGCTTTATTCGTATTCTCCGGTTGTGGCGGAGGCGGTGGCGGAGGCGTTTCCGGCAATACACCGGTAACGATCTCGGTAAGCTTTCAGAACAACAGTGCAAGCAGTATTAATCCAAAAGGTCTTCTGACCCATGTCCATTATACTGTAACCGGTCCCAATATGGTTGCTATGGAAGGGACAGTCCCTGTTGTCGGTGATGCTGCTGATATTTATCTGCTGGTCCCAACCGGACAGCAACGGGAATTTTATATTGAGATATTCGACTCATCAGGTGAAAGGGCATATTATAGCGAGAAAAAAAAGGTTGATTTAACAGGAGAGGCTATAACAATAGAACTCGCACTTCATAAAGTGCAGGTATGTAACGATGTGGTTCAGGCAGGCGCAAATAAACCTGAATCCTTTACTATTGAGCTTGAGAAGAAGTCCGGCGCTTTCCGGTTCGACTATGAAACTTACAGTATTAAGGACAGGCTGATTATAACGTATGAAGGGAATACACTGTATGACTCAGGGTGCATAGGCACAAACGGAACAAAAACAGAATATATCTCCTATTCCGGTAATTCATCTTCAATTACTATAGAGGTGCAGCCGAATTGTGAAGGCACCGCATCCACACAATGGAATTTTGTGGTCTATTGCCCGCAGGAGCAAGAGAATACAATTGTCGGCGCCTGGGCCCATGTTGCCCTCGAACGGTTGAATGACGGTACATGGGGTTCGATTTTGGAAAAAGTAGTTTTCAGGAATGACGGCACAGGCGCTGAAATAAACAGGAGGGTGAATTACGGTGGATTTGTAAATTCATTCAACAGAATAGACTTTACATACTCTACGAATCCGAATCAGGATGGAAGTACGAACCTTACAATAGTCTACCCCGACAGAACCCTTACACACAAAATCATAATGTCTGACAACGGAAACATGGTAATAATAGACAGGACTTCTGATGCTTCGTCAAAGAGGATGGATGTGGCAATTAAGATGGATACAGCAAAATCTTATACAGCCGCTGATTTTTCCGGCGATTATTATGCTATGGGATACAGTTATGATATCAATGTTTTATTCAGTCCGGGTCTCAATAATACATTTTCGACTATAGCATCTTTCGACGGAATTGGAGAATATAGTTATGAAGGCACATGGCATAGTGATGAAATAATTTTTACTCAAAGCCAGGTGGCACCATACGCTGTTACAAATATTGATGGTTCAATCTTGGCAGGAGGTAACTTCAGTGGTTATCTTGGGGAATCAGGCCTTTTTATCACATCTCATCCTACAATCAATAATCACTGGAGGATGACTTTTGGCATGCAAAAGCAAGATAAGATATATTCAACTGCCGACCTTGCAGGCACATGGGCAATAGCTGGTTTTGGAGATACGAACGGAGAGAGCTTTGGCGATGTCTTCGGCATCATGGTCTGTAACAATAGCGGCAATTGCACAGCGACTTTGAAGAATCAAAAGGATGGAGATGTGTTAAACGAGCAGTTTGACTTTACTGGTATCTCTGTTGACCCTGACGGAAGTTTCGGCTATTTCGAGAATACAATTGCTCCTTCTTATTCAGCCGTAATCGGAAATAACGGGAATACGATAATGATGAATATGAGCTTTGGTCAGAGTGACCTGTACGAGAGAGATATATTGGTTGGAGTGAAATGCAGTGGCTGCTCGAACCTTGCGGGACAGGCAGGAAAGGTTCGCACAAAAAACATTTATTTCAAAAAGCGCAATAATGTTTCTAACAAGGAAAATCAAAACCCTGCATTTATAAAAATAAAAGGAGGAACATGATGAAAAGGTATTTTGTATTGTTCTTTTGCATACTTTGCAGTGTTGTATTCCTGAGTATCGGTAATGCTCGGGCGGATGTTCTTGAGGTTGACATAGCATGCCCTGATACTGTAAAAGTCGGGGATCCGTTGGTTGTTACAGTGGCAAGCATTCATAATACTGATTTTATCAATGTAAGCATTCCTAAAGCCCTTGTCGGTTTCGGCGGCAATATGGGGAATTCCGTATCAGGGATAGGTTTATTCGGGCCTTTCAGCAGGGACCTTGGGTGGTCAGTGGGCCCGGGAGGTACTCTCTCCAATCCAGGAACGATACCCATAATTAACAAAGTCCCTGCAGCCCTTGCAGGTAAAGTAGCCATGGCTACGGTTGTGTTCACCACAGGAAACTTCAAGGAAGAATTAGGCAGCGACTCTTGTGGAGTGAACGTGGTGAAATAAGATTGCCGGGAGTTATATAGAAGAATACTTGCGAGCTTCTCCCTATAGAATATCGCCGCATATGCTCTTTTATGAAGATCAAACAATCAATATCCGTACTGTTCATTTTATTTATAGTCGTATCATCATGTGCTTTTCTTTTTTTGTTTCTAAATAGCAAGAAAGCCAGTGACGATGATGTACTGGCTGAAAACGACGCGCAGAATTTTACTGAAAAAAATTATGACAATTTTCGCGCTGAGCATGTCTCTGTAATAAGGAAAAGGGATAACAAACCGCATTTTATTCTGACCGCTGACGAGATCATTCACAGGAAAAGATTTTCGAAACTCTTTCTTTATCAGAATCTGAAGGAGATTTATATCTCAGGAGCAAAGATCGATATTTACCTGAATAGCAGGGCATCTTCCGGGAATAATTTGCTGCCTGTAGATGAAATGAATGACATATTCAGGTCACTCGGAAAACAACCCACATCCCTGAATGATTATTATGCAGGCAAAGTTGCTGATAGTGATCTCGACCTCCTGAGCAGGATTTTTTTTGAGAACCTCTCCTTAAACATCCATTACCCTGACAGGAAGAAGATTTCATTCTCTGCACTGTATGCCGCTGTAACACCTGATCTGAATAATCTGGTATTTTCAGGCGCTGTTCAATTCACTGATTCAATGAGGAGGAAGTTTGTCTCCTCAAAGGTTGTATGGTCAAAAAAGCATAACGGCATATATTTCCCTGAAGGATATACTTTGCACAATAGCCAACAAAGGGATGAATCATTTTATGCTGTCAATAAAGAAGGGGATTTTACAAGGCTCTGGAACATACCGGCAATAGATTATGCAGATTACCTTGAAGCGGCAGAAAGCAGGTTATATGCCAAGCTGATGAAGAAACTGCCGCCATATGCAAAAATGATGCTTGGGTTACATATGCAATGAAAAAGATAGTTACATATCTTATTGTTATATGCCTGATTCCCTTTATTTTCTGACAACGTCTTTACTTTCCCATTTATTTCTAATAACATACTTTCATGAATAATATGGATGAGGTTTAAGTTTGAAATCAAACCTTCTCACACAGAGAAATATATTTTTTCTGAATCTTGCATTAGGTATGCTCCTTATCCTTGCGACTCTTTTTTTCATCCGCGATATCATTACAGTCTATTTTGAAAAAGGGCATAGCCAGAAGAAAGCTGTATCTGTTCCAAATGATACCGCAGGCATACAGAAAAAGAAGCAGCTTACTGAATATTCTTCAATATTGAAAAACAACCCTTTTGGTTTTTCAGGAGGGGAGATAAGGCCTCTGACAGGCTCGGCAAGTAATGTGCAGCAGTCCAATATTGTGCTCCTGGGGACTGTAGTAGGCCCTGAAAAACTTACCTACGCAGTTTTCAGAAATAATGCAGGTATGCAGGAGATATTCAAGATTGGCGAGTCTGTATTCGGTTCCGGGGTCCTGCAGGCAGTGAAACAGGATAAGGCGATTATCAGGAACGGAGTAAATATTACAGAAATCCCCATCGAAGATATAAAGGTGAAAGAGGTAAGAAAACAGGGTTCTGCAGGGATTCCGTCATCAGCTGCTTTTGCTCAGAAGGTAGGAAGAGGCGCCTATGTTGTTGATCAGGCAAGGCTTCAGCAGGCCATTACAAATCCCAGCCAGATGATGACTGATGCAAGGCTCAGGCCCAATGTTGCCGGCGGTAAGGAAGAAGGATATGTTTTAAGTGAAATTAAGCCCGGCGGTATTTATCAGAGTCTCGGTCTTCAGGATGGGGATGTGCTTCTGAGGATTAATGAATACGACATATCAAACCCTGAGAAGGCGCTGCAGGCTTTTACAGCGCTCAAAGGTCTGGACAGGGTACAGATTGACTTAATCAGGTCCGGATCAAGGATGACAATGACATATCAGATAAAGTAAGATAATGATTGTTATGAAACAAAAAAGTCTCTTATCATTATTTGGCTTTGCGATTTTCATGGGGATTCTGCTGCTTGTGTGGTTCGTGCCTTTTATTTCTGTAAACGATTCATTTGCTGATAAAGAAACAGCCGATACAACAAAAGAACAGGCAAAAGAAAAGAAGGTCACCTTTAACTTTGCTGATGTCGATATTTCTGTTGTGGTTAAATTTATCAGCGACGTTACCGGAAAAAACTTCGTATATGATGATAAGGTTAAAGGGAATATTACAATTATTGCCCCGTCCAGACTTTCAATAGATGAAGCCTTCAGCCTTTTCACGTCTGTTCTTGAGTTGAAAGGATTCACTATCATCCCGTCAGGCAAGGTGTATAAGATCGTGCCGATTTCCCAGGCAAAACAGTCCGGAACCGAGATACAGAAAGAAGGAAGGGATCATATAAGTGATGCGTATATCACAAGACTAATACCATTGAAGGCCATATCATCTGCAAAGGCCATGAATTTTCTTCAGCCCCTTGTATCAAAAGACGGATATATCTCTTCATTTGGTCCCGGCAATATGCTCATGATTGTCGACTCTGCCATGAATATCGAAAAGATTCTCAAGATCCTCGATACTATAGACAAACCCGGGGTTGAGGAGCCGGAACTCATCCTCCTCAAATATGCGAACGCTGAAGATGTTGTAAGGATTCTTACCGAGGCGCTTATGCTGAGCACAAAGGCGCAAACTTCGCCTGCCCGTATTCCAAGGCCCGGCGAGACGGTAACTGCAGCCTCTATTGAGGAAACACGGGCAAGTGTTTTTGCTGATTCCAGATTAAACGGGGTGGTGCTGATTGCCGATAAGCAGGAGAAGGAAGCTATAAAAAGGATGATAGCTCTTCTTGATATACCGCTTCCTGAGGCAACCAGCAAGTTAAATGTCTATTTCCTGGAACATGCTGATGCAACCGAACTTTCAAAAGTATTGGAAGGAATGATTACCGGGATTTCACCACAGGCTAAAGCCGGCCAGCCTGCCAAGGGACCATTTGAGCCTGGCGGTAAAATAACCATCTCACCGGATAAAGCAACAAACTCTCTTATTGTAGTTGCTTCTCCGGCAGATTACCAGAATCTCCTCCAGATAATCAGGCAGCTTGACAGAAAGAGAAAGCAGGTCTATGTTGAGGCGATGATAATCGAGGCATCGATCGACAGACTGCAGGAGCTTGGCGCTAAATGGAGGATGACAGCAAAGAAAGACGGAGATCCTGTTGCAATTGGCGGGTTTGGTACAATAGACACTGCCACTATGCAAAATATTATGCAGGGGCTTACAGGATTAACCGGGGGTGGGCTCGGGAACTTTCTCGATATCCCCATAACAACGACCGGCACGGATGGGAAAGTTACAACGACAAAGATGACCCTCCCCGGATTTGCAGTCCTTTTCAGCCTGAATGAATTCAAGGGCGCGGTCAATGTTCTCTCAACGCCACAGATTCTGACGTCCGACAATAAAGAGGCAGAGATTATTGTCGGTGAAAATGTACCCTTTATTTCTAAAAAGGAGTCAGACCCATCACGGACGCTATCTGTTTTCAGCACCATCGAGAGAAAGGATGTTGGCATTACGCTGAGACTGACTCCGCAGATTGCCGAAGGCGACTATGTGAAACTTGATATATACCAGGAGATATCTGCTTTGAAGCAGGAATCGACAGAGGTCGTTTTAACAGTAGGCCCTACAACAACAAAACGCTCAACAAAAACCTCTGTAGTTGTGAAAGACAACCAGACTGTTGTGATCGGCGGTCTCATAGAGGAAAGGGTAGAAGAGAACATATCAAAGGTGCCTTTGCTTGGGGATATACCTCTGCTTGGATGGCTTTTCAAAAACACAAGCTATAAGAAAAATAAAATAAATCTGATCGTGTTTCTCACGCCCCATATTGTCAAAGAAGCAAGCCATCTTGAGCGATTAACCGAAAATAAGAAGGTAGAATTTGCAAGGACTGAAGAAATGTATAAACAGGGAGAATTGCTTGTAAAATTCAAAGAGGATACCAGTGATGAAAAGATTTCTGAAATAGTTTCCGCGGAAGGGGCGTCTATAGCATCTGCATTAAAGCCAAAAGGGCTTTACCGCATAAAACTGAAAGCAGGGCAGGATGTCAGAGAAGCGGTAAAGAGATTCAGCGGGTATAAGGAAATTGAATATGCAGAACCGAATTACATCATGAAAATGAAATGAAGGAATGGAAGTCATTGAAGTCATAAAAGATCAGGACGTAGATGTTTCCATCTTAAAGCATATTCCCCTCAGTTTTGTGAAGAACAACCAGATATTCCCCATCAAAAGAGATGATTCTGAATTGATTGGAGCAGTTGCGGATGATAAAGGACTGTTCGCCCTCGCTGAGGTCTCTAAAACGCTCGGTTTAAAACCAAAACCATTCAAAGCATCCGCAGGTGTTATCCTTGATGCAATAAACCGTTTTTATGGTCAGATGGGTTCCGCTGAGGAAGTAATGGATACGATAACAGGAGAAGACCTTTCTTCTGTTGCGACAGAATTTGAGGCGCCAAGGGACTTGCTTGAGTTAACAGAAGAGGCCCCTATAATCAGACTTCTGAATGCCCTGCTTTTACAGGCAGTGAAAGAAAGGGCAAGTGATATCCATATAGAACCCTATGAAAAAGCGCTCGACGTCAGATTAAGGGTAGACGGAATTCTCCATAAGGTTTTGACCCCCCCGAAAATAATTCAGGACGCGCTCATCAGCAGGATTAAAATAATGTCCAATCTCGACATAGCTGAGAAAAGGCTGCCGCAGGATGGGAGGATAAGACTGCTTCTTGGAGGCAGGGATATAGACATCAGGGTGTCGGTTATACCCACATCTCACGGTGAAAGGGCTGTGCTCAGACTCCTTGACAGGAAACAGGGGCTTATCGGCCTGTGGGAGGTCGGATTCAGCAGGGAAGATGAAAAGAAACTCGAAGAACATCTTCAGAGACCCGACGGAATAATCCTTGTTACAGGTCCGACAGGAAGCGGCAAAACCACAACCTTATATGCTGCCCTGAACAGGATACATACTGAAGAGAAAAATATCATAACAGTGGAAGACCCTATTGAATATCAGTTGAAAGGCATTGGTCAGATCCATGTAAATCCGAAAATAGGTCTGACCTTCGCCACGGGCTTAAGGTCGATACTGAGACAGGATCCTGACGTCATCATGGTTGGAGAAATAAGAGACCTCGAGACTGCCGAGATAGCTATGCAGGCATCTTTAACAGGCCATCTTGTTTTAAGCACCCTGCATACGAATGATGCACCGAGCGCTCTCGTAAGACTCATAGACATGGGGATTGAACCTTTTCTTGTTGCATCGTCATTAACAGTTGTTCTCGCGCAGAGACTTGTGAGGACGATATGTCCTCATTGCAAGGTATCATATAAAGCCACTGATATTGAGAGGTCATATTTTACAGGAACAGCGTTCCCCCCCACCCATTCCTCCCCCTCGAGGGGGGAGGGTAAGGGAGAGGGTGTCTCCTTAGCCCTGTATCGTGGCGAAGGCTGTGAAAAGTGCAAAGGCAAAGGCTATTTTGGCAGAACAGGAATTTTTGAGCTTCTTATGATAGATAATGAGATACGACCGATGATTACAGACAGGATTGATTCTCAGAGCATCAAAAGCCATGCTGTCTCCCGGGGAATGAAGACCCTCCGCCAGGATGGAATAGAAAAGGTTCTAAAAGGTATAACAACTCTTGAAGAAGTTTTAAGAGTAACACAGAAAGATTATGCCGATATTTCAGTATAAAGGTTACAGGACCGACGGTTCTGAAGCAGCCGGGTCTATCGAAGCGAACAGCCTGAAAGATGCAGTATTAAGGCTTAAGGATTCAGGACTCTATCCCAGGGATGTAACAGAAGCTGCCTATAAAGACAGCAAAGGTTTATTTCGCAGGCCTGACATATCACTCCTTCCATCTACCACAAGACAATTATCCACTCTGCTTTCTTCAGGGGCGCCTCTGATGGATGCCCTGAATTCCCTTTCTGAAGAAAATAAAGGTTACTGGAAAAATATGCTGGTAAATATTAAGGAGAAGGTTGCAGGCGGATCGAGCCTTTCAAAGGCATTGGAGGAATATGGAAATATCTTCCCTGTATTTTATGTAAATATGGTCGCTGCAGGAGAGGCAAGCGGAAATCTCGACAAGGTTCTCAGCCGTATGTCCGGCTTTCTGGAAGCACAGGAGAATCTCAAATCAAAAGTAAGGGCATCGATGATTTATCCGGTCTTTATGATCTGTGTCGGTTTCATTGTCCTCTCTTTTTTATTTACTTTTGTGATACCGAAGATAACCAGGATTTTCAAGGATACAGCGACTGCACTGCCCTTTATCACAGTAATACTTATAACCATAAGTGATATCTTCCAGCGCTACTGGTGGCTTTTAATAGGACTACTGTTAGGCGGAATCACAGGTTTTAGAAGAATGAGAGAAAAGAAGAGGGTATTTCTTGACAAGCTTATTTTGCGTTTGCCCGGCAATATACTTCAGAGTCTTTACTATGGACGGTTTGCAAGGACGCTCGGTTTTCTTCTTGAGGGAGGGCTGCCTGTGCTCAGGGCGCTCGAGCTTTCTGCAAAGTCTATCGGCAATCAGGCGCTTGAGATGAAGGTTATGGAGGCCGGCAAACATGTTGCTGAGGGCGCGAGGCTTTCAGCTTCCCTTGAGGGTTTTCCACCTGTGCTTCTTCAGCTTATCTCAACAGGGGAAAGGAGCGGACAGCTCATTGAGATATTGAAAAATGCAGCAGATTCATATGAAGAGGAATTCTCAAGAAGGGTGCAGAAAGCGCTCTCTTTGCTTGAACCGGCAATGGTCCTTTTTATGGGCCTTATTGTGGGGCTTATTGTCCTTGCAGTTCTTCTGCCAATATTTCAGTTGAACCAGTTGGTAAAATAGCATGGTCGGACAGACTGGGTATAGTATTTTCGCTCATTCTCGTCCCGATATCCATCGGGACTCCGAGGCGAATTCTTTTTTCAAAAGAATTCAAATCCGCTAAAATACTATACCCAGTCTGTATCTATAAATTTTGGGTAGGAGGAATAGATGAGCAATAATAAAGGGTTTACCCTTCTCGAAATTATTGTGGTTGTATTCATACTGAGCCTGCTGGCAGCCATTGTTGCGCCGAAGATAATAGGAAGGACGGATGATGCACGCATTGCAGAGGGAAAGGTGCAGATAAAAAATTTCGAGACTGCGCTCAAGCTTTTCAAGCTCGACAACGGGTTTTATCCGGCCACGGAGCAGGGACTTGCATCGCTTGTAGAGAAACCGACAGTGGGACAGATACCTCAGAAATACAGGGAAGGAGGATATCTTGAGCAGAGGAGAATCCCTGCCGATCCCTGGGGCAATCCTTATATCTATATATCTCCCGGCTTATATGGTGATTTTGACATAATAAGCTATGGCGCTGACGGCAGGGAAGGCGGAGAAGGGAAAGATGCCGATATCAAGAACTGGGATATTCAGTAAACAGGGATTTACTCTTCTTGAAATTATAGTCGTGCTCTTTATTGTCTCACTGGTCATGGCTATTGTTCTGCCTTCATTCGCCGGATTTGGAGAAAGTAAACTCAAATCTGAAGCAAGAGAGATGGCTTCAATACTCAGATATATGAATGACAGTGCGGTATCAAGGAAAGAGACATTTTTTGTAAAGTTTGACCTTGATAAAAACCTGGTTTCATGGAAAGGTCCTGATGGAGACAAGACGAAAAAAATTGATGATATGACAGGAGTAGCTACTCAATCAAATGGCATGGTTTCAAAAGGAGAATTGATTGTTTTTTTCGAACCTTTCGGGATTCAGGAAAACCTCAGCATTCACATGAGAAAGGGAAACAAAGGTGTGGTAATTACCCTTAATCATTTAAGCGGGAAAGTTAAAATAAAAGATGAAGAGTAAGCGTGAAAGCGGCTTTACCCTCCTTGAAGTCCTTATTGCTCTTGCAATCGTTGGCGGGCTGCTTGTCACTCTTATATATACCCTGAACTATCAGATGAGTCTTGTTGAGAGACAGGAGGCTGTCACACTTGCCACCCTTCTTGCAAAGAGTAAAATGGCTGATATGGAAAAACATCCTGACAACCGGAAAGGTGTTTTTGAAGCGCCTTATGATGGGTATAAGTATGAAACCTTTGTTAAGGAGTCTCCCTATGCAGGGATATCAGAGATTATTGTTGTTGTGCAAACAGGCAAGGAAGAGGTGAAGCTGAATGAATTTGTTTTTAAGTAAAAAAAACATTTTTAACGATGATTGTTCTTCTTTTGGTTTCACCCTCATAGAAGTCCTTGTCTCTGTCACGATACTGTCGGTTGTTCTTGCTGCGATCTACGGCACATTTTTCCTGAGCCACAGGGCGATTGAAGGCATGGATGAATCCATGACAAAACTCCAGGAGTCGCGGAGGGCTCTTGATGTTTTGAAGAGGGAACTGGATTCAGCTGTTTTCATCCCTGACCCCAATAGCGGCAAGAATGAGAAGACGTTCTTCAGGATGCAGGACAGAGACGTCTACGGGAAACAGGCGTCTCAGCTTACCTTTACAGCTTTTTCAGTACCGAGGCCCGGCCTTTCAAAGATTGCTTATTATATTGAAGAAAAGGACAGGAAGCTGTATCTCTATAAAAAGGTGGCGTCCCCTTTTGGAAAGCAGGAGACTGAAGGGGCGGAAATCATTGAGGATCTGGAGGATTTTGCCATTGAAGCAAAATATAGCGACAAATGGGTGAAGATATGGGACACTGACATAAACAAGGGCATGCCGGAGGAGTTAAGGATCAGTCTCTCAATGATGATAAAAGGCAAAAAGGTGACGTTGTCTGATGTTTCAAAACCTATGTATGACAAACATGTCTGATTTATGTTAAAGAGTAAAATGAATTATTTAAGGTTAGTCGATATTTTAACACCCTCCCCAACCCCTCAAGGGAGGGGCGAATTTAGTATCCTCTCCCTCGAGGGGAGAGGGCAAGGGTGAGGGTGTTTGGGGTTTAATGAACGGAATATATTTAAGGAATAACAGCGGCATGGCATTGGTTGTTACCCTCCTGGCGCTTGCTCTCATTACTGCCATGGTGGTTGAATTTGCATACGGAGTATATACCGGCACAAACAATCTTTATAACTGGAGGGATTCACAGCGATTGTCGTTAATGGCTAAATCGGGAATAAATGTAACAGCTCAGTATTTAGAAATCGTGAAAGATAAATTTACAGAACCTGTCGAACTCCCTGTTGAAAATCCGTTCGAGGATTTTCATGGAACCATAACAGTCAGGATTGCAGATGAGACCGGGAAGTTTCCAATCAATTCCATAGTGCCTGACAATCAAATTGTGAAGAAAGATAACGATAGTCCCTATAAAGTATTTATAAGTCTTCTCAAAGAACTTTCACTGGATGAAAAGATCGCAGACAGGGCAATGGACTGGATCGACAAGGATAGTATCGCAGAGCTTGGCAATTCCGAAGAGAATGCGAAAAATGATGCGCTTATAAGTCTTGATGAGCTTCTTTTAGTGAACGGTATCAGCAAGGATGATTACAAGAAATTATCACCTTATATTACAGCATCCGGGTCAAGGACAGCGCCTCAAATCAATATCAACACCGCGGAAAAGCCTGTCCTTAAGGCTCTCTTCGCTAACGATGATATTGCCGATCGGATAATTACTTTGAGAAAGATTGCCCCATTCACCAATGGAGGCGATCTTGAAGACAGAACAGGCAATAAAAATATACCGACTATGGTAACATTTCAAAGCAATGCCTTTTTTATAAGTTCGATGGCCTCATCCGGTGGTGTAAAAAGGATTATAGATACAGTGGTTAATACGAGTTCAAAAAAGGTCGAATACTGGAAGGAATATTGATGGGCAAATCTATTTTTATTGATATACATGAAAAAGAATTAAGCGCATATATATTTGAGGTCAAAGGCAACAAATATGAGGTAAAAGAGACTAAAAAATATCCCTTTTCTCATAAAAATGATTTCTCTATCGATAAAGTTACAGAGGACATTGAAAATGCTTACTTGAGCCTGCCTATAAGCAGTCTCAATTTCAGGGTTGTTGACCTGCCGTTTTCTGATAAGGACAGGATAAGAGAGGTGCTGCCGTTTGAGCTTGACGGGATGATACTCGGGGGATCGGATAAGGTGGTATTCGATGACATTATCGTTGGGAAGTCGGACAATACATATCAGGTGCTCGCAGTATATATTGAAAAGAAAATTATCAGTGAGATCCTTGAGAAACTGAAATCTCATAGTATAGATCCTGTATCTATAACTTGCCTGGAACTTAAAAGCGCAGTTAAGGATTTTGATTCAGCAAAACTTATTTCACCAATTGTGACGGGTCATAAAGACAGGGCAGCAATGGCTGTTGAGGAGATGAAAGCCCCTGTAATTAATTTGAGGAGAGATGAGTTTTCCTTTACCAGGGATATTCAGAAAACGCAGAAATCCCTAAGAATTACAGCGCTATTGGCAGTATTCCTTGCAATTGTTCTGTCAGCCGGCATATTGGTGAAGCTTGCATCTGCAAGATATGAGATAGCTTCCCTGAAAAATGATATGCGGAAAAAGTATCAGGAGATGTTTCCCGGGGAAAAGAATATCATGAATGAACTTCTTCAGGTTAAAGCCCATTTGAAAGAGTTGAAAGGAAAAGAGGCCCTTCTTGTTGGTGTTAGCCCCCTTGATGTTCTTTCGGGACTTTCTCAGCTTGAACGGCGTGGAGTTGCATTTCATGAGATAACAGTGGGGAAAGATCAGATTATCATGAAAGGCGAAGCCCCGTCTCTGAGTGATATCCAGGAGTTAAAGGGCAAGCTGGAAAGCCTTTTTAATGAAGTAAATCTGTCTGATTCCAAAGCCTCTGCACAGGGCAGGATGCTGTTTGCCATAACCGGGAAGGAGAAAAAGGTTTGATGGATGTATTGAAGAATAGAAAGCTCCTCTTTCTTATAACAGGGATTCTGGTCTTCATTTTTCTCTTGGCTTATGGGATGCATATGCTTTCGTCTGAAAGAAAAGAACTGAAGCTGCTGAAAGAACAGCAGAAAGAAATGCTGATCCTTAAGGATGAATTCCTATCTCTCAGGCAGAGAATTGGTCTGGTCGAGGGCAGGAAAAATCTGTCCAACACACAAGGTATTGCACAGGCTGTGGATGAAGTTTTTTCGTCTGTTGGCCTGAGAGATAAGGTCAAAACAGTCAAGTCTGCCGGTAAAAGGGAGTTGAAAGAAGGGACTGAAGAAGATGCTGACGTCTCCATAGAAAAAGTAAGCATGAATGAGATGGTGAATATTTTCTACAAGATCGAGAATGCCCCTATGATACTTACGATTAAAAAAGCTACGATAAAAAAATCTTTTGAAAACCCGGAACTCCTGAATATTACGCTCAGCCTGTCTTTTCTAAAGACGAAGTGAAAAAAATCCTTTTCGTCGTCATTGCCATTCCGGTTATCCTCTGGGCTCCATGGTTCGTAATCCCTGAAACTACCATCCAATCAATAATGGAAGATTATTTTGCCGGCAAAAAGTTTCATGTTGAAATTCATGAGATGAAAAAGGGCATTTTCTACAACTTCAGCGCCGATAAATTGGTCGTTAGGAGTCCTACCCGGGAGATCATTATTTTCAGTAATGTTCATGCTGACATGAACCCGCTGAGTCTGTTAATCCTGCAATTGAATATATCAATCGATGGGAATGTCGGAGGAGGAAATATTTCCGGTAATATCCGGCTTGCAAGGAATAAAATGCAGATGCGTCTTGATTTCACAAAAGCCCGTATAGATGAGATTCCGATGCTTAAGCGAGCAGGAATAAATGGGTCAGGAACTATTTCAGGAAGATTTAGTATGATAAATAATAAGGGTAATATAGATTTTGTTACCGAAAATGGGAATTTTCAGCAGGCAGAGTTTGCAGGAGTGAAAGTGCCTCTGAATTATTTTCATAATGTAAAAGGCGCTATCGAGATAAACGGGGATATGCTTAATATCATTTCAATTTATTGTGAAGGAAAAGACATATCTGCAAGACTTAAAGGGGTTATAAAAGATGCGGTCATGGATTTGACCATGGAAGTGATGCCAGGGCAATCTTTTATTGAAAACCCGTTCTTTTTCACAGAACTTGAAAGATATAAAATCTCCCCTGGATACTACATAATTCCGGTAAGGAGCAATATTTTTCTATAAGGAGGCTGTATGCGGAGATGTCTCATTCTTGTGCTTTTCATGTTGAGTTTTATCTCATGTGGCGGAGATGTGCCACAGAAGAAAGCTTCATCTGCCTATAAGGAAGGCGAAATAATAGTTAAATTTAAATCAGGCAATTATGATATACAAAGCTATAACACTCATAATATCATGAGTGCGAAGTCGATTAAGAAACTTGGGATTACAGGCCTTGAGAGGGTTAAACTCCCGCAGGGCATTTCAGTCCCGGAGGCTATACAGGCATATAAAGCTCATCCGGATGTTGAATATGCCGAGCCGAATTATATTGTAAGGGCTTCTGCAATTCCAAACGATGCAAGGTTTGGTGAACAATGGGGCTTGCATAATACAGGACAGAATATAAATGGTTTTTCCGGAAAAGCCGGGGCAGATATTGATGCGCCAGGGGCCTGGAATATCCTGCAAGTCACATCTGTAATTGTAGCAGTCATAGATTCAGGGATTGATATCAGCCACCCTGATATTGCCGCTAATCTTGTAGCCGGATATGATTTTGTAGAAAACGATAATATCCCCGATGACCTGAACGGACATGGAACGCATGTAACAGGCATTGTCGGCGCTGTCGGAAATAATGCAATAGGCATTACAGGTGTAGGTTGGTCTGTGAAGATCATGCCTTTGAAAGTGCTCGATCAAAACGGAGAGGGCGCCATTGCTGATATTATCGAAGCAATAAACTATGCTGTTCTGAACAATGCCAGGGTTATCAATATGAGTTTCAGCGGGACGGACTTTTCAAAATCCTTATATGATTCGATAGCATCTTATCCTAATGTGCTTTTTGTTGCTGCAGCCGGAAATGGGGGGGAAGACAACATAGGAAAGGATAATGACAACCCTTTGTATTCTGAATATCCTGCAAGTTTTAATCTTCCCAATATTATTTCTGTTGCTGCATCGGATCAGTACGATAACCTGACTCTTTTTTCGAACTACGGGCTAAAATCTGTAGATGTTGCGGCGCCAGGTGCAAATATCCTGAGCACAATACCCTCTTTCATAACAGGGGTAACTTATAGCGGAACCTATAGAGTGGTCTATTTCTCTTTTGGCTTTGAAGGGATAAACGGAGCGAATGTCAGGCGGGATATTATGCAACGGGTGCTCGAATTTAACAGCATAACTCAAAGCGATAAAATCCTGCTTGTTGATGACGATGGCGGTGATCCTTATGAGAATTACTATACAGCATCCCTTCAGGGTTATACCTTTGATGTTTATACAGTCCCTTTCGGCAGCAACGGCCCTCCTTTAAGCAGCTTAAATCAGTATAAACTTGTTATATGGTTTACCGGCCGTGAATTCAGTGATGTGACGCCAATTACTCTGACTGCTATTGACCAGGCAAACATACAGGCTTATATGGATAATGGAGGCCGTCTTTTTTTAACAGGACAGGATATCGGATATGAAATCGGTTCAACAAGCTTCTATCAGAATTACCTCCATGTGCTCTATGTCACAGACGATGCCCTCGGTAATGCATATACAGGTCAAAATACCTTCAGCAATTTATCTGCAGATATTTCAGGCGCTGGAGACGGAGCCCAATATACGAGGTTTGTTGATGCCATAACACCGCTGGGCAGCCAGGCTGCTTTTTATATTCATTACAATGACGCCTACCAGTTCCTTGACGGCACTTCGATGGCTACGCCTGTTGTTTCGGGGATTGCAGCGCTTGCAGGTTCTTTATCCGGTTCTTTGACCGCAGAACAGATCAAAGGAACAATCCTGGGTTCGGTTGATGTCCTGCCTTCCCTTCAGGGGAAGATACTGACAGGAGGCAGAGTAAATGCTTATAAAACTCTAATATCTATTGCCTCTATTATCCCCCCATCCAATCTTAGCGCCCAGTTGCAGGGAACAGATATAATCCTTGCATGGACAGACAACTCCACCGGAGAAAGCGGCTTTAAAATAGAAAGGAAAGAATCCGGCGGACAGTTTGAAGAAATAGCGTCTGTGAATGCTAACCAAACGGGTTATACTGACAAAGGGCTTAAGGCAGGAAAAACTTATTCTTACAGAGTAAGGGCATTTAATACGGTTGCTTACTCTGCTTACTCCAATGAGTCACAATCCATAAAAATTCCCGGGGGAAACGGGGGAAATGGCGGCGGGGGTGGCGGTTGTTCAATCGGTACCGTTCATAATGTCCAGACAGCCATGGCGGATATGTTGGTTCTCTTCATGCCTTTGCTTGTTATTGTTGCTTTACGAAGACATTTAAGATAGGGTTCAAGTGGTCAAGGAATCAAGTGGAAATGCAATTATTGAACATTTGAATCCTCGAAACCTGGAATCCTTGTATCCTGTTAATTTTGATACACTATATTCGCCAACAAATGGAATATTGTTCCAGGCAGGATATTGTTGGTCTTCATATAAAGCCAGCCCATTACCAATGATGGGAAAAAACTGAGAAGAGACATCCATTCGCCAAGGAAGATGGCCTTTGGAAGATGTGCGAGAGAGAACAGCAGACTTACCAATAAAACAGCTTTAAGGTTTCTGCCGATTGAATCCTGAATAAATCCCCTGAAAAAGAATTCCTCCGGAAAAGCAACACCGAGAAGTTGAAAGGTCACAAAGTAGATTGAAATAGTACTGAGACTCCCTCCAAAGACAAAATAATAGGGCAGCAGGATAATGGCAGATACAATAAGCGCCGTTGCAGCATCTTTTATAGAAAATCTGATTTTTACCCTGTGTCCGAAAATTATCGGCAACATAATCATCAGAAGAGGCAAAGAACTGTAATAAAGACTGTTTGCCGGTTTTAGCAAATACAGGAAAAAAGACAGAATAAGAACAGCAAGATAAGCGGAAATAATCTTTATGCTCATTGTAAATAATTATCCTTAATTAAATATTATGTCAATCATATAATTTTTATGCTATTAAAAATTCAATAAATCTATGCTATACTTTCACGTAATATGACAGCCATTCGATATTCAACAGCAGGGGAATCACATGGCAAGGCGCTTGTCGGCTTTATTGAGGGGATTCCTTCGGGGCTCTTTCTTTCAACAGAGGATATTGACAGAGACCTGAAAAGGAGACAGGGAGGCTATGGCCGCGGCGGCAGGATGAAGATAGAATCAGACCACGCTGAGATACTTTCAGGGGTAAGGTGGGGGAAAACCATTGGTTCGCCTGTAACACTGCTTATCGAAAATAAAGACTATAAAAACTGGATTGAAGCCATGTCTTCCAATGCAAAGGCTGAGGGCTCAATTCCTGCTGTTGTTAAGCCAAGGCCCGGACATGCAGACTTGTCAGGCGCAATAAAATACTGCCATCATGACATGCGGAATATCCTTGAGCGTTCGAGTGCGAGAGAGACAGCCATGCGAGTGGCGTTAGGCGCAGTAGCAAAGAGATTTTTGTCAGAGTTTGGCATTACAATTGGGAGTTATGTGATTCAGATAGGCAGAATTCAAGTTCAAAGTTCAAAGTTCAAAGTTAAAAGTTTTGGAACAGAACTTTTATCTATCTTTAAGAAGGCTGAAAAATCGCCTGTCAGATGTCCGGAGAGAGAAGCAGAGAAGCAAATGATAACTCTCATCGACAGGGCAATCAGGGAAGGTAATTCGCTCGGAGGCATATTTGAAGTCTTTGTGCTCGGTCTTCCTGTAGGGCTTGGGAGTTATACCCAATGGGACAGGAAGCTTGACGGCAGGCTTGCGCAGGCATTGATGAGTATACAGGCGATAAAGGGAGTTGAGGTCGGTCTTGGTTTTGAGATGAGTTCCAAATTTGGCTCAGAGGGAATGGATGAAATCTTTTACAGAGCAAAGAGCAAAGAGCAAAGAGCAAAGAGTGAAAATACCATATGGGGCTTTTACCGAAAAACAAACAATGCCGGCGGGATCGAAGGTGGGATTACAAATGGAATGCCGGTTATCCTCAGGGCTGCCATGAAACCAATCCCAACGTTGAGGAAACCCCTCCGCTCTTTTGATATCACTACAAAGAAGCCGGTTCAAGCGGCATATGAACGCTCGGATATCTGTGCTGTGCCTGCTGCAGGCGTTATTGGAGAGGCAATGGCAGCTCTGACTGTTGCAGACGCCTTCCTCGAAAAATTCGGCGGCGACAGCATAAGTGAGACACTGCGCAATTACAATTCGTATATGAAGTATGTGAAGAGGTTTTAACCTGTTTTTTATCATCCCCATTTTTAAACTGCGAGTAAATGATTCTATTGCTAATAAGTGCAAAAGTAAGGCTACATGGATGTCATTCCCGCTTGTCGGGTCACCTCTTCTCCTCAGCGAACCCGCCTGAGTGCGGGAGCGACTCGCCGAGGCGAGAATCTTTCTGCAAAACCCAGA
>Ga0194126_10003139_pt1 | contig 26400 bp, 32 predicted proteins | sample TA2KigC150mmetaG_FD_148641 | JGI IMG/M metagenome (GOLD analysis project Ga0194126, IMG submission 148641) | Freshwater microbial communities from Lake Tanganyika, Tanzania - TA2015035 Kigoma Deep Cast 150m | ecosystem: Environmental > Aquatic > Freshwater > Lake | place: Tanzania: Lake... | reverse complement strand
TTGCACGCTTGATTAGCTCTTCCGCAATATCATATACAAGCTTGAACTCTTCGCCATACTTGGCGGCAAACTTCTCAAGCTTGCGCTTGGAGGCAACAACGGAAGGACGACCATGCAGCATTTCGTTCATTGCATCTAGGCCCTTAGGATAAAAATCGCTGTTGTGCGACTGATCTCCGTAAACAGCCTGAGCGCGGGCCTGTACTTCAGCTAATGAAGGTGGATTTAGATCTTCATGTGGAAGCACAGGAGCCTGTGCTGCACGGGCTACAATATCGCTACCGTAGTTAAAGTTATGGATGAGAATAGAACCGTGCGCTGAGTCAGCTACAGGGCTTGCCTTGGTCTCACCGATATGCTCTTCTGCGCCACTGGGGTCCATTAGGCTTGCAAGCTTAGCAAGCTCACGAGCTACTTCTTCACGATTCTTTGACATTTCAAGGATAATCCTTCTAACAATGAGAGTCCTAAAATATATTACCTAGTAAAGGATTAAAACAAACTAAAAAAAACTAACACTAAGTACCGCGAAGCGTCTTTAGTTTTTCTTCATCTTCTTTGCGCTTTTTCTTCTTAAGATCAATCGCCTCTAACTTATCTTTTTTGTCTTCCTGCCCTACTTCTGGTGTCTTCTCTACTAAAGGCTTCTGAGAAGGTAGTTTACCTACTTCTTCTTTAGCTTCCTCTTTCACCTCCTCAATAGGTATATCCTCTGGGGGTTCTTCTACTTTTTTACGGAAAGGGGAGATCTCTTGCTCTGCTTCGGGACGTTCAAATAGCTTAGGGATAATAGAAGGATCTTCTTGCATCTCTTCCACCGCAGAATTGTCAACTTTGCTAGGAAGTAAAAGCTTAGGGACTTCCTGTTCTTTTGAGAAAACTCTATCTTCAAAGGGTGAGAACTTTTCTGCAGTCTCTTGTTCTTCTCGTGAAAATGGAGATTTTGCAAATGGCGTCTCTTGGGGTACTTCGGGCTGTTCCAATTCTTTTTCTGTAATAGGCTTTTCTAGTTTAAAAGTATTAAGTAGCTGACGAATAGAAGCATAAATATGCTTGCAGCCATAGTTTACTCGAACTGGATCTCTTGTCTTCGGAGCCTGAAGATTACCGCGAGCAGTACCTAAAAGTGCATCTTGTTTATGTAAGTTGTACTCCGCACCTTGATAGACAAATGCAGGGCAGGTACAGTTTACTTTAACTTGAACATCTTTTTTATCGTCAACCTGCGTAGGATCGCCCTGTACTTCAATGCTAACTCTATGGCCACCCTTTTTAGAATCTTTCTCGGAGCATACCACATTGTAAACGTAAGTGTTGTCCCCTTGATTAGGGGCCTTTACAGTTCCGGTTCTACAGTTTAAAGAGTTTTTGTTTAATTTGGACTTTGAGGATATTAGTTCATCTAATGAAATAGCGGCAATCTTTACGCGACCCGACAGAATACTCCGTATCGAGTCTAATAAAAAGTTGCCGCTAAACAAAAGACTAGTCCTCTAGCTGAGCCGCTACCATTAACCCACGTGCAACGGCAGTTAATGGGTCGGAAGCGTGGCGGATTTCCTTGACATCAAAAGGAAAACTAGACTGATGCTTCTCAAATACTTTACGGAAAAGATCAACAAATCCCCCAGCTAAAGAGGTGCCTCCGGCAATAATAATAGGTATAGAGTCGGATAGTTCTACTTTGGCGTTCTTCATTTCTTTAACTACAAATGAAACAGAACGCTCAATCAGAGCCTGATAGTAAAACGCAATAGCTTCTTCTTCTTTTGTGGCAAACTCTTCTGCCATTAAATCTACGCCTTTTTCTTTAATGAGCTGAATACGAGATGCTGTAGTGCTTAGAGCTTTAGCTACGCTTGCATCGATTTGATCACCAGATCCTTGAATAGAGAACTGAAGAATGGGCATGGTCATGTAGCTAAAACATACATTTACCATCCCGCCCCCGAAGGATAGAGAGAGGCCCGTAAAGTTGCTATCCTGACACTCAGCGTAAATGATGGCCATTGCTTCGTTTACAGGTACGGGACGGAAACCTGCACTAGAAACGAGCTTTTCAAGAACTTTAGTGTGATAAATGTTGTTAACCCCCCTATTGTCTACGGGATCTGCGGGAATTGAGTAACAAACAACCTCACCCGGCTTTACGGGCTCGCCTAAGAGGCTCTTGATGATTGCAGCTAAAATGTCACCAGAAATGGCAAGTTCTTCGGGGGAGATAAGGCCATCTTTTAGAGGACGACGAGCTTCACGTTTAAGTAAGTTTGCAAAATTAACAGACTCGTCACCAATGATATAGTGGTTACCGCCAATCTCTAGCATCTTGGCGCCAGACATTTTAATAGTGTTCTTGATGAATGGCTCATCTGGGACATCGATGAAAGAATCTCTAATTTTGGTTAAACTAACCTCACCAGAAGAATTTTTTACGGCAGACACGAAGAAACAAGTTCCCGCGTCTAAACCTCTTCCGGGAGTTGTATCTGACTTCTTAGCCATCGATCTTCTTCTTTCTCTTCATCTTCTTTAACTCTTCAATAGCTTTATCTGCGTTTTCATCAGTTACCGCTAAAGTTTCAGCCTGAAGACTAACGGACTCTTTGACCTTAAATGTAGGGATAAATAGTTCTTCAACTACTTGTTCATTTATAGAACTGACTGGCGAAGATGATTGTCTAAATTGCTGGGCGGTGGAACTTACGCTAACATCGGTGGGCGCTTGCGGTATGCCTTTAGCTAACAGATCAATGATAGTGTTTACTGAATGAGTTAAGCTCTGTAGTTCTAAGTTAATCTTAGAGATATCTCGCTTTACTATATCTAAAGAAGGGTCTGCTTTAACTCCCAGAGGCCTAATTTGAGCAGGGGGCTTCGGTCCTACAACGCGCTTTTGATCCATAGATGCGTACTTGACCTCAGCGTCGGACACTTTAATCAGCCACCGGCGCTGCAGGGCCTGCTGGACTTGAGGGGCGCTTTGCTGATCATCGGTGAGATAGTAAATATCCCCGTAGTTGCGCCAAACGCAACCTACTTCAAGATCCATGACGCCGTGAACAGTAGACATGAAAGCTTGCATAAATTTTACCTATTAAACTTAGATATTAGCATTGTAGCAAACTTTGGACCGTAAGTGATCAAGACTTTAGATATAAAGTCTTCTTGCTCTATCAGCTTGAGAAATATTTTGTACTTCTTGATACTAGCGGAGTTATCGAGAGCTTTAATCTTTTTTTCTTCACGCTCCGTGCCCCAATTTTCTCTTGTATCTCTATCGAGTAACTTTGAGGACTTTTGTGTTCCGTACCTAATCTTTTTCTTCTGACTCTTAAAAATATTACTTGACTTAGAGCCTATACCTTTGCGGATTAAAGGAGAAGCAGGTCGAGCTTCCTCTTGAATTCTTTTTCCTTTTCGATAGCCCCAACTCTTCATGGTTCTATTGCTTGAAAACTGTCTGCCTTCTTTCAAGCTCCAGCGACTAGCTTTTTCTCTAACCCCGAAGTCGGTTTTTTTGCCCCTTAGCTTTTTCTGAGCCTCTATAGCCCGCTGCCTATAAGTATGTATCCTACTTTGATCTCTCTGATTCATCTTCTTGTCTTTAGGTATCAGGTTTTTGTACTCGACACCGCCTACTTTTTTCGTGATACGACGAGAATAAATCAGCTTTTTAGGCTTTCTGGCCTTTTGAACAATCTCTTGCTTATCAAACAAAATACCCTTTGCCGTCAGTCTGACCTTTACTCGATAGTTAGATGGGTCAAGGTCTACATAAAAAGCTATACCTTTTCTAAACTTAGGAAAAGATTTATAGGCTTTACTTTTCATCCACTCTCTAGATAAGTCTCTCTTAAACGTCCTGAATAAAGACTGGAACTCGGCAGAACTTGGATCCTTAAGAGTAAAAAGCTTCTTAAGTTCCGGCGAGAACTTTACGTCTATACTGTCTGCCATCTAGGATTCTAGAAAAGGTCTTCCCAGACTTTCTTGCGTAACCTGATGACCTCGGTAGACGGTGCTGCAGCGGGAGATTTATTAGGGGGAGTTACAAGATCTGGGTTAATAGGGACTGAGTAACGAATATCTCTGGAACCAAGGATAGATACGTTAAATCTCTGCTGCAATGGGGCTCCGTTTACTGTAGTAAGATTTACGGGACCTATTGAAAATCTATCCCCATTCTTACGTATAATAAAGTCACGCTGTGAGATAATCGGGGACGGACCCGTCCAGGTTTCAAACATAAACGTAGGCTTCAAACCTTCTGGGGTAGCCTCAAGGCTCTTACTCTCGTCTGGGGACGCAATAAGGATATCGTAAGGCCCAGTGTATCCGCCTATGTAACTAGTCCCGAAGCAAATCGTACAATCGTTTAATGTTGATTTATGATCAGTACTATTGTTGGGGCAGGAATCACCAGACCACTTTCGTAAAAACAGCTTTACGCGTTCACCGCCCTGCTCAAGAATAAAGTTATTTCTCCGCATAGCTTCTTGCCAAACAGGTTCAGCTTCTGCCATCGCTTCTAGACTTAAAACTGGAGCAGATGCTAACGGAGTTTCAATGTTTACTCGGTCAATTACATCGTAACCATAAGTGCAAAGTTTGTAGTAAAGACGGCGATTTAAGTTTGTTTGTACAAAGTTAGATACGTGATAGTACTTACAAAGAACATCACTATCTTGATTAGGAAGAATAGCTGGGCTACTAATATGAGAAATAGGGTCGTAAACCTTACTTGTATTTAAGTAAACTAATCCTTTAGCGCCGTCTACCCTCAGAGGCTTTATATCTTGGCCATCTATATTTACAAAAACCTCTTGCCCCTCGCTGTATTGCTGATAAACTACATTATTCAAGACAATAGGATTATCAACCTTAAAAACCCACTCTTTACGGGGATTGGTTCCCCTAGAGATAAATTTCCCAGAAACATCCTCTTCTTTAAGAGAAATCTTATGCTCGTCTCGGTAATACCCTACTTGAATCGGATCGGTATTAACTTTTGTATAAGGACCTTTTGGATCTTCGTAGGACCGATAGATGTTAACCCCTAATATCTGAAATCCGGCATTTTGTGGATCTAGTCTAGGATCGGAAAATCCAACATCAATAGCATATTGTACGCCGGGATTATAAATTGTCGTCTCGGTTGGACTAATTGGAAATCCCGGCATACGTCACCTTACTCTGCGTTATCTTCGATGGATACAGCGCCAGTCTCTCTATTGATCCTAAAAGACTGGTTAGCTGGAATCCCGTAACGCAGCATCACTTCCTGAAGGAAGCTATTCTTCTGCTTGCGGGTACCGTCAAGAGCAGCAAGAAGATTCATCTTACGCTCTTCAACAAGACCTACTTCGTGCAGAATACCCTTAACTTGCTCATCAAGCATATTAAGGGCCTTAAGGTCTTCAGTATCTACTACCTTTCCTTGGGTAGCCTGAAGCCTTCCGGCACGATACTCTTCAATGACCTTAAGCTCCTCTGGGGTTAGCGCAGGATCAGATACGCTACTTACCTCGGGTTTTACTGGTTTTGTTCTACTAGATGACACCGAAACCTCTGCTTACTAAGTTGCGAATGGACATGACGCCAGGGGCTGAGCCGGGACCGAGATAACCGCTCTGGTAACCAGTGGTGAATCTTGCCTGACGGAGACCCTTTGTTATCTTTATAGTAGCCTTGGCTTGCTCGATCATAGTATTTAATTGAGCCTCAAGCGCATCGCGCATCGCTTGGTACTTTGCTGACTTCTCTAGGTCTAACTGTACGCCGCCAATAGAATAACCAAACTCATCGGCAATCCAGTTGATGGCTACAGCTTCAATAGCCAGTACAGCAGCACCTATGATAACCATGATTCGCCAAGATTTCTGCTTACTATTACTTAAGTTTTGGAGCGTAAAAGCCGTGGCAGGTGGGTATAGATTTACCCAGTCTACGGCGAGTTGAATAAAGTCCATCAGTTCTTCATCTTCCCAAATGAATCCAAACTGTTCTGTATAGTTTTTAACCCGATTCTTTTTTTGCGGGGGAATGAAGTGATAATTGCGCTCTGGGTTATTGTCCCTCAAAACATGGCGCAGTTTTTTAAGTAAGTCTCTTTCAAAGGGGGAGTACTCAGGTCCTTCAACTTGAACACAAAAATCTTCTACTGAGAACCGTTCTTCTCGATAACTAGGTGCTGTACCAGGATACTCTGTAATTTCCCAAGAAATAAAATGCTCACCAGTGTCCCACGTCTCCCCTACCGTAAACCCAGCATAGTAAACCCCAACCCGCTCTTTAATTGCTGGCTGGTTTTCTAATATAACAACAGGGGAGCCGCCGGAAGTATTTCGGTAGATTGTGTAGCTAAGGCTATATACGTCGGTAAGTACACCTTTTACGGTACGTAAAAGTATATTAAGGTCTCTAGAAGCCATAACGTGGCCTCTATTAAATGCTACACCCACCTTAGCACCTCATCATCTTCTTGACGTTAAACTTATTCTCTACAGCGTACATGTTAGTTTCTTCATCACGCTTTAGAGTCCAACGTACTACGTAAGTTCCAATAGGAGCATCAAAAGCTATATTTAGAGGCGCATAGTATTTTCCAACAGCAAATTTAATGATTTCAGTAACCATGGAGTTCATGGGTACTAACTCTTTTTCGTTTGGATCATCGAAAAATACCTCATATGTAATAATAAGAGGATCTACAAAGTCGCCATCGCCATCTCGTATGTAAACAAACAAGTCGGTAGGGCCGAGTTCGGCTCCACGCTCAAAAGAAATGGCCACAGTAACCTCTCTTTAAAACTAACCTTTTTCGGTAAGTAAAACAATCTTGCCTGAAGCTAGATTGATCTGCCAATCCTTATTTGAAGGGATATCGTACTTAGCAGCTAGCCTTCTAATTAGAGACTGACGAGACTCTTCAGCATTCTCAAGTTCCTCAAGGGAACGCTTTTGCATCTTACATGCTGAAGCAAGCGACGAGGTAGAACGGGCTACCTGAGACTCTGCGTCCCTAACTAGCTCTAGATCACTATCATCCAACTCAATCTCAGCTGTTTGAAAAACTTCATCAGCATCGACAATGACAATCTCATCGTCGCCTAAAATCTCAATCTTCCTGTCCATTTCTTTCAACCTTTCTATAGCTTATAGACAATTACTGCGATAATTTCATCCGAAGAAGGAGCTGGTATAAGCTCTGAAAACGAAAAATACGTAGCCCCTGATCCAATTATAGGACATTCAAAAAAATCTAACCCAGCTACTTGATACTGGCCATTACGATAAACATCTATCCAATGGCCTTCCCCCTCTTCGCCTGAACCTGCTAATCCATAGTTAGAGTAGTAACTCTCAACGGGAACCTGAAGCTCGTGCATGTTAATAATAAAAGTCCCAGACCCGTAACCGTAGCCTTCCGCGAGAGGAAGGTTGTTGCCACCGCCACCGCCTGCGTCATCATCGCGCATAATTCCAATTGGCATTTTATCTTACCGTTGAAATATTTAAACCATCATTAGTGGCTGGTAGGATAATCTGAAAACTATCTTCAATATAGTTTAGCGTATTTGAAGTGGGATTTCTAGCGGTATATACAACTAAATACTCTGTGTTAAACGAATAATTACTTGTACTAACAAACAAAGAGTAGTCGTAGATACCTTTCTCTCTGCGGGCCATAGCAGTCCCAGAAATATCTATTACTCTACTACCGCTTGCAAAGTGGAAAATTTCAATTTTAGGTTGTACCGCTTCAACAAGGTTTCTGCTTCGGTCTAACCAGATAACCGAAAAATTATGAGTAGTATTAGCTTGAATTTGAATAGCCAATTAGCCTACCTCACTGCCTGATCGAACTACTTAAAACTGAAATATTAAGCATCAACCAAAAAAGCAATCGCCTTGCAGCGGATCGTATAGCTGAGCAACCTGACTATTGGACCGTGTAGACCCTAATAAGTGCATGTACGAGCCTTTTCTAGCCGAAAGACTGAATACTCGGGATGACTTACGAAAACTACAGTCCTCTAACATAGCGGTTGCGGATGAATCAACTGAAATATCAACATGAGTATTATTGACTAAGTTTACATTCTGTAAATCAATAACAGCTGCCTTAACCCCTAAAAATCCACCTCTATTATTTGATACAAGTGAACTCTTGGTGTAGTTTCTGCTGCTAAGCGTAGCTAAGTCTACTCGTGCTACATTATCATTTTCGGTAATAATGGAATCGGAAAAATCGATAATAGATCTGCTGAGAGATTCAAAAGCTAGAGCATTTGATGATACTTTAGCGCCTTTTAGGCTTACATTAGACAAAGATTCAACGCTAATAGCAACTCGATTAGCTTCAAAAGAACTATCTCGTAAATCTGCGTTAGCTGTATTAAATACTTTTAGACCGACTTTGTTGTTTAAAAATACACAATGATTTAGTGCATACGTTGAAGACTGATTTGAAATTGAAAGTCCTATAAAGTTGTCCCGCATAACACACCTGTTCATATCTATCTTGGCAGAGTTAATAACTTTAACTGCTTCTTTGGTAAACCCCTGAATAGTTATGTCGGCAATACTTACGCCTTGGGCAAAATCTACAATAATGCAATGCTCTAACTTATTATCACCTGATAGTACAACTGAAGCGCCTTCATGTGGTTCAAGAATAATAAACCCATCAGCTCCTAAAGTATGTCTGGTGAACTTTACAGTCTCGGTGTAAATACCCTTTAAGAGTTTAATCTTGATAGGGTGGTTAATTAAGACGGGTAAGCTATCTACTGCGGCTTGAATTGTCTTCTTAGGGCTATCTAATGAGCCCATATTGCTATCTAAGCCATTTGTTTGGTCAACATATACGTCTAAGTTTGTATAAGACGCAGAAGCCTTAGATTGAAGTTCGTCAAAAAGCCCTTCGACACTAGTCTGTGGAATATTAAAAAGCTGATTGTAGCGTAACTTAGCCATTTATATAGTATTTAACCTTTGTAGGGTGCTGTAGATATTATAGTAATGCGGTGAAGTTTATTTGATTGATACCCCAGAGGGGGGTAAGGATTTCTCCTTACCCCCCTCTCTACCACTTAAGATAGTAAGGTTTGTCTTAGTCTGTTACTTATGAACCAGAGGGAACGGGGAAGTAACGAACATAGACGTGATCGCCAGAGACAGAACCATGGAAGGTAACTTGACGGGTTTCGCGATCAAACGCGAAGCGAGGCATATCGTTACCGCTGGTACCGTACTCGATTAACTGACCGTTGATGAAGGCTTCGATGTCGCTGGAAGCAATGCCGCCACCGGAAGGTAGTGCAAACTTATCAGCAGTGTAGTAGTGGCTAGCTTCTAGGGTAAGGACTGCATCACCAGAGGTGATTACGGAAGAAGCTGCCTTGGGGGCACGGACATTCATCGACTCTAGCGAGTGGTAGTGTAGAGCATCGCCAGTGGTTAGTGTAGAACCATTGACTAGCTTCTGTAGCTGAGCGCCAGAGACTTGGGTGTCGCCGAACTTAACGAGTGCGCTAGAGGCAAAGGAAAGCATGCCGTTGGCGTAGACGTTACCCGTTGCACCTGGATTTAGTGAGAACTGAGTACCGCTATTGAAGTTAATAGCAGCACCAGACTGGAAGCTAAGCATGGCAGACATGCCGCTAACCGTGGTAGAACCAGCGATTAGGTTACCAGCACCCATTAGCTTGATGGCGCTGGATAGGTTTCCTGCGCCGTCGGAACCGAGGTGAACTGTGTTACCAGAAACAGACATGTTATAACCAGCGATAACGTTAGCACCTGCACCACCGAACTGGGCCCAGCTAATGTCGGAACCGCCACCGGTTGTAGCCATGGTGATGTTAGCCTGATTCATAACCCAGCTGGTATTAGCATACTGAGCACCGGTTGCAACTAGAACGTAAGAACCCTGAGGAAGCTCAGAGGACTTGTTGGCGTCTAAGGCGCGATCAATAACCCAAGCATCAGAAGGACCACCAGCGTTCTGTACAACGTAGATACCGTTGTAAGCAGCGTTGGACTGGCCCTTGAGTAGGATACGATCACCGGATATTAGGGAAATGCTGTCGATCATGAGCATGCTCATGCCACCCTGCTGGGTTAGACGGCTGTAAACAACACCATCGGTGCCGGTTACAGCGCTAGCCGTAGACATGAGGTTGCCGGTAGAAAGAACGCGGACTGCATCCTTGGTGGTTAGACCTTGGGCGACGTTGTCAACATACTCCTTGGTGGCAGCTTGCATTGCCTGTGCGGGGTTCTGGAATAAGGTTACGGTGCTACCGAACTGGGCAGCGCCGGATACGCTTAGGGTACCAGTGGCGACAACGTTAGCTAAGCTAGAGTTTCCGGAAACGCCTAGGGTGCCAGTTAGGCTAGAGTTGCCCGCAACCTGTAAGGAAGAACCTAGGGATGCTGCACCTGCAACGTTTAGAGTGCCGGAAGCAGCAACGCTGGCGCCGGTAACATCTAGGGTGTTGAGGACGGAGGAACCAGAAACACCTAGAGCGCCAGTTACGTTAGCGGAAGCTAGCGTAGAAGCACCAGAAACGCTTAGGGAACCAGAGATAGCAGCGTTGCCAGAGATGTCAACACCAGCTAGGCTGGAAGCGCCAGAAACGCCTAGAGCGCCAGTTACGTTAGCAGCGCCACCGACACCTAGAGCGCCAGTTACGTTAGCGGAAGCTAGCGTAGAAGCACCAGAAACACTTAGGGAACCAGAGATAGCAGCGTTGCCAGAAATATCAACACCTGCTAGGCTGGAAGCGCCAGAAACGCCTAGAGCGCCAGTTACGTTAGCAGCGCCACCGACAGCTAGAGCGCCAGTGATAAAAGCAGCATCGCCGACGAATAGGTCATCACCGACGATTACGTCGCCAGTTACGGTGACGGAAGCGAGGGTAGTGGCGCCGGAAACGCTTAGGGAACCAGAGATAGCAGCGTTGCCAGAGATGTCAACACCAGCTAGGCTGGAAGCGCCAGAAACACCTAGAGCGCCAGTTACGTTAGCAGCACCACCGACAGCTAGAGCGCCAGTTACGTTAGCGGAAGCTAGCGTAGAAGCACCGGAAACCTGTAAGGAACCGGAAACGACAGCGTTGCCAGAGATATCAACACCAGCTAGGCTGGAAGCGCCAGAAACGCCTAAAGTGCCTGTGACGAAGGCATTACCGGCAACACGAAGGGGGCCAACAACGTCAACGGTATGACTGAAGACTGCGCCAGAGGCGACGCTGATGCTGTTAGCTAAAGTAGCTGCACCAGAAACGCCTAAAGAACCAGAGATAACTGCGCCGGAAGAGACGGTTAGCTCGTTTTTGATTGCAGCAGCACCGGTAACGGTTAAACCACTAGCAATCTGAACCGCTGCAGAGAAGTTAGCGCCGGAAGCAACACTTAGAGTACCGGATAGAGAAGAGTTGCCTAGGGCAGTTAGCGACCCACTAAGAGTGGTAGCGCCAGAGACCGAAAACGTCCCTCTAATCGCGATATTGTCTTCTAAGTGATACGAAGCGACAACTCCGCTGGCGATTTGAAAGCCTCTAAACTTTCCCATTAAAATCACCTTTCACTATATGCCAATATTGAATCTACATCTACATATCACATGAGATTAACTATGTAAAAGAGATTTTAAGCTTTGTACTCTATCCGCATAGCTAAGTGCATCTACCTTAGATCTTCTTCCAAAATATTCGTTACGAAGTTGGTTAATCCCGCCTAAGTCTTGAAATACAAAGAAAAACCTTCCTCGATCTCTTTTTGTTTTTGTCATTTCACAGCCTGCTGACTGTAAAAATGCCGCAAAATATAGGTCACAAGTTTCGTATTCTTTTTCTTGAAGTTGTGAATTATCCATAGAATTATTTTCCAAATTTATCATACGAAGAAGTATTATACCCTTTGTCTTTAGCTAATTTTTTTGCTTCTGGCCAAGAAGACACTACTTGGCCATCTACATTAGGCAATACTTTCTCAGGTGTATGCTCTAAATGCTGTTTTCTCCCTAAGTGCTGAGAGTTTCTAGTCCGCAACTCTTTTTCTTTTAAAAGCTTCCCAGTCCAGTTATCCCCTTTAAGGTGTATATTTGGGTTGCTTATGATTTTTTGTAAACTAGTACCACAGGTTTCACAAATTAAGACTGGTTTTTGTGATATTGAATGAAAAATGTCCTTATACACTTCACATTCCCTACAAACTACAGTATACCTTGGCATACTAAAGCGTCTCTAGCTTAGAAGTGATAAACTTTTTAACGGCGCCTTTTTCCACAAGAAGTAGAGTCTTTAGGATACCGACATCATTAGTCTGGTCTACAAAATCTCTTCTGTCACGAAAGGACAAGCTTTTCCAATTATCTGGAACACCGTCTGCCATCGGCTTTGCTAGAGGTTCAGCCCCTATGCTTGCAGCAAGGACTACATGGTCTTCTTCGGTTTTACGGGACTTTTTCTTAGATTGACGAACTGGGACAGGAGTAGATTCTACTACGCCAAGAACTTCGACACCGGGAAGAGGATCTTCAGCTACAGTGGGCAAGCTTAAAGCAGCTGGTGAGGACTTTGGTGCCTCTAGGGCTTCAAAGGTATCGCTCTTAAGGTTTCTAGCGTCCTTTTCTGAAAACTCTACCCCACCAAACACTTGACGGGGCTCGATAACAGGTACTGCCTTTGAAGTGTCTACTAAAGGAAGTGTGCTAAGGATGTTTTTACGAACCTCTTTTGGGGCTCGACTTAACGCAGTAACTTCTCCTCCATCAGACTTTACTTCCAGTGTAGGAATAACTTCAGCAGAATTTCCCTTAAGAGCCTTCCTAGCCTCACGCTTCATCTTTACCGAAGGAAGTGCATCCTCTAAAGGTACATTATCTTCATCAGCGTCTGAAATTACTTTAGTGCCAAAATCAATAAGTGCCCGGGGTTGCTTACGAGGCAGAGGCGAGTCACTAGACTCATGAGAAGATACTTTATATTTGTCTAGAAGAGCCTGAGAGTTAAACCTTGGGTCTAGAGCAGCGTGGGGGGCTACTTCTGCCTCGCCTTCAGTCGGCAATAACCAGCCCCTACGAATAGCGCCAGTAAGACCCGGTGCTACAAACTTCCTATCGCCAAGTACAAGTGTTGTCCCGTCGAATCCAACTACCTGAGATGTTTTCAGGGATTTATCAATTTCGCCTACAATAAAGTTTTTGGCGACTACATAAAACTGCATATTTACATCAACTCCAATATATTTTACAATATTATAGCAAAGAAAAGAGGCGAGTATTTCTACTCGCCTCTCGGGTTAGGAAACCAGATCTATTTAGCTACTAGCGCTCAATAGATAGAGACTGGAGGCCTAGTGGGTTGTGGATACCGATACCGACGTTCTCGAATACGGAGAAGCCGATTAGGCGGTTCTTGGGATCGTCGGCGGAAAGAACGGTTAGTTCTGTACGAACTGGCATTCTGCCGAAGAACTCAGGCTCGGCGCAAACGTATACGGTTCCGGGGGGAACGATACGGGATACGATGATCTGAGCGCCCCAGATGTAAGCCATTAGACCAGTCTTTAGTAAGACAGCCTGGGTCTCGATATCTAGGATATCGCGACCAAACTTACGGATATCAGTGTAGTCCTTAGCGTTCATGAAGATACGGGAAACGCGGAGGTCCCAACGCTCAATGTTAGCAAAAGCATCAGCAAGAGCGGATGGGGTTAGAGGAGCGGTGATCTCGATCTTCTGGTTAGGAGCGTTGGCAGCATTGATGACAGCGTTCATAACGGCGAAGGACTTGGTGTCCTCTTGAGCCTGGATTTCAGCCTTGGCTAGATCCTGTGCACGCTCAATGAGGTCGAAGCGGCGCTCCTTGACCTGAGTTAGAGGAATCTCAGGATTGGAAGCGATTTCGAATAGGGGGAATAGAACACGAAGGCTCTTAGAGACAGCGATGATGTTCTCGCCTTCTTCACCCATGACGTAGGCGGTGACATCGGGGTCACGGTCATAGATGGGTAGGGCGCCATCAGGTAGCTGCTCGACGAGGTAAGCCTTACGGGCAACGGAAGAATAGTCGCGACGGCGACGAAGGGGCTGGACCATAGAAGCGGCAAGCTTGGCGCGACCACCGGCGGTCTTGACGAGCTCGGAGATGATCCGCTGCTTTGTCTCGTTAGAAATATGCTCTGACATTGTTATCTTATCTCCTTACTTAAACTAGAAGTAGTAAACCGAGCCAAGGGTCGGAAGCAGAGGGAGCCTTAACGACAACGCCAACAGCGATGGTAGATGCATCCTGCTCCTTGGTTAGAAGACCCTGAGCGGAAGAGTATAGAAGGTCGCCAGCGGCATAAGTTAGCGCAGCGCCTTCACCATCATCGGTATGGGTTTCGTAAACATCAACCTGACAAGCGCCGAGGCAATGGACGAAGGGACCCTTTTCAGAAGCTACTGCAGGGGTATTCTCGAAAGGATTACCTGCAGCATTGTTGATGAATAGACCTAGGGGACGATCAGAACGATCACAGGCGCCTGCGAGTAGGTCGCCCTTAAGGCCGGCAACGGAACCGCCGAGTACGCCGTTGGGCATGCTGGCGCTTAGGGTGTCATTTTCATAATCACCGCCAAGTAGATTTACCTTTGTGAAGGCCGCTTCCTCTAGAGAGAATAGAGAGTTGCGATGCCCCACATATTGAATGCGTAGAGCCATTTTTTTTACCTTTCTCCTATAATCAGGAAAAACACGTTTTAGTAGTTGAAGTGGTCGCTAACATCAGGATCAGACTTCCAGAGACGGCTTAAGCTATCTACATCGAAAGAAGAGCCATTAGCACGGGGAGCGGAAGCAATCTTCCGGACACCACGCTTCTCTTCAGACTTAGTGGATACCTTAGAGGCAGTCTTGGAGTGTGAAGCCTTAATTGCAACTTCCATCTTCCTAGCAGCTTCGCCATCTAAATCTACATCTGCTGCACCAGCAGCGCCGCCAGAAGCTACGTCGCCCATGGCGTCGGCGTCATCTTCTTCTGCATCTTCCATATCGAACTCAAGCTCTTCGGAATCGCCTTCTGCGGCGGGCTCTTCTTCAGCCATTTCGCCAAGTTCCATAGCTGGAACTTCAGACATCTCAGCGGGGGGCATGTTTGCAGGATCACCGAAGTCAGGCATTACTTCAGCTTCACCACCGATCTGCCAATCTTCCTTGACGCCGACTGCATCTACAGCAGGAGCAGCCATCTCGGCTGCGCCCATATCAGCAGCTTCGTCTAGCTCATCCATTTCATCCATCTCTGCAGCGTACTTGTTAATACGGGCAACGGTGTCGATAAGAGAACGTAGGGGTAGATCCATAAGGTCGGTAGCTTGCTTCTCAATGAACTCTTCAGTGCCTTCTGGGAAGAGAGCATTGGCAACCTTGATTGCTAAAGAGCTCTTCTTTGCGAGGGTCTGAGCGGTACGAAGTAGGGCAAGATTAGCCTGAGAAGCGCGACCTGGCATAGCAACATTTAGGGTCTCGTGGCGCATTGCGGCATCGCCCCGCCAATCAAGGCGCATATCAGGCTTTTCGTGATTCTCGTGGGCTTCTGGGTCCCAAGTCATATACTGTCCTGCATCGGGTACGTGACGTACACGGTTTAGGGAGTTTGGATCGGCATTTTCAACGTCGGAAGCGCGACGAGAAAATCCTTCCTTGGTTAGGCGCTTTCTGTTAGCCATAGTAGTTAAATAACCTCCAAGTTACTTAGTATTCTGTCTGCGTTGTAGAAGTCTCGCAACGCGCTTTTCGATTTCGTTGCTAACGGCGTCGATCCGGGCAGCGAGTCGAGGATTAGTAGCTTCAACTTGCTCAGCAACGCCATCAAGCTGATCTACGATAAAACTTGCCTTCTTAACGAGAGATGTTAAAGACGAATCTGTAGACGCAGTACGTTCAGGGGCTACCTGAGTCACGGGCTCAGGTAGCCCCTGAGTCACGGGCTCAGGGGCGCCAGTAGGGCCTACTTGTACGTCAATCATAATAGGCGCGCCGCAAGCGGGACAGTCCCCTAGTGGGAGCTGTTTGGCTACTTTGAATAGCCCTTCATATTCTGGTCTACTAGACATATTAGTTACCTTCTCAGATGTGGAGTAATTGGTCTCTATTGGAAATAGTTTATAAAACGATTATTAAAACCACAAAGTTCATTCGGGCTGCATTGAATCCCAGCGACCTATAGGATCCTGAGTAGCCTGAGGATTTTTTTCTTCAGGTTCTTCGGATTCTTCAGCTTCATCGCCTTCGAAATCAGTACCCTCTTCGTCTGGTAAAGATTCATCTTCGTCGCCTTCGGAATCAGTACCCTCTTCGTCGGGATCGATACCCTTACCCCCGAAAAGCTGATCTAATACTTCGTCTGAAGCAGCCTGCTCTTCCTCGGGGGATCCTTCCTCTGGGGCATCCCCCATAAGAGGTTGATCCTTCTGGGCGGCAGACTTTCTAAAAGCCGAACTAAGTAACGCACTCAGGGGACTTGAAGCTGCACTCTTTATAAGAATAGGGGAGTCAATATTGACAACATTACGAAGGACTGCACCTGTAAAAGCGGGTACCTCAACCCAAGAAGCTTCAATAAACTTAACCGAGTTTGGGTCTGACTCATGTCCGCATATTTCTGCAACTGTTCTGAAGTTAGCTTTTTTGTCTAAAAACTTAGTACCTTTAGCTGCTGTGACGTGATGGCAAAGTTCATTTTCTGTGTGGGCTTTATTGCCACATTGCGTGCAGAAAGTATAGGCAGCTATACATCCCATGGACATTGCTTTCATGGATCCTGTTTTGATTCTATTAACTAACTCGTCGTGCTTACGATGAGTTGCTACTAAAATGTCGCAATATAGCGTCTCACCCTTGATGTCCCGAAGTACTGCATCAACAATTGTACCCTTAGAAAGTTCTGGAACCTGAACGTGCTCTACGTAGTTAGGGGCTCCAATAAAAGTTCTGTAAGTATGCTTTAGGGTACCACGAGTCCAGCTATCGTAATTTTGGTTAATATATTTTTCAGTACCTAAAGTAATGTGATGAGAGCAATCTTTCTCAGTATCAACCGAAGCAATAATCGTACAATGAGAAAATAAATAATCTTTGGGGCTAAATGCTTTAATATCAAAGCTAGATGTAATTCCAACATTAGCGTGCTTAGAGAACCCTCTACGAAGAGGATTGAAATCTGTATCTACAAAGAGAGCGTTTGCAAAGATCTTAAATGCCATTTTCTATCTTCCTCTAATCTTCTCTAAGAACTGCTGGTAAATCTTATCAAGCTCGCCATCTTCAGATTTACTTTCTATTAATTTATTTTGCAGCTTTGTAAAATCTCCACTACTTGAAGTCCCTTGGCTTGACCTTTGATCTAGAACATCTTCAAGACCGTGAAGGCCTGGCGCTTGGCCGGATTCTAGAATTCCGTAGGGAGCCTCGACATAAGTTGAGGTTTTCTCTAAGTAAGCTTTTACAATTCTAAGCTTCATGCATTAAATCGTAAACTACCGTAAGATATACGGCATTTTTTCTAGCCTTTTCTCTATCGTAAAGGCTAGATACAATTAGTCTAATCTGTTCATCAGGTAAGTTGTCGCCAAATGTAGAGCTAACTTTATTAAAGTTGTCTAATTCGTTTAGTTTAGCATTCTTATTTAACAAAGCAGAACGCATAACTGAAGAAGCCTTCTTAAGGTGAGCTGTCAACACCTGTACCTGCGGGGCCTGTGGCAGGCCCTGAGAGGGTACGCTAGGTGAAAGTAGATCTACTACTGTAGGTCTGATACCAATAGACTCGGTAACTGGGATCAAATCTTCGGGGGAGTGCTGACCAACCTGATGGGGCCACTGTACGTGTACTTTATCGATGCTAGGGAAAACACCGACAACTGTCCCTACAAAAACAGAGCCGTAATGGCTGGTGATTAGCTGTTTAACTGATTGACCTACTTTAAAATCCGTAGGTTTAACTGCAAATGGGTATAGAGCAAATTTATTGAACATTATTTGTCCTCTTGCGCAAAAAGCTTTTCAAGCTCTTCTACGCGTCTACTTAATAGATCCGAATAACGCTTTATTGCCTTTACTAAGTCCTTTGGTAGGGCTTCAGCATCAAGGTTTAATTCTTTAAGTGCTTGGTGCCAAATCTCAATAAAGTTATCAGGGATGAAATTAGGTTTTATATACCCTAGCCCAGTAGAAGAGTTTTTCTTAATCCAGAAGTAGGGAGAATTGGCTTCAGTTTGTGTATAAATGTATGTAGGACTCCAAAGTTGAGCTATGAAAGGCTCATCAAGCTGGCCTAATCGTTTACCGTAATAAAAAACTTTATTGACAAAATCTTCTTCTGGATTTGGATCTGTTTTAAGCAAAGTTGCAATATTATGCGCGTTAGAAGTATCGTAAAAGTTTGAAATAAGTACAGCTTTTACTTGATTGTAGAGTATCTTTTCTTTTTCGTTAAACTTATCTACATTTGCTTCAAATAAAGAATATCGGTTCAGGTAAGATTTTATTACTCTATTGCGCATTAATCTTTCCTGTTATCTGGGTTTGATGCACTTAAATCTGGATCGGATACTCTATCTACAGTGCCTAAACTTGTGTCAGCTCGGAGACGTTTCCTCCGAGTAGAGCGACCATATCCGCGATGACGGTTCTGTCTGCTTCTATCTTTCTTACGCTTATCCGGAGTTCTTTTGGGACTATCTGCGGTATCAACACTCTTGGTTCTGCGGGCTTCTCGGGCACTAAAACCAGAGCCATCTAGGTTATCATCTAAACGAACTACGTATAGTTGTGCTATACGTAATATTTGTTCGAATAGATGATCGTCCATATTAAATTAAATTAACTAACGGATTACGCCGGTGGTGCTTCTTCGGGTGGTGGCGGAGCTTCAGGTGCCTCAGTGGCCCCAGGGGCTAGCTCTTCAAGGCTAAATCCCTCCCCACCCTCAGGGAGTGGAGCTTCTTCCCCGCCTAACTCACCCAGATCCCCTAGAGGCCCACCTAAGCCGCCGCCGGGACCCTCCCCGCCTGCTTCGTTGTACTTAAGCTTTAGATATTTAGCAAATCGCTCTGTGATATTGGTCTTGCCTACTATATCCTGAGAAACACTCTGATACATGCCCCTAAGTAGCTCGTTAAAGGCCGAGTCATTTACAGTGCCCATGTCGGATTCAAGTCTTTCACGAGTTGCAATTGGATCAATGTTTAGTAAATCAAGAATCGTAGATATATCAACAGAACCTTTCTGATATAGGCTATAAAGAGCTTCAAAGGTGTCATTGCTATCTCTAAGAGCAAGGCGTCGGAACGATAGTTGAGGATAAAGTAATCTTTCATTACCATCCTCATCTAGCTCAACAAATCCATTAGCTTTTGCTACGGGTTTAAATAGTACTTCTTCTACAAAGTTTTGCATAACCTCACGGAACAAAAGATAACGCGTATTTAGAACTTCTAAAGTAATCTTAGCACCCGCATATGTTGCCTCACCGGATAATAGCTCAGCGGTGACACCTAAGCCCGACATTAAGCGCGTAGATATTCTTCCGTACTCTGAATCAAGTACAAGTAGACGATCATTTGATCCAATTTCCTGCCAGTTAAGCTCGTAGTTCGTGATGATACTGTAATCAGGATCGATCATGGAGGCTTCAACTTGCTCACGTAGGCCCTCAACATCGTCCTGCGATAACCCTTCGGCGAAAACAACTCGCTTAGGCGTCATGTTTCTCGTAGCAATTTGAGTTTGCGCTTGTCGAAGCTTTTCAAACTCAAGAAGATCTCTCATAATTCTATCTAAAATACTTGTACCGTGGTCTTCGTAGTCGCTCATCTTTCGAGCTAAATGAAACACGTGGCTACCCGAGTATGGGTCAGTATCAAGGGGGATGTTCTGGCCACGCTTTACGTACTCAAGGATATCTTGGGGCATGGAGTTAAGTGCTTTAATGGCAGATTGATCCCCGTGATTCGCCCTCTCAACTAGCTCCCTAGTTGCGGGGTCAGGGACAAGAGCAATCTCTAGATAATCGGTAAAGGGATACTTCTTAGTTTCTACTGTATCCGGATCTAATACTGTTACTTTGGACCAAGCTTTGGTTTCTTCATCCCACTCGGAAAAAATATAAACATCCCCGATAAGATTATACTCGTGTGCAATAGATAATAGCTTCTGGAATAAGTTGATTCTTTCAACCATGGCTTCGAAGAAACGAAGAATCTTTTGTGCAGTTTTGTAATCCTTAGCCTTAGGGATAGTCAACGTTACTTTTGATAGCGGAATCTCAGAGTGCAAATCAATAGCGGGACCTACGATAGGATCATTCTTGTAGAAATGCCGATACCAACGACGCTTCTCTCGGTTTGTCCTAGGTAGTTCCAGCATGTCCGTAGACAAGTACGGACTGAAGAAGGGAGCCTCTTGCGTCTGTAAGATGTCACTAGCTGCTGTTTTGAAAACAGAATCAAAACTAGCTCTATTAGCTAATTTATGCCCCATTGCCGTAGTAGCGTAAGGCTTTAGCCTATTCGAGACCTTGGGTGTTCTAGGGGTTGAAGTCTTCTTATCTACCACAGTTTAGGTACCAACTATTTCTTCCGTACTGGAAGCTTATTAAGATTAATGTTAATGTAATTATAGATTTGATTCTTTCCAGAATCTTTATTCTGCCTTAGCAGTTCTAAATGTTCTTCAGATGCTTTATGATAATCTTTCTTGGCATCTTCTAGAATTTTTATTAAGTATTGAAGTTTATTAAACGACTTTGTGTACCCTTGGGCAGACCCGGCTCGACGGGAGGAATGATGTAGCTCTTGTAGTTTACTAGAAGCTAATACTATTTCTCTTTTTAAGTTGTCTAACCGCTTTTCAAAATCTCTAACTTGTTCTTCGTTCATTAACGTGGCTTCTTATTAGATCTATAGGTGTTGGTTCCATGAAGTTTAGAACGTTTCATGTGAAAAGCCGTGTAAGAAGAAGCAGTTTTACCCGCAGCTTCTCTAGCGCTATAGGTAGGATATGTTTTTTTCCCGAAGTTAGACTTAAACTTAGACGCACAATACGCCATTCGAGCTAAGGAGTCTGATTGGTCATCATGCATCCCTTCTACAGGGGGTGATTCTACAGTAACGATATACTTAGAATGCTGAGTTTCTTCTAAGTTAAAAAGTTCTTTAATGAAGGGTTCCGACTCGGGAAAAGCTAATCCATCTTTGAAATATTCATGGGGGACGGGCAGTTGAATATTATTTTCCGCAACTAATAAGCCTAGCGAAGAGTAAATTTCAGAGTTTAAAGTCCGAGTTACTGTTAGCATCTCCAGATGACTAACGCCGGCATCTTTTAGATGCTCTAGGAAAGGTAAACCGCCATACTGGTCAAAGTAACCCTTGACTATATAAAAACTCTTACAAAGCTCTGCTACTTCGCGAGCAATACTCCTCAATGATTGTGGGGTTTCCACAGGTAAGCGCGAAAAGTCATATCTATCGGGTAAGCCGTAGTTAGTGTGGTGCCCGTAGTACACTCTGGAGTAATCCACAATTAAGCGGTCACCTTCCCAGTGACCTAAAGTTATAGCGGTTCCGTCATTAATAGAACCCACGTCCATCCCTAGGAAGTAGGGCTGGCCTAAGTCACCTTTTAGCCTATAGTTTCCGGGTATAATGCACTTAGACTTAAAGGTATCTTTGTCCTTTAGCCATGACCGCTTGCTGTCACCAAATTCTGCACCATACTCTACCATGAAAACAGAAGAGTCTCGCTTAAATCTTGACTTCAAAAACTCTGACTCAAGATTGGGGTTAATCTCCCAAGATGGCATTTGAAGAATCAGTAATCCTGATTTTTTGCCCTCAGACATGCCTTGTGTATATAGTTTCCATAGCTGCCCTGACCTATTTAAAGGTGAAGACAGAGAAATAATCTTACCCTCTTGCTTGCCATTCTTGTTAACAAACGAAGATACGGAAGGGGTTAGAGCGTCGTAAACTTTCTCGGAGCTAGCTACACCGCCATTATCGATAAAGTGGGCTAACTCGTCCAGTACGACAACGATAGAGGAGCTACCGCGCATTGTCCTCGAAAGTGAGCCGCCAGACTGCCCTACAATCGCGCCATCTGCGTTAGGTTCGTTTTCAATTTCCCACTGAGTCCTAAATCTAACTTCTTGCTTCGTAATATTAGATTTAAAGCGATCTAGAATTGGAACTGTAGATACAATATTTTTAACAGTGTTGAAAATGTTAAGAGCTGGCTTTTGTCCGTTAGCGATGTTAATAATCTTAATTTCACCGCCTCGCATTAGCGAATAGTAATCAAATGGATCTGGAATGTGAAGAATCTTATAGTATTCATATGCTGTTATGAGTGAAGTAACGGTAGACTTAGTGCCTCTTCGACCAATGACCATCGCCATTTCATTAAACTGATGGCCATCTTCATTTACGTTACAGCGGCCCTGATTGTATAGGTACTGGAGATATTCATACTCAGTAAAATCAAAAAGCTTTGTTTCTCTAAACTTGTCAAATACTGCTATTGTTTTGTTTGTTCTGTCTAACGGCATGCCGTAGAACATCTTTAAGACAAATATTTGGATCGGGAATAGCTTTACTTTAGCCCCCCAATCGCTTTCGCAAAAAGAAATGACATCGGCAAGTGTTCTATCGGAGTTACCTAAAAACTCACGATTAATGATGTCGTTAATTATGCCCATATGATCTACTGATTCTTAATGTTGCGCATAACTCTGTCTTCAATATCAATTAGCCTTTGATTAATTTTGTGAAAGAATACTTCGCGTTCATTATCATTAACCTTTAAATCACTAAGAACGTCATTGACAGAGGATAGCATGGCTCTAATCAACTCCACGACATAAGGGTTATGGAATGAGAATGCACTATCTGCAGCTGCTTTACGCTGTTCTGCTGCTACATCCGCCAAGATTTTATAGGCTCTTACGATTTTTTCACTAATATACGTAGCATCGCCTTTAGCTTTTTCAATGCGACGGCGTGCAATACGCATGCTATCAATTTCTTCAGCTAACCCAGATAAGATGATTGAGAAGAAATCAGTACTACCAGTAAAAGCCTTCTCTATTTTATCCTGAACCCTATCTTCGGGTCGAATAAAGTCACCTTCCGGTTCGCGCCGGGAAGGAGTGTTATTAGAGCTCATAGGTTAAACTGGTTAAGTCCCTCTATATTAATTGGAGTTAGAGAGTTGGGCTCATCCACTGAAACCATTCTGTCTAAAGTTAAATCTTTGTAGAATGATCCGTATAGCTCATGATCGGCAGTAACATTCCGATCCATAGTCTGAGCTTGTTGCACAAATGCTCTCTTGGTTAATCCGCAAAAGAGTCCTTTGTTGTAGGTACAGCCATCGCACTTAGAAGCTTTTTTAATCTGCTGAGCAATTTTAAACGCAGGAACATTACAGTCCTCAAACTGCTCGGGTGAAATAGCTGCCACTTTAACTAACGCACTATCTACTGCTTTAAGAGCTCGATTCGTACCCGTTACTTTAGAAGCTGCTTTGACAACTTTATTATAAGTATGTCCTTCAACTAGGGCTTTAGCTGCTTTTTCAACAAGCTGTTCTGAGACAAGATCCAGAGTAGGTAAAGAAGCAAAAGTAGCAGATATTTTTCTCTCTGTTGATGCTCTTCTTTCGCTGAAAGAAGACTTATTAATTGCACAATGCGAAGACATATCATAAGTGCACCCATTACACTTAGAAGTTCTCTTCAGTAAAGCTGCAGTTTTGAGTACGGAAGAGTTACAGCCTGCAACATCCGTAGGAACTGAAGCCATAAGAGAAGCTGCCTTAGTAAAAACTGGCTCAACATAGTTACGGGGAACTAGCTGGGAAAGCCTGCTCCTTACTGCATCGGCGTCGTATCCCTGATTTAGATACGTAGCTACAGTTTTAGCATACTTGTCTACGTTAAATGTTTCTTTTACTGTAGCAATAGGTAAAGTAGCCTTTACACCAGCTTCACGTACTTTCGATACTTTTTTAGCCAAGAATGCTTTTTGAAGCTTTTCTCTGTTAGATAAGCTAGCGTTTTTAACGCCAAAGTTAGTGTCAATTTTAGATAAAGAAGATAAATAATCTAAGTAAGCAGAAGTGTTGTCTTCATTAAAAATCTCTTCTGCTGAAGCAATCCTCTTAGATACTAAACTGCACTTACCAGAATTATTATAAGAACACTCACCGCAAGAAGCAGTTTTCATTACAAACTTAGCTGACTTATTATACTTGTCTGTAACTTCTTTAGCTTTAAAGCAAGAATCAAAGGCAGTAACGTCAACATAAACGTTACCTAGAACACCTTCTTCGGTGGCAATAAACTCACGGGGCTTAATAGCGCTATCCCACTCCTCAAGGGGCATATACTTAAGTGCTTCAATCTTAAGGTTTTCACCCGTATATCCACGATGGGCAAGGCGCTTTAGAAGCTGATAACTATTTAAAGATTTACTCTTGTTTGCTACACGAGATACCGAGGGGGGAGCCCACCTGTAGAGATTATCCTCCATCTCTACGGAATGATCCCAGAGATTCTTCTTCTTGATTTGCTCGCGAACTGAAGGGTTTCCCTTAACCAGTTTAAAAGCACCAAAAGGGGAATCAGTCATGTCGCCCCAGTTATGCTCTAAGTCTTTATTGGCAGGCACAATTGAGCTACTATGCTGAAAAGTAACTGGCTCTTCAAGCCAAGATAGGTCTACAATAGATGCATCTTTAATTAAATCTGAGATGTCACCTAGCTCAGCCTGAGGACCTTCACCAAATACAGAATCTAACTGTACATCGTCAAACTCATGATCTTGCATAAATTTAATCCCTAACTGGACCTTGATCGTCACTGATTAACTTTACGATGTGGGTTCCGTCATCAGAAAGCTGCCAAAAATCTAAAGTTGACCTATGAATCAAAACGTTGCTTGACCCAACTTTGCTAAAGTTAACTAAGTCTCGTAAAGACGAAACTTTGATAAACTTCACTTCATTCTTAGATTGTTCTTCTTGCATTAAGCACCAAAAGCCAATATGTAGAGGCAAACAAGTAACTATTAAAGTAATAAAACTAGAAGTTAAAAAGAATCTTCTTCGACTTCTATAGGATCGTCTACATATTTCAGGAAGTTGGCCATGAACTCTTCCTCAGAAACCCAGAATTTTGAGATGTTCATGTTTCGAACAATGTTTGGGTTTTTTCTTATTAAGTTGAAAGCTTTTAAGTAAACTTGAAAAATCGGGTCGTTTTTACCAAAAGCTTCTAATATCTCAATAGCTCTTAGTAAACGATATCTAATTTGTCCCTGAGAAAATCCTAGTTTTCTAGCAACACCTGATTGTGAAGATGTTTCGTACATAAGCACTAAAATATCTACTAAAAGAGGATCCGACATAATACGATGTAGATCTCGCGTAAGCCTATCTTTGCTTAGACGAGGTAACAACGTAAGAAACCTTAACCTCTCTACAGCTGTTTTGCAACGATAACTTACAGCACCCTGAGTAATGCCGAATATTTTAGCTATATCGTTTTGGTCCTTATTGAGCTCAAAGTACATATGAATGTAATCACGCTCAATTGGGTCAAGATACTGCACTAGCTCTGTAACCTGAGCTAGCTGTTCACGAAATATCTTTCTTAGTTCTGTCTCGCGGACTTCTGCTTCCATATCTAGTGCCGCCTGATCTTCTTCAGCATCTGGATCATAAATTAAACCTGCATCAGACCCAAAGCGAGCCTCAAGCTCGCTGGGTTCCATGGAAAAAACAAACCAATTAGAAGCCATATAATATTATAGAGTTGTTAAACAAACTTGTGGGACTTCTACTTCAATCGTCTTTGAAGCTAATGAAATCTTTACAACAGCATTACTGGTATCTAAAACTTTTACTACTTCGCCCTGAAGACTGCTATAAAGTCCTTTTGTGACAACTACAGACTGGCCTTTTCTTAGATTTGTAAACATCATAGATTTTAGCTTTTGTCTTAAAGTATCAATATATTGATTAGTTACTAATTTAAACCTACGCTCTTTACGATTTTTGGCAATAGTAACAATATGGTCAAAAAATCTATTATTCTCTAGTAAATATGGATTTTTGCGTATTGAACTTGTTTTTATGAAGATGTACCCAGGCATAATGCTTTTGATGATCTTCTCATTATCAATCTTCTCAGAAGACGACGGAAAGAATATCTCACACTCACCTATTGTGTCAAAAACTTCTTGTTGTAGTACTTCTTCAGATTGTTGCTCACCTACGTAACTTACGTTAACGATGATCCAACAGTTTTGGTCTATATCTGTAAAAAACTTACTCATCAATT
>Ga0194126_10003136_pt1 | contig 26439 bp, 23 predicted proteins | sample TA2KigC150mmetaG_FD_148641 | JGI IMG/M metagenome (GOLD analysis project Ga0194126, IMG submission 148641) | Freshwater microbial communities from Lake Tanganyika, Tanzania - TA2015035 Kigoma Deep Cast 150m | ecosystem: Environmental > Aquatic > Freshwater > Lake | place: Tanzania: Lake... | reverse complement strand
GGCGTCAATCCTACAAGACCCGATGCCCCTCCTGCTAAAAAACCTTCTCCTGAATCTGCCCCAAAGCGGGAACCGGAGACCAGAGTCACTTCTGCTCCTTCACGGCCATTTGTCGGCGCTCCCCTTCCCTTCCTCCAGATGGGCCTTAAGAAGAAGGTGGCCATTCTGGATTTTGAGAATAAGACGACTTATCAGGAGGAGATGATCGGAGAGGCAGTGGCAAAAAGGCTTGCCGATAAATTAGAGGCGACCCAGAGGGTGGTCATCATGGATAAGGCTGTCGTCTCAGAGATGTTAAAAAGAGAAGGGACCAAATTTGACGACCTGACTGAGCTGCCGGTGATGAAACAGGCTCACCGGTCCCTGGGGATTCAGGCTTTTGCGCTGGGCGCGGTCACGGATGTAAGCATCCTCTCCTCCAAAGCCTCGGAGACATCGGATGAAGAGGTCTCCTTTGCCACAGCAAAAGTGGAGATCCGACTCGTCGATGCCTCCACAGGAAATCTTCTCAAGACCTTCATCGGGAGAAGTCCTATTTTCGGCACGAAGGAGAGTGGAGAGGGCAGTCGTGGAAAGGCTGTCATAAAGGCAATCGATTTCTGCCTGGAGGATATTCTGGAAGGGCTTTTCAGACAGCTTGACTTTCTGGACTGGACGACTACGATTGCAAAGATCGAAGGAGAGAATCTTTTCATCAATGCAGGCAGACTTTCCGGTCTCAGGATCGGGGATACCCTCGAGATTTATGAGCCCGGAAAAGAGATCATTCACCCCGCCACGAAGATCTCTCTCGGATGGACTACAGGCCAGCTGAAAGGAGTTGCCAGGGTTTCCGAACTCTTCGGCGTGGATGCGGCCATCGGAAAAGCGGTTCAAGGGACCGGCTTCAGTTCCAACGATGTGCTGAAGTCGACGATAAGATGATTGGGTCGGGTCTTCTTCCCTCCTCCCTTCTCCCTGAAGACTGTATTGTATCTCCACTTATGGTTCGATTTTGAGTGAGCCGTTCACCCTTCGAGAGCCTCAGGATGAACGGTTTTTTTCCCGAACGTCCTGAGTCCCGCTCAGGCGGGATCGAAGGAAGGGCTCACCAAGAACGGATTACGATATGTTAAAAAATCAATCTCTTTGCCGTTCGTCCTGAGCGTGTCGAAGGATGAACGGTTTTTTTTGACCCTATTCCTCTGAGGCGGAAGGCGGTGGAAACGCGAGCCCTCTGGTTAAAAAGTAGGCCGCCTGGAGATAGGAGGTAGGGCAGAGCGGAAAACATTCCTTGCAGTTCCAGCACTCCTGCGAGGCTATCCCCGGAATAAAATCGATCTCCCGTCTGACTCCTCGATCAACAAACGAAATCGCATTCTTCTTCTTGACCTCGGCGCAGTATCTTACGCATAGACCGCAGAGAATGCAAAAAGAGGATTCTTTTTCAAAACGGGCTTCATTGGCTCCATACTCCTGGGCCAGATTCTGCAATTCCATGGAACCTGGAGCATGAGCCAGCAGAAGCTCCAAAATCATTTTGCGAATTTTATCTACTCTCTCAGACCGGGTTCTGACGACCAGATTTTTTCCCACCGGATAAAGACAGGCCGCGACGAGATTTGTCCTGCCGCGAATGTCCACCTCCACCGTGCAAATTCGACAAGCCCCGTAGGACTCCAGTTTCTCGTGCTGACAAAGGGTAGGGATAACGATCCCTGCGCGTTGTGCGGCCTCCAGCAGGGTCATCCCCTCCTCTGCTTCTACATCCCTTCCGTCAATGTGCAATAGGATTCCGCTCATTTTGTTTACCCTGTTGTTACATATTAACAATCTTATAATTGAATTGACATGAACATTGGGAAATCTCCCCTACCCCCTCTTTTCCCTCCGGGCCAGAGGCCCTATGGGCCGGCGGCCAAAGAGGGGTAATTCCTCCCTTTGGCAAAGCCTGCCTGCCGGTAGGCAGGGGAGGTTAGGAGGGATTTTTCAAATCGATGCCTTTACTATTTTAATGCTGTTAATAAAATAATCCGCCATTGTAAAGGTTTGTAAGCACACTCACCTCCCTTTTTGTACAATGTTAAGGTTTACTCTCTCAGGATCATTCTTGCTTCTTCAGGCAGTGGAGGCGGAACAGGCTCGCCTGAAATTTTCTTCACCGCGCCAAAGCGAGGAGGACAAACTTCAAAACATGTCCCGCACTTCGTACATTTCTCCTGGTCAACGACATGGACCTGTTTCTTCCCGCCGCTGATCGCCTCTGCAGGGCATTTTTTGAGGCACGTCATACAGGCCTGGCACTTCTCCGGATCAATATGGTAGGAGAGGAGTTCCTTGCAGGAGTAAGCCGGGCATCTCTTTTCTTTGATGTGCGCCTCGTATTCCTCTCTGAAGTAGCGGATTGTGCTGAGCACCGGGTTGGGAGCGCTCTTACCCAAAGCGCAGAGTGAAGCTTCCCTGGCTGTCTCGGACAGCTCCTCCAGAAGCTCGATGTCGCCCTCTTTTCCCTTCCCTTTGCCGATATTGGATAGAATCTTGAACATCTGCCTGATGCCCTCGCGGCACGGAACGCATTTGCCGCACGATTCATCACTGAGGAAGTCAAGGAAGTACCTGGCGACATCAACCATGCAGGTATCTTCGTCCATGACAATCATCCCGCCTGAACCCATCATGGAACCGGCCCTGGTGAGTTCATCAAAATCCACTTTCATATCTAACTGTTCTTCAGGGATACATCCTCCGGACGGACCGCCGGTCTGCACTGCCTTGAACCTCTTGCCTCCGGGGATTCCGCCGCCCACCTTATAGATAATATCTCTCAGGGTGATGCCCATGGGCACTTCCACAAGGCCGGTATTGTTGATTTTGCCCACCAGGGAGAAAATCTTCGTGCCCTTGCTCCCTTCGGTTCCAAACTGAGCAAACCAGTCAGCGCCTTTATTGATAATCAGCGGCACATTGGCCCATGTCTCAACATTATTTAAAACGCTGGGTCTTTCCCATAGACCCTTGACGGCTGTGTGGATATATTTGGGCCTCGGCTCCCCTACCCTGCCTTCCAATGCCGTCATCAAAGCGCTCGACTCGCCGGAGACAAAAGCGCCGGCTCCCTGGTGCACTTTAACGGTGAAATCAAAGCCTGAGCCAAGAATATTTTTCCCAAGAAGACCATGCTCCTCCGCCTGCTGGATAGCGATGGTCACATTCTCTACGGCAAGGGGATATTCCTGACGAACGTAAATATAGCCCTCGTGGGAGCCGATGGCATAGGCTCCGATGGTCAACCCCTCAAGGATGGAGTGAGGGTTTCCTTCGAGGAGCGCCCTGTCCATGAATGCCCCCGGGTCCCCCTCATCGGCATTGACGATCACATACTTTATTTCGTCAGGTCCATTTCGAGATTCCTCCCACTTTCTCCCCGTGGGAAAACCGCCCCCTCCCCTTCCTCTCAGGTCTGCCTTTTTGACTTCATTCAATACCTGTTCGGAGGTCATCCGGAAGAGAACTTTGGCTAACGCAGAATAACCGCCCAGCGCCAAATAGTCATCGATGTTCTTAGGATCAATCCTGATGTTATTGCCGATGATGTTTCGCACCTGATTCTTATAGAAGGGAATATCGGATTCACGGGATGCCTTCTCGCCTGTGGCCGGGTCAACATAGAGCAGACGATCGACCACCTTCTTCTGGATGGTCTGAGAGACAATCTCGGGAACATCTTCTGGTTTGACTTCGAGATAGCAGATTTCCTCAGGATAGATCACTACCACCGGCCCTCTCTCGCAAAATCCAGGGCAACCGGTTCCTTTGGCATCCACGGCAGTCTTTAAACCTTGTTTTTCGATCTCTGCCTTAAAGGCGGTGATCACCTCATTTGCGCCAGAGGCAAGACAACCCGTGCCGGCGCATATTGAAATACAAGTCCTGTTAGGGTCTCTCCGGGACACGATTCCGTTTCTAACTTTCTCTAACTCGTCAGGTGAGTTTATCCTTGGCATCATTCTCCCTTAACCTTAATCCAGCGATAATCACGAAAAGGGCTGTGATAATACCGGTTTTATTGTCACCCTGAACTTGTTTCAGGGTCTCACGAGATGCTGAAATAAATTCAGCATGACACTTTTATCGCTGGATTAAGCCTTAATCGTACTTTTTCAACACGTTTCCTATCTCGGCGGGCGCCACCTTACCGTGATACTTCCCATCGACTTCCATCACGGGCCCTAAAGCACAGCAGCCCAGGCAGTTCACCGTCTCCAGGGTGAATCTTAGATCCGAGTCCGTTTCGCCCGGTTTCACTCTAATCAGATCCTGAACCGTGTCGAGGAGACGCGGCGCGCCACGGACATGACAGGCCGTCCCCATGCAAATGTGAATTTCATGCCGTCCCCTGGGAACTAAACTGAAGGCTTTATAAAAAGTGACCATATGCTGGATCCGGCTCAACGGGACCTGCAATTTCGCGCTGATCCTCCCTAAGACCTCCTTGGAAAGCCAGCGGTTTTCTTTCTGAATCTCCAACAATATTTGAATCAGCGAGCTCGCATTCCCCTGATGTTTATCAATAATCTGGTCGATTCGATCGTTATCCATCATTCCTGTCCCAACCTTCGTCTCTCCCCGAATCCCGCCCCCTCAGTTATTGGGGTAATTTCATTTCATTGATTACAGAAATCGATAGGTGGGGCCTGCTGCAGGTCTAACCCCGCCTCCAACATAGGCGGGACAGGAATGTCCCGCCTATCGGGTGTAATTAAAATTTTACTGCATCGTCATGAACCGTTCACCCTTCGAGAACCTCAGGGCGAACGGTTCATTGATCGATCATATGTCTTATCCCGTTCATGGTGAGGCACTCGAACCATGAACGGGATTGCGATTCAGTCCCTCAGGCGAGAGCAAAGCGCTTCTGGCCTTCATCGAACTTGACGAATCCCTGTTTTACGGAACGGTGAAGGTGCCTCCTTATTTCGGACGCGTCCAAGCCTAACCTCTCAAAGATTTCTCCTACGGAAAGGGGGTTTTCTCGCAGGAGGAGCATCATCTGGCTTATGGCCAATGGATCTGCAATCAATTCGCGGAATAACCGGTCGCCTTCGTCACTCTTGAAAAATTCGATCACTTTTTCTTCCGTCTCAAAACGCACGCTCAGCCTCTCTCTTTCCACCAGCTTAATATAGGGAAGCAAATTCTCCACGGCTTTCAGTCTGAAGGTCAAAGCATTCTGTTCTATTCCTTCCCCTTCCCCGATCGGCCCTAATTCCTGAAGTTTTTTGACGACGTTGTTCATCACTTCGGCAAAACGGATTCCTTCAGCCGCAGAGACCCATTCCAGCTTTAACCTCTGGGGGTTCACCCCTATCTGCTCCAACAATTTCCTGATGAGAAGCGCCATGCTTAATGCATAGATGTTCCCTTCAGTAGGATAATGACATTCGCCGGGCCAGCAACCGCCGATAAAGACCCCGTCTGTTCTGTTTGAAAAAGCCCGGAGGATAAACGCCGGGTCGACTCTGCCGGTGCACATGACACGGACCATCCTGATCTCAGGCGTATATTGCAGTCTGGAAACTCCAGCCAGGTCAGCAGCGCCGTATCCTCACCAATGGCACACAAAACCAAGGATTCTCGGGGTAAACTTAATGGCAGCGCTCATTCACTTTCCCCTTCTTAGTAATTTTCCCATCCCCCTCTCTCCGAGCCAGAGGCTCTCCGAGCCGGCGGCCTAACCTCCCCCTTGAAGGGGGAGGAATCATGAGAGGTGCATAACGCATTCCCTCCCCTTCGAGACTGTGTCGTAATTACTATTTTGTCATCCTGAACTTGGTTCAGGATCTCGTAACTATTTAATTCTATTAGATGCCGAAACAAGTTCGGCATGACAATTTTTATAATTTCCCCTATTGCGACACAGTCTCTTCAGGGGGAGGGAAAGGGTGGGGGTGGGGTTTCTATACATCTCCAATCGCCGTGTCAATCTGGGCGACCAGCTCCTCATCGGTAAAGTGCTTCAACTGGATAGCCCCCGTTGGACACTTTGCGGTGCAGAGACCATCTCCTTCACAGAGAACGGAATTCACCCAGGCCTTCTTGCCTTGCGGTGTGCCACGAAACTCTATGGCGCCGCACGCGCACACGGAAAGACAAACCCCGCAGGAGACACAGTCGCTCTCCTTCACCTCGCAAACAGCCCCGGAGGCTGTGACAGAATCCTTTGAAAGAATCGTCGCCGCCCGTCCCGCAGCCCCATAAGCCTGGCTGATCGTTTCGGCTATATGCTTGGGATAGTGGGCCATGCCGCACAGGAAGACGCCCTCTGCAGCAAAGTCAACAGGTCTCAGTTTCACATGGGCTTCCTGGAAGAACCCATCCGGATTTAAGGGGACCTTGAAAAAACGGGATAGTTCAGCATTCGTTGCCGAAGGAACAACAGCGGCAGCCAGCGCGAGCAGGTCCGCATCTATTTCGAGCTTCTGACCGAGAACAGGATCGGCCACGGTAACCCTCAGAAAACGATGCCCCCCCTCCTCGACAGCTTCCACCTGGGGTTTACTCTCCGGCTCATAGCGGATGAACTTCACGTCCCTGTTTGCCGCTTCCCGGTAAGAATCCTCCGCCAGGCCATACGTTCTCATATCCCGAAAGAGAATGTAGATATCCATCCGGGGGTTTATTTCTTTCAGCTTCAAAGCGTTCTTGACCGAATGGCCGCAGCATACCCGGCTGCAGTAATTTCTTTCTTCATTTCTGCAGCCTACGCACTGGATCATCACCAGACACTGGGAGTGGATCACCCTTTCTTCTCCTCTGGCGATTCGCTCTCCCAACTCCAGCTGGGTCAATACTCCGTCTTCTTTCCCGTAAAGATATTCGGTGGGCTTGTATTCCTCGGCGCCGGTCGCAATGATCGCTATGCCGTGACGTATCTCCTTGGCCATCCACCCCGCCTTCATTGTGGTGGTGAAGTTGCCCACATAACCGGAAACGGTTGTGATGGTCGCATCGGTGGAGACATGAAGCAGGGGGTGCCGGTAAACCTTGTTGACGAGACCATTCACGTATGCCTGGACATCGAGCCCTTCAAGCGTGAAATGAATCTTCCGGGCTACTCCTCCTAATTCCAAATCCCTTTCCACCAGGTACACCTCGAATCCCTGGTTGGCCAGACTCAGAGCGCTCGTCATCCCGGCCACGCCTCCGCCGACCACCAGCGCCCTCTTGTCGACCGGCAGCTCAAATTCCTTCAACGGCTCGAGACGGGCCGCCCTGGCCACTGCCATCCTGACGATATCCTTTGCCTTCCGGGTGGCCATCTCTTTTTCTCGAGCGTGGACCCAGGAGCAGTGCTCTCTGATATTGGCCATTTCAAAGTAGTATGGATTGATTCCCCCTTCACGAAGCGTGTCCCGGAACAGGGGCTCATGCGTCCTGGGAGTGCAGGCGGCAACGACCACACGGTTCAGCCCTTTCTCCCGGATCGTTTCGGCTATTTTTTTTGCAGTGTCGGTGGCGCACGCAAAGAGGGCCTCCTCCGCATAGACCACATTCTTCAAGCCCGAAGCATATTCGGCTACGGAAGGGACGTTCACCACCCTTCCGATATTCGCTCCGCAATGGCAGACGAAAACCCCGACCCTTGGCTTCTCTCCCGCGACATCCCTTTCCTGTGGATATTCCCTTTCCGTTGACAGCTCCCCCCGGCGATAGGCAAGCAGCTGACTGCAAAGGGCGTCCGCCCCGCTGGCAGTAACGATCGACTCCGGAATGTCTATCGGGCCCTGAAACGCCCCGCTCACAAAAATTCCCCGGCGGGAGGTCTCAATGGGATTGACAGGATTGGTTTTACAGAATCCCTGCGGAGTGAGATCGATGCTGAACTTCTTAGCCAGGTCCTTCACATCATCGGGAGGGTTTAGTCCAACGGATAATACCACGAGGTCGAACTCCTCCTCCTTGACCCCGTCCTCATAGGTGGAGTAGCGTAGGGTCACATTCTTGGTTTCGGGTATCTCTTTTCCGATTGAGACATAGCTTCTTATGAATCGAATCCCGGGAAGCTTTTCCGCCCTCTGATAGAATCGTTCGAAATCTTTTCCAAAAGACCGAACATCGTTATGAAAGATGGTGCACTCGGCCTGAGCGTCATGGTCTTTTGTCAGGATCACCTGCTTCTGGGTATAGGCGCAGCATACGGCTGAGCAGTAGCTGTTGCCTCCCAAGGGATTAACCTGTCTTGAGCCGACGCACTGTATCCACGCTATTTTGTGTGGATGCTTCCCGTCCGAAGGCCGCCTGATCTCGCCTTCGTAGGGTCCGGTGGAACATAAGATTCGTTCATAATCAAGACTGGTGACCACGTTCTGCATCGTTCCATAGCCATAGTCGCCCTGAAGCTTCGGATCGAATATCTCATAACCCGGAGACAGCACGATCGCCCCCACCTCCACTTCTATCTTTTCCGGCTTCTGGCAAAGATCGATAGCGTTATTCTTGCAGATCCCCTCACAGATGGCGCATTTCTCATTTTTGAGGAAAGAGCATTTTTTAGCGTCGATGTAGGTGACCAGAGGAACGGCCTGAGAGAAATAGATGTGAATGGCCTTATTCAAAGACAGGTTTTGATTATATTCATCCTCGACCTTGATTGGGCAGTACTCAACGCAGGCGCCGCAACCCGTACATTTTTCCTCTTCAATATATCTGGGCTTCTTGATCAGGGTGACGTTGAATTCACCTGCTTCTCCTTCCACCCTGTCCACTTCAGTATAGGTGAGGATTTCTATGTTGGGATGCCGGCCGACCTCGACCAGTTTGGGCGCAAGTATTCAGATGGAGCAGTCGTTGGTGGGAAAGGTTTTGTCTAACTGGGCCATCTTGCCGCCAATGGCAGGCGCCCTATCGACCAGGTAAACCTTAAAACCCGAGGCGGCGAGGTCAAGAGAGGCTTGAACACCACTGACCCCTCCGCCAACCACCATCACATCGCCAGCATGACTGCCTGCGGAACCCTTGCAAATACTGTCTGCGAGACCTTTATAAAGCTGTTCAACCTGTTCTTTTTCCACTTCTCTATGACCTCATAAAGAGAGATTACACAGATTTTTCTAATCGGAGTAATCGTTTCATAATCCCTGCCTGCCGGCAGGCAGGGCTGTAATCAAAGAGCAATCGCTCTCATTCCTTTGAGACCCGGGCAATCGTATCCGTCACTTTCTTCAGTCCGTATTTCTTGATCAATGATTTTAAGCCGATTTCCATCTCCTCACGCTTCTGCGGTTCCGCCTCTACTGCCTCTTCCCTTTCTTCGTACGTCAAGGCGCCAAACGTGCATGCGTCCACGCACATAGGCTTTTCCAGGGGCGGCACGTCCTCACACATATCGCATTTGAGGGGAAAGCCGGAATCGGGGTCTTTGAAGGCGTCCCTGGACGGGCAGGAGGCCGGGCAGAAGGTGCATTCGTCGTACTCCTTGCCGTCGATCACGTAACGGTTTCTGCCGTTACATTCCGCCTGGGCATAGTCGCCGGCCCGTATCGGCACGAAGATATCTCGAACTTCGTCCATGACGACCATGATCCGGGAACGTGCGGAATTAACCGAGCTAAATTTCGGTACGGCGTGGAACGCGGAACACGCTATCTCGCACGCCCTGCAGCCCGCGCATTTCTTGGTATCCACCTTTATGTCTTTGACGATTCTTGTTTTCTTCCCATTGCTGTCCACGGCGACGCCCCTTCCTTTATTCGCAATGTTTCAGAAAGTGAGAAAAAATCCCCATTTTAGAATCAACATTGTTCCGGCCCTCAGGGTTGGGGGGATTGTCAAAGTTTTAGAGCGAATATCGGAACTACCCCAACCATTACCTTTATTCCTTCCCCTTCTTGGCCCTGGCATCGTTGAGCGCGGTCACTTCATTCCCGTTCAAAACGCCCCTCTTGATGAGGTCATCCGCCACGTAGCCCAAGTTCAATTTCTCCAGGGTCTCTTTGGTGGGAATCCCATCAAAGGTCCAGCCTTTAAAGTCATAATATTTGCTCAGCAGTTGCTGCTCATACTCCTCGTTTCTGACCGCCCAGTGATCTTCCGGCGGCCTCTCCATGAACCTTCTCAGGCCCAATCTCGCGTTGAGGGCTCTGACCAGATTCCGGTTCCTCTGGAAGCATTCCCATAGCCTGCCTTTGTCAAAATTCATCCCCGATGCGAGGGTGATGACCTGCGGCATATTCCATACGTGATATCCTGTGGTGCCGCCAAACTGGCCCCTGAATGAGGACACGAATCCGCAAAACCCCAGGGAATCATCCAGGTAGTGCATGCACTCATTCCAATCAACGATAGCGACCATGGCATCGTCGGGTAACTGATCGCGTTTCTCCCACTGCCGGAACCACTCTGCAAACTTCTTATCCGGGACCGCGACCCACTTTCTGATGAATTCTTCCTTCAGCTCCGGATCAGTGATCGGGTCTTGCGGGAAGGAGCCTTCGATCTGGGTGATCGCCATATCCTCACCGGTGGCGATCATCAGGAAATAGGCCGGATTGAGTTTGCCGAGCTTGATGGGCAGCTGTTCGAATTTCTTGACCGTGTTGTGATCGAATTTCTCAGCGCCCTTGCCGATCCGCGCCGCTGCCCGGGAGACGCCATCCGCCAGGATATCTCCAATGTCCTCTCTAAAGGCCATTTTATGAATGAGATAATAGAATCTTCCCCTCACGTCGGAGGGCATCCCTGGAAAGTCTTTTTCCGCCAGAATCCCGGCCTCCAGAAGCTCAAGGGCGAAGGCGATGGTCTGGGGGGTGGAGTAGGAGTCAAGCCCTAAGTCCTGAGCAATAGGGAGGATCTCGTAGGTGAAGTCCAATTCCTGGAAGGCAGCCATGTGATAGGTGTCTTTTCCATAACACTTATAGGAAAATCTTCTGCGGTTCGGCCACTGAATGACGTTGTGGCATGCCTTCGGGCAGTTCCAGCAGCCTGTCTGGCGGCTCATGTGGTCGTGCTTCAGGTTCCGCCATCTCTCTTCGAGAGAAGCGCTCCAGAAGGTCTTTCGGCGCACGCGGGCATTGCCCCATGAGAAATTGTTGTGATGGAAGCTGTCATCTTCATCAACGGCCATCCAATCCCCGACATTCGGGTTCGCATCAAGTTCCTTCCTCAGGCGTGAGCACATCTCCCAGAGTTCTGCGGGGTGGGCGAGATTCACGTCTTTTGTTCCACGGACGGCGATCGCCTTTACGTTTTTATCTCCCATGACCGGCCCGACCGTTCGAGCGGCGCTCGAATTGCCGCAATCAATCGAAGCCAAATAAGCCCTGTGTTCGCCGGCCGGACCAATGGCAGCCACCCAGGCCCTGTTGTCCTTCAACTCCTCCTTGATCAACCGGGCCGTATCATACATGCCTTTTCCCCGGAGGTGCCTGGCGTCGCGTATCTCCACCCTGTCATTGTGTATCGTTATGTAGACCAGGTCGGGCGCCTTTCCCCGAAGGACGATTCTGTCCCATCCGGCCAGTTTCAGCTCCGGCCCGAACATTCCGCCCATGAGTGAATGGCCCATCAATCCGTTCACCGGAGCAATCGTATTGACCGCGACGCGGTTTGCACCTGGAACGGGTGTGCCGTTCAGAAGACCGTTCCCGAATATGAGCAGGTTATCTGGAGAAAACGGATCGGTCCCCGGAGGAACCCGATCAAATAGCCGCTTCGCGGCGATGCCATTGCCCCCCAAATACAATGCCGTTTCTCTTGGATCGGTCTCTACCTTATCGATGCTTCCCCGTGACAGATCAATTTCTAAGTCATACCCTGTCTCTGCGTACCTCATTTTTACCCCTAAATATCTCTTAGGCAGTCTGATATTTGACTGCCGTGGTCGTTCCTATCAGTGTAATCGTCCGTAATCCCTGCCTGCGGCAGGCAGGTGTGTAATCAGAGATTTCTGGACTTTTTCGGAAATCTCTCTAATGGCGCATGGTCATTGAACCATGTCCACCCTTCTTTTCGTTTACTTTGGGTCTTCCAGGTTCTCTCGCTGGAGGCGCTACAGGAGTCTCTGTGACAGGAAGCAACCAGATAAATTCTCGTAGCGAATCCTTAACAATTTGCTCGGCAGTTTCCATATCCGGGGCTTCGATCTCCTTTGCATTGCAGAAAACCCTAAAATACATGTCTTCACCTCCCGGTTACGAGGCTGTGTCGTAATTCCGTTCATGGTTCGAGAGCCTCACCACGAACGGAATACGGCATGTTAAAAATCAATCACTTAGCCGTTCGCCCTGAGTATGTCGAAGGGTGAATGGCTAATTACGACACAGTCTCTACGGTAAGGGTAATCCCGCGTTTCGCGGGACCCGTATCGTCATCCGGTAACGTCTTTCGGTCAATGAATTTGACGTAACCCTCAGACGCTGAACGAAACGCCTGCCTGCCGGTAGGCAGGGGCTTCGTAGCCGTAACCTTTTATCACAGTCTAAGCCTTCCGAATCGAACAGAGTTGGGATTTCATCTGGGGATAGCCCATGATCGGCTCTCTTAGATGAAGGTCGGTCAATATATTTACGTTTGCTTCTCCCGGCCAGCCATGAGGAATGGACACGACCCCTTCCGCCATGTCCTCCGTCAACAAAGCCTTGACCTTGATCTGACCCCGATTCGACTCCACCACGATGGTGTCTCCGCTTTTCACTCCATATTTCCCTGCCGCCTTGGGATGAATCTCCGCAAAGGGCTCCGGGCACTGCTTCTTCAGATCCTGGATGTTCCGATGCTGGCCGTGCGTATAATAAAGGATTCGCGCTCCCGTTGTGAGAATGAGCGGATATTTCCCGTATAAGTCTTTGTTCAATGGACTCTGATCCGGCTCCCGATAAGTAGGAAGAGGATCGAAGCCCGCCTTTTCAAAAGTTTCGGAATAGATCTCAATCTTTTTGGATGGGGTTGAAAAACCTTTTATCTCGTATCCATCCATTCCGTATTTTTTGGCCATATAATAAGCGCCCGCTATCTTGTCCTCCTTCAATTCCTTGTAACTCAGGCCGGACGGCTTCAGTTCGAGTTCCACCACCTCTTCATCGGTTTCCCACGGGAAAACTTCTGCCATCCCCATCTTCTTTGCCAATTCCTTCCAGAAGGTAAACTCTGACTTGCTCTCGTGCAGGGGTTCAATCGCCTTTTTCCGCAGCATCAAGTAGGGCATCCCGTGACAGACGTTGTAACTGTAAGCCAGCCCGTTCTTCTCAAGGTGCGTGCATCCCGGAAGCACATAATGAGCAAGCTCGGCGGTCTCTGTCATAAACAGATCCAGAACGACTAAAAGTTCGAGTCTTTTCATCGCCTCCCTGAAGGCATTCGAATCGGGCATGCTGACAACTGGATTTCCCCCGGTCACGATCAGCGACTTGATCACACCAGGGACACTGTCAGGAAAACACATCACCTGCCCGTAAGGACTTTTCCTGCCCCAGATCTCATAAAAGAGTGAATAATCTTCTGCGCCAATGGGAGTTCTATCGGTAGTAATGCCCAAACCTGTCAGGGAAAGCCTGGGACTCACCACCCAGCCCCCTGGGTTGTTGATATTTCCTGTGATCGTTTGAAGGATGGCAAAGGCCCGGCTATTCTGCGTTCCGTTTGCCGTCTGGTCTTGAGTATTCGTCCCCTGGAAAATACTGGCGTTTTCTGCAGTGGCATAAAGCCGCGCAAGTTTCTTGATGTCTCCAGCCGGAATCCATGTGATTTTCTCCGCCCATTCCGGCGTATAAGGTTCGATATGAACCACTAATTTATCAAATCCATGAGTCCACTTCTCTATAAAATCCTTATCAAAAAGATTTTCCTTGATGATGACGTGCATCAAGGCGAGAGCAAGGGCTCCGTCTGTCCCTGGACGAATGGGCAGATACATTTCAGCCTTTTTTGCGAGGGGAATTCGTTTGGGGTCGATCACTACAATCTTCGATCCTTTCGGAAGATTTTCTTGAATGGCCAGATCCAGGGGAAAGTCAGATTGCTCGGGATTGTGGCCCCAGAGCACATAAAGTTTGGTATCCTTTTCTTCAACCGGATACTTTCCAAAAGTCATCTGCCTGGCCCGGATACGCATTCGATAGCAGATCCCCTCTACAGAGATGAAATTGGGAGAGCCAAAAGCTCCTTTAAACCGTTGGGCCAATTCCATCATCTCGAAGTTTTCCACTCCAATGGACCCGGAAAAGATACTCAGGATCTCCGGCCCAAATTCCTTTTTCAGTCCCTGCAGTTGATCAGCAATGTCTGACAGGGCATCGTCCCACGTCACTCTCTCCCACTTTCCCTTCACCTTCTTCAGGGGATATTTGAGGCGATCAGGGTGATAGACCATCTCAATGGCTCTTTCACCTTTGGGGCAGAGTTTACCTTTGTTCAGGGGATGGTCTTTGAGCCCCTCCACTTTTTTGATCTTTCCATCCTCAACCAGGACATTCATCCCGCAACTGTGGTAACAAATCGTGCAATCCGTAGCCACCCATTTTGATCCTGAGTTTTTCATTGCCCTTCCCTCCATCGCTTAAGTCCATTCAGGTCTGTTGTCAAACCTATCCCATGGATGATCAATTTATTCACCTCATCACAATGCTCCAGCAGATCATACTGTTCACCCTTGAGTAACCACCGGGTAACAACATGCTCTAAAATGCCTAATATCAATTGCCGGGTGATAAAAATATTCACATCCTTTCTAATGATACCCTCCTCCTGCCCCTCTTTGATGATTTCGAGAATCCGGTCGGTTAAATTCTTAAATGAGTCGTAGGCTTTGGTCTTGGCAAAACTTTTGTTGACCCTCATCTCAAGCATCAAGGTCCTTCCGTATTCAGGATTCATCTTAAAAAAATAGAGGTAATACCAGATAAATTTTCTGATCTTATTAAACGCTCCCGTGATCCCCTGTAAATGCAACTCAAGCTCCCTGCAAAAATCCTTTGTTTTCTCGACAGGAATGGAAAAGAAAAGGTCCTCTTTATTTTTGAAGTATTGATAGATCGTTCCTTCGGCGACCTCTGCCTTTTGAGCAATTTGAGAAATAGTTGAATTTTGAAAATTGTTTTTGCTGAAGACGTCTATCGCAGCTTCAATGATCAGTTGTTTTTTTAGGTTTTTGTCCGGCATAGAGAGATGATAAAATTCATAATTGAATTATGTTCATTAATAATATGTATAAAAAATATTGTCAAGTATTTTTTATACATATTACAATAAGTTAAAAATTTGAATGATATTCAATTATTAGCTCTTGTATCCAAAATGAAGTCTGGATAGAGACGGAAAGCGTATCCGAAATTCTCACCCTGCCCTGTCAAGAAAGTCTCAATTCTCCACTCTTTTCCAAAGAGGGGCATAAGAGTTCATTTATATGGCTTAAATCCATAACTGAGGGGTACAAGTCATTAAGAATTTCTATTGACAAGAGAGGGGCTAAATGGTAGATAAATTGGGTAAATAAATCCAAAAGGAGGTTTACAAATGAAGCGTTTATTTATTCTCATTAGTCTCGTGGCTTTTAGCATCACCCTTTCTCTCGGTTTGTGCGAAGCCCAGATAAAACCGGGGTGGCCGAAGTCCGTAACCATCGGAGCCGCGCCTGTAGGCGGGGTCTATTTCGTATGGATGGGGGGATTCGCAAAACTTCTCCATGATAAGGTGGGGGTTCCTGCAAATGTTGAGACAACCGGGGGTCCTGTCCATAACACCCAGTTGGTGGATGCCAAACAACTCGATTTCGGGGGAGTGACCGCGGCTCCGGTCTGGGAAGGATGGACCGGTGAGGGCTGGGCCAAAGGGAAAAAACATCAAAACACCCGAGTGATCTTCCCCATGTATGCCACCTATTTTCAGATGTACGCCCTGAAAAAAACCGGGATTAAAACGATCCAGGACCTCAACGGTAAAAGCATCGGGGTCGGTCCTGTTGGCGGAACACCCGCCACTTACTGGCCAAAAATTCTTGAGGCCGCCGGGGTCAAACCTGGCCGAATTACCAATGCAGGGTCATCCGATCTCAATTCCCAGCTCAAGGACGGAATGCTCGATGCCAATGGACAATCCGTAGGACTTCCATGGGGACTGATTAATGAAGTCGAGACGACCCATGACGTCAACGTCATCGGTGTTCCAAAGGCCGATGCCGAAAAGTTCATCGCCAAATATCCTCTCTTTGCTCCCGGAGTGATTCCAAAGGGATACTATAAAAGCAACAAGGATTACGATGTGGAGACCATTACGGTCTGGAACTTTATGATCGCCCATAAAGATGTTCCCGGCGATTTTGTTTACGAGGTGGTCAAGAAGACCTTTGAAAATGTGGATATCCTTATCACGACTCACGCATCGGCAAAAGAGACAAAACCAGAGCCCATCATTTTTAGTCCCACCCCCCTCCATCCGGGAGCAATAAGGTATTATCGAGAAAAGGGCATCAAGATTCCGGATAAATTGATCCCTCAATAAAAACGATGGATGATCTCAAAGTGTTTTGAATCAAGAGGGTGTGCGGATGGACCATGGCTGCCATGGCCATCCGCATTTTTTTAAAAACCTTTAATCCCAACAGGGAAAATACGGGAGAAAGGGGGAGAAAGATGGCAGAAGAGAAAGTTGTCGATATAAAGGTGGTCGAGAAGAAACTCGAGGAGATGCATATCAAGGATATCGAAGTCTCCGGCGGAAGGGAACTGACGGGAATCATTTCAAAAGCTGTCTTTGTGATCGGCCTGGCCATGAGCCTCTTCCACATCTATGTCCTGACCATTCGGGCCATCGACCCCTGGTATTTTCGAACCATGCATGTTGTTTTTGCAGGCGTCCTCGTTTTTGCATTGGTTCCAGGATGGAAAAAATCGCCAAATGATAGGATGCATTGGGTGGATTACCTTTTCGTCCTGTTAATCGTCGCCCCTGCCGTCTATATCTTCAGCGTGTTTGATGAATGGATCTATCGGGTCGGCGTCGTTCCGAATCAATGGGACTTTTTCTTTTCAGTCCTCTTTGTCATCGCTGTCTGGGAAATGGCCAGAAGGGCCACCGGCTGGCCTTTAGCCATTTTATCCGGCCTTTTTATCCTCTACGGGTACTTCGGAAATTATATGCCCGGCCTCTTCTACCATAAGGGATATTCCTGGCCCAGGATGATAACTTTTCTCTTCAGTCTTGATGGAATCTTAAGCCTTCCCATCCTCGCCTCCGCCCATTATATTTTTATCTTCGTCTTATTCGGCGCCTTTATCGAGGCCTCCGGAGCAGGGAGGTTTTTTGTCGACCTGGCTCGATGCGCCACAGGGCGTCTCAGAGGAGGACCGGGCAAGGTCTCCATCGTTTCAAGCGCTTTCATCGGAACCGCCTCAGGATCGTCCGTCGCCAATGTCGTAGTGGATGGGGTCTTCAATATTCCGATGATGAAGCATGCGGGATTTAAACCCCATATTGCAGGCGCGATTGAAGCGATGAACTCTGCCGGAGGACAGATCGTTCCACCGGTCATGGGAGCTGGTGCCTTTCTCATGGCAGAGATTCTGGGAATCCCTTATGCAAAAGTGGCTCTGGCAGCAGTCATCCCCGCGGCGCTATATTATTTTGCCGCTTACTGGATGATCGACTTCTATTCCGCCTCGGCTGGATTATGGGGAATGAAAAAGGAAGAGCTCCCTGTCTTTCGAAGGATTATGGTTGACAAAGGATACCTTCTTATTCCCCTTGTTGTTCTGGGCGTTTCTCTGATGGTTTTAATGTATTCTCCCTACCGCTCTGCGCTGTACGCGATCATTTCTCTTATTATCGTCAGCTGGATTCGCAAAGGGGATCGATTAGGATTTAAAAGAATCATTGAGACCCTGGCCAAAGGGGCAAGGACCTCTATAGAAATTGCAGCCACCTGCGCGGCAGCCGGAATTATCGTCGGTGTCCTGACGCAAACCGGCCTGGGAATGAAATTTGCGATGATCATCATCGAATATTCAGGCGGAAGCCTCATCCTCGCCCTCGTCTTTTCGATGATCATCGCCATTATCCTCGGGATGGGAATGCCTACCACTGCGGCTTATGCCATTTCAGCTTCAGTTCTGGCTCCTGCTTTGATTCAACTCAAAGTACCTCCCATCGCCGCCCATCTCTTTATCTTTTACTTCGCCTGTCTCTCAGCATTAACGCCACCCGTAGCCTTAGCCGCTTTTGCCGCCGCCGCCATTGCCAATGCAAGGACATGGGACGTAGGATGGCAGTCGATGCGTTTCGCCATTGCAGGGTTTATCATCCCTTATATGTTTATCTATGGGCCTGCAATGGTCCTGATCGGCAATGCAACTGAAATTACCCTGGCCATCATCACAGGTCTGGTCGGAACCATGGCTCTGGCCGCCGCAGTGCAAGGATGGTTATTGAAAAGGGCCACGCTCATCGAGAGAGGCATTCTCCTGGTGGCTGCGCTCACCCTGATCAAGCCAGGATGGGAGACCGACCTGATTGGATTTGGGTTACTCGCCATTGTGGCAGCCATCCAATATGCAAAGATGAGGAAGAAATAGCCGTTTACCAATACAGATGGTCTCATAAAAAATCTATAAAGGCGATTTTTTGTCATTCCTGCGGAAGCAGGAATCCAGTATTTTCATCAAATTAGAGTGCGTATTTATAATTCTCTGGATTCCCGTTTTCACGGGAATGACAACTTTTTACAAGTCCATCGAAAAAGGGGGAGAAGGCACATTTTCCCATGAAGAGATCACATCAAATCGCGGTCATCCCGGGGGACGGGATTGGAAAAGAGGTGGTCTCAGAGGGCATTAAATGTTTAAAAGCCCTTTCCAAGATCTTCGAGAATATCGAGTTTGAGTTCGAATCCTTTCCATGGGGTAGCGAATATTATTTACAGCACGGCAGGATGATGCCTGAGGATGGCCTGGAGGTCCTAAAGAATTTTAACGCCATCTATCTCGGCGCAGTGGGTGATCCGCGAATTCCTGATGATGTGACCCTTCACGGACTTCTCCTCCCTATCAAATTCGGGTTTGACCTCTATGTGGGCCTTCGCCCGGTCTATCTCTTCCCGGGGGTGGACTGTCCATTAACCCATGTCTCCGAAGGAGAAATTGACATTGTCGTCGTTAGAGAAAATACGGAGGGGGAATATTCGAACATTGGAGGAATCGTCGGAGTCGGAGATCGCGAGCAAGCCCTTCAGAGCGCTCTCTTCACACGAAAGGGAATCGAAAGGATCGTCACCTTTGCCTTCGACTATGCAAAAGAAAAAGGCAGAAAGAAGGTCACCTCCATCACCAAGTCGAATGCCCAGCGATATGGGATGGTCCTCTGGGATAGAATCTTTAAGGAGGTAGCAGCCGGATATCCCGAAATCCGGACCGAATCCAAACTGATCGATGCCGCCTGCATGGATGTCGTTCGGAACCCAAGGGGATATGACGTGATCGTCGCCTCCAACCTCTTTGCCGATATCCTTTCAGACCTCACCGCTTCCGTGACAGGAGGAATGGGTCTGGCGCCAGGAGCCAGCTTCAATCCAAAGGATAAAACCTATCCAGGTTTTTTTGATCCGGTCCACGGCTCTGCCCCGGACATCGCCGGAAAAGGCTTTGCCAACCCCATTGCGGCGATCCTCACGGCAAAGATGATGCTGGACAATCTTGGCGAGAAAGAGGCAGGAAATCTCCTGTATCAGGCAGTCAGAAAGAACTTGGCAGAGAAAAATGTGAGGACAATGGATCTCGGGGGTCGTTCAAAGACGAATGAGGTTGGAGAGGACATCGTCAGAATCCTCCGCTCCCTGTAAGAAATTTGATTTGACAAATGCCTTAAATTCATTATAGTCTTTAAATAAGGGGAAGATACATGGGCGTTTATGAAGATGTAAAACAGGCATTGCAGGATGTCGTTGCTCCGGAGATAAGATCCCTACAAGCCGAAATCAAAAGACTGGATCAGAAAACAGACTCTTTAAAATCAGAGATTCTAACTGAGATAAGAAGGCTGGACGAAAAGATAGATATTGCAATACAGATCCGGGAACGATTGGCATCCCTCGAAGCCAAAGTGGCCGCAATGGGACGTTAAAACTTTATGGCGTGGCTGATCTCACGGGCGGTTTTTTGAATTTCCTGAATGACCATTTCCATCTTCTGGTCATTGAGGCTCGAAGTAAACCCTACGGCCCAGATGGCGGCAGGCGGGGGGGAAGACATTGGAATGGGCGCTGAAATGGCTCTGACACCAATGAGGTACTCTTCATCGTCAAACGCATAACCCCTCTGCTTTGCCTCCTCCACTTCCTTTAAGAATTTCTTGGGGTCTGTCACCGATCTCGAAGTAAATCGAATTAATCCCACCTTACGGATGATCTCTTTTGCCATTTTCTCATCAAGCAGGCTGAGAAACGCTTTTCCTGTAGCCCCTGCAAGCAACGGCAGCCGGGTCCCCGGGGGTGAGGTGATCTTCATCTCATTATGAGATTCCACAACATCGAGAATGGTGATATGATCGCCGTTCATAATGCCGAGAAAGATCGTCTCCCCGACCTTATCCATTAATCTTTCCATTGGGCCCCTGGCGATCTCCCTCCATTTGATTTTTCCATAGGTCTTTCTTCCAAGTTCCAGCAGGGTATATCCGACATTGTATCTCTTATCGATGGGATCGCGGACCAAAACTCCTAACTCTTCGAGAGAAGAGGTGATGCCATGGACAGTGCTCTTCCCAATCTTTAACTGTTTGGCCAGTTCGCTCACGCCAAGCCCGGAAGAAGAATCGGCGATGGCATGAAGAATTTTAAAGGCTTTTTGGACAGAGGGCGCCGAATAGGTGCTCTTTTTCATTCGTTCACCATATTGAACTGTTATGAAAACATACCAGATCGGTTCCTCTTTTGTCAATACGGATTTCAATTTTTCAGTAATGCCTCGGTTACGTGGATAATTTTGCTGGATTGAGCGTCGGAGTCGATAGGCGGGGTTTTCCAACCCCGCCACCAACATAGGCAGGACAGGCCTCCGGCTCAGAAGAGCCTCTGGCTCGGAGAGAATGTCCCGCCTATCGGGTGTGATTTAATTTTAACCAGTAATTTTGTCCCCCTCTTCACTGAGGCATTAAACTTTTCGCAACAAATCTTGACAAGATGGGTCTATGTGCTATGATTAGCTTAATTCTGATTGTTCATTATGAAGAACAACCTTCATCGGGAGATGAAAGGATGACAACCGAATCCATTCAGCCAATAAGAATGACGAAGTATGCCAGGCCCCAGCAGGAATGGAAGGTGATCATTGCCATCTATCTCTATCTGGCAGGAATGGGGGCCGGTTCATTTATCATCGGCCTTCTGATCCACTGGACGGGGGCGGAATTAAATCCATTGTCCACGCCCTTTATTGAACTTTTCGGGATCCGTTTCGACCTCGCAAAGTTTCTGCTCTTATGGGGGCCGATCATGGTCTCCATCGGCGCCCCTTTTCTGATTCTGGATCTGGGGATCAAATGGAGGTTCATGTATGCTTGTTTGAATCCTCGAACCTCATGGGTGGCGCGTGGATTTATCATCCTCTCCGTCTTTATCGTCTTTGGATTATTGATCCTCGCAAAGTCTCTTTTGCCTTTTAAATGGCTTAATCCCGAATCCGGCCTCTGGCTCATCCCGGAGGGAATTGCCTTTGTCTTTGCCTTTGCGACCGCCCTTTACACGGGCATCCTTTTAAAGGCGACGAAATCGGTCCCTTTGTGGAATACGCCACTGCTGCCCCTTCTTTTTCTCACATCTGCGCTTTCAACTGGATCGATGGCCATCATCCTCTCCACTCTCGGAACCGGTCTGCTTTCCTATCACAGCGGGGCGATGAAGGTCCTAATGGTTGGAGAGCAGATCTTTGTGGTGATCGAAGGGATCGTCCTCTACCTCTTCCTCTCCCGCAGATACAAGGCTTCAGAGCAGGGAAGGGAGTCGGTTCGCCTTCTGATGACGGGCAAATTGCGGTATGTCTTCTGGCAGGGCATCATCCTTCTCGGTTTTCTCTTCCCAATCGTTCTCGAATGGATATCCAAACATTACCAGAGTTCCGCACTGTTATTTATCGCCGGCCTCTCGCTCTTAACTGGCGGTTTTTTTCTCAGACTGGGGCTGATCCAGGCAGGCATTAAAGATCAGATCCCGATGCAGCGGTTGGTGGAAATTCAGTATGGCCTGATAAAAAATCCAAAATAAACATTTAAAAATCTCCCCTCCCCCTCTTTTCCAAAGAGGGGCAATTCCTCCCTTTGGCAAAGGGAGGTTAGGAGGGATTTTACAAATAGATATCTTCACTATATTAAGTCTGCTAATATACGTTTGATGATGGAGGCTCAAATGGACCAAAAGGTCCTCTTGGTTGATCAGCAAAAATGTACGGGGTGCCGCCAGTGCGAGCTGGTCTGCTCGGTCTATCATACCGGGGCAAGCAATCCGAGTCGTTCCAGGGTCAGAGTGGTCAAATGGGAACAGGTGGGGATCTACCTTCCGATGACCTGCAATCACTGTGAAGAAGCTTACTGTGTCGAGGTCTGTCCGACCAAGGCCTGCCACAGGGAACCTGACAAGGATAACCGTGTGGTCATTGATAAAAAGCTTTGTATCGGATGCAGAACCTGCATCATCGCCTGCCCTTTCGGCCAGCCTTCCTTCGATCACCAGGAACGGGTCACTGTAAAATGCGACTACTGCGACGGCGATCCGCAATGTGTGGCCTTCTGCAATGTCAGAGCCATCTCCTTTGTGGAGGCTGACAGGGCGCAGATGGCTAAAAAGAAGGAGGCCGCCAACAGATTGGCCGATCTCTTGAAGCAGGCAAGAGGATAAGCCATGCTGACACCGGATGAACGGGAAAGATATGACCGGCAGATATTGATCGAGCAGATCGGTCCGGAGGGCCAGGAAAAGCTCAAACGGTCACGGGTGGTTATTGCCGGCGCCGGCGGCCTTGGCTCTCCGATCGCCATCTATCTTACGGCGGCCGGAGTCGGGATGATTCGATTGATTGATCACGATCGGGTATCTTTGAGCAACCTGAACCGCCAGATCCTGCACTGGGAAGGGGACATCGGGAAGAAGAAGGTTCAATCTGCCGCAACAAAATTGCGAAACCTGAACCCGGGGATAAAGATCGAAGCAATCGATGAAACGATTACCGAAGCCAATGTTTCCCATCTGCTCGAAGGCTGTGATGCCATTGTAGATGCCATGGACAACCTGTCAACCCGTTACATCCTCAATCGCTGTGCGATTGAAAAGAATATTCCGTTCTTTCATGGAGCCATCCGTGGCTTCGAGGGAAGGGCCATGACCATCCTTCCCGGAAAAACAGCCTGCCTCAGATGCATGTATCGGGGGTCAGTGCCGGAAGAGAAGTTTCCTGTCATTGGCGTTACTCCTGCAGTCATTGGATGCATTCAGGCGACAGAGGTGATCAAGTATCTCTTGGGGATCGGGCAACTCCTGACCAATCGCTTGCTCATGTATGATGGACTGGAGGCTCTTTTTACGGAATTTGCTGTCAACCGGAACCCGGAGTGCGACCATTGCGGACAAATTAAGTAAGAAAGCGAAAAGATAGATGCCGGTCAAGGTTCACATTCATTTAACACATCGACGATTCACCGATGGCAAGGAAGTGGTCGAAGCAGAAGGCCAAACGGTGGGGGAGTGCCTCAACCATCTCATCCAACAGTTTCCAGGAATGGAAAAAGCCATCTTTGCCAAAAAAGATAAACTTCATAACATCGTCGAAGTCTATCTCAACCATGCCAGCGCCCACCCGAATGAACTCGCCAAACCCGTCAAGGATGGAGACGAAATCCATCTCATCCTCATGCTCGCCGGCGGATAAGGTTGACATCGGAATCAAAATAGTATAAATGATTGTCTAATTTCATGGAGGGATAAATATGGCCGAGTGTCCTGTTTGCGGGGCTGAATTCAAACTGGTTGATGGCGCAGAAAAAGGGGAAATCATCACCTGTAATGATTGCGGCTCTGAGCTGGAGGTGACTGGAAAAGATAGCGTTCAGGAAGCCCCGCAGGAGGAAGAAGACTGGGGGGAGTGATGATGTCATCAATTCCCCGGCCATTGGCCTACCCACCCTATAAAACGCCTACCGGTAGCTGACTCAAAACCCATTGGGACAATGAAACAGGCGGGAAGAAAATCCATAAGAACGCCGGATAAGGATTCTTCGCCCTAAATGGAGATGAAAAAATGAGAGTAGGATTAATCCATTCCATTATCCGAAAAGAGGAGAAACTCCTCCTGGACGAATTTCGCAGCCGCCCTGGCGTCGAGGTGGAGACTATCGATGACCGAGAAATCGTCTTCAATCTCCACAAGAACAACTATTCTTTCGATGTGGTCATCGAACGGTGCGTCAACCATTCGAGGGCCGTCCACGCCATTAAGGTCTTCGAGGACTTTGGCATCCCCACGGTCAACACCTACCAGGTGGCCGAGATCTGCGGAAGCAAGTTCCTGACCACGCAGGCCATCATCAAGGCCGGCATCCGAACGCCCCGCTGTTACCTGGCCTTCACCCCTGAGTCAGCGCTTGCCGCTATGGATGAGCTGGGTTACCCATGCGTCATCAAGCCTAATACGGGTTCATGGGGAAGACTGCTCTCGAAGATCAATGACCGCGATGCGGCCGAAGCAATCCTGGAACACAAAGAGGTCCTGGGGAGCTATCACCACTCCATCTTCTATATTCAGGAATATATGGAGAAGCGGGGCAAGGACATCCGGAGTTTTGTCGTCGGAGCTCATTGTATTTGCGCGATCTATCGCCATTCCGAACACTGGATCACCAACACGGCACGGGGAGGAAGAGCCTCAAATTGTCCGGTGACGGACGAGCTTCACGACATCTCCGTTCGCGCCGCCCAGGCCGTGGGTGGGGGCGTGGTGGCCATTGATGTCTTTGAGACCCCTGAGGGACTCTCGATCAATGAGGTCAACTACACCATGGAATTTCGAAACAGTATCGATACGACCGGGGTTAACATTCCGGCCAAAGTCGTGGACTATGTCCTGAAGGTGGGAAAGAGATGAAGGTTTCAATCGTTGGCGCATCGGGTTATGGCGGCGGGGAGCTTCTCAGGCTCCTGATGGATCATCCTCATGTGGAGGTCCATCAGGCGACATCGGAAAGAAACGCTGGAAAGCCCGTCACAAGAATTCATCCAAATCTACGCAAAAGAACCTCGCTTAATTTCTGCATGATCAAAGAGCTTGAAAAAGTTGATCTCCTCTTCGTCTCCCTGCCCCACACCCAGTTGATGCAGAGGTTTAATGAATTCAGCGGTCTGGCCGAAAGAATGGTAGACCTCTCGGCTGATTTCAGACTCAAGGACCCTGCTGCCTACCTGAAATGGTACGGAGTGGATCATCCCCATCCGGACAAGCTTGCCCAGTTTGTTTATGGAAATGTAGAGCTCCACCGTAACGAAATCAAGAATGCCCAATACATCACCGGCGCAGGATGCAATGCCACAGCCACGATCCTGCCCCTCTGGCCCCTTTTCAAACTCGGTGTGGTCGATATGGCCCTGCCTGTTGTCGCCGAAGCCAAGTGCGGCTCCTCAGAGGGGGGCAATGCCGTTAGCGAGGCTTCCCACCACCCGGAACGGAGCGGTTGTGTCCGTTCCTATAAGCCCACCGGACATCGTCACATCGCCGAAATGGAACAGGAGCTGGGCCACCCCATCTACTTTTCTGCAACATCGATTGAGATGGTGCGGGGAATTCTGGTCACGGCCCACCTCTTTGTGAAACAGGGGATCACAGAAAAAGACATCTGGAAGGCCTATCGCCAGGTCTATGGAGAGGAGCCTTTTATCCGGATCGTCAAGGAGAAGCAGGGCATCTACCGTTTTCCTGAGCCCAAGATTCTTGCCGGCACCAATTACTGCGATATCGGTTTCGAGCTGGATGGGAACAGGCTCGTCGCTGTTTCAGCCATCGACAACCTGATGAAAGGAGCAGCCGGACAGGCGGTTCATGCCATGAATGTGATGTGCGGGTTCGAAGAAACAGCAGGTCTATCTTTTGCCGGCCTTCATCCGGTTTAGATAGTGTCTGTTTATAGAGTCCGTTATTACGTCATGCCGGACTTGAAAAGCCTGCCCCGTACTTGATACGGGGGCATCCAGTCCTGCCATTGGCGGGATTGAGAACACTGGATTCCGGCTTTCGCCGGAATGACAATCTTTTTCGAATTAGTGATTTCGGAATTTAAAAATCCGCAATCCGCAATTCGCAATCCGCAATCTGGAAGATATGTGCAGACTACTTGCCGTACGATCAGAGGAACCGATCATTCCTGCCGATTATCTGGGGCCATTCGCCTCCATCGCCCGAAACAGCAATGAATATCAGGGCCATGGCTGGGGATGTGCATGGA
>Ga0194126_10003134_pt1 | contig 26442 bp, 27 predicted proteins | sample TA2KigC150mmetaG_FD_148641 | JGI IMG/M metagenome (GOLD analysis project Ga0194126, IMG submission 148641) | Freshwater microbial communities from Lake Tanganyika, Tanzania - TA2015035 Kigoma Deep Cast 150m | ecosystem: Environmental > Aquatic > Freshwater > Lake | place: Tanzania: Lake... | reverse complement strand
CTGGGTGGACCCTCCCACGCGCCAAGAGGGAAATCCAACGCATGCTAATGCTGAAGCTGGGCTTTTGCCCTTGTTGTCGGCGTTCAATCATAATGGATGATTCTTAAAATTACTTAACGTAGTAGTGTTAGTTAGTTGGGGGAATTTTCTTCAAAAGGGAAGTAGGCGTTCGTAACATATTGGGATACCATGCGTTGGGTGTTGAAAAACGAGCCATTCAAGGCGATGGCGGCGCGCCTGACCTTGGCGTAAGCCTCGGGTTTGCCGTAATAGAGGGGCAAAATTATCCTCTCCAGTTTGTCATACAAAGAAGCGGCGTCATGGAAGTAATCTCCCGGGCTCTCGGAGTCATCACCTATGGCCCAGCCGGTCACATGCTCCACATGCCCCTCAACCCACCAGCCGTCCAGGACACTGAGGCTGGGGACGCCATTCAAGGCGGCCTTCATGCCGCTGGTCCCCGAGGCCTCCCGGGGGCGCAGGGGGGTGTTGAGCCACAGGTCGACGCCGGCGTAGAGAATTTTCCCCAGAGCCATATTGTAGTTCTCCAGGTAAACCACCCGCACGGCTTCGCCCAGGGTGGCGGCGGCCTGAAAAACCCGCCGGATCATCTCCTTGCCGCCCTCATCCTGAGGGTGGGCCTTGCCGCCGTAAATCACCTGAATCGGCCCCACCTGCCGGGCCAGGCCCCGCAGTCGGTCCAGGTCAGAGAACAGGAGGTCTGGGCGCTTGTAGGTGGTTGCCCGCCGGGCAAAGCCTATGGTCAAAACGTTCTCCGACAACTGTACCCCGCTGCGTCTCTCCACTTCTTTTAAAAGTTCTTTTTTGGCTTGACCGTGGGCCTGCTGTATTTCATGAAGGGAAATACCCACCGCATAACGCAGATAGAAATTGTCCTGGCGCCACTCAGAGATGTGCTGGTTAAACAGGTCCGCGAAAGGCGGGGAGGTCCAGGTGACGGCGTGAACCCCGTTGGTAATGGCGTCAATGGGATAGCCGGGAAACATACCCAGGGAAATCTCTCCATGACGCATGGCCACGCCGTTGATGTAGCGGGCAAAACGCAGGGCCAGGTAAGTCATGTTTAGGCTCATATCGACGCAGCATTGCGAAGATTCCAGGAGGGCGGCTCGGTCCCGGCCCAAAACCTGCTCCACCAGCTCCCAGGGAAACTGGTCATGGCCGGCGGGCACGGGGGTATGGGTGGTGAACACGCATTGGCGCCGAACAGCCTCCACTTCGGCTTCAATGGGATCTGAGAACCCTCCTCCCTGGCGCCTGGACTCTAACAAGGAAAGGGCCAGGAGGGCAGAATGCCCTTCATTTAGGTGGTAGATCATCCTGTCCTTCAGCCCCAAGGCTGACAACATGCCCATACCGCCCATCCCCAGGACCACCTCCTGGCACAGACGGTAATGGTCATCGCCGCCATATAAGTGGTCGGTCAGGGTTTGATCCCAGGGGGTGTTTTCCGGCAACGCGGTGTCCAAGAAATACACCGGCACCCTGTGTCCGGATAGGCCGTGTATATCATAGCGCCAGGCTTGCACCCGGACCTGCCTGCCTTCAATGGTTACGGTGGCTCTAGGTTCCATGGGTTCCAGGATGTCTTCCGGGTTCCATAAGTCCGGGCTTTCGGTTTGATTTCCCCTGGCGTCCAGATGCTGACGGAAATATCCCTTGCGGTGCAGGAGGGTTACTCCCACCATGGACACCCCCAGGTCGGCAGCGGAGCGCAAGGTGTCTCCGGCCAGGATTCCCAGTCCCCCGCTATAGGTGGGGATGCTCGGGTCCAAGCCGACTTCCATGGAAAAATAAGCAACCGTTTTAAAAGGTGACCCCGATGTTTGCTGCATGCTAAAACTTCACCTCATCGATCCATATCGTAAGACCGTGGCCTGTCAGTCTTCCTTGGGGAGACGAATCAGAGCCTGGAAAAAAAGCGCGGACCATTGAAAGATGTTGTGTTCCCGGACCCAGGCGCGCATGGCGGCCAGCCGCGCCGCCTTGTGCTCGGGCGGGTCTTCCAGGGCCTGGAAGATGGCATCGGCAGTCTCTTCGGGATTATAAGGGTTGATGGTATAAGCCCCGGTCAATTCCCGAGATGCCCCGGTGAAAGGGCTCAGGAGCAAAGCGCCCTCGCCCTCCACCCGGCTGGCCACGTATTCCTTGGCCACCAGGTTCATGCCGTCATGGAGAGCACTGATCACCATGACATCCGCCAAGCGGTAGAAGGCTACCACCTCCTCTTGAGAATAGTGGCCCTTCAAGACGATTACCGGCTTCCAACGTCCCTGGGCATACTGCGAATTGATCTCCTCCTCCCAGGAATCCACCAGGGCGTTGAGCTGCTTGTAGCTTGGGATATGGAGGCGGGACTGGGGCCCCAATTGAATGAAGGTGAAGCGTTGCTGGTATTGGGGGTATTTGCGGAAAAAGATGTTGAGGGCTTCCAGGCGCTCCGGAATCCCCTTGGTGTAGTCGAGGCGATCTACTCCCAATCCCACTTTGAGGCCGCTCAGGTTGAGGCTATGTTGCAGTTCCCGCAAGCGCCGTTCGGTGTTAAGCGATTTAGCCCAGGCCTCGAAGCGATCAAAGTCGATGCTAATGGGGAAAGGCCGCACCCGGGTCTCTCTTTCCTGGTGGAAGATGGAAAATTTCTCCAGGTCCACCCGGGCTTCCAGGGTGCGGGCCACGGTGTCGAAAAAATTGTTGCAGTGGTATTGCAGGTGGAAGCCCAACAGATCATTGCCCAAGAGGCCATCCAGGATTTCCGGCCCCCAGGGGCAGATGCGGAAGATCTCATAGTTGGGCCAGGGAATGTGCCAGAATTGGGATACCACCAGGTTGGGCTCCGCCTCTTTGAGCATCCGGGGTAACAGGGCGAAATGATAGTCCTGGATGAAAACAATGGTGCGTCGGGGATCGGTCACCTCCGACAGAATCACCTCGGCAAATTTGCGGTTGACCGCCTTGTAATTCTCCCACTGGCCGGAGTCAAAGCGCGGCCGGGTATAGGCCACGTGGCACAGAGGCCACAGGGCTGAATTGGCGAAGCCGTAGTAATAATCTCTCTCTTCCTGACGGGTCAGCCACAGACGGCGCAATTTGTACTTGGGGTCCTGAATAGGGACCATGAGCGCGTCCCCGTTGCGGACGGCCTCCCGGTCGGCTTCGCCGCTGCCCGCGGCCACCCAGGTGCCGCCGCAGGTCCGCATCAGGGAGTCCAGGGCAATGGCCATGCCGCTGGCGGGCATGATGGTCTCCACCTCCCCGCCCCGGTAGATATGCATATAAGGCTCCCGGTTAGACACCAGGATGATCTGGAAGTCGCTCAGCCTCTCTTTTATCAGCCCTTTTAAGTTATCCTGATCCCAAAACATCACGACCTCCTTGGATGCCTACAGTTCGATGAGACGGCTGTTGGGGTTGTCCTGCAGGATCATCAGGGTGAGATAGTCGCGGATATGGCGGGTGATGAGAAAGTGCGTCCGGACGAACTCCCGGGCCATCTGGCCCATGCGGCGGGCCATCTCCGGGCGGTGCAGCAGGTAACGGATGCGAAAGGCGCAGCCTTCGGGGGAATGCACCAAAAAGCCGGTCTGGTAATCTCTCAGTTGCAGGACAATGCCCCCCACTGCGCCGCCGATGACCGGTTTCCCCTTCCACATGGCCTCGGTTACCGTGAGGCCAAAGCCCTCCCGGGTCGATTTTTGCACAATGACGTCGGCGGCCCGTTGCAGGGCGTTGACCTCGTGGTGCGCATCCGGGGGCAACAGCAGGACCTGGATGTCCGGTTCACCCTGGGCGGCCTCCTGCACCTGGGCAAGGATCTCGGGGCCTTCCGGGTCGTCCGTGGCTCCGCCTCCGGCCAGCACCAGTTTGCAGGGCGTATGGCGCCGCACCAGGCGGAAGGCCTGAATCACCCCTACCGGGTCCTTGAAGGAGTCAAACCGTGATACTTGCAGGATCAGGGGCTTGTCTTTCTCTATCTCCAGACGGTGCAGCACCGCCTTGATTTCTTCTTCCGTCAAATCCCGATTTTTCTCACTCAAGGGATCAATAGAGGGGCGGATGAGGTACTGGGGGTGTGGCAGGTTCTGGGCGAACTGAGACATGGAAAAAACCGAGGCATCGTATTGTTTCACGATCTCCCGCAAGAACCGCCACACCGCCAGATGGGGGCGGGAGGCGTCTATGTGACAGCGCCAGACCCAACGCCGGGCTTGAGGACGCAACACTTCAATCAAGCTGGCCGGCTGCGGGTCATGCACCAGCACCACGTCCGCCTCCCAGGAAAACCGCCGGGCATTCTCCAGGTTGACCTGGCGGTAATGCTCCAGCATGGCGGGGGTCAGGTTAACTTTGAAGCCTTGCAGGCCGTTGTGGAAAGCCTTGGTGACCTCAAAAAAGGCGGGATCACCCATGATGACTTCCCAGGTGGTCTTAAGACCCAGCTGGTTCAACAGCGGCACGGCCCAGGACAGAATCTCCGCCACCCCCCCGCCGACGGCGGTGGAGTTGATGTGGACAAAACGCCGGCCCTGCAGGTGTTCGGCCAGACGGTGAAGCTGGCCCACCACTTCCTCTCCCACGATGGGGGCGTAATCATCTAGGGTGATCACAGAGTTCTCCCAGGTGCTGGTGGATTAACCCCAAGAGGGTCTCCCGCAATTCTTTCAGGCTGTAGAAATAGATATCAACGTCGCGGATGGCCTTGACCAACTCCGGCAACTCAAAGTTGGTCTCAATCCAATAAGAAAAATCGTCGCTCTTCAGCTCACCCAGACGCCAGCGGGCTTCAAAGAAGTGGTAATAGATCGAATCCAGGCCCACCTGGGTGAGGGCCGCGCAGAATTCCTTCAAAGTTTGGGCCGCAATCAATGAATGCATGACCACGGCCGAGGCCTGGCAGAAGTGAAACTCAAAGCCAGGCCGGGCCCAGGGCACGAAGGGCAGGTCCCAGAGGTACTCCTCCAGGACGTCCACCACCGCTTGGCGTACCAGCCCCAGGTTCTGATATTCAAAGGGATCGAAGGAGCTGAGTTTTTCCGCCAGCTTGCTGTCCTGCAGGGCGTTGGCCGCCCACAGGGCGAAGTCGTTGGGGTATTCCACCGCGGGTTGGCCCAGGGCCAGACGGGATTGAATCAGATGATAAAAAAGCACTGATTCGTCAATTTCACGTAAGCCTTCCAGCAATTCCCTCAAATTCGCCACCTTTTTGCCCAGGGGCATGGACATCAAGAAACATTCATGGAACCGGAAGGGATTTTCGGCCACCTGATCCAATATCTTCGCCATTAAAAGTCCTCCGGGGGTGCGGCGAGAAGGGCCAGGAAATGCCGCACTGCTTTAGGATCGGGAAGGAAGTGGGACGCCGCGGTTTCGGCGTCGGGGCGGCCCACTTTGATGGTCTGCCCCTGGCCTTGCAGGATTTGGAAGGCGCTTTCGTCGGTAATATCGTCACCTAAATATATCGGAAAAAACTTGAGAAATCCAGGCAATAACAATATTTCCTGTATTGCCGCACCCTTACTGACTCCGTGAGGCAGGATTTCCGCCACCTTTTTCCCCGCCAGGAGCTGAAAGCGTCCCTCCTGCCGTAGCTGCTCCTGCCAGCGCCTTAAAACCGCCAGAACCACCGCAAGATGGTTTGCGGGAACCTGTCGGTAATGAAGGGCGAAGCCCAAGGGCTTGTCTTCAAGCCACCACCCCTGAAAAGGCTGAAGCCTCGCCACCAGCCGATTTCGCCATCGAGAAAGCTCTTGATCGTCTGCGGCGGTACCCCGCAAGGGGTGGAGACGCCCGGAAATATAGGCCTCTCCGCCGTGTGATCCCAGAAAGTCCAGGCCTGAGACGGGCAGCAGTTCCTGTAAGTCTCTCAAGGGGCGACCCGAAACCACCATCACCTTCAAGTCCCCCCGAGCCGCCAACCGGCCCAGCAGGCTCAGCAGCTCCGGGGTGGGCCGGGCCAGCTCCGGGCGGGAAGCGATCTCCACCAGGGTGCCGTCATAGTCCAGAAAGAGGAGCAGGGGCCGCCCCCGGCGTCTTGCCTGTATTTCAGACCTGAGGGGTGCGTAAAAGTCGGTCATATCTTCCCTATGGTTCGGTTTTTTGTTCACTACTCAGACATAGGACAGAATCTTCATTCGTCTCAGCCACTTGTCGATCTCTACGGCAATCACCACGGTTACCGACACTTCATGGCGGACACGATGAGAGCGCCTTCCGTCGGGTCTCCGTCCACCTTGTACTGTCCATCTTCCACGTAAATATCGGATTCGTTGCACAACAGCCCGATCCGGAAAAGCATGAGCAGGACGGCATCGGCGGTAGGTTTGATGTGCCGTCCCTCTTCCAGGATGTCGCCCTGGGGTTCATAGCCGCTTCCGGTAAGTTCGTAGATATGGGCTCCGTCATAGGCCCGCTGCACGGTCATTTCGTTCTTGGTAAGGGTGCCGGTCTTGTCGGAGCAGATGACGGTGGTGCTCCCCAGGGTTTCCACCGCCGGCAGTTTGCGGATAATGGCGTTCCGCTTGGCCATGCGGGCCACGCCGATGGCCAGGGTGATGGTCACCACGATTGGGCAGGCCCTCGGGGATGGTGGCCACCGCCGCGGCCACCGCGGTCATGAACATGTCTTTGGCACTCACCCCGACGAGAATACCGATGAGGAAAAGGAAAGCGGAAGCCACCAGGACAATAATGCCTATGGTATGGGCGAACCGGTCGATCTTTTCCTGGAGGGGGGACTTCGTCACCCCGAGTTCCTGGACGTCCTTGGCGATCTGGCCCAAGACCGTCCTGGCCCCCGTAGCCACCGCCACCCCTTTGGCCCGGCCGTTCACCACCACGGTCCCCATAAAGGCCATATTTCTCTGGTCGCCGGGGGTGAGATTGTCCTCCGGGATGACTGCCGTAATTTTTTCTGCCGGAATGGATTCCCCGGTGAGCATGGACTCATCGGCCTTGAGCTCAATGGTCTTGATGAGGCGCAGGTCTGCCGGCACCCGGGACCCGGAAGCCAGGAGCACAATATCCCCCGGCACCAGTTCCTCACTGTTGACTTCCTGCTCTTTGCCATCCCGCAGCACCCGGGCCTTGGCCACCACCATTTTTTTCAAAGCCCGGACATTTTTTTCCGCCTTGAACTCCTGAATATAGCCGACGATGGCATTCAGGAGTAAAATTGCCACAATTACCCCGGTATCCTTGTATTCCTGGAGCAAGGCAGTCACCACTGCGGCGATGAGCAGAATATAGATCAAGGGACCCTGGAACTGGTGGAGGAGGATTGTCAGTTTGCTGATCCTTCCTTCTTCCGCCAGTTTGTTGGGTCCGAATTTTTGCAGGCGCTCTCTGACTTCGGTGTCGGCCAAACCGTGTTCCGAGGTGTTCAGATCTGCAAAAATCTGATTATGGTCAAGCTGATACCAGTTCATCCGTCCTCCGAAATGTTGTCACCCATCTGTTTTCTTTTCTCAGAGATAAACAATCCCCACAATGGATCTCGAGGCCCGGTGCAGTACATCGCTGGAGACGCTGCCAAGAAATAGCTGCTTCAAGGGAGATAATCCTCGGGCCCCCATCAGGATCAGGGCATAGTGGCCTTCCTCCGCTTCCTCGGCGATAAGGCGTGAGGGATGCCCCACCAGCAATTTATCCGCACCAAGCCCCTCAAGACCGCCTTCCTTCAGAATCTGGCGGCCGGAAGCCAGAATTTCCTCGCCCTCTTTTATTAAAAGAGTGGTCCCTGTATTGAGTGAGGCGCCGACTTTGACAAAATCGATGACGTGCAGCAACATTAGCTGTGGTTGGCAGTTAATAAATCCTCGAGCCAGTGCGGCTCCCTGGCGGACCGCCTCGCAGCTCGGCTCCGAGCCATCCACCGGGAGAAGGAGTGGAGAAATGGGGTATTCCGGATTAAAGACTGCTTCCTGGCCCAGTACAAAAATAGTCATTTTCTGGGCCAGAGACAATACTTGGCGGGTCACGCTCCCCAGGAGCAATCCTTTTACCGGGGACAATCCCCGCCGCCCCATCACGATGGTATTGTATCCGCCCTCGTCGGCCAGTCGGATGATCTCTTCCCCGATCTTCCCCTTGGCAACCCGGGTCTCGATGGGAGCCACCACTCCTTTCTCTTGTAAGGAGCGCTTGCCTTCCTCCAAGAGCGGCAAGATCTCGTGATCGAGATGATGCTGCCGCACCCGGCGCCAGGCATCCACCTGGTCCATGCGGGTGACCCGAAGGTCCACGTTTTGAATGTGCCGGGCCAGATAGCCGCCGCCAATCACCGAAGCAGAGCGATCTGCTCCACTTCTTCCCCTCCGGCCCGGTACAGGTGCGCCGCCCACTCCAGAGCCTTCTTCGCCGAAGGGCTGCCGTCATAGGGGATGAGAATGCGGTTAAAAGGATAAGGATATGTCACCATGATACACCTCCTGGTAATGCTCCAAGGGAACGGTTTCAATCCAGTTAGTTATCAAACCGTCGAACTATCGCGGGATCTCGGAGTATGTTCGCCGGTCTTTGAATATACCGTCACCGGCACCCGGAGCTGGTGGCAGACGAAGAGGACCACTATGGAGAGGCCGAAGATGATTACGAGATCGGTTAAGATGGGGACTGGCATAGTTCTTCTACTACTGCATCGATAAGGACATGGCTCCGGAGTCCTTGGGCAAGAATGGGCCAAAAAGATCGGATAACCTCATAAAGAGTAACGAGGATATCGGATAACTATATAACGAGCTTCTTCCCCCAGTTTTTAGAAGAAAAGCTTGCTATTTAAATAGTTAGTTAGGTTGAAATGGTGCACAGGATGTGCACAGGGAAATTTTTGATGGTTAGCGGCAAATAACTAACTATTTGATTTTATTGGCGCGCCTGGCAGGATTCGAACCTGCGACCCACGGATTAGAAGTCCGTTGCTCTGTCCCCTGAGCTACAGGCGCACGGGATAGGGGGAGTCCCCGAGGGGGATTGTTGAACAAATCCAATTTTATTATAACGAAAGCAGACTTCAGGTCAACCTTGGATAGACCGGTCTGGGTCGGAAGCAAAATGTTTGGCGCGGAGCCGGCTTAGCGCGAAAATCTTTTCAATATGCCATACCTCCATTTTTTTATGGAGAAACGAGGTAATCTGAATTAAAGGAGTCTTCCATGTCCGAAGTCGTGGAAGTAGTGGTTTATGACGCTCCCACCGCCGCGTCCCGAGGCTGCGGCTGCGGCTGCGACCATCATCACCACGGGCAGCCGCCTAGCCCTGGCCATCATCACGGCCATGACCATCACCATGGGCGCTCTGGGCATAGTCACCACCATCACGGGTCTCATCCGGGGGTGGATCAGGCCCGGGTGTCCGCAACCGGAGCGGAGCTTGAAACCCGGGCTTTGGCTCTGACCCTGGAAACCGCGTTTCCCGGGAAGGTAAAGGTGGAATATATCAACGTTCTCAAAGATCCCCGAGGGCCGGGCCTGCCCCAAACCGCGCTCCTCTGCTCTCTGGCCTACCCCACACCCCTGGTTTATATCAGCGGCCAGGGCCGCTTTGCCGGCGCTCTGCCGGTGGAGCGGATCCTGGAAGAAGTGAGAAAACTCCTGGGCAATTGAACTTTGGGACAAGGTCAAGCCCTAAGTCTCCTCGCCGATTAACCATAGCGGAGGCGGCTGGTCCACATCTTTTGTAAACTAAATTAACGTTACTTCTTAGAACTAAACATGCTTTTCTAAGAATAATTGACAGGGAGCAAAGCAATGATGGAGGAGCAGGACAACCGGAGTTGGAACCCTTATCTGGCCGGGGCCTTGAGCGGCCTGGTCATTATCTTTTCCGTGGCCCTGGGCGGCAAATATCTGGGGGCCTCCACCACCTTTGTGCGCACTGCCGGCATGGTGGAAAAACTCCTGGCCCCCGAACGGGTGAGCCGCCTGGAATATTTCCTTAAGGAACCCCCCCAGATCGACTGGCAGTGGATGTTCGTGGTGGGAATTTTTCTAGGCTCCTGGCTGGCAGCCAGGACCGGTGGCGAATTTCGCTGGCAGGCCCTGCCGGCCATGTGGGAGAGCCGTTTCGGCCCCAGCCGTCTTAAAAGGGCCCTGGCAGGCTTCAGCGGAGGCGCTATCGCGATGTTCGGCGCCCGCCTAGCCGACGGCTGACCCAGCGGCCACGGGCTGAGCGGTTCGCTCCAGCTTTCCGTCAGCAGTTTCATTGCCCTGGTCTGTTTCTTTGCCGGAGGAATTCTTATGGCTCGGCTTCTTTACGGCGGAGAGGGGAAGCCATGAAAGTGCTCCTCTACGGCCTTATCACCGGCATCCTCTTTGGTTTTTTCCTGCAGAAAGGGCGGGTGCTTCGCTATGACAAGCAATTAGGGGCGCTTCGCCTCAAGGATATGACCATCGTCAAATTCATGCTCACCAGCATCCTGGTGGCCATGGTGGGGGTGTATCTCCTCAAGGACCTGGGGTGGGCCCAACTTGCCGTCAAGTCCACTATCCTGGGGGGCAACATCCTGGGCGGGCTGATTTTCGGCCTGGGTTGGGGCCTGTTGGGCTACTGCCCCGGCACCTCCGCCGGGGCCCTGGGGGAAGGCCGCTGGGACGCGCTTTGGGGCATCTTGGGGATGCTCACCGGCGCCGCCCTGTTTGCCGAAGCTTATCCCTTCTTGAAGACCACGGCGCTGACCTGGGGGCGCCTGGGTAAACTCACCTTGCCCCAGTTGCTGGGGGTCAGCCACTGGTTGATTATTCCCTTGATGGCCTTGGGAGGTTTAGGGCTGTTTTTCTGGTTCGAAAAAAAGGGACTTTAAAGTAGCCCTCCGGTGGAGATCCGGAAAATAATTTGAGGGGAGGGCGGGGGACAAGTCCCCCGCCCTCCCCTCAAACTCCCCTCCCCACCCCCTGTAAGGGGGCTGTGGGAGGCGGAGCCGTGGCTCCGCCGGGCGCTCCTGACCTCATCCCCCAAAATGTCTTTCTTACGCCCGCCTCAGGATCAGGGAAACCCAGTTCTCCTCCGTCAACCGCCCGGCTTCCTTCAGGCCCAAGGCCAGATAACGGGCCTGGATGGCGGGCAGGTCATCTTCCAGAAACCCCGACAGGATCAGGGCCCCGCCGGCCAGCAGGCGGCCGGCCAGGGCTTCGGCCAGGCTCAGAAGGTCCGGCGCGGTGATGTTGGCCAGGATCAGGATAAACTGCTGCCTCAGGGAGGCAAGGGGAGTTTCCTCAACCAAAATGCGGTCCCCCAGGGCGTTGAGGCACACGTTTTCCAGGGCCGCGGCCACGGCTTCGGGGTCCAGGTCGATGGCCAGAACCCCGGCTCCCAAGCGGGCCGCGGCCAGGGCCAGGATGCCGGTGCCGGTGCCCACGTCCAGGACCTGCCAGGGCTGGGGCTCCCGGGGCAAATGCTCCCAGACTTCTTCCAAAGCCCTGAGGCACAGCGCCGTGGAGGGATGGCGGCCGGTGCCGAAGGCCATGCCGGGGTGGATGGTGATCACTACCTCCCCGGGAGCCGCCTCATAGTCTTCCCAGGGCGGCCGCACCACCACCCGGGAGGTGACCTTCAGGGGTTTGAAGTGGGTCTTCCAGGCCTCGGCCCAGTCCTCTTCCGCCACTTGCAGCAGCTCCAATCCCAGGGGAAAAAGGTTATAGCCGGCCAGCCGGGCCAGGTACTGGTTCAGTTCCTCGTGCTGCCAGGGGCCGAATTCTTCCGGAGGAAAAAAGCCGCGAATCAGCACCCCGCCCGGGGGCGCGCCCTTCTCCTCAATGATCACCCCCCGGCCGCTGAAATCGGTGAGGTGCAGGGAGGCCTCTTCCGCCATATTTTTGGGAACCAGCAGGCGGACTTCGATCCAGGTTTTCTTAGCCATATTAAGTAATTATAGACATGGGAAGCCCTGATTGCAATAAAGGCTTGTTCCACCCAAACTGTGGAGTACAAAGATTCGGACTGTCTCTATATTGGCAGGATTTTTATTGCGGAATATACTCGGCCATTATTTCTTTAAACTCACCTTGTTTTTCCTCTGGATTAAGCCCCTTACCTTTTCTGGGGGCCTTCTTGAATGTGGCGATGCCCAGGCGCGGATACTGCAAGGTTTTCCCTCCGAGTATCTCGGCAATGGTGAGAATCTGGAGTCGCGGAAAGCGTCGGCCGGGCAAACTCTCCGGTTGGTAATCTCGCGCCGCCGCCGCTTCTTCCCGCATTTGCCGGGTAGCCGGCCTCAAGGTGATCAGCGCCCCGATGGTCGCCTTCTCTCGCTCCAACACCCCTTTTAAATCCCGCACCTGGCTTACGCCAACGTGGCCGCTTTTCACCTGAATGATCACTTTCTTATATTTTCCGGTGTTATCGTCGGTGAAATGGATGAGGCCGTCGATGCCGGCATCGGCTCCTTTCTTCTCTTTGGCCGGCCTGGCTTCCACTAGCCCCAAGGCCCATAGCTCAAACTGGTGGCGATTTTCTTGGGCCAGGGCCTCAGCTCCGGGCACATCCGCCGGCTCTCCGATTACCCGGTAAGGGGAACGATCCTCGCCAAAGGTGTCGTGCAACCGATTTTTCATCAGGGTGATGGCCAGGAAAGTGATGTCGATGCCGATCCAGCGGCGCCGCAGGCGCTCGGCTACGGCGATGGTGGTGCCGCACCCGCAGAAGGGGTCCAACACCAGGTCGCCTTCATTGCTACTGACTCGAATAATCCGCTCCAGCAAGGCTTCGGGTTTCTGGGTGGCATAACCCAGCCGTTCCTTGGCCTGGGAGTTGATGGGCGGAATGTCGTCCCACAGGGCCTGCAACACCACGCCCTTGACTTCGTTCAGATACCTTTTCAGGCGGATGCCGCCGGCTTTAGTGAAATGCAACCGGCCCTCGGCATCCAGTCGCCGCATGGTTTCTTCCGGGACTCGCCACAGAGACCTCGCCCCTTTGTATTCATAATCATAGCCGCCGCCCGCTAAACCTTTAGCCGTCAAGTTATCATCCGCCCAGGCCCTGCCGTCGGCATCGATATTTCGGAAGCGAGCTTGATAGTCCGGGCCGTGCGGTTGAAATAGCTGGTTCCAGGTATAGTTGTTGCTCTTGGTATAAAAGAAGATAATGTCGGTATTCCGGCCGCACCGCTTGGGGTCGTTATGGGCGCTGGTGCGTTTCCAGGTGATTTCATTGCGAAAATTTGCTACTCCGAAAATAGCGTCCATAATCAGCTTGAGGTAATGGCTGGCCGTGGGATCGCAATGGAGATAAATTGAGCCGGTGGGCTTTAACACCCGGTGCATTTCCACCAGGCGCACCGCCATCATAGTGAGATATGCCATCATATTGTTGACGCCCAGAAAGGAGCGCAGGGCCTCCATAAGATCGGCTAACTTCTTCGGGGCCAACGTCACAACCTCATGGAAGGCCTGATCCGATTCCTTGCCCCATTTCCAGGTATCCTCGAATGCCGCGATTTGGGCCGGGGATTCTTCGCCCCCTGGCTCCTTGAAAAGCATGTTATAAGTGGCTTTGGAATTGAACGGCGGGTCAAGATAGATCAAGTCTATGCTGGAAACCGGAATATGATCACGCAAAATCTTTAAATTGTCGCCGAAGTAGAGTTGGTTCCGCCAACGTTCCATCGTGAGAACCCCTTAGTTTTAAATGAATCGGCAACTCTTAAAAAAATCTCCAAACCCTATGTTCCAATATTAACAGGAAATCCTCTATAACTCAGCAAAATTTCCAGGAGGCGGGCCGGCAGCTCATCCCGGTTGGCCGGGGTGACGGCGAAGAGCAAAGCCCCTTCATGTTCCCGTACCTTCTGAACATAGCCGCCGCCTTTCTCCGCCACCGTAATGAGAAGCGGGACCGGCGCGGCCCAGAGCCGTTCCAGGACCTCGATAAAGGGGCGGGACAGGCACTCCATCTTCCCCACTTCATCCACCACGATGAGGTCAATCCCCGGAGCATATTCCAGGGCAGGCAGAGCCACCCGATGGAGATTGTCCAGGTTCACCCCGTATTTGCCTACCCGATAGGGGCCGGGGAAATCCACGTGGCTGAGCCAGGCGGTTTCCCCGTTCAGGGTGACGATTTCAAAACCCACCCGGCGCCCGGCCGCCCGTACTTCTCGGGTATAAAAGCCCGCCGCCCTCCCCGGAAAGCGCGCCACCACCTTGTTCACCACCGTGGTCTTGCCGCACTGGGGCGGCCCGGTGAGGAGAATGCGTAAACGCGGTTTTCGGTTTTCGGTTTCCGGTTTTCGGTTAAATGAAGAAGAGTTCATAGGCTATGCCGGCACAGGCTGGAAAGCCTGTGCCACCAAAGACTCCCAGCATCCTAACTGGTTACTGATCACTGATCACTGGTCCTTCCCCTCAATCCCCCGCACCACCGGTAAAATCCAGGGTAGCAAAGCAAAGGCCGGGAGAGCCGCCAAAAAAGTGAGGAAAAAGAAGTTGCCGTAACCGAAGTGCTTGGCCCCCCAGCCTCCCAGGTAGCCCATGATCCGGCCGCTCAGCCCGAAGAGCATGGCGAAAAAGGCGTATTGGGTGGCGCTGAAACGCTTGTCGCACAGGCTCATGAGAAAGGCCATGAAGGCCGCGGAGCCCAGGCCGGAGCTGAGGCTCTCCCCCTGGGAAGCCAGATAAATGGGATGGATGGCCACGGGGGTCTGGAGGCCGGGCAGGGACACCTGCCAGAGGACCAGCCGGGTCATGCCGGGGAAGGCCGCCACCCAGTAACCCAGGTTGGATACCGCCTGAAACAGCCCCAAAGCCCAAAGCCCGGGGCCGATGCCGCAGCGGCTGGTGAAAATGCCCCCCAGAAGGCCCCCCAGGATGGTGGCCACGGACCCGAAGATGCCCGACACCACCCCGAACTCGGTGGCGCTGAACCCCTGGTCCTTCCAGAAGGGGCTCACCATGGAGCCCATGAGCGCGTCTCCGGCCTTGTAGAGCAAGGTGAACAGGATGATAACCCCGATGTAGGGGTGGCGCTTGAGGCCCCGGAGGGCTTCCGCGAACCGGCTCAGGGGGCCGGAGACCGCAGGATTGGCCGGCTTCGCTTCCTCGGGCCGGGGCAGGCGGAAGGGGCGAAAGATTAGGACCGTCAAGGCCATGGCCGCCATCATTACGCTGACGCCCACGAAGGCCGGGCTCCACCCCACCCGGTCGCTGACGATCAGGAGGCCGGCCCCGGCGGAGAGCACCCCTACCCGGTAGGCGCCGTTTCTGATGCCGTTGGCCAGCCCCAGTTCCTTGACCTCCAAAATGTCGATGGAGTAGGCGTCCACCGCCAGGTCCTGGGTGGCCGAGGCCACGCACAGCAGCCCCACCAGAAGCCAGAAGACCAGGGTCACCGGCTTGCCTGCCAGGAAGGCCAGGGCCAAGAGACATGCGATGATGGCGACCTGGGCCGGGACCAGCCACGCGGCCCGGGAGCCGAAGCGGTCCGCCAGGGGACTCCAGAAAAACTTGAAACTCCAGGCCAGACCCAGGAGGCTTAAGATGCCGATATCCTCCAGGGGCACCCCCTGGCCCCGCATGTAAAAAGACAGCGTGGTGTACACGAAGCCGAAAGGAATCCCCTCGGCGAAATACAACACCCCCACTACTAAGAGTTTTAGAGGAAGGGATAGCTGAGGGTGGGATTGGGGTTTCATCAAGGTATGGGGGGAAAAGGGGAAAAGGCGAAAAGGCGAAAAGGGGTGGTTAAAGATTTTATTTTCATTCCCCCTTTTCCCCTTTGCGCCTAAAATTTTTTCGGTTATTTTTCCAGCTTCTCAGCAATCTCCCGGGCCGTTTCCAGCAGTTCCGGAATGACTTCATAAGGCGGCCGGGCCTTGAGGTCGGCTTCGATGATCTTTTCATCAAAGGGAAGATACCCCAGGAGGGGAAGGCCCTTCAGGTGCTCCTTGATAAAGTCCAGGTCGGAGGCCTGGCGGACCTTATTGGCCACCACTGCCACCTTGTGCAGTCCCAGGTCTTCGGCTAGTTTCCGCACCTGGTGAGCGGTTTCCATACTGCGGCGTCCCGGCTCCACCACCACGATGAGCTTGTCCACGCCTTTGGCGGTGGCCCGGCCCAGGTGCTCGATACCCGCCTCCATGTCCATGACCACCACCTCATCCCGGAGAAGCACCATGTGGGTCACCAGGGTTTTCAGCAGCACGCTTTCCGGGCAGATGCAGCCGCTGCCGCCCTTTTTCACCCCGCCCATGACGATGAGCTTGATGCCGTCCAACCGGCGGGAAAATTTCTCCGGGATGTCGTCCACCTTGGGGTTGAGCTTGAAAAAGCCGCCCATTTTTCCCGGCTGGGACTCGGTGCGGCTGGCGATTTCCTCCTTCATCTGGCTGAGGGGGACAATGGTTTCCGGGTCGGATATTCCTAAGGCCAACGCCAGGTTGGCGTCGGGGTCGGCGTCCACCGCCAGGACCTTTTTCCCCTGGTCGGCAAAGTATTTGATCAACAAGGCGGCCAGGGTGGTTTTCCCCACCCCGCCCTTGCCGCTGATGGCAATTTTCATACTGTAAACTCCTAAAAAGGACTAAATTAAGCTGATTTTTTTATCATATCAAAAAGAAGGATTTTTTAACCGCGGATAAACGCAGATTGACGCAGATATTTAATTGCCCGAATCTGTGATAATCTGGGTAATCTGTGGATAAAGGAAGATCTTTATATGCCTGCAAAGATAGAGCCCATAACCCAGGAGCTGGAAACCGCCATCCGCCGCCGCCTGGAGCACAATCCCTTCGTTCAGTTCATGGGAATCCAAGTGCCGGAGTTGGGCATGGGCTACGCCCGTTTTGTCCTCCAGGTCCGGCCGGAGTTCCACAATTCCCAGGGCTTCCTCCAGGGCGGGGTCATCACCGCCCTGGCCGACGAAGCCGTGGCCTACGCCCTGTTCAGCACGGTGCCCGAAGGGGAAATGATTAATACCGTGGAGATGAAAATCAACTTTCTGGCCCCGGTTAAGGAGGGGGAAATCGAGGCCCGGGCCCACATCAGCAAGCGGGGCCGCACCATTTCTCTGGGGGAAGTGACGGTGCGCCAGGGGGAGCGCCTGGTGGCCAAGGGGATGTGTACTTATATCCACCAGAAAGCAGTGAGCAGTGAGCAGTGAGCAGATGTATTTAGTCGGGGGGAGCCCCTTAAAAATGGTAAGGCTCCTGCAATTCCTTCAGCAAATTATTCTGGGCTTCTTCCGGGTTGGTTTTTCGGCGCCGGGCGGCTCTTTTAAAGGTCTCCTGGGACCACCACGAAGGTAAAGCGATCTTCTTTCCGGTAAAGATATCCTCCAGGGTCAGGATTTGCAGGCGGGGGAACCGATGTTCTGGATACTGCGGATCAATGAAGGACCCCGCGTCATCGGCCTCTCTCAGCATCTGCCGGGTGGGCCGCTTTAGCGTTAAAAATACGCCGATTTCCACCTTCTCCCGCTCCAGTACTCCCTTCAAATCCCGGACCTGGGAGACGGTGACATGACCGCCTTTCACCTGCAGGATAATTTTCTTATACTCCCCGCTGTATTCGTCGCGCAGGTTCATGACCCCGTCGATGCCCCGGTCCGCGCCTCGCTTCTCCCGGGCGCTGCGGGCCCCCACCGCGGCCAGGGCCCAATGCTCAAATTGGAAGGGGTTGAGCTGGAACAACCGTTCGGCGCTGGGCACGTCCCGGGGGATGCCGATTTCCTCGTAGGGGGCGAGTTCCCTTTTAAAAGAGTCGCGCAGGCCCTTGCGGATGAGGTCAATGGCCAGGTAGGTGACGTCAATGCCGATCCAGCGCCGCTTTAACCGCTCCGCCACCGCCACCGCAGTGCCGCAGCCGCAGAAGGGGTCCAGGACCACGTCCCCTTCGTGGCTGCCGGCCCGGATGATGCGTTCCAGCAGGGCCTCCGGCTTCTGGGTCTGGTAGCCCATATATTCCCGGCTGGAACCGTGCAGGTGTTCGATGTCGTACCAGATGTCCTTGATGAGGGTGCCGGACATCTCGTCTAAGTACCTTTTATAGCGCACCACTTCGCCTTTCCCTGGAATCACCACCCGGCCTGCTTCCCAGGCCTGCATCATGCGTTCTTTAGTCCAGCGCCATACCCGAACCGTGCCGCTGCCGGGAGGGAACTCATAAGTAAGGTTGGGCCTTTCTTTATTCGGGTTTATCAGATTGTCAAATCGGTATCTTCTGCCGGTTTCCGGTTCTACAAACCGATAATGCCTCTCCAGGTAACCCGGGTCGTGTTCCTTATATATGGGATTAAACACCGATTTCTCCGACTTGCTGTAGAAAAAGATGGTGTCGTGGCAGCGGGAAAAGCGGGTCGTGGCGTGGCCCTTGGGTTGGGAGCGCTCCCAGATGATTTCATTGCGAAAGTTCTTGGGGCTGAAGATGTTATCCAGGATGAGCTTGATGTAGTGGCTGGCGGTGGGGTCGCAGTGGAGAAAGAGGCTCCCGGTGGGTTTCAGCACCCGGTGCATCTCCACCAGGCGCACGGCCATCATACTGAGGTAGGCCAGCATGTTGGTGCGGCCCAGAACCTGGCGCAGGGCTTTGAGCAATTCCGCCAGGGGCGGCGGCCCGGCCAGGACGGCCTCATCAAAGGCTTCCTCGGCTTGGGGCCCCCATTGCCAGGTGTCCTCGAACGCGGCGATTTGAGCCGCGGATTGCTCCCCGGAGGGTTCCTTGAACAGCATATTGTAGGTGGCGTTGGAATTGAAGGGCGGATCCAGATAGATCAGGTCAACACTGCCCACCGGGATATGCCGGCGCAGGACTTCCAGATTATCCCCGAAGAAAAGTTGGTTTTTCCATTCCTCCATGGCCGCCCCCAGGGACCGCAACATTGTGCCTATTATAATATCGAAAGTTTTGAAAAAAACTAAATTTCTCAAGAAGCCGTTCAGCTTTCAGCCGTCGGCTTTCAGCTTTATCGGATACTCACTCCATCAGATTTTTGCTGAAAGCTGACCGCTAATATTTATAACCCACCGGCATCACCAGCAGCGGCTCGTGGTTGCCGGGAAGTTTGAGGGCCTGGGCCAGGCCCTTGTCTTCAAAGGCTCCCACGATGCCGGCCCCCAGCCCCAGGGCTTCGGCCTGGAGGAAAACGTTGGTGCCCACGTGTCCGGCCTCCATGTGGGTGTACATGATGCCCCGCTGGCCGTAGCGGGCGGTGCAGCGCCGGAATTCCGCGGCGATGACCACCATGACCGGGGCCTCGGCCATCCACGTCTGGTGGAGCGAAGCCCGGGCCACCGCCTGGCGCGCGTCCCCCTTGCTGGTAAGTTCCAGGGCGTGGTCCTCGGGGCGGTAGCGGTACACCCCGGCGGCTAACTTGGATACGCCCCGCTCCCCTACCACCAGGTAGATTTCCATGGGGAAGGTGGCCCCCGCGGACGCCGCGGTGCGGTATCCCCGAGGGTCGCTGACGCCGTCCGCGCCCCACAGTATTTGCCCCACCTGCTTCAGGTCCAGCCCTTTGCCGGCGAAGCGCCGCACCGTGCGCCGCTGCTTCAGGGCCTCCTCCACCGACATGGCGCCTTTGTAAGCCGGGGAAGGCAGTTTCACCACCTCCAGGGCCTGGGCCCCGGAGGACGAAAAGAAAAATCCGGCGATGAGCATGACGGCACCCCATAGGAGTTTCATAAGAAACGCTCCTTTATAATCCCGTTTTCCGTTTCCCGTTTTCCGTAAAAGAAGGCCGGCCACAATACCCCTATCCAGACCTTTTATCCCCAAAACCTAAAACCTAAAACCTAAAACCTAAAACCTGACCCCTACTCCCTACCTACTCCCTACTCCCTACCCCCTGTCCCCTTACGGGCCAGGGCGAAAAAATAGGACAACAGCCGGCCCATAGCCGCCGCGGTGAGGTGGATGACCATATCTCCTTCATGGCAAAGGACCCGCCGGGTGCGAAACGCGCCGGTAACCTGGAGTTCCAGGTTTCCGGTGAGGCTGGGCCGAGCCGCCAGTTCCGGCGCTTCACAATAGACGAACAACTGTTTCTCCGGGATATGGCAGGCGGCCAAAATGGGCTGCTCCAGAAGTTCCCCCGGCGGCCCCGGAGGAGGCTGGAGGCGCAATTGGTGATGGCCGGCAAAACCTTCGATTTTCTCTTGCAGGGCCGCGGTATCCATCACCTCCACCTCCAGGATGAGGCCGGCCTTACTCGTGGCGGGGCCGGCCGGTTCCCTCAGCTTCAGGCCCGCCACCCGCAGGATGAAGATGCCGCCATGTTCGCCCCACCGGACCCAGGCCGGGGGGTCATGTCCCATTTGCAAGTTTTCCTGGGGAAATACCGCGTGAACTTTGGGGCAGGAAAGCAGCATATTTGCTCCGTTGACAGTGGTCAGTGGCCAGTTTTAAAAACGATTTTATAATAGTTTTTGAAAATGGCTAATAGCAGTTTCATAAAAATGGGATAAAAATCCGGATATTGCCAAATAACAATAACTGGTTAAATAGTTCTATGAACCTCAGGGGTTCTCTTATCAATAGCCGTTAGGCAATGAACTATAGTTATTAATAACTGGCCGTTGACCACTGGCAACTGATCACTGTCCACTTCCTTTCTTGACCCTGACGGGGACATAGTTTTATAATTATATCTAAATCTGGATAAAAACGAGGATGGAAGCATGGCTCAAGCTTATTCGGAGATCGTCCTGGATCATTTCAAAAACCCCCGCAATGTGGGAGAAATCTCCGATGCCGACGGCATCGGCGAAGTGGGCAACCCGATGTGCGGGGATATAATGAATGTCTTTATCAAGGTGGACGGAGACCGCATCTCCGACATAAAATTCAAGACCTTCGGCTGCGGCGCGGCCATCGCGGTGTCCAGCATGATTACGGAAATGGCCAAGGGCAAGACCCTGGACGAGGCCATGAAAATCAGCAACAAGGACGTGGCCGTGGCGTTGGGGGGCTTGCCGCCCAACAAACTCCACTGCTCCAACCTGGGGGCCGACGCCCTCCACTCCGCCATTAAAAATTATTATGACCGCAAGGCGGGAAAAGTAAGAATCCTGGACACCGGCCGGGAAGAGCACATTACCAGCCGGGAGGCCCAGGCCTGCTATTGCCCCTACTGCGAGAAGCGAGTGGAAGAAGAATCGCCCTTCTGTATCTTCTGCGGCAAGGAAATGCCCCACGAACACGACCATTAAGCCATCACCGATAGAAGGATCTCGCCATGGGATTAATCTTTCTGGACCATCTGGCCGGCACGCCTCTCCATCCCAAGGTCAAAGAGGCGATGATCCACCATATGGAGACCGTCTTCGGCAACCCCTCCAGCGACCATCAGATAGGGCAACCTGCGGCCCAGGCCCTGGAAAAAGCCCGGGGGCAGGTGGCCGTGCTCATCAACGCCCAGCCTCAGGAAATAATTTTTAACTCCGGAGGGACGGAAGGAAATAACCACGCCATCAAAGGGGTGGCCATCGGCATGAGGGAGAAGGGCCGCCATATCATTGCCTCCAACATCGAACACAAATCGGTCCTGAATTCCCTGCGCACCTTGAGGCTGCTGGACTACAAAGTCACTTCCCTGGACGTGGATCACTACGGTCTGGTGGACCCCGCGGCGGTGGAAAAGGCCATTACCTCGGATACCATCCTCATTTCCATCCAATTGGCCAACAATGAGATCGGCACCCTGGAACCCATCGTCGATATCGCCAAAATCGCCCAGAAGCACAAGGTGATCATGCATACCGACGCGGTGGCCGCCACCGGCATCATCCCAGTGGACGTCAAGGAATTGGGGGTGAATTTGCTGAGCCTGGCGGCCAACCAGTTCTATGGGCCGCCGGGTACCGGGGCACTATATGTCCGCAAAGGGACCCCGGTGTGGCCCCTTTTGGACGGCGGCGTCCAGGAAGGCAAACGCCGGGCCGGCACGGAAAACCTTATCTCCATCGTGGGCATGGGCGCGGCCGCGGAAATGGCCCGCCTGGAAATGCCCGAGCGGCTACCCCGGCTGAAGGCTATGAAAGAGCGCCTGGCAAAGGGCCTGCTGGAACGCATCCCGGAAATCCGTGTCAACGGCCACCCCACCCGGTGTTTGCCCCATCTGCTTTCCGTGTCCGTGGAATACGTGGAAGGGGAGAGCCTGATGCTGATGATGGACGACGATGACGTCGTCGTGGCCACTCGTTCGGCCTGCGCCTCCGGGTCGCTGAGAGCTTCCCACGTGCTCATCGGCACCGGCCTGGACTTCGCCACCGCTCAAGGGACCCTGGTCTTCACCCTGGGGAAAGATAATACCGACGCGGATATCGACCGGGTCCTGGAAATAATGCCGGGAGTGGTTCAGAACCTGCGGAACATGTCGCCGTTGTATAAGAAGGCACATTGAGTTGTTTTGTCCATAGCCATAAAAAAGGCCCCCTGCCGGGGCCTTTTTTGTTTTTCAATTGAGGGGAGGGCCGGGGGACCGCAAGTCCCCCGCCTTCCCCTCAAACTCCTCTCCCCCAAAATATCCTCCCCTCAATATTCACAACCGCGGCTGGTTGGCGCGCTTGGCGGCCAGGTAGTAACGGCCCATGACTTGGGTGACGAAGTCCTGGGTCTCCTTGATTTCCGGCACCTGGTAACCGCAGTTGATCACCCGTTGGTAGCCGGCGTTATACGCGGCCAGGGCCAGGGGCAGGGACTCCTGGAACAGATTAAGGAGCAGCCGCAGATAGCGGGTCCCGCCCAGGACGTTTTCCCGGGGGCAGAAGGGGTCTTTCACCCCTAAAAACTCCGCGGTGCCGGGCATTAGTTGCATCAGCCCCATGGCTCCTTTGGGGGAGACGGCCCAGGGGACTGAGTTTGATTCCACCTTGATGACGGCCTCGATGAGGGGCGGAGGCAAGCCATGGGTCTGGGCCGCTTCCAGGATGACAGCCTGGAGATAAGGCGAAGGCTGGCCTCGGGGCGGCCCCCGGTTGGCCAGGGTATGGGGGTCAGGGTTCTGGATAATCAACCTCCCCTGCTTGTCTTTGTAGGCCACCACCTGGCCGCCGGGCGGGGCAAGGGCCGGCGGATTGGCCCAACCTCCGGCCTTTTGAGGCGGGGAGAGGGCAAAGGCCTGGCTCAACAGGCTCCGGGGCCGGGCCAGGGGACCCTGGGGCAAAGGAGGCAACTCCGGTTCCACAGTGTGGAGGTGCAATACCCCTTTGGCGTCCCGATAGCGCTTGATCTGGCCCGGGACGCCAACCTCCGCCGGAGGGGCGGGAAATTGTGGGGAACGCCTTTCAACCGGCAAGGCCCCATCCTCCCAGGAGGCCGTGGTTATCGCTAAAGGAGGATCGGCCACGGCCGGGGTGGGTCGCGGCGGTTTTAGGACCGGTCCGTCCCGGGGGCTCCAGGACCGGGCTTCAGCCGGGGATGCCAGCTGGTGCGGGTGCTTCGGGGGGCCGGACAGGTTGGTGATGTGCAGCACTCCCTTAGGGTCCCGGTAGCGGCGGATGGCCCCTTCTTCCGGGGGAGGGTTCCGGGGGGGCCTCAAGGGCGGCCCGTCGCTTAAACTTGCCTTTTTAATGGCGGGCAGACCCGGGGCAGCCAAAATTTCCGGAAAGCCACCTTCCCGGGTGCCGGAGACCTTCAGGATCGGATTCTGCACCTTAGCGGGCGAATTATCCGGCGGCTCCGAAGTCACATTTTCGATGTGCCAGGCCCCTTTATCGTCCCGATAGCGCCGGATGCCCCCCGGAGTGACATTAACGTTTTTTGAGGAGAGAGCGGCTTTGCCGGGTGGGGGGGCTGATGGCTCCGGAGCGGGAAAAGCAGCTTTTTTAACTGGGAAGGGGACCTCATGGTTCTCTCCATTGCCCGGTGAGGTTTCATCCCGGCTGGTGGAGCCAGCAGGAGAATGGGCGCGGCTAACGGTTGAAGGGGGTAAAGGTTCCGGGGAGGCGGGTTTGGGGGATATGGCCCTTTCTTCCGGGGGAACCGTGGCCACCGGGGACGGCGCTTCCGGGGGAGCCGGGGTATTGGCGGCGCTATCCGGGGCGGATATCGTCCGCGGCTTCACGTTGGTGATGCGGATAACCCCTTGTTGGTCCACAACCTTCTGGATGGACGCGCCAAAAACCGGACCGGTCCATAAAACCAGCCCTAACAAGACCATCCCGAAAAATCGACCCCGGCCCATGGTTAAGCCGTTGACATCAAGCTATCCGGAGTTAGAACCCATCTTCAAGGGGATTATAGATTTATTCCTGCTTAATGTAACGCTTCCCGCGGGAAAATGCAAGATTTACCCTACCAAGGGTCTTTACCCAAGCATCAATGAGCCGTTCAACCGAGTGATTTGCAGGAGAGGGCCGGGAGCCTATTAGCTTGCAACGATCAGCATCCAGCTTTCAGCCTAAAAATCCCTAAATCGCCGGTCATTGAATGGGGATAGCCGAATCCTGACAGCCACGGCGGCTCCGCCTCCCTTCAAGAAATCCTCCGACCCTTCCCAGGGGTTTGGCGGGCGAGGATCGGGGAGAGAGGGTTTGGGTATCAGGGGTTCGGTTTAAGAATAAAAGGAGGAATCTTTAAACTTTGCCTTATCTTCGGGACTGATATCGCGTCTTCCCCCGTGGGAGTCAAAATTGGCACATTGATGTTCATCCCGGGCGAATTGCATTTTATCCCCATCCCAGGGTTGTGGGTGGAGACATTTTCCCTCTCGCAGCGAGGCCGGATCCGGCTCAAAATGCTTGCAATCGACACACCGAATGAGTTCCATGTAACCTCCTTGGCTCTGGAAAGATGATAGCCCAAATCAGCCAGGCCCTTTTATGAACATAATTTCATTTTAACACGAAATTAAGAGTTGTGAAGGAAAATTATATCCCTTTGGAGACCGCCTACCGGGACTGACAGCCAACGTGAAAAGCCCCGTTATGTACATACATTAATTCTCTTGACAAAAAATCATGATGTACATACAATTTTAGTTGTGGAATTTGAATGGGACCCAGCCAAGGCGCGAGAAAATAAAAGGGTTCATGGAATCTACTTTGCCGACGCGGTGGGAGTCTTCGATAACCCGCATTTACCCAGGGAGGACCCCGATGCAGAGGGTGAACAAAGATTCGTGGCGCTCGGCATGGATGACCTGGGAAGGCTTTTGGTGGTGGTTTATACCTATCGGGAAGGCAAAATAAGATTGATATCCGCTCGGAAGGCTACCAAGCGAGAAGGAAAAGAATATGCGCAAAGAGTACGATTTCAGTAAAGCAAAACTCGTGGTTCCGCCCCTAGACCCGAGAAAGACACGGATTACCATCCGCATTGATACCAAGATATTGAATTGGTTCAGGGAACGCGTGCATGAGGCCGGGGGCGGCAATTATCAGACCATGATCAATGACGCCTTGGAGAGCTATATCGAGAACGAAAATTCAAAGACCATTCGTTATCCCGGCGGCCCCCCCGCTGATCTTGACGACAAATATCAAAGCGAATATGAGGCTCAAGGGTTGGAGTTCCAAGGACGGGGCTATGATTTCAGAGAAAAAATCAGAGACCTGAGCTTCACCAGGAAAAAAGCGGCCTAGCAGTTGGAGGATAAAACTATGGGAACCAAGACGGTCAAATACAACAAGCAAGGCATTGATCAACTTCCCAATGACCAGCCGGTGCTTTATCGGATCAAAACTGAGTCCGGGGAGATGAATTATGTGGGGGTGGCTCAAAAAGGATGGGTGCGGGAGAGAATCTCGGGACATCTGGATAAAATTCCCGGAGCAAAGGTCCAAATCGAACAGTTCGGCAATATCAAAGACGCCATGAAGAAAGAGATTAACGTTATTAGGAGAGCAAAGGCGAAATATGCCAGGGAAGGGTGGTGAGGGCCTATCCCTTACGCAGGCGTGGTAGGGGTACAAAGAAGGATCAGGGTGGAGGATAATTTAATGATTCAGGAAGAAGCCAAGGCCGAGGTCTTTTGGCTGGCCTTTAAAGGGTTGCCCAAGAAGGAGCAGCAGTTAGTGGTGCAAAAATTGCTGCAAGACCGGGAATTTGTTGAAGACTTGATGGATATCGCCCTTATCGAACAGCGCCGGGCCGAACCCTCCCGACCTTTGGAAGAGTATCTGGCTGAACGGAAAAAGTAAAGGCCTGTTATGCCTTATGTCGTCCAACTGAAAAGGTCGGCGGAGAAAGAATTGGATGGTTTGCCCCGAGAAGTTCATCAAAGGATCGTCAAACGGCTGCTAACCCTGAAGGCCAACCCCAGGCCCCCGGGGGCCAAGAAACTTGGGGGCGGGGAGAGATATCGCCTAAGGGTGGGCGATTACCGGGTGCTCTTCACCATTGACGATGAGCTCCAGAAAATAGAAGTTAGCGCCGTGGGGCACAGGCGGGAGGTTTATCGGTAGGATTGAGAGTAGAGTGCGGGTTGTCCTTAAACTTGGTTCATGTGGGGTTTATATGCATACACTAAGCGATTATGACCTCATACTTCCGCAAATTC
>Ga0194126_10003132_pt1 | contig 26453 bp, 26 predicted proteins | sample TA2KigC150mmetaG_FD_148641 | JGI IMG/M metagenome (GOLD analysis project Ga0194126, IMG submission 148641) | Freshwater microbial communities from Lake Tanganyika, Tanzania - TA2015035 Kigoma Deep Cast 150m | ecosystem: Environmental > Aquatic > Freshwater > Lake | place: Tanzania: Lake... | reverse complement strand
TTCGGCTTCAAATTCGACTCGTTTATGGCGTCCATGGCGGCTTCAGCGAACAGCTCAACTGCTGTCTTGTCCTGCTTGCCACTGAATTTGGTCATCCCCACGCCGACTACAGCTACTTTTCTCATGTGTCTATACCTCCAAATTTTATTAATCTAGAGACCCTTCGCTATCGCTCAGGGTGACAAGTAAACTGTATCATTTTATCAGCTTTGGACGGCATTTACTACAGAATGCCGCTTGTTTCCAGTCGGTATCCGCTAAACTATTGGAAAAGTGCATTACACACCTAGGATTTTGACAGTGCCCTAAACCAAAAGTATGCCCCAGTTCATGAACGGCTTCTTTGGTGGCCCTGTCCAGAAGAAGAGCTTCATCCGAGGGCAAGCCACAATATTCCTGCCTCAGACGGCATAAAGAGATGATAGCTATTCCAGAGCCTACATCGGCCTGACCGAAGACGAAGTTCAGCCCTGGTGCGTAAAGGTCAACATCGGCTATGCCCAAGACCTTTTCTTCCTGGGACACGCCCGATTTTTTCAGCCTGGCGAGCAGTTCTGAGGCCAGGTATTGCTTTCGTTTGGAATCGTAAGCCTGCTTAAGGCTGTAAACTTCTGAGATTACCTCTGTAGGGCAGCCAAAGGCTTGATTCAGCCTCTGTTTGAGCTCTTCTAACGTCTTGTTATCAATCTCGCCGATTGGCTTGAGGGTTATTTTCACGAGCGGTCTATTTTAGCCAGTTTGTTATTTCTCTCAGCACCTGGTCGTGGTTGGCTCTGGTAATCTCGACCATTTGCACTTTGGGGTGGCGTTTGATTTCATCGGCGAAGGGATTTGGGCTGAGCATGATGGTGCCGAGGACTTTCTTGTTGCTTGCTATCGCTTTCAGCACGGCTTCTCTGAAAAGGGGCGAGAAAAGCTCCATCTTGCCGATTTCATCAATGACTATTAAATCGCTTTCCTCTATTGCCCGATGAATGGCAGCAGTACCAACGTTGTCCAGATTGGAGATATCCACACCATATTTGCTTACTCGGTAGCGACTGGAGGTCTCAACATGCGCCAGGATGGCATCCTGCCCATCCAGGGTGATGATTCTGAAGCCTTGCCGTATGCCGCTGCTTCTTACCTCTTCGGTATAAAAGCCGCTGGCTTTAATCTTCGTCTTGGCTATGGCCTGTTTAATGACGGTGGTTTTTCCCGTCCCCGGGCTGCCGGTCAGGAGGTAGACATTTGCCATCAACTCTTATGAAGCGGCTTCGGTCTTCTTTTTTCTGGCGGGCTTTTTGGGTGCCTCTTCTACTTTGACCTTAGCTGCTTTTGCCTTCGGTTTTTCTACCGCCTTCTCTTTAGTCGGCTTTGCCTTTGCTTTTGGAGCTGCAGCTTCGGCCGTAGCAGCTACCTCTACCTTCTTCTTTCTGACGGGCTTCTTCGGCGCCTCTTCTGCTTTCGCTTTAGCCGCCTTCGCCTTCGGTTTAGGAGCTTTAGCTGCAGCGGCTACCTCTACCTTCTTTTTTCTGACGGGCTTTTTCGGGGCTGGTGGCGCCTCTGCGACCGCCACTGCTGGTGCTGGTTTAGCCGCTACACCGGTAACGGTAACGCCAGCCAGCAGAGCCATCGCCTTTCTTCTCTCTTCCAGCTTCTTGCGGCGTCGGCGATGCTTCAACAAAGCCATTCTTTTTCTTTTGTTCATCGTTTACCGTCCAACAAATTAAGTATTCAAACTGTGCACCGTATTATCGCTTAATTAGCTTTGAATTTCAAATCCCGGCTATGGGAAGTCCTTGCTTGTCATTCTGATCCCGATTTATTGGGAGAAGAATCTACTTCAGAATCTTCCCGAGACCATCATTAGGCCGAGATTCTTCCCGATAAATCGGGATAAAATCGGGACTCCCTCAGAATGACAAATTGTCCTCTCTCTCCTTGGATGGAGTAGGGACAGACCTTCAGGTCTGTCCTCTGCGGACAGGTTTGAAAACCTGTCCCTACATTTCTCCGTTAAACTGTGTATTTGCTCCTTATCTTGGCCGAAAGCTCTGACAGCAATTCTAAGGCGTGAATGGCAGCCTCAGAGGATAATGATGCCAGCGTACAGGACGGGGTCAGTAAACCCTGAGCAACGAGCTGCTTAAATGGTATGCCATCTTGGGTGAAAGGTGCCATGGCTTCGCCAAACCGGTCATACAGGTTGGCTAGGGATTCTCCAACCAGAGCCTCCTCGTTATTGGGGACGATACCCCAGGCGATGCTGCCGCCCCGCTTTAGAAAAGCTTTCACCTCGGCCGGATAGCAGCTCAGCGAGTCGGCATAGTTATAGGCATCGAAGCTAAGTATGTCGGCGGAGCTTTTCAAAAGTAGCGACCAGTCGGTGCTGCCGCAGCAGTGTACTCCCTTAAGCCCCTTTATGCCGCTGAAAACCTCTTCAAGCAGGGTAGTTACCTGCTCATTGGCAATGGCAACGAAGGCTGTGCCCAGTGAGGTCAAGTAAGGCTCGTCAATAAAGATAATGGTATCAGGTGAAATCTGGCGTAAAAACCTCTCCTGCCACATAGCTTTCAGCCGCAGAAACTTGGCTAGAGCCTCGGCCAGAAGGTCATCATACAGTATACCTCGTTGTTCTCTATCGGTGACACAAAGCCCCCAAGTGATGGGGCCAGTTATCTGCCCCTTGACCATCTTGGGATGCCGTTCCTTTAGAGCCAAAAAGGCATGCAGCCCGGCAGCATATTCGGCACTGATGCCGTAATCGTCCGAATTGTTCTCCGAGGCGTCATTATAGAGCTGCTCTAGTTGGCTATCGAATTCCGCTGTGCGTTCCACGTGGATTTTATCTTCCTCCAGCACCAGCCCGGGAAAGCCCTCGCTGAACTGGACATACATATTCTCCAGGTGAGAGCGTTCCGGCAATTGTGGCCAGGCAGGCAGAGCCGACAGATACTTAGCCACGATGGAGCAAGCCTCCTTGGGGTCAACTTGAGGCATACTGCCTATCATTGTTGGTATGCAATTGAATTCTATCTTTGCTGACATCTTCAGATTACCCCATAACAAACCGCCACCTTTATTTTGTTGCCCGACCGGCTAAATAGATTTGTCTATTCTAAATCATGTTCTTTACGTTGTAAAATTGACCGTAACAGCTTTGGCTTGCTACAATCGTGCCTAAGGTTGTGTTCCATACATGTAGCTATGGGGCTTTGGCCCTGCCCCAAGCGACCACATCGAAGCAGAGTGCTAACAAATAGCTCTCAGAATCAAGGATTGGAGTGAGTTTGGGATTTCGTTTTTTTAAAGACGACCTGTGTGACCTCTGCGGGCTTTGTTTTGAGCGGTGTCCTGTCTTAGAGCTTCCTGCGGCGGAAGCCAAACAGGATATAAAAGCCCTCATCGGCGGTAAAACCGACGCCTCTCTAGCCTACCAACGGTGTACCACCTGTTACACCTGTGACCTCATCTGCCCGGTGCAGTCGAATCCTTACGAGCTTGTCTTGGAGCGGTGGAACGAGGAGCACCAATCGAGGGGAATGTCTGCCATCGCCAAACTTGTTTTCCCCAATGAGACGGCTAATATGTGGGCTTCCGTCAGAACGCTCATGCCGGAGGATGAGCTTTCACTCATGCGCTCCTGGCAGAAAAATGTTAAACATCCTAGGAAGGTGATGCTGCTCACCGGCTTCTATACCAATCTGGTGCCTTTCATCGCCATAACTTCCTTGATTGAAGAGCTGAAACCGGCTATCAGCGGCTTCGAGGGTTTCTGGGGCTGTGCCGGTGATGCCTATAAGCTGGGCATTATGAGCCAAGCTGAGATGATAGGCAAAATGTTGCATGATAAGTTCGCCGAGATGGGGGTAGGGAAGCTGTATTGTTTAATGGGCGCTGAAGCCATGATGCTGAGCGACGTCCTGCCCAACAGATTCGGCGTAGATTTCAGCTTTTGTGACCCAGAGCCGCTGGACTACTGGATACTGGACAGATTGAAGAGTGACAAGATAAAAATCAAACGAAAGCTGAATAAAAAGGTCACCGTCCATGATAGCTGCCTGTCTAAATATAAGGGAGGCAAATTACAGGATGTAATCCGCGAAACGATGAAGTATATAGGCTGTGAAATCGTGGAGATGGAGCACAACAGGGAGTCGGCGCTGTGCTGTGGCTGGGCAGCTACCATACCTGCCTTGCACAGTGACATCGCTGGTAATCCGCTACATACCCTGCTTTATTTGTTGCATAGCCTTTATCTTAGATTGCAGGAAGCGGAGGCAACCGGCGCCGAGGCCATGGTTGTCAACTGCCATGCCTGCTATTTATTCTTATCCCTGATAAAGGTGCTGACCAACAGCAAGGTGGATATCTATCTTTCCCTGGAGCTGGTGCAGATGGCTGCCGGTGAAGTGCCGGTTCGCAGAAACGAGAAACGCGCCTGGGACATGATGGCTGTTGTCTCCAATCTCCTTTTCCGTTGGCTCTTTTTCCCGAAGGAACGCAGGCGTTTTTTCCCCAAGCCAGTCAAAATGGAGCCGATTCCGCCTATCAGCTCTGCTGATGCCCGTCGTCTCAGGTTTTTCGGCAAGATATACCACAGCGTTCTGGTGCAAAACCGACCGGTGAGAAAATTGCTCGGCGCTATTGTCAAATCCTTGATTAACTGGTATCAGGACATTCTTAGAAGAAGACAGCGAGAAATTCTTAGCGTAGCTGCGAGGCTTTAGCCTCGCAAATGCGACCTTAAAAGGTCGCAACTACATTAAAAAAACAGGGGTTGATAATTGACTTTAATTTAAAAGAGGAGTTATGGAGACATGTTGACTAAGGACAAATTTGACCTTTATGCCTCTTTTAGCAAGGATAAGTGCACCCTTTGCGGGGAGTGTTTCAGTCGGTGCCCGGTGATGCAATTGCCGCTGGATGAGGCGGTGAAAGAGATTAAGCGGCTTATAGGTGACGAGGAAACCAAACACGTGCTGAGGAGGTGCACCAGTTGCTTTGTTTGCAACTTCATCTGCCCTGAGCATTGCAACCCCACCCAATTGATACTGCAACGGTGGCATGAGAGATATGTGCGGCGAGGGCTACCGTTACGGGCGGAATGGTTCATCCCACATTACAAACCTAATTTCAGAACCCACGTATTGGAGAGATTGCCCGATGACGAAAAGGAGATGCTTAAGGCATGGGATAATCTATCCCCGTGTAAGGAGATGTTTTATCCCGGCTGCAATTATGTCACCAGCCCCTACTTAACCAGGACCAGCTTGTTGAAGGGGCTTGAAATTCGAGGTTCACTGGATACTTGCTGCGGCGAAATGTATTACCGGATGGGGTTGGTTGAGCAGGTTGAGCAGGTGGCGAAAAGGTTGGAGTGGTATTTTGGCAAATTGCGCCTGAAAAAGATGCTCATTCCCTGCACTGCCGGCTACAACATGTTCAATAATATTTTGCCCAGATTTGGCTTCAAGCCTGATTTTGAGATTCAGCACTTGCTCGTCTGGCTTTGGGAGCGGATAGAGGACGGAAAGATAAAATTCAAAAACAAGCTGGAAATGAAAGCAACAATCCAGGATTCGTGCTACGGTAAGATTTTCGGCCAGGATATTCTGGGTCTTGTCAGAAAAATCCTCGGTAGGGCAGGAGTTGAGGTGGTGGAGATGAAGTATAGCTGCCAGAACTCCTTATGCTGCGGTATTGCCGGGGGCTTCAGCCCTGAATCGGGTTTCAGTCCGTTCAGAGTCGCTTCAGATACAATAAGGAGCTTAAGGGAAGCCGGGGCGACCGGAGCTGATGCCATCGTGGTGTATTGCGCTGGCTGCCTTCAAATGCTGTCTACGGGCAAGATACTTTATCCCACCAGGATGCCCATCTATCATATCCTGGAGATACTTCAACTGGCGATTGGAGAAAAGCCAGCAAGACGCCAGGACCACAGAGGCAGGCTTTTCCTTTCCGGCATGCTCTTGTGTCAATCGCCTAAAGTCATTTCCGGGAAGAGATTTAAGGTCAACGAGATAGAGCCGGAGTGGTGACCAGATACAGGCTGTGAGGTAATGCTATGGAATGTATACTGTTTGAGAAGTACCCGAACTTAAAGAAGGGCATCGCCTGGGAGTGCTTGGGAAATTTCCCCACGCCGGTAAGAAAGTTGGAGAGGCTGGGGAAGGAAATCAATTACCGAAACATCTGGATAAAGGATGATGGTAAGTCATCGGAGCACTACGGCGGAAACAAGGTACGGAAACTGGAATTCATACTTCCTGATGCGCTGCGCAGGAAAAAGAAGACTATCATGACTTACGGAGGTATGGGCACGAACCACGGTCTGGCTACCACCATATATGGCAGTCGCCTCGGGCTGAAAACTATCCTGGTGCTGGTTGACCAGCCGGTTACCGACCATGTTCAGGAAAACCTTCTTTTGTTCCGACATTACGGAGCGGAGATTTGTTACGCCAGGGATAGGACTGGAGCTACATTAAACTCAATTCGGTACTTTTTGACCAAACCCGGAGTTTATTATCTCCCTCCGGGTGGGTCATCTCCGCTTGGGGCATTGGGTTTTGTTGCTGCAGCTTTCGAATTGAAAAAACAAGTTGATGCCGGGGAGATTCCGGAGCCGAAATACATTTTTGTTGCCTTGGGCTCCAAAGGGACAATGGCGGGACTTGTCGTAGGATGCAGATTAGCCGGGCTGAATTCCACGGTAATAGGCGTGCGCGTCGCCTACACTTGGCTGGCAAACGAAGAAGCAACAGCAGACCTGGCAAACAAGGCAATCAGCCTGATGAGAAGATGCGATAAGGCAGTGCCTGCTATTGAGTTTATCCAGAAGGACATACAGGTATTGCACGATTTCTGTGGCGAAGGATATGGCTTCCCTACTGCTGAAGGCAAGGAAGCCCTGGAACTGCTCAAGAAAACCGAAGATGTGAAGCTGGACCTGACTTATACCGGCAAGACCTTTGCTGCGCTCCTGGATTTTGTGAAGGCACACAAAGAGCTTAATGATGCCCCTATCGTGTTCTGGCATACTTATAATTCGGTGGACCTTACCCCAATCATCAAACAGGACCACGATTACAGGAAGTTACCCAAGTCATTTCACAAATTCTTTGAGACAAATCTGATTTCGTATATACAATAAATGAAACTCCGCTGGTGTCTAAAAATGCCCACTTCTCATTTTGAGCAGCGCGCCACCAATGTAGCCTCGACCCTTCAGGGTCGAGTGCCCGAGGCTCAAGCCTCGGGGCTACAGGTAATGGAAAATAATATTGAGCTAAAACTCTTGATGGCCGAATCCTGTTTACCTCTTCCTTGAAGGGAGAGGAATAAGGAGGGTGAGCAATAGAGCCAAGAGGTGTGTCATGAAAAAATCTAAAAATGTATCAGAATTAGGGCTGAAGAGGGAGTTAGGTCTATTGGACACGGTGTCCATAGAAGTAGGCGCCATAATCGGTGCTGGCATTTTCGCCTTAACTGGCATAGCTATAGGCATATGTGGGGCTGCGGTTCCCATAGCCTTTGTCGTGGCGGCTTTACCCATGGTATTTGCTGTGCTGCCGCTTGGTATGTTAGGTTCGGCACTTCCCACAGCTGGTGGTAGCTTCAGATATCCCAGCCGGATATTTTCTCCGTTCGGCGGGTTTTTGGGGGTATGGGGAATAATGATGGGGATACTTCTAGGTGGATTGCCCCTGTATGCCTATACCTTCGCCGATTATCTTGTAGTGCTCTTCCCATCTCTTCCCAGAGTAGGTATAGCGGTGGTTGCCTTGACATTCTTCTTCCTGGTAAATCTGGTGGGTATAAAAGCCGCTAGCAGTGTACAGGTTGCCATGTTTGCCATATTGATGGTGGCGTTACTCACCTATGTGTTCGGTGGCATACCGAATATCGAGCTTTCAAATTTAACTCCCATGTTTCATGGAGAGATTGTCGGTGTTGTCATTGCTTCAGCCCTCCTCTTCTTTGCTTATATGGGGGCTAACTTCATCATAGATTTGGGTGCCGAGATAAAAAATGCCGGCAGGACTATACCGCTATCGTTTGCTATATCAATTCCCATAGTTGTTGTTCTGTACACGCTTATCGGGTTAGTCGCCGTAGGTGTGGTTCCTTGCGCAGTCAGTGCCAATCAACCTTTGTCTGTATCTGCGGGTAAATTCCTCCTCGGCCCGCTTGCCACGTTTTTTACTGTCGGTGGTGGGCTACTGGCTATGGCCACTACACTGAATGCTACGTTTATGTTTGGTGCCAGGTATATCTTGGTTTTCGCTGATGATGAGATAATACCCAAACCGTTAGCTGCGGTGAGCCGGAAGTTTGGCACGCCTTACTGGGGTTTGCTCCTTATGTACCTTGTTTCTATGGCTGCTCTTCCCCTAGGGACGAGTTCTCTGAAAATATTCGGCGTGACCGCTTCTATCGGCTCCATTGTCCTGCTTATCCCTATACTGGTCGCTGCTTTTCTGTTGCCTCGCCGGATGCCTGATGTCTACCACAGAGCGCCTTTCAGGCTAAAAGGATTCTGGCTGTGGCTGCTGCCGGCCCTGGCTATACTGTTTGGCATCTTTTTCATAGCTGCGCTGGGGATGGAAAGCCCACCTGGTTTTGGTCTTTTCGTCGCCTGGATGGGTGTGGGAGTCATTTATTACACTGCGAGAAATCGCTATTTGAAGACTAAGCGAGGTATAGACCTGAAGGATATAGCCAAGAAAGGAATATAGTTCAGCAGCATATTTGGTGCCGGTAGCCTTAGGCTTCTACTTTATATACTTGCCGATGATTGGTGCCAGGTCTTTCTTCACCTGCTCTGGGACAAGCTCGGGAGAGGTGATTATGGCGTTTTCGAGAGCAGTGGTGCAAATACAATTCCTTGCCTTAGGCATACGGGTTATGGCATGCTTCAGCAGCCTTTTGACGGTTTCAGTGCCCCGTCTTAGATTGTCCACCACCATCTCCGCAGACACGACCTCGTAGGTCTCTTTCCAGCAGTCATAGTCGGTTACCACGGCCATGGTGGCATAGCAGATTTCCGCCTCTCGTGCTAGCTTAGCTTCTGGTAAACCGGTCATAAAGATAACATCAGCTCCCCATGAACGGTAAAGCTCGGACTCAGCCCTGGTGGAGAACTGGGGTCCCTCCATGACGATACAGGTGCCGCCATCATGTGCCCTTATTTTGAGTTCGCGTGCTGAATTGTAGAGTATATCGCCGAGTACAGGGCAGAAGGGGTCGGCGAAGGCGATATGCCCCACTATACCCCTGCCGAAGAAGGTATTCTGTCTGAGAAAAGTGCGGTCGATAATCTGGTTGGGTATGACAATATCCAGAGGCCTGATTCTCTCCTGGAGGCTGCCTACCGTGGCTACAGAGAGTATCCATTCCACCCCCAGGGACTTCATCGCGTAGATGTTGGCTTTTGATGGTATCTCGGAGGGGCTGATAGGATGTCCCCTGCCGTGCCTGGGGAGGAAGGCCAGCTTCACGCCGTCTATCTCGCCCAGAATGATAGCATCGCTGGGGTCGCCGAAAGGCGTCTTCACCTTTACTTCCTTGACCTGTGTCATGCCTTCCAACTGATATAGTCCGGTGCCGCCGATAACTCCAACTTTAGCTTCAGCCATTAGGTTACCTCCTGTATTTCAAAACTTGCGGGGCTACTGAAACTGTGATTAAAACGCCAGAATTATACTTGGAAATCTTACTGGTGACAATGACCGCCTTATTTTACTCTCTCCCCTGGAGGGAGAGAGCTAGAGTGATGGGGACAACGTATTCTATTTTGCTTCGGGTAGGTGTATAATTGGGGTGGTATCCGGGCAAGGCAGTCGCACTTAGCGCAGATAGGGGGTCAGCACATGATTAGAATACTCGTCAACATCCTGATAGTCATAATTCTTATCGGACTGATATGGTGGGTGCTTACCAGGTTCATTTGCCCTATGTTTTGATGTTAATTTAGCTTTCGCCCAAATGGATTTCCGTGCTGTGAGAATGGTGAAGATGATGTTGTCCTGAAAATGGAGGTCTTAGGAGTGTGGAAGATGGAAAAGATTGAGATAGTAGAGGTTCTCTGGTTAGATACTATCCATACCGGCGGTGGTGGACTTACTCGAAAAGAAGCTTCAGAACTCAAACCTGTTCCTTGTCTTAGCTATGGCAGGCTTATCGAAGAAACAGACGACCATATCACCATTGCCAGCAACATTATGCAGCATGAGGGTGATAGTGAACAGCCCGAATACCGAGAGGTAACCTGCATACCGAGGGCAGTAGTCCAGTCAATAAAGAAATTGGGCTAACTTTGTAGGATTAGGTTATATTTGCCCTATGTTCTGATATTGATTTAGCCCTCGTCCGAAATCCGCGAAACCATTCCTAACATACCAAACTCTTGAAAATCCTATCGGTGACAATCACCGCCTGTTGCGGTCAGTTGACGATATTTGCGTTTCTATGCTAATCTGCATCTAGCGGGTAAGGCCTGCGTTAAGCGTGTCACCGGACGGTGGCATAAACTAGCTATAAGCTAGTCGGTCGCAGGGGCCGCTTTTTTATTTACTGAAGAATCTCTTTTTTTACTTATAAATGTATGAATGGTGAGGTTATTTCTATTCAAATTTGCTGGAAAAAACATAAAAATGTCAACAAAAGTGCCAAAAAGGTATTGACAAAAACTCAGTAATGTTGCATTATATAGGTGCCGAAAGGCATTTAGTGTAATCTAGTGTAGTGTATTGGTATTTGGAGGGTTGGATTCCAGCCCTCCAAATCATTTTCTGATCAAAATTTCCTTGACAATAGGGTTTTCTCGGTTTAGTTTGATTATTGACATCTTGAAACCTGGGCGAGCGGGGTTGTCGATTTTTTCGGTAGTAATTATTTCGGACTCTCGTGCACTTTCGATATAGGCCCATCTATCATCTTGTGTCTGCCCTCCGATAAGGTAAGACAACATTATCTGTTTGTGGAAATAGCTCAGACTAACAAAGGGTAATGTTGACTCTATGCTATCTAAGATGGTGACAAATTTCACCCAACGGGCTAAATCTTTGGGCGACAAACCAGTTAGTGGTTGCTGTCCTGGCATTCTTCGGGTAAGCTGAATGTCGAGATATTTCTCTATAGGGTAGAGGGGAGCGAGGCTTGTCAAATCAGTGGATGCATCTGCTCCTACTGCACAAATATATACCTTGACGCCTTTTATGGAAGCCTTGCGGATGACCTCACAGTAATGAGAGTCGCCGCTGCATAGAAGGATACTATCAAAATCACGGGGTGTGTAGATTGCTTCCATTAGCTCGGTTATTAAAACGGGGTCTGTCCAGTCTCCACCCCTTCGAGCACGCAAAACATTGCGATAACGGAAATGTGTTTTTCCTTCTATAACCCGAGCCTCTTCTCTTCGCAGTGTGAAGTCGCCATAGAATGTTGCTTGCCTAAGCTCTCCGATTTCGTTTGCCACCTTCTTTATAGCTTCCATTACTTGGTCAATCGAGACCTTTTCAACATAATTGTCGCTTAGCCTCTGCCTTATGTTTTCCCAATCAATGAAAGCGTCGATTCGATTGGTTCCTTTACCTTTGCCCATTTGTTTTAGCCTCTAGTTATACTTCAGACGTATTATACCACGGTTCCTTGTTCTATTCTCAGCAAGCTGCTAATCTTCTTCTATTATCTTCCTTTCCTCTTTGGTAAGCCTGTAGAGGTCATAGACGAGGTTATCTATCTCTTTATCGGTGCGGTTGATTTCACGAAGTAGTTCGTCACGCTCGTTGCAGGGCGTGTTGCGGATTGGTGCCAATCTTTTGTTTAGCTTCAACATCTTTTCTACTAAGGCTACTAAATCATCGTGTATCTTTTTGTCAGCAGGGTTATCGAAGTCAATATGACGGATGGGTAGTTTCTTCAGGAACATAGTTTTGTAAATATAAAAACCTCCGGCTTTAGGTACTGTAGTCTGTTTATAATAGAATTCCAAGAGGGAAGAGTTTAAGAGACCCAGCAAGTATAAATATGTTCTATGAGATTTATTTTTGGGGATAATTCCGCAGACTGTGTCTAAATAGAATATGGATTTGTCGCAATGGGCAAATCTGTTGCTTGAAGCTAACTCAGGGACAATTATCTTGTTAGTTGCTTGCTGACCAAAAGTGCGTTCGCACCATAATTCGTACCAAGTCTTTGCTGATTTATCGAAATATTGTCGCCCCTTCAAGTTCTGCTTGCGGGAACATAGATAGTCCCACGTTATCGGGAAAAGATTAGCCAAATCGTGCTCTAGGACAAGGTTAGTATGGTTATCCTTACTCTGATAAGGGTATATAATCACATATTCCGCTGGTTCGTGATAATATCGCTGAATTTGCTTTCCTTGAATAGCTGGCTTTAAGAGATCTTTCTCTAGCTTTAGTTTGCTGGCTATATCCATGGGCAAGAGAAATACGCTATTTTTCCCCGTCACAATACCTTCCGAGATGCTCTCTGTTAGTTCACCTAGAGGTATGTTTGGTCGCGTTTCAATTTTGGCAACGATTTGTTCATGTGTTCTGTCTCTGAATACCCATCCATCGTCTTGTAGAGTATCTTGTCTTACCGGGAATCCCTCTCCATCTATTCTTTCAGGGGTATAAGTTATGATGTGTGTAGGAGTAGGTTTGGCTTTTTGAAGAATAAAAATGCACGTGTAATTCAAAGCTCCATCGAAGATTTGTTGATGCTGGAAATCTACTACCTGTAGAATCTTATAATCGGTCTTTAAGAATTTTCTTAAGGCTTGACCATGTTGTCTCTTCATGAAATTAGTTGGGCAAATGAAACCCAAAAGTCCGCCTTTCCTTAGAAGCTCAACGCCTCTTTCAATAAATGGTAGGTAGACATCGAATTTACCTTGAGCAGATTTGTATAACTCCTTGAGATACTGTTTTTGTTCCATGAAGCCATGGAACCCCACGTAAGGTGGATTGCCAATTACTATGTCGAAGCCATCCTTTGCCATAATATTTGGGAATTCCTGTTTCCAGTTAAAGGGCTTCTTTTCCTGCCAGTTTTTGCCAAAATATCTCTTCATATCGTCTTCGGTGCCTGAGATAAGCGAGTTACCACAACGGATGTTATCGGCGAGGCTGGGGAGAGTCTCTCGTCTTGCCAGGCTGCGCAGCAGTAAGTTCAGGCGAGCTATCTCGATAGCTTGCATGTCCAGGTCAACGCCGTAGATATTGCCGGTGAGAATTGGCATCCGCTCCCACTGGTCTAACTGAGAAACAGGTTTGCCTTTAGCCTCAGCATGATAGTTCAGCAGTTCATCATAGGCACGGATGAGAAAGGAGCCTGAGCCACAGGCTGGGTCCAGAATCTTCACATTGACTATTTCATTGTGGCTGCGCTCTTTAAGGAAACGCCCAATGGTCTCTTTAACAATATAGTCGGTTACAAACCTAGGGGTATAATAAATTCCCTGCTCTTTGCGCCGCTGTTTCTTGGCGGTAAGCTCGAAGGTTGGCTCTGAGGGGAAACCTAAATCCATTCTGGCTTGAGCTTCTCTGGCTCGTTGCTTGACTACGGTGGCCACATGTCCCAGGTATTGCTCGTAGACTGTACCCAGTACATCGGCATCAATTAGCGAAAAGTCGTAGTTCGCCATACCACCGGGTATTTCGTACAGACCCATGATGATGTTTTCTAGGGTGCTGCTTTCTATAAAAACATTGTCAGTCAAGTGAAAGGCGAAAAGGTCGCTATCATAATAACCGTCGAAATCTCTGAAGATGCGTCGTATTATTTCGACAAGTTCCCCCTTGTGACCGCTGCTTCGCCATTCGTGTGTAGAGCCGAGCAATATTCTATCTTCTATTCTCCTGTCTTCGCAGGTACGGATGAAGATGAGGCGGTTAAAAAATCTCTCTATAATCTCGTCTATCTGGCTGTAATTTAGGTGTCGATTGTAGCGATGCAGCTGGGTAAAAAGAGCCTCACGCCATTGGCGGAGCTGATTGAAAAGACGCTGCTCTATCCCTAATCTGAGCGGAAGTGCCCCATATTTCTCTGCTCTTTCGTTCAGAGCATTTTGTTCAAATGATTCTCTGGATAGGAGCCACAGGTCATCGAAGCTAGTTAGATAATTATCGCAGGAAAGAGTTATGAAAGGGCGTCCTGTTTGCGCATTATAAATCCTAAGCCCTTCGAAATTGGTGAGGACTGCCCAGGTTATTCCCTTATTGTAGGCATAGGTAACTGCTTGCTTGATATACTCGGGCTTGGTTAGCTCAGCCCGCAGTGGTTTAGCCTCTAAATAGAACTGAGAGACTCCGTGCAGCTTAAAGACATAGTCTACTCGTCCGGCAACTGCCTTAACTTCCTCAACCACTTCCTCTCCGCCGTAGATATCCCAACCCAGGGCACTAAATAAAGGCTCAATAAAAACCCTTCTGGTTTGAGCTTCGGTGTACTTCTTCTTGTCGGTGTCAAATAGGTTGCGATATTTCTCGACCAGGTTGGCTATTTCTTGGCGAGCCTTCTCTTTTGTGTCCTCTGTCACCCCATTGCTCATTTCTTAATTATAACTCTTTTCAGGCTATTCGCATAAGGTTTCCTGATGATACTTTTCTCAGTGATGATGGCGGCGGTGACGCCTTGTGGTGCCAGGCGGATGCCACTGATGCTGGTTACCTCTGCGGGGTTGCGTTCTTCGATGGGGATTTGGTCACCGGATTTCAAAGAGAGGTCGGTGGTGCTGGTGGGCGCTGCCACGTAGGTTATCCACATAACAGATTGCAGCGGACGATGACCAGAAGGTCATCCATTTTTGGAACCATACAATCAGAGTCCATCGTTCCCAATCTACTCAAGATTCAGAAGTTTGATGAGCTCAGTGATGCCGAACTTGCGGAGCTCATTGGAGTAAGCAAACGAGTTTGGTCACTGGCAAAGAGTAGCGGAACAGCACTGAACAGTGCGACAATGGAACGAATTGTAGAACTATTCCCTGAGGCTATACCTATTTTATTTCATGAAAATGCCAATAAGTCTTTTGGGAGGATTGTAAAAAAGCTAGACAAGACACTAGAGGCAAAAGATGAGCTAGAGCAACACGCATTTAGATTGCTTTCCAAAGGCAAGAGGTCTCGTCAGACTCAATAATCCTTACCCCGGAGGCTCTCCCACGGAACCTCAAACCGTCTTGAAAGGTAACTGACCTGGTAAATATCTGCCCTGCTTAACACTCAGTCTTAGCCTGCTGACCACTTGGCTTCATCCAACGGATTCCTAGTCCGCCGTTATGGAATATACAATTGAAGTAACATGAGGAGTTGATATATTATTGTTTGTGGCTAATTTTAGAAGTAAAAGGGGTATAACAAATGACGGTTACCATTGTCAATCTAATCCTGACTACCGTAATATTCATTTTGGGCATAGGGGCGTATATTAAGAGGAAGTCTGACGTAGCTGCTCACAAACTCAGAGGCGAAGTCTCAGCACCGGGCAAGGCAATTGCCATTCCTGAAGTATCGCTTTATATCGGCATCGCCTTCGGTTTGTTTGCCATTTCTCATGCTCTAACACTGGCGGGACTGGCAAAGACTTTAGAAGCGTTCATCATTACCATCAGGGTAATCGGTTATCTGTTGGTCCTTGTTGCCCCGTGCCGAATATTGATGAAGAGATAGCTCGAAACAATCATCAAAAGAAATGCTTCTGGAATAGCACGCAACCATATCCAGCTACTCCTCTACCTAGGTAACTATGGGAGAATAGAGCTTAAGAGAATCCTCAAAGTGAACCGACTTAGTATATTTCTGCCCTGCTTAACATTTAGCTTCATCTAACGGATTCTTAGTCCTACCCTCTAAGTAGATTACCTGCCAACTAATTGCTTCAACCTGCGCAGGTACGGTTTCCGAACGATATCCTTTTCGGTGATTATGGCGGTTATGTATTTGTGGGGGGTGATGTCGAAGGCGGGGTTGGCGGCTTTGACGCCTTTGGGAGCCAGGCGGATGCCACCGATGTTGGTTACCTCTTCGGGATTGCGCTCCTCGATGGGGATTTGGTCACCGGATTTCAAAGAAAGGTCAATGGTGCTGGTGGGTGCTGCCACATAAAAAGGGACGCCGTTTTCTTTAGCCAGTATGGCCAAAGTATAGGTGCCGATTTTGTTGGCGGTGTCGCCATTGGCGGCAATTCTGTCAGCGCCGACGATGACACAGTTCACCTTGCTCCGACTTAGGAAATAGCCGGCCATAGAATCAGTAATCAAAGTCACCGGAATGTTGTCCTGCATCAGCTCCCAGGCGGTGAGGTGGGCTCCCTGAAGTAAGGGACGGGTCTCGGTGGCGATGACCTCGATTTTCTTGCCCTGCTCTGCGGCAGCTTTGATGACGCCTAAAGCCGTGCCGTAGCCGGCAGTGGCTAACGGGCCGGCGTTGCAGTGGGTCAGGATGGTGGAGCCGTCTTCAATAAGCTCAGCGCCGAGCCAGCTGAGACGCTCGGTGGCATCTTCTTCATTGGCATGAATTGCCTTCGCCTCGTCAATGAGTGCCTGCTTTATTTTAGCGAAATCGTCAGTCGGTTCGGCTACCTTTTTCATCCGGTCGATGGCGCGAAATAGATTTACCGCCGTGGGCCGCGCAGCGGCGAAGGACTGCAAAATTCGGTCAAACTGGCTAACAAACTTCGCCTTATTCTCAGCCTTTATATTCTGGGCGCCGAGGGCGATGCCGTAGGCGGCAGCCACTCCGATGGCCGGCGCTCCGCGCACCTTCATCTCCTTGATGGCGGCGACCACTTCTGTATAGCTGCAGAGTTCAGCAAAGACCAGCTTACCAGGCAGTTGTGTCTGGTCGATAATCTTGAGCCTATTTCCCTGCCATTCAATCGGTTTCATCAGACCTCCGTATTATGTCATTCTGAGGGAGCTAAGCGACCGAAGAATCTCGTTCAGGATAAACTTCGCGAAGAATGACAGGGAAAGTGACCGAGATTGCCACGCTTCGCTCGCAATGACATCGAACATTACCTTAGGTTGTATCTCCTCCAGTCGTTCAACGCTTTGTTCAGGTTTTCGAGAAACAGCTCGCGGTCGCTTGGAGTTATGTTTACATTCACCCCCTTTTTCCTGACAATTTCCACAGCGTGCCTGCTTAGGAAGGTGGTGGCGAAGTTGATGCCTAAGCTTACCCCTTTGGGTGTTCTGGCAATTTCGAGGTTATCGAATGGAATGTTGAAAGAGAATTGCCCTCCCAGGACTATTTTAACCTTGCTGCCAAGTACGACGTATTTCCGGGGGAATATTGCCCAGTAGGTGGCAGCCATAAGCAGGGTTAAGGCGAACATGCCAATCGCTGCCCCAACTTCGGCGGTGATTAGATAATATACCCCAGCAATGATGAAGAACACGGGGAGCAGCATAATGGCTTTGAGCCATACGTCATAGCGAGGGGTGTCTTCGTAAATTGCGGAGTCCATGATATACATATTAGCTGAAAATACCCCCTAATGCTACATGGGGGCGAGGCTAAAGCCTCGCAACTACATGTGCTGTCGATTCTGAGAACTTGGTTGGTGTAAAATGGTCGGGATGATATTGAAAACAAGGAGGATTGATATGCCTACGGCAAAAGTCGGCGATATCAATATCTACTATGAGAGCCACGGCGATGGGGAACCACTGCTGCTAATACAGGGCTATGGCCAGTATTCCGGGCACTGGGCTCCTCTGATTCCTAGCTTTTCCCGGGAGTACCGCGTGATTTCCTTTGACAACCGAGGGACAGGGAGGAGCGACAAGCCGGATATACCCTACACCATGAAGATGATGGCTGATGATGTCAAGAGGTTGCTCGATGCCATTGGCATTGACTCGGCACATGTTTTTGGTGTTTCTATGGGTGGCATGATTGCTCAGGAGTTTGCCCTGAATCATCCTGACAAGTTAATTAGCCTCATACTGGGTTGTACCCAGTGCGGAGGAACAGAGGCGATACAGCCGACGCCGGAGGCGCTAGCATTCCTTTTTAGCCCAGAAGTGGCAAAATTGTCAGTGGAGGAGCGAGCCAGGCAAACGGTGCCCTGGTTGTGGACTAAGGAATTCATCGATAACAGTCCTAAAGCTGTTGAATTGTATGTGGAAGTCACTTCGAGATATCCCACGCCGACTCATGGCTATGCCTGCCAGGCGCAGGCTATAGCGGGACATGACACCTATGACCGGCTGCCACAAATCAAGGTGCCAACATTGGTTATAGCCGGCGATGCTGATAGAATCATTCCGTCCGGTAACTCGAAGATTATAGTCTCCAGGATACCAGATGCCGAGCTGGTTATACTGGAGAACGCAGGGCATGGCTTCTTCGGTGATGCCGCGGTGGAAGCCACCAGGGTAATGCTCGATTTTCTGAGGCGGCACTCGAAAAGCAGAGAAAAACCTAGAGGTTGAAGTCCTGTTTAGTGGTCAACCGGCGTGCTTCATTCTCTTTTCTTAAGCCTGGGCATGAACATGGGCACCCTTTTCTTGTATTCCAGGTATTCCTGGCCGAACTTCTTCTCCAGCTCCTTTTCTTCAACAGCTTTAAGGTAGAGGATATTAAGCACTATGAATAGCGGGGTGAAGATTAAGATGAGTGACAGCGAGCCGAGCAGAACACCCAGCCCGAGCATAAATATAAACAAACCGAGGAGCATAGGGTTTCTGACATAGGCGTAGAGCCCGGTAGTGATAAGCTTCGGTGGTGGGTTGAAGGGTACGGGTGTGCCTTTGGTTCGGAAGAAGGCTATGACTGGCCAGAACATTATGACGAAGCCGATGACCAGTATGAAAACAGATAGTCCCAAGCTCCAAGAAAAAGAGCCGAAGTGGAGAAATGGCAGCCACTTATCAACCCAGAGGGAGGCGAAGATAAAGAGAACTACCAGGCCGAAAAAGATTATTACCGCTACCGGGGTGGTTAACATCCGGCGCCTTTTAGCTCCGGTGGCTACTCTGTAGACATAATCGGCATATCTATCCCAAATGCCCATTACAGTTAACCATACATGTAGTGTAGAATGAAACTCCAAACACTAAACGCTAAATCCTAGACAATACCAAAAATCCATTACTCAAATTCAAAACATCAGAGACTCGTCCAAAAATGCTATTGCGAGTCCCCCGATAAATCGGGGGGCGTGACAATGACGGGTAGAGGCTCAACTCTGACTAGCGGCTTTTCCTGATTTTTTCCAGCGAGGCCTTGGCGTGAGGTGCCATGGCGAAGAACTTGGTCAGCTTGGTACAAGCATAGTCATCGCAGTAGGCACAATTCACCACCGCTTTATCCCGGCCGCATTTTCTGACCTCGCAGATGTTGCAATAGCCAATGTGCCTTTTACCCTCGGGGGTACATCCATCGCAGTTGATGTCTTCTGGCTTTATTGCCATCTTGTACTGCTTAGACCAGGCTTCGGCTACCTGTTTTCTGGCTGCGTCATCATTCTTCTGCGTTGCTATAAATGCCGGGCATTCAGTGCAAACTATTCCACAATAGGCAACTATTTTGTCCATGGCTTCCTCCTTCTGGCTGGCGTATAGCGGGTTAGCGGGAAGTCTTGGCTTTCGCCTTGCGCCATCGCTTGAAGTAGAGTACCACAACCAGGATGATAATCCAAACGGGGCTGAAGATTGCCAGCCAGATAGCTATGTCAGCTAGTACTCTGCCGAAGGTGGTGAGGCCACGGATTGCTGATTTGAATGTCTTAAGCGCATTCCAGCCAGGCTGACCCAAAGGCTGTGTCTTCTGTAGGTTTACCTCGATAAGAGCCATATCTGAGGTGCGCTCCAGGTACTGGATGCGGCCTTTAACTCGCTCAATTTGCCCCCTGACATTGGAAAGCTCCCGCTGCACAGCCAGCATATCTTCTACCTTCTCCGCCTTCTTCAGCAGTTCCAGATATTGAGCTTCGGTTGCCTCCAGGTTGCGTAGCTGAGCCTGCAGGTCGGTATATTCTTCGGTTACATCCTGGCTTTGGGTGCTCTCATTAGGCACACTGACGGCTAGCTTGCGCAGCCTGTCGAAGGCTTCGTCGAAGCGCTCAGCGGGTACACGGATGGAGATTCGGCCAGAGGCTGCGTCTTTATCCCCATGCTTGTTGGAGGAGACTACATAGCCACCCAGTTCTTTGGCTACGCCGGTAACCTCATTGATGGCTTTAGCTATGTCATCCACCTCCAGTGTCAGGTAGCCTGTTTTTACAATTCTGCGGTCGGTATCTGCCCCGCCCGTTTCGCCTGCAACTGTGCGCGATTGGGCACCATCGGCGTATTCCTTGACTACTCCTGGTGGTGAAGGTGGTGCTGGCAGTGGTGCGGTTGCTTTTTTGCCCGCGCAGCCTGCAGTCAAAACCAGGCTCAGAATCAGAAGTACAGGTATGAAGATTTTAGCCAGTTTATTCAATTTACACCTCCTCGTAAAGCTACCAGGCGAGGCTATATCCCGACCAGTCGGGATATAGCCTCGCACTACATAACAAAACGAACTAACGCCTCTAAAGTTTATATTAGTGAGCTAATCGTGTCAATCTCGATGGGTGGCGGACAACGATGAGATCCTTCGCTTTGCTCAGGATGACAAAAGGCACAGGGCTTGCAATGACATGAAAGGGAGAGTTCGCAATGACGGAGAAGCGTGGCTAAACAATCTCTGTTGAATGGACTGAAGCATTCTGCTATCCTGTGTGTTACATTGTTTAATCCTACAGGGGGCAGTAAATGCGCCGACCTATAGTTGAAGAGCTGGAGCCGTTATTCAACCCCAAATCTGTTGCCGTAATCGGGGCAACGAACAACTGGAATAAGTGGGGGTATTCCACATTTACCAGCGTACTAGGCGGTTTCCGCGGGCCGGTCTACCCGGTGAACAACAAGGAAAGCGAAGTCCTGGGCCATAAGGCGTATGTTAGAGTAACCGATATACCGGGCCCGGTTGATTTGGCTGTCAGCTTGGGTGGGCGACCGCCACGCTTGCGAGCATCTAAGGCATCCCATCCCCCTCGACGATAAAGGGCAAGCCAGCCGAACAGGGTCGATTTCTGCACTCCAAGCACCTTCGCCACCAGCGTTGCCGGTTGTCCGTCCTGGACTGCGGATACTCCTCATTTCCGCAGTTCCGTGAGTTCACCATGTGTAAGCCGTCGCGCATCATTATTTCTCATTCTCCAACAATACCATATTGAGGTGAATATTTCCAGACTATTATAAGACCATTAGTAATTCTAAGCCGGCAAGTTGCCACACGACTTTTATACGGTTGGCTTATATTTTTTAACCAGTGTTTTTGGCGGTCTAGCCTTGGCTAACGGCGTTCTCAATTAGTTCGATGCGGGTGGCTTTGCCGTTCTGGTCGAGCTCCACGGCGACGAAGTCTATACGCCAGGACTCGGGCAGGTCTTTGTGACTATTGAGATAGGCGAGGGCTGAGGCGATCAGCTTTTCTTTTTTGGCGGAGGTCACCGATTCCTCAGGGCTGCCGAAGCCGGCGCTGGTCTTGGTGCGGACTTCCACAAAGACGAGGTAGTCCTTTTTCCGGGCGATGATGTCGATTTCGCCTTCGCGGCAGCGGAAATTGGTCTCATCGATGCGGTAGCCTTTCTTTTTGAGGAAGTCTTTGGCTAGCTTTTCTCCAATGGCGCCGAGTTCTCTGCGTTTCATAATAGTCTCGTTGCCTCTCTTACCGGGGCGAAATAACGGCGGTGGATAGGTGAAGGCCCGTGCTGGTGCAGACAGGATACATGCTGTTTGGTGCCGTAGCCTTTGTGGTTGGCGAAACCGTAGCCGGGGTGAAGCTGGTCAAGCTCTACCATGATTCGGTCACGGGTGACCTTGGCCACAATCGAGGCGCAGGCAATGGAGAGGCATAATTTGTCGCCTCTGATTATCGGTTTCTGGGAAATTTTAAGCTGGGGCAGGGTTAGGAAGTCTATAAGCAGAAAGTCAGGCAGGCAGGTCAGTTGCTCCACAGCCTGGCACATAGCGAGTCTGGTGGCTTTAAGTATGCCGATGGAGTCAATGATTTGATGGTCTATGACGCCAATACCGAAGGAGACGGCTTCTTGCGTAATCAGGCTGAAAAGTGACTCACGTTTGGCTGAGGGGATTTCTTTGCTGTCTCGAACTGATTTCAGCCACGGGAAATCGGGACATTGTGGCAGGATTACAGCGGCAGCGACTACCGGGCCGGCTAAGGCTCCACGTCCGGCTTCATCCACGCCGGCGATGAGATGATAGCCCCGGGAGCTAAGCCCGTTTTCTTCAACAAGGCTTGGCGGGTCTGATATGGTTTTATTGCCTTTAGCTTTCAATGGTGCCACCGCCTAGAACTTCGTTATCTTGGTAGAAGACTACAGCTTGCCCCGGTGTGACGGCGGGTTGAGGCTGATTGAACTTTATTTTAACTGAGTCGTTGTCTGGATAGACGATGGCGGCTACCTCTGGTGACCGGTAGCGTATCTTGACAGCCACCGCCAGCGGCTCAGTAGCTGCTTTTCCTGAAACCCAGTTGACTGCTGTGGCAGTAAGTCCGGAGCTATAGAGCTCTTCTTTGCTGCCGACTATGAGCCTGTTCTTATCTGGTTCTATCCTCGTTATGTAGATGGGTTCAATGGTGGTCAATCCAAGGCCATGCCTTTGCCCTACGGTGTAAAAGGCGGTGCCTCGGTGTCTGCCCAGCACTTTGCCCTGGCTGTTGGTGATTTCACCTGGTGTCGCAGCAAAGTGCTGGCTTAAAAAACTGCCGTAGTCTGTGGCGATAAAGCAGATATCCTGACTGCTTGGCTTGCCTGCGATAGGTAGGCCTTTTTGTCTGGCTAGCTCTTGGACTTCGGACTTGAAATGATTGCCCAGTGGGAAGAGCACACGGCTGAGCGTCTCCTGCCCCAGAGTGTACAGCATGTAAGACTGGTCTTTATTCTGGTCAACGCCTTTGAGCAGGTGGTAGGCATTGTCATGGTACTCGACTCTGGCGTAGTGGCCAGTGGCTAAGTAGTCGGCGCCCAGAGATAGAGCATGGTTGAGGAGAACGCCGAATTTTATGTATCGGTTGCAGGCGATGCAGGGGTTGGGGGTTCGACCTCGTATGTATTCCTGGCAGAAGTAGTCTATCACATGCTGCTTGAACTCATTCTCCAGGTTGATTATTTTGAAGGGAACACCAAGGATTTGGCAAACCTGCTCGGCATCGTGAATGTTTTGCATTGAGGGGCAGGAGTGATGCTGCTTGCCCAGTGTTGCCTCTTCAGACCACAGGCGCATGGTTATGCCGATGACCTCATAGCCAGCTTCCTGGAGTAGAAAAGCTGTGGTTGAGGAGTCAACACCGCCGCTTAAGGCTACGGCTACCCGCTTCTTAGTCATGCCTTGGTCCAATACCGAGATTGCCACGCTTCGCTCGCAATGACACGGAATGAGGAGCTCGCAATGACATTTCTAACCGCTATATTTTTCAGTCCAGCCAATGTAGTTGCGACCCTTTAGGGTCGCCCTGATGAACCCGCTTTAAGCGAGGCCATCCCGCAAAGCGGGACGCACTACATGTTCTGTGCTCAGGGTCGCAGTGATAGGTGGTGCTTGTTAAGTATTTGTTTAACCCGGTCCCAGATAATTTTACCAATTCTGGCTCGGGGTAGGGTAGCGTCTATCACCAGCCAGCGCTCAGGTTCCTCGGCGGCTAACTTCAGGTAGCCATTCCTGATTCTGTTATGGAAGGCGATGTCTTCTGCTTCGAAGCGGTCGTTTGCCTTATTTTGCTTTCGGCCCAGCCCCTTTTGAGTGGGGATGTCCAGCAATATGGTGAGGCCGGGCTTTATACCGTGGGTAGCTAAGTCGTTAATCTCTTTGATGGCTTCAAGGTCTAGTCCACGGCCGTAGCCTTGATAAGCTGTGGTGGAATCGGCGAAGCGGTCACAGATGACTACCTTGCCCTGTTGCAGATTGGGGCGGATGACTTCATTTACCAGTTGTGTGCGGCAGGCGGCAAACAGCAATAGCTCGGCTAAGGGAGAGATTTCATCCTGGCGTCTCTTCTTGAGTACGCTTCTCAGCTGGTTTCCTAGGGGTGTGCCGCCGGGTTCTTGAGTCAGCTCTGCGGGTATGCTCAACCGGGCCAGCTTTCTCCACAGGGCTCTGGCTTGAGTGCTCTTGCCGCAGCCTTCACTGCCTTCGAAGGTAATAAATAAACTCAAGGTTTACCTCTTTCCCATATCCCGATAATGTAGGGACAGGTCTTTAGACCTGTCCAAAACGGACAGACCTGAAGGTCTGTCCCTACATGGACCTAGTCTCTCCAGTGGTCAAATAAAGGCCTTCTTAGCCTTTTAAAATCTTGACTCTCCTTCTGGGCTCTTTGCCCAGGCTGTGAGAAGTCAGATTATGGCGTTCGGCCAGGAGATGCTGCAAACGGCGGATGTAGGCATTCTGCGGGCTCAGTTCCACCGGCCCCTTGCCTTCTTTCACCTGGATGATTGCTATCTCAGCCTCTTCGATAGCTGAATCGATAGGCACATCTTTTTGTGGTGAATATATAGTTTCCAGGCATTGTCTCAAATGGGGGAGATTGTTGCTTTTGACCACGTATATGGGAACGCCAGATAGCTCGGCATCCCTTATTTTCTGCGGTTTTCGGCGATAATAATTTTTGGTGGTAAGCAAAAGGTTGCTCTCTTTAGGGTCGGTGGTAAGTTCCAGGGTGATTCCTTTTGCTCTGGCGGCTTCTTCCAGCTTGGCGCGATTGAGGCCAAAAAGGTATATTCGGGGCGTTTCTCTCTTTGGCGCTATCTCCCTTTTATTGAGGACTTGGGGAGTTGTTACCTTATCCCTTCTTATTTCTCCATTTTCATCTACCCAGCGGATTTCTGTTTCTTGGGGCCTGCGATGGAGAATGGCATCTACAGCCTGACCTACGTCAGGGTGCACGACTACCCTGTCCCGTTCCTGGATTTCGACAACTATATTGAAGGTGGGTGGTGCCTTGCGCTCCAGGACTGATTTCTGGGTGTGCCGCCGGCGTGCCTCCTCGTCTCCCAGGGTCACCGTTTGAATGCCGCCGATGAGGTCGGATAGGGTGGGGTTCATCATCAGGTTGTCTAAGCTATTGCCGTGGGCGGTGCCTACCAGTTGTACGCCACGTTCGGCGATGGTTCGGGCTGCTTCGGCCTCCAGGCTGGTGCCTATTTCATCGATAATAATGACCTCGGGCGTGTGGTTTTCTACAGCTTCTATCATCACGGCATGCTGCATGCTCGGAGTTGGCACCTGCATCCGACGTGAATGTCCGATACCGGGATGGGGTATATCACCGTCGCCGGCGATTTCGTTGGAGGTATCAACCACAATCACCCGCTTTTTGGAATCATCGGCCAGGACACGGGCCACCTCTCGCAGCATTGTCGTTTTGCCGATGCCAGGCCGGCCCAGGAGCAATACGCTTTTGCCTGATTCCACAAGGTCCTGGATAAATTTTACTGTGCCGAGGACGGCTCTGCCCACACGGCAGGTCATGCCCACGATTCGTCCCTCGCGGTTGCGTATGGCTGAAATCCGATGCAACGTGCGCTCGATGCCGGCACGATTGTCACCGCTGAAGCTGCCGATGCGGGAAACTATGTGTTCTATATCTGACTCGGTGACCTCTTTATCACTGAGGACAATTTCTTTTCTAGGATAGCGGGCTTCAGGGAGGCGGCCCAGGTCGAGGACTACTTCCAGCAATTCGCTGTTATCAGGTTGCTCAAGGAGCGCTTGGCGGATATGAGGCGGCAGGACATCTAGCAGGGCGTCTAGGTCGTCAGTGATTACCTTTTGCAAATGACTTGTCTCCTGTGATGAGGTCGAGGAAATATCTGTGGAATCTTAAATCGTCGGTCAGCTCTGGATGGAAGGCACAGGCAAGAAGCTTGCCTTGCCGGACAGCCACCGGCCTGTTGTTTAATTGACATAATACTTCAATATCTGAATTGGCTTTTTCGATTATCGGTGCGCGTATAAAGATGCCGCGGAAACTCCCGTTGCCCAGAGCTGGAACTTTCAAATCGGTCTCGAAGCTATCCACCTGCCTGCCATAGGCATTGCGCTTCACCTCGATGTCCATCACCCCGATGGTTTCAAGGTTTAAGTTTGGTGCTTTCTTGGCTAGGAGCACCAGCCCGGCACAGGTGCCGAATATGGGGGACCCCATTTTAGCCAGTCTGCGTATCGGCTCCAGAAGGTTGTATTCTGTGAGCAGTTTGCTGATGGTGGTGCTCTCTCCGCCGGGGATAATCAGTGCGTCTAAGCCATCGAGTTCTGAAGGCAAGCGGACAGCGATGGCTTCTGCGTTTAAAGCGGAGAGCATTGCAATATGTTCAGCCACAGCTCCTTGCAGAGCCAGGACACCGATTTTCACTCTACCAGCCTCTGGTGGCCAATAACTCTTCTGGCGGAATGGTCT